>Ga0097691_1002607_pt1 | contig 11853 bp, 13 predicted proteins | sample NGESurdeep072012_8_FD_72858 | JGI IMG/M metagenome (GOLD analysis project Ga0097691, IMG submission 72858) | Arctic peat soil microbial communities from Barrow, Alaska - NGEE Surface sample 210-1 deep-072012 | ecosystem: Environmental > Terrestrial > Soil > Wetlands > Peat ...
CGCCCGGCCACGCAGCCGGGCCATTTTGGTTGAGGTGCCAGTTTCGTCGATGAAGACCAGCCGGTCGGGATCGAGCTTGGGTTGATTGTCCGCCCATGCCGTTCGCGCCGCGGCAACATCAGGCCGATCCTGCTCGGCCGCCCGAACGCTTTTTTTTGAAGCTGATGCCGTGGCGGTCGAAGAACCGCCAAACCGAACCGAGCCCCGCCTTTTGTTGAAGCTCTTCGAGCAGACGGCGCCGGATCTCTTCCAGCGTCAGGTCGTTGAAGAGGTCACCGGCCTTCATCTCGGGGACCGACGGCACCCACATCGGGCGCCCGCAGGCCATGTCCTGTGTCGCCACCTTGCCGGCGTGCTGGAGTTGAATCGCCACCTTGGCGCCATGCGCGTGCAAGCGCTTGGTGAGATCCTGTAGGCCAGGCAGGAAGACGTCGTCCGAGACGGCGACCTGGTTGGGAATACAGGCACCCGCCGGATAGGCGATCCCGCCCACGCCGACGATGATGAGGCCGACGCCGCCGCGGGCACGCGCCTCGAAGTAGCGCTTGGTGCGCTCGCCCACGTGTCCATTTCCTTCGCCGAGGTTGTCACCCATGGGCGACATGAAAATGCGATTGCGGACCTCAAGGGATCCGATGCGACCGGGTGAGAGGAGGTGTGTGAGTTTCGATGTGCCCATTGCCGTACCTCGAATATCTAGGGTCTGAGATCGAGAATTTGAGAGGCTACCATTGCGCGCGGGTGGACCACAGGTCGGTGACCGCTGTCAAGCCCACGTTGCCCACAGTGTCGCTGCTCAGCGATTCCGTCCTCCCTTAACTGCTCAGGGATTCTGTCCGCCCCTGGTCATCATGGTCGTGACAGAATCACTTCGGTGGGGGAAACGGAAGGAGCCCGTAGGGCGACTGGAGTTTTCCCCACCGAGGCGGCGCTCGGCGGGCGTCGCCTCGGGCGCCTAAGCGCGCGCAGTTCACCGGACGAGTTGGCTGCGGCTGTAGCGATGACCGTGTCGCCCAGGTAAACCCGCCAGCCGCCGTCGAGGAACTGGCGCAACTCGATGCGCACACCGGCGTAACTTCGCTTGCGGGGTCCCGGCGCGATGTCGATGACCATGCCCGCCAGACGCACGGTGTTGTCGTTCAGGACGGTCGCCTCGTAGTGGAAGCTACAGACGCGATCGAGATCGGTTCCACGCCGCACCGCACGCCACGCCGGGGTGGCATCGGCCGGGCTGATCGCGAAGCGCCGGTTGTGATCGGCACGGAAGGCGTCCAGCACGGCATTGGCTTCCTCCACGGTCTGGGCCCCTGCTAACCGCAGCTCGGACACCAACCGATCCTGCAGCGTTCCCCACAGCCGCTCGACTCGTCCCTTCGCCTGCGGCGAGAGGGCATAGATCACCTCGATCTGCAGTGCCTGGAGCGCGCGGCCGACCTGCGTTGGTTCCTGCGCCCCACGCAACTCCTCTTCCAGCGTCCAGTGATCATCGTTTCGCTTCAGGCTGCCATGCCGATCCATGTACGCGCTGAATGGAAGCCCCTTCTCCTCAGCAATCACCTTGAGCACCCGCAGATACCCGGCCGCGCACTCCTGCTCAACGAAGTGCACCCCGGGCAGAAGCTCCCCGGTCGCGTCATCGATGGCCCCCATCAGACAGAGCATCGGACCCCGCTCCTCAAGCCACTCGTGGCGGCTCCCGTCCCAGAGGATCATCAGGCCAGCCTGCGGCTTGCGGTCCCGGCGCCGGCGGTGCTTGGGCGCCCGCCGCCGCCTCGGGGCACCAATTCCCGCCGCCCGCAGCATCCGCTGGACGCTGGCGCGAGAGATCTTCAACCCTTCCACCTCGCACAGCTTCTCTGTGAAATGCTGGTCGTTAAACCCATCGTACTTCTTGCGACGGAACTCCACGATTCGCCCCCGCAGATCCTCCGTCACCCGGTTGCTCGGTTCTCGCCCTTGATTGCCGTGCAACACTCCCGCGGCGCCGTGTCTCTCGAGCGCTCGGCGCAGACGCCGAACCTGCCGCGTCGACAGCCCCAGCACCTCTGCAGCCTCGCCGCTCGTCAGCCTTCCGGTTCCAATCCGCTCCAGCGCATCCATCCGCTTCCAGTCTCGTCTGCTCATCTTCATCCCTCCTTAATCGCACCGGAGGGGAGGACATATTCGCTGAGCAGTTAGGCGGACAGAATCGCTGAGCTACAACAGACGATCGGAACGGGGTGTCGGAACTGTGGACGGACCACCGGAATTGCAGGCGGAAGGCGACGGGGCCAATCACATGAAAAGTACGGTGGAGATGCCTTTTATGTTCTTTCTGGAGCGGGGTCGCAACGCGACCTCCGGAAGCCCGTGCGGCACAAGGCTGTCCGCAGGAAAAACATAAATTCCTAATTCTATGTGTGTGCGGCAATTCTACCATCGAGGCGGCCCGTTGACCCAGAAATCCGTGCCAAAACGTGCACGAATTTGGCGACAAAGAGACTATCCGCCAAATCGGTTTTTTGGTTGCGTGCGACCCGTGCTACGATGCCGGGCGTGAGGTGGACTTGAGGTGCGCCACTGGGAAAATGTGGTTCAAAGTTCCGCTTGGGAGGTCTCGCGACAATGAAGACGGCAGTTCAGAACAACGAATTTCGCACCAAGGCTTCAGCGATCAAATACGTCATGGACGCTTTGGCGGCGATCGACGGAGGCAAAACCGAAAGCTTCGATTTCATTTCTACTGCCGATGTCAATGGCTTCTGCAAAGCAATCGGCTTCCAGGATACATGGGCCGGCAAGACCTATGACGTGATCGCGCCGCCTGCTAGTTCCCTCAAAGTCAACATCGTGGCAGCGGATCAGGCCAGGATCATACTCGATATCGTCAAGACAATGATCCGCGAGGATCAGTTCACATCGCGCGACGGTACGCCATTCGACAAGACGATCCTGAACGATTTCCTGCCCAAGTCGCGCAAGGGCTTTGCCGGCGAGGCGACGCTTGGCCATCTGTGGGAATGGCAATATGCGCTGGCCGTCGAACTTGAGCATGGACGCACACGCGGCACCAATGTCACCAACAACCACCCCTTGCTGACCGGGCTGGTGGTGATGGCGCATCTTGCCGAGGACAAGCTCTATTACGCACGCCTGCTGTGCATGGAACTGGAAGGTGAGTTGACCAATTCGGTGCTCGCAAAGAAGTCTGCAGCCGACATCGCCGATTGTGCGAAGCGGCACCAGATCGCCAAAGTCTACTTCGGTCGCCGCCTCGAAGAGAAGTTGACCGAAGACTGGGAGATTCCGGGTTGAGACTGAAAGTTCCGATGTACTCTCAGGCTCTGCTGCGCACTACTTCCCCGCCGCCTTCTGCAGCATCCCCATCGCATGCATCGACTGCTCCATGCCGTTCTGGATCACGGCATCGCCGCTTTGGCTGGATAGCCGGCATTAACGCCCTATTAGGCAATTCCGAAAATGCAGAGCGTTTTATCCGCTGTCCGGCCCCACCTCCGTGTGCAAGAGGCAGAGCGGTCGTGGCCGGACAGCGGATAAAACGCGTTGAAAGGCCTTTATGCGGGCTATCCACTTTGCTGCCTACCAACTGCTTTACTGGAGCCGCCGATGAACATGCCGGTCAACAACGCGATCTACTCCACGCTCGGCTCTCGTTGGTACGACGCCGAGGACGATCCCGTCGCGTTGCTTCGTGCCGAAGCGCGCCTGCGCAATCCCTGGGTGGCCAAGCAGATCGAAGCAGCCTTCGGCGAGAAGCCGTGCAAGGTGCTCGATATTGGCTGTGGCGGCGGCTTCCTTTCGAACGCCCTCTCGGCGCTCGGCCGCACCGTGACGGCTCTCGACGAAGCCGCGGACAGCCTTGCGATCGCCGCCGCGTACGACACGTCGGGCAAGGTGAAATACGATCGCGGCGATGCGCTTTCGCTGCCGTACCCTGCCGCGAGCTTCGACGTGGTGTGCGCGATGGACTTTCTCGAGCACGTCGAGGAGCCAGCGCGCGCGATCAAGGAGGCCGCGCGTGTGCTCGCGCCGGGCGGGCTGTTCTTCTTTCACACCTTCAACCGCAATTGGCTCTCGTGGCTGATCGCGATCAAAGGCGTGGAGTGGTTCGTGCGCAATACGCCCGAGCACATGCACGTGCTGCGCTTGTTCTTGAAGCCTTCTGAAGTGAAAGCCATGTGCGAGCGCGCAGGCATGGGCAGCGTGACGATGCGCGGGTCGCGCCCGAAGATCAGCCGCGCGTTCTTCGACATGCTGCGCACGGGTAGCGTGTCGAGCGAGTTCGAGTTCGTCTTCACTCGTTCGACGCTGCTGGGTTTCACGGGTCATGCTCGGCGAGCGTGACCCCCGCTTCGTCGCGGCGATCGCGCCGGCATTCGCGTTCATCGCGAAGCACTACCTCCGTTTGCAGGTCGAGGACGCGCATCACTTGCGGACGCGACCTGCGTTGATCGTGGCGAACCACAATGGGGGAATCGCCGGCCCCGATCTGATCTGCACGCTCTCTACGCTCTGGCAAACGCTGGGCACCGAGACGCCTTCGTATGCGCTCGCGCACGACTTCGTGATGCGACAAGTGCCAGCGCTCGGCAGTGTGTTCGCGCGAGCCGGCGCGCTCAGAGCGACGAGAGAGAGCGCACGTGCCGCGCTCGATGCCGGCGCGTCGTGTCTGGTGTACCCTGGCGGGGATCTCGAAGCGTACCGGCTGTGGTCGCAACGGAACCGCGTGATCTTCGGCGAGCGCACGGGCTTCGTTGCCGTGGCGCAGGAGCTCGGTGTTCCGATCGTCCCGCTGGTCGCGGCGGGGGCGCATCGTAGCGCGATGATCTTCAGCGAAGGCAAGCGCATCGCGCGGGCGTTGCAGATGAAGTCTTGGGCGCGCCTCGAGCGCTTTCCGATCGCGTTCGCCTTGCCGTGGGGGGTGGCGCTCGGCCCCTGGGCGCCCTATTTGCCCTTGCCGTTTCCGATTCGTTTACGCGCGTTGCCACCGGTAGTGATTCCGCGCGGAGCGGATCCCTCGGCGGCGCGTGAAGACATCCGTGTGCGCATGCAACGCGCGCTCGACGAGATGCTTCATGAATGAGAGCGCGCGTGGAGATCCTGAAGCGCCGCCGCTCTTGTTGCTGCGTCCACTCGGCGGCTCGACCCGGCTCTGGGGCAAGTTCAGGAGCCAGTTGGCGAAGCACTTCTACGTCATGTCGTTTGATCCGCCAGCGCGCCTCACGACCCGCGCCATGGCCGACGACGCGCGTCACGTGCTCGATCAGTTCGAGCGCAAGCACGCGCACGTCTTCGGCTTGTCGCTCGGCGGGATGGTCGCCACCGAGCTCGCAGCGCGCTGGCCGCGTCGAGTGGACCGGCTGGTGCTCGCGTCCGCGCCGCTACAAGGGGCACAAATTTGGAGCTCGATCGATCTCGCCACCCTCGCGCCTCTCGTCGCGGCGTTTCTGCAGCCCGGCAAAGCCATGGCGGAGAGCTTCGCTGAGCACATCTTGACCGTTGCCTTTCGTGACGCGCACCCAGACGCGGTGCGCGAGATCCGAAGGACGGCGCGGAAGGCTCCGGGCTCACACCTGGACGCTGCCGTTTCACTGCTCGCTGCGGCGAGGCATGACGCGCGGCGGATCGCGCGCAACATCAAGTCGCCCACGCTCGTGATCGCTGGCGCCAAGGATACGCTCTTGCCGCCCGCACAGCAGCGCGTGCTCAGCCGGGCGATCAAACATGCTGAGTACGCGGAGGTGAAAGGCGGGGGCCACGACCTTTCGCTGGAGAAGCCCGAGCAGACTGCGCGGCTCGTGACCCGCTTCTTGCGCGGGCTCAGTTGCAGCAAATAGTGGTCTGATCGACGAGCGTCGAGGCCGTGGTCGCGGGTGCGGCGACGCAGCCGTCGTCTGTTCCGCCCGCGAAGAAGACGGCGTTCAGGCTGCCCAGGGTCACGAATTGGCGGATGGCGATTCCCTCCCCTTCCAAGAGCATCCGCGGATCGCCCGTGCCCGCTCTCCCTCGATCGCTTGGCGTACGGTCGGGATGCGACTATCTCCACGACAAATGGGAATCATCGCACCGGGGACGGTCACCTGCTTTCGCGGCACCGACGCGATGTGGCACCAGCAGGTTCTCGTGTTCCGTCACGCACCGGTCGGTGCCTGACACGAAAACGAGCCGCCAGGGATGCCTGACGGCTCGGTAACGGATAACGACCTCGACAGTACCCAGGTGCGGGCTGTCGAGCTCTTGCTCGATGAAGGTGTTCAGGCCCTGCGAGAGATCCCGCAAATCCCGCTGCGGCAGGAAGACCCCCAGGATATCCGGCTCACGGCCCAGCCCGCTCGTTCCTTTGCGAAGACACCAGAGCAGAGCGGACCGGCAGCGTCACCGCAGAAACCGGCTTCCCGATACCCTTAGCGGTGGCCGACCCGCAGCTCCCAACGGCGGGGGACCTGCCGCTCCAAGGGGTGGGGGACCGGCGGCGGTAATGAAGCGCTGGGAAAACGGGAACTGCCCGCGGAAGCCGGTGCCGAACCTGCCTCGCATCGGTCCCCGGTGCCGCCCGATCACGGACGTCGTCAGGAAGGGATAATAGCCCGGCAGCAGCCAATCATATCCGGGTAGCACATAGCTGCCGTACGGCGTGGGAGGGGAAATCGTCACTGCGAGCGGTCCGCTGATGTACACGCTCCCCCCAGTGCTGGCGTTGCGCGCGACTCCGCTCTCCAGTCCCGCGAGATACGCACGCAACACCTCGTCCTCCGTATCACGGGGCGGTTCCGGTTGTGCCACCGGCTCCTCTTTCGCATCCGGCAAGGCTGAACCTTGCGGGAGCCATACCTGCTCGTCGACGACAACCTGTACCACCTGCTGTGAGGGCACCTCGCCCTTCAGGTTTGTGTAATGCGTGACGCCGGCGTTGTCCGTCCACTCCAAGATATCCGCTGATGCCACGGCTGGGAGGGACGCCAGAATCAACGCCAGTACGATTGGATGGAATCCGCACTTCATACCGTAGGGTAACCACGGTTTGGCGGTTCGGCTACGTCTGTATTCCGTAGCCGTTGCTCGGTACGCAGTTCCTTGGACGAGGTGAAGGCGGGCATGTTAGGAACGTGGCGGCTGGCTTCTGAGCCTTCTGCCTACCGCCGTGTACCGCCGCCTGTCCGTCGAGCTGCGCGCACGTCGCTACAAGATCCAAAGCGACAAGACGCTGCGCGCCGAATCGAAAGACGACATCAAGAAGCGGATCGGCCGCTCGCCCGACGACGCGGACGCCCTGGTGCTGGCGTTCGCCGGCAGCGGCAGTTGGGAAGTGATCGACGTGGACAAGATCAAGCAGGTGACGGAGGTGAGCGAAGTGGCCAAAGCGGAGGGGGTGAAGACGAGCAACCCGTTTCTCAAGCAGGTGCAGGACAAGGCGCCGGGACTGTTTCCCGATCGTGATGACTCTGAGGTCTGCGGGAACTGCGTCGAGTTCAAAATGTCCGGCGGTAAGGGGCGCTGCGGATTGAGGTATTTGCAGGTGGACCCGCCTGATATCGCCTGCGAGCACTTTATCGGGCGGGAGACGGGAGGAGATGATGAGGATGGCGAAGACTGGGAGGAGGACGACGACGCGTAAGGGAATGGTTCTACGACAATGGTTCTGCGTCGGTGGTTCTGCGTCGGGTTGCACGCCAGCGGAAAGCATGGATAGATACCCCTGTTTCTTTTGGCTCGAACTGGAGGCTGTGATGGCAAAGAAGACGACGAGGCTCGACAAGGCGATGGGCAAAGGGGAAATACTGGCCGAGCTGGCTGCCAGCACGGAGCTGCCCAAGAAAGACGTGGGGCGGGTGCTCGATGCATTGGCGGCGTTGATCGAGCGACACATCGCAAAACGGTCCGTGGGGACGTTCACTCTTCCTGGATTGCTCCGGGTCAAAGTCGTCCAGACCCCGGCCCGCCCGGCCAGAAAGGGCGTCCCAAACCCTTTCCGGCCTGGGGAAACCATGGACGTTGCGGCCAAGCCTGCCCGCCGCAAGGTGAAGGTCCTGCCGCTCAGCAAGCTCAAGGCGATGATCGGGTAAGCGCACCGATCCGCTGAACGCCGAGGCGCAAGCGGCGCTCATTGGCAGCGAGCCGATGTCACTGCGCAGCATCCGACAGCGCTGCCGGATGTTGGGTACCGATGCGACTGCCGTGCTGAGACGCTGGACCCAAGCGACCGTGAGTTCTTGCTTACGGAGGGTCTTATATGCAGCGTGGATGGGTAGTGTCCTTATTTCGATTTGACATCAACCTAAGCCTTTTTCGGCACAGCGGCTCTCACCCTCCCAGCACCACACCCCATATCCAGTCCACCAGCGCATGCGTGAGGGCGGCGGAGGTGATCTTGCCAGTTTTGCGCCACACCCACCCATACGCGAGCCCGGCGAGTGCGGCCATCAGCATGTAGGCGAAATTGGGCACGGGGTAGCCCTTCGTCGCGTTGTCGAGGTGCGACGCGCCGAAGATGACGGCGGCGACGACGAGCGTGACCCATCCCTTCCCGAAGCGCTGTTCGATCCGGTTTTGGATGATGCCGCGAAACAGCAACTCTTCCGGCACGCCAATCAGCAGATAGATCGCGACAAGCTTGAGCAGCCAGTCCCCCGGTTGGAAGGGGGTGAGGCCGAACCCGAGGAAGCGGATGGCGAACCCGAGCGGCACACCGACGACGGCGAATGCCCCGAGCCCCTGCAGCGCGTGACCTAAATCGCTGCGCGTAAATCGGAAGGAATATCCCAACCTATCCAGCGGACGGATGACGAGGAAGAGCAGGAACGCCAGGTCCACGCCGATCAGCTTGGGGATGGGAAGGGCCAGGCTCGGAGCCAGCCGGGCGGAGGCATCGGGCAGCCAGTCAAACTCGATCGGGAACCACAGCGCGAGGATCACGATCACATCGAACATATCCAGCGGCTTGTGGTGTGCGGGACGGTAGAGCATGGCGAGGGTGGGGATGCCGATGTAGGCGACCATTCGCACCAGCCCGTCGAAGAACTCGCCCGGATTGCGCCCGGCCTCCGGCAGCGTCGCAAGCAAGTAGGGGAGGATGAGCATTGCCGCCAGCAGCCCTCCGTGCAGGCGGTGGTCGTAAAGGCGGCGCAGCGCAGCCACCACTCGCGCCGACGCGAGCGCGAAGTACGGGGCCACGAGGAGGACGAGAACGAGCCAGATCATGGCCGCTCAGTACAATCCGCTCTCAATGGTCCCCATAATCTACTGGGGTGCCTTGCCGCAAACGATGTTCGGAACGAAAATGCACCACTACCGATCTCTCACGTAACCACGACCAAGTCGAGCTTGGCAGCATGGACGGATCGGGTGCGCTGATAACGATCGTTACAGGTGCTGATGGCTGCAAGAGCGGGTGTTCATTACTCAGGGGGCGCTGGGATACTATGATGATGACGATGACAGTGGCAGTGTAGTGGTTGGAGTTGAGTGTTCGCCCCCTCTGCGCTTTGTGCCTATCTGCAACCTATGTCCTGGGTACCTGTCGTCGCCTGCGCTTCAGCGCCAGGAGTGCAACCAGACTCAGCATCGCCACCAGCACGACCCCCATTCCGCGACTCAGCAGGGGCACGTGACTCGGTTGTGACCTCAGCTTGAGGACGAGGTGCAGCGTGGCTTCTTTCTGAATGTTGTAGTCCGCTAACGTCCGACCGTCTTCCAGAACCTTCCCCGCGACGATAGCCGGTACGCCCCTGTCAAAGGGAAGGTGACATTCTTCTTCGGCTATGCAAGAGGACTCGCGCTCCTGATAATTGCTCATCCCACCGCCTACCGCTGCTGAGAACGGATACCTCGACAAACGATTTGCACTCGTGCCCCGACGCCAGACCCTCGGGTGGCAAGCCATATGCTTCTCCGACACTCAGGAACGTGGCGGACTTGCTCGAATAAGAGAGGTGGCACCGGCGGCACCAGAGTCAAGAGAGACCATTTACTGAAGCAACACGGCGGCGTTCTCCCTGTTGAGAGGGGGGCCTCATCCGCAAGTCCGGACGGGGAAAACCACGCCCGGCTCGACGATTATCAAACGCTCCGGGTGGTCGGCGTCGACATCATCCATCCGCATCACAGCGCCTACCCAGACAACGCCCTTACGGTGCGCCGCTCAGGCGCGAGCGTAGGTCGCGAGCCAACCGCCGGGAGGGGTGAGGTCGAGGATGTCGGGTCGGACCGAGGCGCGGCCGGAGAGGAGAAACCGCTCGCCACGATAGGCCCACACACGCAGGTCGGCCCATAGGAAGACATCCGCGGTCCCCGGCCCGCGCAAGCGGGACTTGGGGACCCGTCGCTGCGCCACATAGCCCTCGCCTTTCGTCAGGAGCCGCCGCAGGCGCGTGCGGCCAACCTGCGAGCTCGTGAGCAGACCGCGGCTGGCAAAGCCGTGGATGGGCTTGAAAACCAACATCTCTTTGCTGCGCACGAGGTCGTCCACGTTGTCTTCTCGCAGCAGAAAGGTCTCCGGGACATGGGCACTCAGCAGCGCGCGTTCCGCAGCCTCAATGCCCAGCCGTCCGTCCCAGTCTGGGCGGGAGAGGAGCTCGAGCAGCCGCTTGTCGCTGCGCGTGGCATACGTAAATGGGTTTGGCGCGACGTAGGTCCGGCCCGCTTGGTAGGCGGCACGAAGCGGGGAAAACACCGCATCTTGCCAGAAGAAATCGGTTGAACGGTTGATGACGAACGAGACCTCCTGCTCTTGCCAGAGCAGTTGTGTGCCGTTCCAGCGGATCTCCTGGGGCGCAGCAAGCTCCGCCAGCCAGCCACGTTGGCGCAAGAGCCCGCGCAAGAGGATCAGCTCGTGGCGAAACTTTCCGCGTTCCAACGACTCCCGGTCGTCCAGGATCAGGAACACATGCCTAGAAAATTCGCCGAAGAAATCCCGCGTCTCTCTTTCCACCATGCTGGCCACGCGGTCCGCCACGGTTGCAAACTCGGGCGGTGGCTCTATGGCGGAATCCCGGTGCAGCCCGAAGATCTCATAGAACAAGCGGTTGATGAGCGCGGCGAAGAGGAACCCGGACCCGTTGTCGTTGCATTCGATGAGCTGCCATGCGGCAGGGTCCTCGGCGGGAAGATGAAAGTCCCAGGCACTGAAGAAGCACACCTCGTCCCGTTTCGGATGCGCAATCTCGGGGACAGAGGCGGGTACGTTCTCGTGCCATGCGGACCGGGTCGTCACCCGATCGAAGGTGCGGATGAAGTTGTCGATCTCAGCCAGAATCGCTTTGGGAATCTCTTGATGCGCCAGTGCGACCGAGAACCGCTCGGGTACCTCGGGCATACCGGACTCTTGCAGGGCTGCGAAGAGAGTCGCCGCAACGGCATCCATCGGTGGCAAAGGTAGCATAATTGTAAATCGGCATGCCGTTTGACCTCCGATCGGCGTCCAAGATTGACCCGACCTGAGATCACCTAACCCGCTCCGGACATTGAACTTTCACACCGCCCGCCGGGGTCACGATTGGACGCCGAAAGGGGTCAACTTTGGAAGCCGATTGACAGGCATGGCAAAAAGAAAAAGCCCTTGGGGGACAAGGGCTTTTCTCGGTGCGGTAGGCTCAAAATCTGCTCCGCCTTGCGCGGGTGGGGGTTCAAGTCCCCCTCTTCGCACCTCCCTCACCTCGCCGTTCGGGCGGCCACCCCGTGTCGATCACACCACTTCTTTCGTCTTGCAACAGCCCGCTCTTCTGAGCATGCTGCATCGGATTATGGTTGGTGGACTCGACAGTGCCGCAGGGTGGGGACCGGCGGCGATTCGGCGGGGCCTTCTGCCAGGTTGGTTTGCTGTCTCGTTTCCATCTGCCTCCTTCGCCTCGCCGCGCA
>Ga0097691_1002608_pt1 | contig 11850 bp, 11 predicted proteins | sample NGESurdeep072012_8_FD_72858 | JGI IMG/M metagenome (GOLD analysis project Ga0097691, IMG submission 72858) | Arctic peat soil microbial communities from Barrow, Alaska - NGEE Surface sample 210-1 deep-072012 | ecosystem: Environmental > Terrestrial > Soil > Wetlands > Peat ...
ATCGGCGCCTGCTTCGGGGCGATGAACACGATGTACGCCGCCGTGGCCGCGCGCACGCGCGAAATCGCGACGCTGCGCGCGCTCGGGTTCTCGCGCATCTCGGTGCTGCTGTCGTTCGTCTTCGAGTCGCTGTGCCTCGCGCTCCTCGGCGGAGTGCTCGGGTGCGTCCTCGGATTGCTCGCCGTGAAGCTCGCGCTCTCGGGCGTCACCGGCACGACGAACTTCGCGACGTTCTCGGAAGTCGTGTTCGCCTTCCGCCTCACGCCGGCGCTCCTCTTGACGGGCATCGTCTTCTCGCTCGTGATGGGATTCTTCGGCGGCCTCTTCCCCGCCGGACGCGCGGCGTTCACGAAAATCACGATTGCCCTGAGACAGGTAGGCTAGGGGGCGGACGATGGCCGACTTCCTGCTCAAGACCGAACCCTCGGACTACTCCTTCGACGACCTCGTAAAGGAGAAGCAGACCGTCTGGACGGGCGTGAAAAACTTCGCCGCGATCCGGCACCTGCTCTCCACGAAGAGGGGCGACCGGCTCGTGATCTACCACACGGGCGAGGTGAAGGCGGCGGTGGGCCTGGCCACCGTCGTCTCCGCCGACACCGACCCGAAGAGCCCGACCGACCCGCACGTCGTGATCGCGGCGGGAAAGCCGCTCGCCTCTCCGGTCACGCTCGCCACGATCAAGTCCGAAAAGCTCTTCCGCGACTCGCCGCTCGTGAAAATAGGACGGCTCTCGGTCGTTCCGCTCTCGGTCGCCCAGTACCGCTACCTCGCCGGCGGCTGACGCGCGGTGTTCTTCACGCGCGCCCAGGAGATCGCCCTCGCCGCGCTGCCGCTCCTCGATCCGCGCGGGACGCAGGGGAAAGGGCGCGGCGTGATCGCGATCGCCCAGGCGGCCGGCGTTCCCGCGCCGTTTCTCTCCAAGGTACTGGGGCGCCTCGTGGACCGCGGCCTCCTCAGGAGCAGGCGCGGGCGAGGCGGCGGGTTCGTCCTCGGCCGGCCCGCCTCGGACATCACGCTCGCCGACGTCGCCCTCGCGCTCGAGAGGCACGACGATCTCGAGCGCGCCTTTCCACCCGTCGCGGGGCCCGTGGGCGCCGTCCTCGCGCCCGCGCGAAGAGACTTCCTCGAGCGCCTGCAGCGCACCCGGCTCTCCGATCTCGCCGGCGCCGAGAAGACGGCTTCTGCGCCATGAAAGACCTCCGCGCCTTCCTCGACGTCCTTCGCGGCGAGAACGAGCTCGCAACCGTCGAGGCCGAGGCCGACCCGCGGCTCGAGATCCCCGAGATCCACCGCCGCGTGATCGAGGCGGGCGGCCCGGCGCTCCTGTTCAAGCGCCCGAAGGGCGCCGACTTTCCCGTCGTGACGAACCTCTTCGGCACGGCGAAGCGCCTCGACCTGGCCTTCGGCCGGAAGCCGCGGGAGTTCGTCGAAACGGCGGCGCGCGCCGCCACCGAGCTCCTCCCGCCGACAGGAGAGAAGCTTTGGGCGTTCCGGTCGTTCTTCCGCGCCGCCCTGCACGTGGGGACGAAACGCGCGACCCATGCATCGGTGACGGACGTTGTGGAGGACGCGCCGGATCTCACGCGCCTGCCCGCCCTCACGCAGTGGCCGGAGGATGCCGGAGCGTTTCTGACGCTGCCCCTCGTCTACACGGAGCATCCCGGCCGGCACGAATCGAATCTCGGCGTGTACCGCATGCAGATCCACGGCCCGAGGACGGCGGGCATCCACTGGCAGATCGCGAAGGGCGGCGGGTTCCACTACCACGAGGCCGAGGCGCGGGGCTCGGCGCTGCCGCTCACGGTTTTCCTCGGCGGTCCTCCCGCGCTCATCCTCGCGGCGGTCGCGCCGCTGCCCGAAGGGCTGTCCGAGCTTCTCGTCGCCTCGCTCCTCCTCGGGAAAAAACTCCCCATGACGAACGTGCCGTCTCACCCGCACCGCCTCGTCGCCGACGCGGAGTTCGCGCTCACCGGGTCGGTGCCGCCGAAAGTCCGGAAGATGGAGGGCCCGTTCGGAGACCACTACGGCTATTACTCGCTGAAGCACGACTATCCCGTCTTCGAGGTCGCGCGGATCTACCGGCGGCGGAACGCGATCTTCCCGGCGACGGTCGTCGGCAAGCCCCGGCAGGAGGACTTCTACATCGGCGACATGCTGCAGGAGCTGCTGTCCCCGCTCTTTCCGCTCGTGATGCCGTCCGTCGTCGACCTCTGGAGCTACGGGGACACGGGCTTCCACTCGCTCGCGGCGGCGGTCGTGAAGGACCGGTACGGCCGCGAGGCGATGACCTCGGCCTTCCGCATCCTCGGCGAGGGACAGCTCGCCCTCACGAAGTTCCTCCTCGTCACCGACGCGAAGCGCGACCTGCGCGACTTCCGCGGCCTCCTCGCCCACGTCCTCGCGCGCTGCCGGTTCGAGACGGACCTCTTCGTGTTCGGCAACCTCGCGATGGACACGCTCGACTACACGGGCCCGAAGGTGAACGAAGGCAGCAAGGGCGTCCTGCTCGGCCTCGGGGATGCGATCCGCGACCTCCCGCGCGAGTTCCGCGGCGCGCTGCCCGGGGGCGCGCGCACTGCCGCCGTCTTCGGACCCGGCGCGCTCGTCGTGGATGGGCCGTCCTTCGCGTCCGACCGCTCCTTCGCGGAGCGCCTCGCCGCGGACCCCGCGGTCGCCGGCTGGCCGCTCGTCGTCCTCGCGGACGACGCGGCGGAAGCGGCGAAGGACGAGCGCTCGTTCCTCTGGCACGTGTTCACGCGATTCGAGCCCGCCGCGGACGTGCACGGCCGGCACGAAGTGGTTCGGAACCACATCGCCTTCACGCCGCCGGCCGTCGTCGACGCCCGAACGAAGCCGTGGATGCCGAAAGTCGTGGAGGCGGATCCCGGCACCGCCGCGCTCGTCGACCGGCGCTGGCGCGAGTACTTCCCGGGTCCCTGACCGACAGTTTTCGTTTAGCTCGATCCGCCGGAAGGAGGAGACGGCTCCCGTCCGCCGCCCCCGGGTTTCGGACCCGCCGGGCCGCGACCCCGGCCGCGGCGTTTCCTTCGTCGGCCGCCTCCGACCTCTGCGCGTGAGGCCTCGGGAGACGGCGCATTCGCGGGCTGAGGAGGATGCGGGGCTTTTGCTGCGCTCGCCGGCTGATTCTGCTGTGGGCGGCCCCCGCCCCCGTTGCCTCCCGCTCCGCCGCGCCCGCGGCGCCGGCGGCGCCGCCCGCCGCCCTCGCCCGGCTGCTGCTGTTTTTGTCCCGCCACGGCGCGCGCGCGGCGCTCCCGCTCCCGCTGAGCCTGGCGGCGCGCCTCCTCCTGCTGCTTCTGGCGCTGGCGCTGGCGCACGCGGCGCTCTTCCTCGGCGCGCCTGGCGGCCTGCGCGGCCTCGTGCTTTTTTCGCCATTCGGCCTCGATCTCGTCGCGCTCCAGGCGCTCTTCCTCCGTGAGAAGTCCCGTGACCGTGACGAGGATTTCCGCGCGCGCCGCCTGCTCGCGAATGCACGCGACGATCTGCGCCCTCACGGGCGCTTTCGCGTCGGCGACGACGGCCGGAAGCCGGCTCGCGTCCGAGAGAAACATGCGCGTGAAGACGAGCCGGCGCGTCTGGCCGGTCGCGTCGTTCGTCAGAGACAGCCAATAGTGGTCGCGTTCGTGGTCGAGGCCGTGCGCGGCGAGCGCGTAGCCCGGCAGCGCCTCGACGGCGAGCACGCTCAGAAGCTCGATGTGTTTTTCGCCGATCTCCTGCGTCTGCTCCATCGAGACGACGCGGTCGCGAAACATGCGGACGGAGCCCATCGCGCGAAGGATCTCATACGTCGATTCCGCCGGCCGAAAGAACCCGCCGGGCGTGCGCGTCGGGCGTGAAGACCGCGCGGCGATGCGCGGCGCCGGCCGAAAGCCGGGGCCCGAGCCCCTCTCGCACGAACCGGACCATGGCCGCGGCGAGGGCGCACGCGTCGCCCGGAGGCACGAGGAGGCCGCTCCGGCCTTCCTCGACGATTCCTGCAAGCCCGTCCACCGCGGAGCCGATCACGGGGCGCGAGAAAGCGAGAGCGTCGGCGGCGATCCCGGAGCCCGTGGCATGGCGATACGGGCAGACGACCGCGTCGCACGCGGCGAACCAGAGGGCGCGCTCGTCCTCGGAGAGGTAGCGCAGCTCGAGACGCACGCCCGCCGGCGCCCGGGCCGGCACGTCGCGCGCCGCCCCCCACGCCTCGCCGGCGAGAACCAGCTGAGCTTCGGGGACTCCTCGTCGCGCGGCGGCGAACGCTTCGAGCAGGACGTCCCAGCCCTTGTAAGGCCGAAGAAACCCGCTGAAGAGAAAGAGCGGCACATCAGCCGGCACGCCGAGCCGCGCGCGTGCGGCCGCGCGGTCCGGGATCACCGCGCGCGGCTCAGAGGGATGCGGGATCACGTCGACACGCGCATCGGGGCGCTCCGAGACGATCTCTCCCGCGCTCCGTGCGTTCTGAACGACGAATCGATCGGCCCGCCGCAGGACCGCGCGCGTCAGCGCGCTCTTCAACGGGTTCCGCTCGTGGTCGAAGACGTTGTGGCAGAGGAGGAGCTTCGTCACGCCCGGCGCTGCCCGGGAGATCTCCGCGAAGAGAAGAAGCACGTGCGGGGCGAAGTAGGCGGTCCACCACGGGACGACGAGGAGAGAAGCGCCGGACGCCAGGATTTCCTTCGAAGCGGAAGAGAACGAGAACGGGTTCATTCCATCGAGAATCGGGCGGACCTCGCCCAGACCCTCACCGAAACCCTCTCCCCCTTCAAAGAAGTTTTCGTCTCTCTTCCCCGGATAGAGAAACCTCGGATACATGCGACGGAACGTGACGACAATCGGCTCGATGCCGAGGCTGCCCATCGCGCGCGCGAGTCGATGCGTCTGATCCGCGATACCGCTGCGCCAGGGGGGCAGGGGTCCAACGAGCACGACACGGGCCCTCATGGCGCCTCCAGGAGGAAGGCCTTCAGGTACTCCCCTTCGGGGCAGTCGATCGAAACGGGGTGATCCGGCCCCGCGCCGCGCCGCTCGAGGAGCCGCGCCGGACGGCGGGCATCGAGCGCGGCCGCGAAGATCACCTTCTGGAAGAGGTCGGGCGAAATGCGGCCCGAGCACGAGCACGCGAGGAGAAGGCCGCCCGGGGCGAGAAGCTGAAACGCGAGCCGGTTGATGTCCTTGTAGCCGCGGCAAGCCTTGTCGACGTCCGCCTTCCGCTTCGCGAACGCGGGCGGGTCCGTCACGATGAAATCCCAGCGCTCGCCGGCCGCGACCCGGACCCTGAGGTCGTCGAAGACGTCGGCTTCCCGCGTCTCGACGCGCGCCCCGGGCCCCTCGACGGCCTGCCCGTTGAGAACGTGGTTCTCGCGCGCGAGCTCGAGCGCGGCACCGGACACGTCGACGTGGGCGACGCGCGTCGCGCCGCCGGCGAGCGCGGCGACGCCGAACGCGCCCGAATACGAGAACAGGTCGAGCACGCTCCGGCCCGCCGCGAGGGACCGCACGAGGAAGCGGTTCTCGCGCTGGTCGAGGAAGAAGCCCGTCTTCTGCCCGGCGGAGATCTCCGCCACGAAGGCGAGGCCCCGCTCGCGGAACGCCGCCCGCCGAGGGCTGGTGTCGCCCGCGAGAAGCTCGTCGTCCAGCGGGAGCCCTTCTCCCTGCCGCGACGGCAGGTCGTTCTTCTGAAGGACGGTCGCCTCGGGGAACGCCGCGAGGAGCGGAGGCAGCCAGAGCGGGCGCGCGCGCGCGGTGCCCTCGGTCGTGGCCTGTACGACGAGGGCTCCACCGTACCGGTCCACGACGAGGCCGGGCAGGAAATCGCCTTCCGCGTTCACGACGCGGTAGCCGTCCGTTTCGGGCGGCACGACGTGGTCCCTCAGCGCCACCGCCTCTCGAACGCGCCGCGAGACGAAGTTCGCGTCGAGCGGCCTGTCCTCGAACGTCCAGAAGCGGGCCACGATCGATGCAGCCGGCGACGCGAACCCGCGCGCCAGAAATGCGCCCGAGGCGTCCCGCGCCTCGACGGCTCCGTCCGGTGAGGTGCCCTCCTGCCGCGCGACCGCGCCCGAGAAGAGCCACGGATGGCGCCGGCGCGTCGCCGCGTCGCGGCCTTTGACGAGATGGAGCGTCCGCACGCCCGGACGATACCCGAGGGCCGGCCGGCTGTCCGCGCCCGGCTTGACGCACCAAGCCGCGAAGCCGAGACTGCCCCGTCGATGCGCGAGCGAAACCTGATTCCCGCCCAGCTTCTCGCCGAAGCGGGCACGATGGATCCGATGGAGCTGACGCGACTCGGAGTGGAAGCGGCCAGGGAGGAGCACTTCGAGCGAGGCCTCCTCCTCCTCGCGGAGGCCTACCACATTTTTTCCATCGAGCGTGACGTGAAGAGCGAGGCCCTGCGTGAAGCTTTGGGAAACGAGGAGCCGGAGGCGCGCCGGCGCGCGCCGGGCATCACGTTTTCGTACTACGGGCTCTGCCTCGCACGCACGGCTCCGACGCGCGCCGCCGAGGCCGCGAGCTTCTGCGAGCTCGCGATCCAGAAGGAGCCCACGCGGGCCGAGCACTACGTCAACCTCGTGCGCATCTGGCAAGCGGGCCACCAACGCCTGAAAATGATCCAGGCCCTGGAACGTGGCGTGGCGGCGTTCCCGAAAAGTACGACCCTCAAGGCTCTCGGAGAGGAGGTCGGCATGCGCGGAGCTCCGCCGCTGCGCTTCCTTCCCCGGGAGAACAAGCTCAACGCAGCGCTCGGAAAGCTGCTGCGGCGGCGGCTGAAGGGCTGAGCGTCAGTGGCGGAAAGCCGACAGCCCCAGCCACACGGCCGCCGACACGGCGGCGGCTGCCGGGATCGTCAGGATCCACGCGATCACGATCGAGCGCGCGACGCCCCAGCGCACGGCCGAGAATCGCCGGACGGAGCCCATGCCCATGATCGCGCCCGTGATCGTGTGCGTCGTCGACACCGGAATGCCCCCGAGCGACGCGCCGATGAGCGTCACCGCCCCCGCGAACTCGGCGCACGAGCCGCCGATCGGCTTCAGCGTCGTGATGCGCATCCCCATCGTTCGCACGATGCGCCACCCCCCTGAAAGCGTCCCGAGGCCGATCGCCGCGTGGCAGATGAGGACGATCCAGAACGGGATGTCCATCGTCTTCAGGTAGCCCGTGGAGAAGAGAAGCACGGCGATGATGACCATCGTCTTCTGGGCATCGTTCATCCCGTGGCCGAACGAGAACGCCGCCGCCGAGACGAGCTGGATCTTTCGAAAACCGCGATCGAGGGGCTCGGGTCGCGCGCGACGGAAGATCCAGGTGGCGGCGAGAAAGAAAATGAAAGCGAGAACGAACCCGAGGAGCGGCGACAGGACGATGAAGACGACCGTCTTCCCGAGGCCCTTCGGCACGAGAGAGGCCGGCCCCGCCTTCGCGAGGGCCGCGCCGGCGAACCCCCCGATGAGAGCGTGCGAGGAGGAGGACGGAAGGGCCCACCACCACGTCGCGAGATTCCACACGATCGCCCCCACGAGCGCCGCGAAAATGAGAAGGGGATCCACGACGGCCGGATTCACGATGTCCTTGCCGATCGTCTTGGCGACGCGCGTCTCGAGGGAGAACGCCGCCACGAAATTGAAAAAAGCGGCCCACGCGACCGCCTTTTTCGGCGTCAGGACCCGGGTCCCGACGACGGTCGCGATGGAGTTCGCCGCGTCGTGGAAGCCGTTGATGAAGTCGAAAGCGAGCGCCACGAACACGACGAAGAGAACGAAGCTCATCGGCGAGGCGCGAGGCTCAGGAGGACTTCAGGACGATCTGCTCGAAAACGTTCGCGACGTCCTCGCAGCAGTCCGTGGCCTCTTCGAGAACCTCGTAGATCTCCTTCCATTTCATGAGCTTGATCGGATCCTTTTCCGTCTCGAAGAGGTTTCCGATGGAAATGCGGTTCAGGCTGTCGGCTTCGTTCTCGAGGCGGTTGATCTCCACGCAGATTTCCAGGATCGCCGCGGAGTTCTTGAGGTCACCGAGGAGACCCGTCGCACGGCAGATCGCCTCGGCCGACTGCACGAGAATGGCGGTGGCCGACTTCAGAGCCGGCGTCGGGGCGGGGATCTTGTAGAGGACGAGGCGCGCGGCCGCGGCGTCGAGATAGTCGAGCACGTCGTCGAGGGCCTTGACGAGCTCGTGAATGTCCTCCCGGTCGATGGGCGTGATCCACGTGCGCGATAGAAGCCCGAACGTCTGGTGCGCGACCTGGTCGCCCTCGTGCTCGAGGTGCTTGATCCGCGCGACCTTCAGCTCCACCTCGGTGAAGTCCGCAGCGAGCTGGTCGAGGGCGTTCGCGGCCTCGAGGATGATCTCGGCGGCACGCGCGAATTGCGGGAGAAAGCTCTCCTCGCGCGGAAACAGCTTGATCACGGCGCCGAGAGAGTATCAGAGCGGCTTCACGCCGGAGGCGTGGCAGGATAGGAGAATGATCCGACGCTCGCGTGCCCTGCGGGCCCTCGTCGTCCTTCTTCCGGCCTTCGCGCTCGCCGCCACCGCTCCGGCGCCGGCCCCCGCGCCGAAGCTCGCCGTCGTGATCTCGGTGGACGGCCTCGGCTGGGCCCGCCTCGAGGGGTACCGGCCGTGGTTCGTCGCGGGCCTGAAGCGGCTTCTCGACGAGGGCCACGTCGAGCGCGCCGCGCGCTACCAGCACCTGAACACCGAGACCGGACCGGGCCACGCCTCGCTCGGCACGGGTGCGCCGCCGCGAGTCACGGGAATCGTTGCGAACAGCTGGTTCGAAGCCGGCGAACGCGGCTCGCTCCATACCGTCCATTGCACGGACCAGCGTGATCCGGCCGCTCCGGCCGGAACGGCGCGCGTCATTCCGGGTCCTGGCAATCTGCGCGTTCCGACGCTCGGCGACCGCCTCGTCGAGGCGAAGAAGGGCGCGCGCGTCGTCTCCCTCTCGGCGAAGGACCGCGGCGCCATCTTCCTGGCCGGTCGGGAACAAGCCCACTCGGTCTATTGGTACGACAAGGAAACGGGCCGCTTCGTGTCGTCCACGGCATACGACCCGCCTTCCGCCATCCGCCTCGCCGTCAGGAGATTCAACGAAACGAAAGCCGGAACCATGCTCCCGGGCCGTTTCGGGCTCGTCTGGAAGAAGTGGTCGGGGCCCTTCCCTTCTCCCGGAACGAAATTACTTCCGACTCCCGTACCCGCCTCCATCGTTCAGCGCTACCAGTACCCCGTGCACGGTCTTGGATTCGACCACGACCTCTCACGATTCGGAGTGATGCCGACGGGAGACACGCCGGGCTACTTCGGAGGCATCTATCGGAGTCCGCTCGTGGACGAGCTCACGGCCGACCTCGCGCTCGCCCTCCTGAACGACCCGGCGCTGGAGCTCGGCCACGGCGACGTGCCCGACCTGCTGTGCCTTTCCTTTTCGGGCCACGATCCCGTGTCGCACGACTACGGCAACGAATCCGAGGAAGAGCTCGACACGCTGCGACGCCTCGACGTGCAGCTCGGCCGCCTTCTCGACGCGCTGGAGGCGGGCTATCCAAAGGGCACCTTTCTCGTCGCTCTCTCGGCGGATCACGGCTTCCCCGTCATGCCCGAGGTCGCGAAGGCGATCGACAAGACCGCCTCGGGCGGCCGGATCGATGTCGGCAAGGAAACGCTCGACAACTTCAAGGAACGACTGAACCGGATGCTCGACGAGACGCTCTGCCTCGACGCCGGCGTGAAGCCGGTCTTCGGCATGGACGGCTGGGACCTCTTCTACGACCGGGCCACGCTCCCCGCGAAGAGCGTCGCCGGCGCCTGCGGAGCGGCGGGACGTTCCGTGACCACGACCGACGTCGACCGCGTCCTGCCCGGTCTCGTGAAGCTGGTCTGGGGCGCGGAAGTCGAGGATGTGCTCCTCACGTCACAGGCGGCATCGTGGCGCGAAACTCCAGCCCTCTCTTTCGTGAAGAACGACTTCGACGCGCAGCGCTCGGGGGACGTCATCCTCGTCCCCCGCTGGGGCGTCCAGACGTCCTACAACCCGGGGCGCGGCTCGATGCACGGGACGCATCACGAATACGACATCCATGTGCCGCTCATCTTCTGGGGCGCGGGCGTGAAGGCCGGCGCATCGGACGCGCCATCCACTCCCTACGACCTCGCGCCGACCGTGGGTCAGTGGCTCGGCGTCACGCTGCCCCAGGCGATCGGGAAGGCGCTTTTGCTGCCGCGGTGACGAACGAGGCACCGGTCGCCGGGAAGCCGCGGCGGCGTCCGCGCTACCGCGGCACGCATCCGCGCGCGTTCTCGGAAAAGTACAAGGAGCACGATCCCACGCGCTTCCCTGCGGAGCGCGCGAAGGTGCTCGCCTCCGGCAAGACGCCGGCGGGGAGCCACGTGCCCGTCCTCGTCGCGGAGATCCTTGCCGCGCTCGACCTAAGACCCGGCGACGTCGCCGTGGACGCGACGGTCGGCTTCGGCGGCCACTCCTCGGAGATCCTGAAGAGGATCCTGCCCGGCGGGCGGCTCCTTGCGCTGGACGTGGACCCGATCGAGCTGCCAAAGACCGAAGCGCGATTAAAGGCGCTCGCGGAGTCGCTCGGCGGCGCGGGGGCCGTGCGCTGTGTGAGGCGCAACTATGCGGGGCTGAGGAAGCTCCTCCACGAGGAAGCGCCCGCAGGCGCCGACGTCATCCTCGCCGACCTCGGTGTCTCCTCCATGCAGCTCGACGACCCCGCGCGCGGCTTCTCGTGGAAGCGCGACGCGCCGCTGGATTTACGGATGAATCCGGGAAGAGGGCAGCCGGCGTCCATGCTCCTGCAGCGGCTGACGACCAAAGAGATTGAAGATTTTCTTAGAAAGTATGGGGACGAACCCGAAGCGGCACGAATCGCGGCCACGCTTTGGGCAACGATCGAGGCGCAGCGCGCCGCGGCGCGGCAGGACGCGCGCGAACCGCGCCCTGGCTACCCGCCCATTCACCTTCTAAGAACTTCGGACGTTGCGGCTGCCGTGGAGCTCGCCTACGAAGGCCGGACGTCCCGTCACGCGTCCGAAGCAAAGAAACTCTCTCTCCAGCGCACCTTTCAGGCGATCCGCATCCTCGTCAACGACGAGCTCACCGCGCTCGACGTGTTCCTCCGCGACCTGCCGCATTGCCTCGCCCCCGGCGGGCGCGTCGCGATTCTGACGTTCCACTCCGGCGAGGACCGCCGCGTGAAAAAGGCGTTTCGGGCAGGCCTCGCGAGCGGCCTGTACGCGCGCGTCTCGAAGGACGTCGTCCGCGCCTCGGCGGAAGAGAAGCGCCTCAACCCGCGTTCGTCACCCGCGAAGCTGCGCTGGGCGTTGCGAGCGGGGTGAGGCGCCAATCGGGTCGCCGCCTCTTCCCTTCTCGAGCTTTTTCAGGAGCTGGATCTGGCCCGCATGGTAAAGGTCGTGCGCGGCCACGCCCGAGATCATGGCCTCCGCCGTCCAGCGCCCGATACGCGCGGAGAACGCGCCCTCAGGCAGCTCCTCCACGACCTCGCGGAGCGCGCGGTGCTCGCGCTCGAGGAGGGACTTCGCGGCGGCGATCTCTCTCGCGGAGGCCCCGGGGGGCGCGAGAAAAAAGTTCGAGCCTGCAAGCGCGAACGATCCGCGCTTCTCGCCCGTGAGCCGCCGCCTCACGACGTACTTCCAGTACGCGGCGTGGAGGACGAGGTCGTAGACGGAGTGGCGCTCCGGGCCGGGCCGGAAAAACGCGACGGCCGGCGTGAGGCCGCGAAGCGAGCCCTTCAGATTCGGCCCGTGCCACGAGCGGCCGTCGTAGGCCCGGTCGAGGGAAGCGAGGAGGTGAGCGCGTGGGTCCATGGCGGTCAT
>Ga0097691_1002609_pt1 | contig 11848 bp, 11 predicted proteins | sample NGESurdeep072012_8_FD_72858 | JGI IMG/M metagenome (GOLD analysis project Ga0097691, IMG submission 72858) | Arctic peat soil microbial communities from Barrow, Alaska - NGEE Surface sample 210-1 deep-072012 | ecosystem: Environmental > Terrestrial > Soil > Wetlands > Peat ...
ACCGGCTGCTCCAGGAAGGCGGCACGGTGGTCGGGCTCTTTCCCGACGCGGAGTACTCGCGCGGCTCGTGCAAGCTGCAGCCGGGAGATGTTTTCGTGGCCTGCACCGACGGGATCACGGAACCGTGCGATCTCACCGAAGAAGAGTACGGTACGGAGCGGCTGGCCGAATGCGTCTCGCGCAACCGCGAGAAACCGGCACAGGAGATCATCGACTGCGTGCTGACCGAACTCGAGAAGTTCGCGCGCGGCGGCGTCCACATTGACGACAAGGTGCTGATGGTGATGAAAGTCACCGAGGGCGGGATGGACACCGCAACAACCCCGAAAATCGCACACGACCCGTCGAAAATCCAGAGAACAGACACCGGGGACAATTAATTAAGAATGAAGAAGTCAGAATGAAGAATGCGCTGAGATTCTCGGCGCATTTTGCTTTTCATTCTTCATTCTGACTTCTTCATTCTTAATTTCTCCGAAACGTGGACCTTGTCTTCGCGGGTGATGTAGCCCTTGCGCCGAAACCAATCTTCCATTGATTCCTTGAGCCGATCCAGCGGGACGCGGGCGCCGATTTCCATGAGGCCGTCGGAAATGGGGAGGGTGTCGTCGAAGATTGCGTCGTTGGTGAAGTTGCGCATGGCGAAGTTGTCGAGCCACTTGAGGGGAGCGGGGTAGCGGGCACCGCCGGATTCGTATTCGACCTTTACTTTGTGCGCAAACATAAAGTGCGAAGTGCGAAGTTCCAAGTGCGAAGACTTGTTGGCTTTGCTTCGCACTTAGCACTTGGCACTTCGCACTGTTTTACCACGAGTAATGCGCGGTGTAGGTGATGACGACTTCGCCGTCGGGGGCGATGGTGACGGGGAACTCGACCTGGTTGGAGTCGAGCTTGCGATACGGGTGCGTCTTGCTGGTAATCTGCCAGTTGCTCCAGCGGTAGAGGTGCTCGACGGCGCGGACGGTCACTTCCGTCTTTTTGTGGTTGCGCAGGTGGATTTCGAAGGACTCGTCACAGGTGTTGTGGGCGCTGTCGACGTGGTAGTTGGTGCGCTTGCGCTCGCCGACGACGTCGAAGGCGTTGCCGGTGTAGAGGCGAATGGTCTCGTCGGTGGGGGTGTGGTCGATCAGGTTCTCGCCGGTGAACTGGAGGCGTCCGTCTTCGTCGCGGCGGTAGAAGCGCATGCGTCCCTTGGGCAACGCGATACCGAGGTGGTTGGCCGCGGTGTTCTTGAATTCCTGCATGACCCAGACTTTCGGGTTGGACTGCGTGCCGTAGCTGGGATCGTTGCGGATGTTCTCGAAGGACCAGCCGCGGTACTGGTTCCAGTTGATGCTGGCGCCGTCGTAGATGTAGAGCCGCTGCGAGTGGACGCCGGTGGAGCGCACGAACTCAACCTGCTTCATCTCGTGATCGCGCAGGGTGACCGGGCGCTCGAGGGTGTAGAGGTGGAACTCGTCGAAGGAGCGCTCGGTGACGGCGGGCTGCATGGCCATGTCCGCAGCTTTGGCTTCCGCTCTGCCGGCGTTCATCTGGTACATCTGCGGCAGGATCTTGTTGACGTCGCCGGCCATGAGGCGGACGCGGGCGTGGTCAAAGGTTTTGCCGCTCTGGTTGTCGATGGTGATCCAGCCGATGAAATCGAGGACGTCGCCATTCTCGGGGGCGACGATGTTGTAGTCGGCGTCCCACTTCATGCCGCCGGAAACGTACGACAACTCGGCGTCGAGACGGCCGGGCTTGTCGGTGGCGAGCTGCCAGTGCAGGGTGGGCTTCAGGATCGAATCGTTGCCAAGCGAGGGAAACAGCGGCTGGCCGGGGAGTCCGAACTGGAGATGGCCGTCCACTTCGATGATGGGCTGCGTGGTGGCGCCGCGCGGGACGTAGCCGCTGCGGATGATCTTGCCGGAGACGACCTTTTCGTTGTTCACGCGGAAGTCGATGGTCTGGCCTTCGAACATGGAGAGCAGCAATTCCTGCGAAACGGGATCGTTGCGGAAGTTCTGCTCGTAAACCTGGAGCTGTCGGCGTCCGAGAGGATCGCGGAGCATGACCGAGTCGGGCTCGAGAGTGGAGGTCGTGTCGGAGAAGCGGATGTCGTTGACGCCGGGCTTGAGGTCAAGGCCGAGCGACTGGCGGACGACCGCGAAATTCTGGTTGTAGATGGTGATGGCGGGGTCGTCGGCGCCAGGTTGCGCGTCCTGCGCCGGGATGGCGGCGGTGAGGGCGGCGGCGAAGGCCAGGATTAAAGCGGCGATGGCGAGATTCCGTTTCATGTGCGTTCCTCGTGTTCAGGGGAAGAACGGGCGAGGGGCGGGAGCTTGCAATTACCTTGGTAACTGGTGGGTCGTAGGCGGTAGGTCGTAGGTCGGAAAAGAACTTAACCGCAAAGGACGCAAAGGGAAACCAGTTCACACGAAGGGCACGAAGGTCGCACGAAGGCGCAGCGGAAGGCCGATGTACCACCTACGACCTACCGCCTACGAACTACGACTTACCGTCTTTCGGGTCGAACTTAAGCGAGGCGGAGTTGATGCAGAAGCGCGTGCCGGTGGGGGGAGGGCCGTCGGGGAAAATGTGGCCGAGGTGGGAGTCGCAGCGGGCGCAAGTGACCTCGACGCGGCGCATGCCGAAGGTGGTGTCCTCGTGGGCAGCGACGGCTTCCATCGAAAGCGGTTGATAGAAGCTGGGCCAGCCGGAGCCGGAGTGATACTTGGTCTCCGCGGCGAAGAGCGGTTCGCCGCAGGCGGCGCAGCGGTAGGTGCCGGGATCTTCCTTCGATTCGTACTCGCCGGAGAAGGCGCGCTCAGTGCCCTTCTCGCGCAGAACGTGGTACTGCTCGGGGGTGAGCTCTTTCTTCCACTCTTCTTCGGATTTGCGGAGCTTGTCCATGGAGAGTTAGAAGGTTCAGGTTCGGTTTCAGTTGCAGAAAAAGCGATTACCGCAAAGGGCACGAAGGGCACGAGCCGGCAAGATGCCGGCGGAACTCGCACCCCGTCACGCGCAAAAGCGGCGCGCGCCGGGGACCCCGCCTGCCGGCTGGAAGCCAGCGCTACAAAAAGAAAGCGGGCGTCTCGAAGGGCGCCCGCTTTGCTGAAACTGAAACTCGAAACTGAAACTTACTTTGTTTTATTCAGCCGCTCTTCCAGGTTCTTCAACTCGTCGGCGAGGCCTTGGGGAAGGTGCGAGCCGAATTTGTCGAAGTGGCTGCGGATCGAGGCGACCTCGGTCTTCCAGCCTTCCATGTCCACGCTGAGCAGCTTGGCCATGTTGGCGGCGGGGACGTCGAGTCCCTTGGTGTCGAGATCGTTCGGCCCGGGCAGGCGTCCGATCGGAGTCTCGATGGCGTTGGCCTTGCCGTCGCAGCGCTCGAAGACCCAGCGCAGCACGCGGCTGTTCTCACCGTAGCCCGGCCACAGGAACTTGCCGTTCTCGTCGGTGCGGAACCAGTTGACGTAGAAAACCTTCGGCAGCTTGGCGCCTTCCTTCTTGCCGATCTTGAGCCAATGTGCGAAGTAGTCGCCCATGTGGTAGCCGCAGAAGGGCAGCATGGCCATGGGATCGCGGCGAAGCTGTCCGACTTTTCCGGTGGCAGCCGCAGTGGTCTCGCTGCTGGCGGTGGAGCCGAGGAAGGTGCCGTGCTGCCAGTCGAAGGCTTCGGTCACGAGCGGAACGATTCCGGCACGGCGACCGCCGAAGAGAATGGCGTCAATCGGCACGCCCTTGGGATCTTCCCACTCTTTCGCGATGGCCGGGCACTGCTTCGCCGGGGTGGTGAAGCGGGCGTTGGGATGGGCGGACTTGCGTCCACAGTCGGGTGTCCACGGACGGCGCAGCCAATCCACCAGGTGCGCCGGCTTGGTGTCGGTCATGCCTTCCCACCAGACATCGCCATCGGGCGTGAGGGCGACGTTGGTGAAGATAGAGTTCTTGGTCGCCGTCAGCATGGCATTGGCATTCGACTTCATGCTCGTGCCCGGCGCCACGCCGAAGAACCCGTACTCGGGATTGATGGCGTAGAGGCGACCGTCGGCGCCGAACTTCATCCAGGCAATGTCGTCGCCCACGGTTTCGACTTTCCAGCCGGGGATGGTCGGGATGAGCATGGCGAGATTGGTCTTGCCGCAGGCCGACGGGAAGGCGCCGGTGATGAACTTCGACTTGCCCTCGGGGTTGGTGAGCTTGAGGATGAACATGTGCTCGGCCATCCAGCCTTCGTCGCGCGCCTGGACGGAAGCGATGCGCAGGGCGTGGCACTTCTTGCCCAGCAGGGCGTTGCCGCCGTAACCGGAGCCGTAAGACCAGATCTCGCGCGTGTCGGGGAAGTGGCAGATGTACTTCTGCTCGGCATTGCAGGGCCACGCAGTATCGGCTTCATTGGGGCCGAGCGGCGCGCCGACCGAGTGCAGTCCCTTCACGAATTCGCCGTCGCGACCCATCACGTCGAGCACTTTCTGTCCGACGCGGGCCATGATGTGCATATTGGCGACGACATAGGGGGAATCGGTGATCTCGACGCCGATCTTGGCGATGGGCGAGCCGATGGGGCCCATGCTGTATGGAATAACGTACATGGTGCGGCCGGCCATGGAACCGGTGTAGAGCTTGTGCAGGATCTCCCGCATCTTGTCGGGAGATTCCCAGTTGTTGGTCGGGCCGGCATCTTCCTTATTCTTGGAGCAGATGAAGGTGCGGTCCTCGACGCGGGCGACGTCGGCGGGATTGGAGCGCACGAAAATGCTGTTGGGGCGCTTCTTGGAATCCATGGCGATGGCGGTGCCGGACTGGATCATCAGGCGGCACATCTCCTGGTATTCGTCGGCGGAACCGTCGCAGATGTGGACCTGGTCGGGCTTGCAGAGCTTTGCGACTTCTTCGACCCAAGTGGCCAGCGCGCGGTTCTGAATGGCGCTACCGGTGGAAGTGACCGGCTCGGCAATTTCGGCTGTGGACATGATGGCGTCTCCTCTATAAAGGCCGGATATGAACCCTCGATTGTGAAACTGCGGCCGGGGGCCCGATGTGCCGGGGGTCACATCTATTGGTGATTTGTAATTTGCAATTGGTAATTTGTAATTTCAAATTGCCCTGATCCGGATAGCAAATTACAAATTACAAATTTTCAATTACAAATTCGTCACGACCGCCTCTTCTTTCGATCCCTTGCCGACCGCGTGCCGAATCTCGTCCACCACCGCATCCACGTGGCGAAGCGATTCGGCGACGGTCAGGGTGTGCATCTCGCGGCTGCCGTCTTCGCCTTGCTCGATCGCCTGCTTCAGATAGTGCCCGGCGGCTTCCACGGCCAGCGGGTCGGTAATGATCTTGCCCGTGCGCTTGTTGTATTCCACCCATGCCGGATGGGGAAGGGCGACCCAGACGGGGTGGCCGTCGACGAGAAACTTGATGTCCACGGCATCGGCGTGGCGGGTGGCGATGGCCACGATCAACGCCTGGTACATGGCGTGGACTTGGTTGCGGGACCAGCGGTCGATACAGTGAAAGTCGGCGTACATAGGGAAACCATAGATTTTAATAGATGGACGTGGGAGGGGGAAGGGAAATGCAGGGATCGGGTGAGTCAGTTCGAATCCAAACCCGCCGCGTCGGCGTACGCGCCCCAATCGGTCCTCGCCGCCCCACACGAGGTAAGGACGGCCTCGACGGACCTCGACAGTGCAAAATCAAATGGCCAAAAAACCGGAACAAACGCATGAGCTTTCGGGAAGGTGAGCCATAGGATCGTGTTTTCCTCACGAACCGCGCGAAAGGCAACGATACCGGCAAGCCCCTTACGAAACAGGATTCGGTCTGTATCCACGCGTGTGACTCGTACCTTCTGGTGCGCGAACGCTCCCTCCAATCCATCTACTAAGCCATTCGAACAAACGAATACCGGTCCTATGCTCACAACTTTGCCTCACTGTCATTATCCCACCAACCTCTCCGGTTTCGCTTCTCGATCACCGACCACCCGATCACCGACCACCGCTTTTGCTATCTTTAACCAGTCATGTCCTCATTTCGCCCCGTTGACGAGCAGATCGCCTACATCAGCAGAGGCGCGTCGGAGATCATCCGGCTGGACGAGCTGAAAGAGAAGCTCAAGAAGTCGCTGGCCACTGGCTCGCCGCTGAAGATCAAGGCCGGCTTCGACCCGACCGCGCCCGACCTCCACCTGGGCCACACCGTGCTCATCCGCAAGCTGAAGCACTTCCAGGACATGGGGCACACGGTGTACTTCGTGATTGGCGACTTCACCGGGATGATCGGCGACCCGACGGGCCGGTCGGTGACGCGTCCGCCGCTATCGCGCGAGCAGATCGAAGCCAACGCCGAGACGTACAAGCAGCAGGTGTTCAAGATCCTCGACCCGGCGAAGACCAAGGTCGTCTTCAACGGCGAGTGGCTACGCGCGCTCGGCGCCGAGGGCATGGTCAAGCTGGCGGCGAAGTACACGGTGTCGCAGATGCTGGAGCGCGAGGACTTTCACAAGCGCTTCCAGGAAGAGAAGCCGATCGCGGTGCACGAGCTGCTGTATCCGCTGGCGCAGGGGTATGACTCGGTGGCGCTGGAGGCGGATGTCGAACTGGGCGGCACGGACCAGAAATTTAATTTGCTGGTGGGACGCGAGCTGCAACGGGCGTACGGGCAGCCTCCGCAGGTGGTGCTGACCATGCCGCTGCTCGAGGGGCTCGACGGCGTGCAGAAGATGTCGAAGTCGTACGGGAACTACATCGGGATCACCGAAAAGCCGCTGGATATGTACGGCAAGACGATGTCGATTTCCGACGCGCTGATGTGGCGCTACTACGAACTGCTGACGGACGTGACCACGGTGGAGATTGTTGCGCTGCAGGAAAAGGTGAAACGCGGCGAGCTGCACCCGATGGCCGCGAAAAAAGAGCTGGCACGCCGGATTGTGACCGATTTTCATTCCGAAAAAGCGGCGCAGCAGGCGGAAGATGACTGGGCCAAACAGTTCCAGCGCGATGAGGTGCCGGAGGACGTGGAGACGGTGCGCGTGCCGTTTGCGGAAGTGTCGAAAGACGGCGTGGTGCGGCTCGATAAGCTGGTCGCGCGATGCGGGATGGCGGATTCGGTGAGCGACGCGCTGCGCAAAATCAAGGCGAAAGCGATACGGATTAATAATGAAGTTCACGCCGAGCAGACAGTAAAGCTGAAAGTGGGGGAAGAGATCACGCTGCGGGTGGGTAGGTTGATGAAGAGGGTGGTGCTGGAGTAAAGCGGAAACAAAAGGTGCTTCGACTCCGCCGCGCGCTCGCAAGCTCACGCGCAGCTCCGCTCAGCATTACAGTTCTTTAACTTTCTGGTGACGAAATAGAATTTCCTATTCGCCCTAACTTCTTGGAAGTGTCATCCCGAGCGGAGGCGGCCGGGCTTGCCGCCGCAGTCGAGGGAGCTTTTGTTTCGGCTCGGAACCACTCTTCGCTCAAGTCTTTCCACTGCGGATTCATTCGTGCGATAAGCCGCTCCTTCTTCTCGCGCCGCCAGCCTTTTAGCTGTTTCTCGCGAGAAATCGCGCGTACGACCTGATCGTAAATCTCGTAATACACGAGCCGATCGCATTTGTAATCGGCCGTGAATCCCTCGAACGCGCCGCTTTTGTGCTGCGCGACGCGAATGCAGAGGTTAGAGGTCACGCCGATGTAAAGCGCATGACGAGAAGTGCTCTGCATCATGTAAACGTAATAGCGATATTTCCGCATTGTTCAGGCGATAACAAAAGGTGCTTCGACTCCGCCGCGTTGAGCGTATCGTGGCGCTGGCTGATACGCGCAGCGGCTCCGCTCAGCATGACAGTTAGCGGAGATTTCGTAAGTGATATAAAGCGTCTTTGTTCAACAACGTTCCCAATTAGGAATGCCCCATGCGCGCCATTGCCCTGCTCGGGCCGAATGCCAGGGTCGAAGATGTGGCCCAGTACGCTGCTGCCGGGCGCATTCCCATTCCAACCGAACAGGCAATCGATTTGAGTGCGCCGCCAGATGTGGCGTTGATCTTGGGTGGTGATGGGACGGTGCACCGGAACCTCGCCGCGTTAGTGCAAGCTCAAATCCCAGCGCTCGTAGTGCCGACAGGAAGTGGCAATGATTTCGCGCGGGCGCTGGGATTGAAGACGAGAGAGCGGGCGATGGCGGCGTGGCGCCGATTCTGCGATACGGGCAAAAACGTTCGGGCGATTGATGTTGGCGAAATCACTGCCATCGACCATCGACCGTCGACCATCGACTTGTTCTGTTGCGTCGCGGGAGCAGGTATGGACGCGGACGTGAACCGGCGTGCCAACAACCTGCCGCGATGGTTGCGGGCGAATGGGGGCTATGCGTTGAGCGTGGTGGCTGGCGCGTTGAGGTTCCGGCCGCAGCGAATCACGGTTGAATTTGAAGACGAGAAGGGAGCGGCGGGCACGATCTCGGAGCCGGCGTTGATGTGCGCTTTCGCCAACGCCAATGCCTACGGGCACGGGATGCGGATCGCGCCGCGGGCGCAGGTGGATGACGGATTGCTCGACCTGGTATTCGTGCGCAAGGCGGGCGCGGCGCGGCTGCTGACGCTGTTTCCGACGGTTTATTTCGGCGCGCACATGGGGATCCGCGAAGTCGAATACAGGCGGGTGCGACGGCTGAGTATCAGCAGCGAGACGCTGCTGGACATCTACGCCGACGGCGAGTTTATTTGCCAGACGCCGGCCGAGGTGAGGGTGAGACCGAAAGCTCTGAATGTTATCTACAATTTGTGATTGAGTGATTGGTGATTTGGTGATTGAAAACCGGACGCGGACGAAAAAATCACTAAATCACAAATCACTAAATCACAAATGCCTCGGGCCTTGTAGACTAAAGCTGTTATGAGTGAAAACGGCCGTTCGCGCACGCTGCTCTGGATCCTGATCGGAGGGGCGGCGTTCTTCATCTTCGTGCTGGCGGTATTCACGCTGGTGTATTTCAGCGTGAAAAGCGATCAGGGCGCCTACACGGTCAGCGGCGGTTCGGGCGGGCGGATCGCCGTGGTGGACATCGAGGGCGTGATCATCTCGCCGCAGGAGACGGTCAAGCAACTCAAGAAGTTTGCCGACGACGATTCGGTGAAGGCCATCATCGTCCACCTGAATACGCCGGGCGGCGGGGCAGCGGCGTCGGAGGAGATTTACCGCGCGGTGCGGCGCATCCGCGACGAGAAGAAGAAGCGGATCGTGGCCTCGATCGAGACGGTGGGCGCCAGCGGCGGGTACTACATTGCCAGCGCGTGCAACAAGATTTATGCCGACGAGGCGAGCATCGTGGGGTCCATCGGCGTGATCATGGAGTGGTACAACTACGGCGATCTGCTGAAGTGGGCCAAGATGAAGGAAGTCCTTATCAAAGCCGGTGAGTTCAAGGACACGGGCGACCCCACGCGCGACCTGACACCGGCGGAGCGCGAATATCTGCAGGGCATGGCCGACAACATGCACCAGCAGTTCATCGCCAACGTAGCCAGCGGCCGCGGCCTGAAGGTGGAAGATATCCAGCCGATCGCGACCGGGCGCGTCTGGACGGGCAAGCAGGCGGTGCCGCTGAAGCTGGTCGATGAACTGGGCGATTTCGAGGTCGCGGTCAAGGAAACGGCGAAGGCGGTGGGGATCAAGGGCGAGCCGTCGCTGGTGAAGCAGGAGAAGCAGAAGAAGACGCTGCTGGACCTGATGTTCGGCGACGTCAGCGACTACCTGCCCGACCGGGCGAAACTGATCCAGAAGAACCCCGGGTTCTATTACCTGTGGCGGTGAAAGCCGTAGGTCGTAGGTGGTCGGTCGCAGGTCGGACGGCCGTCAGAAGTTGCGCCGGGATTGGTAGTCGCGTATAACTTTCCAAGCGGCTAAACCCAAGTGTTGTTTATACTTGCGCGGAAACGGAGAATTACGGAATGACCAAAGCCGACCTCATCGATGAAGTCTCCCGCCTGGCGGAGCTGACTCGCAAGGACAGCGAAATTATTGTCGAAACGATTTTCGACAGCGTCGTGCGCTCGCTGCGCACCGGGGACAAGATCGAAATCCGCGGGTTTGGCAGCTTCCGCACCCGCCAGCGCAAGCCGCGCGTGGGACGCAATCCCAAGACCGGCGAACGGGTAGAAGTCCCGGCGAAAAAAATTCCGTTCTTCAAGCCCAGCAAGGAGTTGAAGGACCTGGTGAACGTGGGCGGAGGGGCCAAAGCTCCCGCGATCACGCCGAGCCCGAGCTAGTTCATTTGTGATTTAGTGATTTGTGATTTCGTGATTAAGAGCGCGCTGTGAGGCGCGCTTTGTGTTTGTGTGCGGCCGCTATTCAGCTATCGCGATGGCGGCGACCATGCGGCCGGTGTGGCCGTGCTCCTGGCGGTGGGAGAAGAGCAGGTCGGTGCGGCACGAGGTACACAAGTCGGAGATCCAGATGTTTTTCTCCGGCACGCCGGCGTCGAGGAGTTGGCGGCGGTTGGCTTTGACCAGGTCCAGATGGAGCGTGCAGTGCGGGTCGCCGTGGCCGGGCGCGCGCGCATTCATGAACAACAAGGGATATTTGTCGTGGACCGGGTCGGAGGAAAATACTTCCTCGAATAGATCGTCCGCGTAGGCGAACTGGGTGGCAAACTTTTCTTTCAGTTCCTCACTCACTTCATAGCAGCAGCGGTGAATGCCGGGGCCGATGGCGGCGCGCAGGTTCTCGGGTTGCGAACCGAAACAGCGGCGCATCTCGCCGACACCTTTTTCCACGATGCGCGCCAGAGTGCCGCGCCAGCCGGCGTGGAACGAGCCAACCGCACGTTCTCCCGGATCGACGAGGAGCACGGGAATGCAGTCGGCGGTGCGGACCGTGAGAACGATCCGCGGAGCGCGGGTGATCAGGCCATCGCCGGCGAGACGTTTATCCGGCAGTTCCGCAATTTGGTGAATGATGCTGGAGTGGATTTGCTTCATGGCCACCGAAGGCCAGGGTTTTCCCTGCGGGGCGGCGGCGCCGATGGCTTGGAAGAACAGCTCGCGATTGCGCTCTACCGTTTCGCGCGTGTCGTCGGCGGTAAGGCCGAGGTTAAGGGAGTTTCCTCCGTAACATTTCGACACGCCGCCTGTGCGCGTGCTGAAGCCGTGCCGCAGCCACGAGAGTCCGGCGAAGGCGTCGGCGCGAAGAATTTGGATTTTGTTGCGCGCGGTGGCCCGGGTGGTTGGCATCGGATTGGATTGTAGCGAATCGTGCCGTATCCCCGGGATGTGCAAGACATCCCGCGACAAGCAGTACAAGCGCATTAAAATGGTGATCGATTCGTGGGCGGAGAAGAAGGCGGCGCAAATACTACTGTAATCTCTTACCGTAAATCGGTTGCGACACGAGGCGTGCCCCCCCTTTTTTAGTACAAAACCGGCTGGTGGGTACGCTTCGCGGTCCTTACTTCGAATGGCAGATCGATTGAGCCGGAGCCCGCGCTCGATTCAACGGTCACCGTAGCCGTGTATTTTGCGGAACGCGTATCGAGTGCCGGACGAATTTTCACGATCAGCCGCCTCGATGCCGCGCCAGCCCGGTTGGTTTTCGGCAGGATGTCGCACGTCATGCCATCCGGCACTTCGCAGTGCGCCGAAATCGCAGCTGGTGACGGGGCACCGGCGACGAAGATATCGAACGCGCGTTCCTGCCCGGCGATAGCGACCTGGGATGATGTCGAGCGATGCGGCCGGGCCGGTCTTACCAGTGTTAGTACGAAAGTTTCAACCGACCCTACGATCCAGTTCTGCACCGCCGTGGCGGAGAAGGTCACGCCATACGACGAACTTACCGCGCTGGCGTTGGGGCCATAGAAACCGGTGGTGGTGG
>Ga0097691_1002610_pt1 | contig 11827 bp, 12 predicted proteins | sample NGESurdeep072012_8_FD_72858 | JGI IMG/M metagenome (GOLD analysis project Ga0097691, IMG submission 72858) | Arctic peat soil microbial communities from Barrow, Alaska - NGEE Surface sample 210-1 deep-072012 | ecosystem: Environmental > Terrestrial > Soil > Wetlands > Peat ...
GGCTCGGTGCCGTCACGGCGTTCCAATTCGTGAGCGCGAATCAGGCCAGGTACGGGATTGCCACGATGTGCCGAGTACTGGAGGTCTCCACCAGCGGCTACTACGCGTGGCGCAAACGGCCGCACTCAGCTCGGGCGCGCGCCGACGCGGGACTCAGGTTGCGCATCCAGACGATTCATGAACGCTCGCGCGCGACCTACGGTGCACCGCGCATTCACGCCGAGTTTTGGCAGCGGGAATCCGGGTCGGCCTGAGTGCTAGGCGCGGGGGAGTGAGGGCCCGACCGTGAGCGTCCTTCGCAGTGCAAATGGACTCCAGACAACTGTTGCGAGTCGAGGTGGCGCTATGGTTTAGATTGCTGCTGAAAACCGGTATATCGTATACAACCGGTATGTCGTATATAAATGAAAGACCTCAACAGCCGCTAACTTCGGCTCCGCGATCGCGGACGTCAAGAGTCCTTTTTTCCAAATCATGAGCGACGACGATCTGCTACTGCCGGGGTTTTTTTGGCACTGGAGTCGTGGAGTTGCAGCGACATCCGGAAGCCATGCTGTTTGTGGGTAGACTCACACTGGCGCAACCAAACGGATACGTGTTTCAGGTAACCGGTGACAAACGGGATGCAGGTCTTGAATATCCATCCGGCACTTTTCTCAAAATGATTTGCTGCGAGCTCGCAGCTGTCAACAGGCTCTTAACGCTGCAGTGCTCATGATCGCAAGGTGTTCCTAAAATGAAGTTTTCGCTGATACTAGGTACAATAGGCCGAGTTCTCGAACTCCAGCGCTTTCTGGATGCGTTGGAGCACCAGACCCATCGCGATTTCGAGCTGCTCGTCGTGGATCAGAATCCGGATGACCGACTCGTACGAATTCTAGCTCGTCCGGGGACATGCTTTCCCATCATTCATTTGCGCTCTGAGCCTGGGCTCTCGCGTGCGCGCAACTTGGGATTGCCATTTGCGCAGGGCGAAATAGTGGGCTTCCCGGACGACGATTGCTGGTATTCGCCAGATCTTCTGGAGCGAGTTCACAACTCTTTCACATGCCATTCGGACGCGCACGGTCTTACCGGTCGGTGCATAGATTCCATGGGGCGGGACTCACACGGCCGGTGGGACACGACTTCAGGATTGATCACACCATTAAACGTATTCAGGCGCTGTAATTCCAACACCGTTTTTCTGCGACATCACGTCATTGAGCGGGTCGGCAAGTTCGACGAAGAATTGGGAGTGGGAGCGCAAACCTTGTGGGGATCTGGTGAGGACACTGATTATATACTGCGAGCCCTGACGGTAGGATTCAGGGTATTTTACTCACCGGCAATTAAAGTTTATCACGACAACCCATGGGCATTGCTAAATCGAACTCGACTACCTCGCTGGCAAGCGTACTCCAGAGGTTTCGGACGAGTGCTTCGCAAACACCATTACCCTTTTTGGTTTGTAGCATACCAGGTCTCGCGGCCGCTGGGAGGCGTGTTGCTCGCCTTGATACGCGGTCGCCTGAGGCAAGTTCGCTACCATGCGCTGGCAAGCCGCGGTCGGCTTCAGGGCTGGACAGTGATACCGCAATAGTCGCCAAGCTTCCACTGGTGCAACCGCCTGCGCTACATAGCGAATGCCCCGCGCGTGTACCGCAACTGGCGGCTGTGGCCGCTGCCCAAGCTGGGGTTCGATACAGTCTTGAGACTGCGCAATGGGCTTTCGTATGCGATTCGTGCCGGCACCATGGACTTAAGCATCGTCAATGAAGCCTCGATTCTCAACCCCTACCTCGGCGGGAATCGGATCACGCTGGCGCCCGATATGGTCGTAATGGACGTGGGCGCCAATATTGGCGATTTCACATTGCAGGCCGCGGCGCGCTGTCCGCGCGGTCGAGTGATCGCAGTGGAACCCGTGACTGAACATGTGGAGGCGCTCAAGCGCAACATCGAACTTAACGGTTTCTCCAATATCGAGGTTCTTCAACTGGCGCTTGGAGACGGCGAGGGCCAAAGCGAGATCCATGTGGCCGGTCTCGCTTCGAGTGGAACTTTCGCCGGGCCCGGGACCCGAAGTGAAATGGTAAGAAAGGCCTCGCTTTCGACTCTGATGAAGGAACTGGCGATCGAGCGCCTGGACCTGCTCAAACTCGATTGCGAAGGAGCGGAATGGCAGATTCTTGCCGGCGCTGACGACCTGTTCCCAAGAATCCTCCAGATTTGCATGGAGTATCATCCTGATGGCGTCTGGACCGGTGACAAGCTGGCCGGGATGCTCCGCGCGCACGGCTACGAGGTCACCTTCACCCAGGGCAGCTGGACCGGGTTGTTGTGGGCGCTCCGGCGCGAAGATGACGCCGGACCATCCGTCGCGTGCCGCTGACCGGAATCACCATCAAATCTCTTCAAGTGAGCGCGCCTGCAACAGCGCATTTTTAGGCGCTGGAGTTAAAATGAATTTTGGCATTCACACAGGGATGACCGAATCGGCTCGAAGACGCCGAACTATCTCAAGAGTCCTCACAAGCGCATCAGCACGTTGGGATCGAAAATCTGTTTGGCACCGCACCGGTATTGATCTTCTGAGAAAACTCGCCGTGTGCCGGAACCAACGAGCGAGAGAGCAGCTTGGGTGCACTATGGATGAAGGCGAAATTGTCAAACTCGTATTAGCACTGACAGATTCTTTTCCGCAGGCGCTGCCTCGTCGATTGAGTCGGACAGCCGTTGATCGAGGACCGGGCGCGCTCACTCGCGACTCACGGCGCTTGCGATGGGCGAGGCGACCCGCCAGGCGCGCGCTCGAGCGCCATGAGACGCGACGCAATTATCCCGACGGGCTGATCGCCGGACGAGCCAAGGTCATGGCAGTCATTGTACTCGGATTCGTGTTAATGTTCGCGGCCCCGGCAACTCCAACCTCCGTGGTTTCGACGCCATCGCACAGCCCGACACCGGCAACGCCAACTCCGGCGGCGACTGCGACGCAGACACTGGGCCAGTTTGATGCGCAGATTGGCACCGTCACCATGCAGGCGGGCCAGACCGCGTTCGTATTGAACAGCGGCGCGATGGATCGGTCGCGGTGCGCCGGACAGCAGATTTCGATCTACGGCGCCGATGGAACGGTGCTCACCGGTCGCGCACGGCCGGGCTATACAACCACGATGCCCGCGCCTCTGACGACGACTATCGCCTCGTGCTCAGATGCGACGCACGGGCAGACGGTGCTCCCAGCGAAAGTATCGGTTAAAGGGGCGCGGGCCACGAATTGCACGAATTCTACCACGACCCCGTTCAGTCCAGGTTGCGTTCGCTGGGGTACCGATGTCTCGGGTCCGCTTAACGCACTCATTCATACTGGCGTGCCGATTTCGCTACCAACCAACGCGATAGGCTATGCGAAAGACTCGATCACGCCCATCGCAGGCACCAGCGTAACCGGCAACGGCGCGACCATCATGGACGGCTGGGAAGCGGGCTACAGCGCCACGCATCCGCTGGGCATGAATGGGGTCGTGATCGCCGGCGCATCGCACGCGAATCGAATTCCAAACGTCACCATTCAAACCTTGACGGTCGACAATGGCTTGGATTTCGATTGGAATCAGCTCGGGAACGGACAGCCGATGGGCATTTTCGCCACGTATTTTTCCAACCTCAAGCTGTCGCATAACCGCATTAACAATACTTTGCGCGGTATCGGACTGATGGAGGACGGGAACGTTGCGCTGCTCGATACCAACACTTACACGGGGAATCACGAAGACAGTGAGCACTGGGGTGAGTCGTACAATGCGGGCGACGTAGTCTCGAACGTCACATCTCAGAATGCACGGCTGAATGGCTACTCCGACGATGGCATCGCAATCGTGGGCGGCAATATGCCGTGTACCACCGACCAGTCAACGCCGGGCGGACCTGTCGAGAATAGCCAGATCATTCACCCGACCATCGTCGGTAGCCGCAATTCTGGCGGTTCCAAGATCCATACCTGTGCGATCCAGCTCGCAGGCAATCTAAACGGGGTTAATGTCCAGAGTCCCGACATCGCGAAACCGGCTCTTTGCTCGATTCTGATCATGGACTATTTCGGTGGGGCGCCGCAGAATGTACAAATCGTCGGCGGACACGCCGAGGCAGGGTCGGGAACCTATTTCAGCGTCGACCTGATCGCAGCACCCATCGTCATCAGCAGCGAAGCCGGTCCAAGCAATCGGTTCTGGCCGGGCTGCCCCACGATGCCCGTCGGCAACGTGTCGATCTCCGGCATGGACCTCGACATGGGAGCGCAGAGGGGAATCGCACGGCACATTGGCGCGCCTTACTTTTACAGCAGTGTGGCCGGCGCTTGTTTCAGCGTGGTCGGCTACGTCAATCGGCTCAGCATCACTGGCAACAAGTGCCACAACGATCTTGGTGCCACGGGACACTTTGGCCTCTATGTTGACCCTGACACTTTCAATGCCGTGCCGGTTGGCATTACGCTGTCTGGGAACGCGTTCGACTTCACCGACACCTTGAGCGCGCTGCTGCATAACAGCACGAACGGCGCGGTCGTTAACCTGAACAACATTGTGCATGTGGGTCACTGAACAAACCGCCGAACGTTATCGCAGCTCTGCATGTAGCGGCCGGTAGCGAGTTCCCAGGCCAGCTCAGGATCGATCGAGTGCTTGAAACTTGAAGTAGAAGCTTTTCAGGACCTTCCGGAATGGAGACGCGCCATCGCGATGCGCATCTGATAGTGCTTGTGGGTTTCTCCGGGGCTGAAGTGTTACCTATTTCCCGGTTGCACAGCACGAGGATCGAACCGAGCAGGTTCGCTCTCTCCAGCCCTCAAGGTAGAGCGTTTTCAAGGGGCTTGGATGCGAACTCCTGGATTCGCGATAGTGGTTTCCTGCAGAGCGGATGCACAACGAAAGGTGCACATCCGGTTCGTAGGGCGTGCGTCAGAAACCAGCGGCGGCAACACCGTACGGCGTTGACGCTCGAGCCTACCGTGCATTCCGACCTGGGTCGCCTTCCGTTATCTCGCGGTGGTGCTCGACGCGTGTGTCGGGGCTGCGCATGACTTGGGGGTCAGCAGGGTCGTTAGTTCTTTCCAGTACGCCTCTTTCATTCACAACCCCACGCCGGTTTATCCCGGTGCAACTCCGCAACCTGCTAAACCCACTTCGTCCGGTCCAAGAGGGGAGTTCATTTCACTCAGCCAACTCGATTACGAAGCCGATTCGCCCAAATGCCCCGCGGTCTGCGTCGCAGAAGTCCGGTCAAGAGATTTAAGCTGGCGAAAATGAAGATCGGTATCGCAACCGCACCCTCTAGCATGTTTTTAACAATCGAATATGCAAAGTCATCTCGCCATATTGTGAATGCCAGTTGTGCACTCAACATAACATAAATAACTTTGAGCAGCGGAACCCGCCCGCCCGACCTGATCAGATTGACGCCAAAACCGAGGAAAAAAAAAGCCCCAAGGCTTCCCACTACACCAAAATTCGCCACAAACGAAAGAAACGAATGCTCCGCGCCAAGCGGGTTGAATAGCGGTATTCCAGCCTCTGTCACGCTCGGGATCAGTTCCAGTTTGTTGGGCAAGAGCACTGTAGGCACAAGAAAGAGCAGATCCCCCAACAGCAGAGTTGGCAACCGAAGAATTGGCAAGGTTAGTTCACGTAAAAAATAAAGCAAGGAGATACTATTGAACAATGGTTCAGCACAAATGATAGCCAATAGAGAGGAATTGCTGTGCTGCCGAACCAACGCGAAGGCCCCCGCGGCGCCCACGCCGACCGCAAAAAGTAGAAGCGTCGTGTAGGCGCGCAAATGTCTGACGAAGACCGACCGATAGATCACAAGCATGATTACAGCAGCCAAGATGTAGGAGCGCTGTCCAAGTGATAGATTTATGACTAGTGCTAGGAACGCCACCAGCATGTAAAGATTGGCGACTAGCCGCCAGAACGCGACGGTATGTTTAAGGCCGGCTTCAAGATTGACGGTGTATATAAGAGCGACGCACACAAGGAAATAGCTAGCACCGGCATACGTGCCTCTGAGTGGGTCATGCCACACCTCTTCCAGCACCATGTAGCCTTGGAACAGCTGATCTCTGAGCTGGTAGGCGAGAAGGGTACATATGGTAGTGCCTAGCAAAAGATATAATACGAGCAAGCGTCGATCAAAACGAAGGCTAGCATACCTCTCTACCACTCGACAGTGCAGCCTGCGGGTTGAGAGATGCCCGAAGAGAAAGAATAGATAGCAGCACAGTGATATTGTCAAATAACTGTACAGTGACGAGGGACGCACCTGGTCAAACAAATCGTAAAATGGCTTCAGGGCGACATTCGATCTAAAAATATCAAAAGCACCTATAGTGATCGGTAGGATCCAGTAATATAGATAACCGAAAGTGAAGACAGCAATGTGATTGATTTCCAGACCGTCCGAGACACAGGTCGCATAGGTCGTAACCACGGGGACTACAATATTCGCGGCAAGTAAAAGTAAGAGGAGAGCTGAATCCATAGTTGTAGTTAAGCGGAGGGTGTTGAAATCGCGGAGGAAAGATCAAAACCCCTCGTATTGGGTATGAGCAGTTCCCCGACCTTTTGCCCGGGGTGACTTTTGTCATGCGAAAAGCAGACCGTCAAGAAAAGCCTGCTTGGCCTCGGTAGTAGGAGTGACATGGCGGGAAAAGCATAACAGCGTAAGCAGAGAGCCACAAGCATCTGGTTGCCGCAATCTTCACATCGTTTGGGGCGCGTTCCCCGCGGGCGACCAGGAGGATTCCCAACTTCTGCCCGCGTGAGCTCGCTCAACTCATCTCTCAAGGATGTCGGGCGCTTCGGCTGATGCGCTGTGAGGACTCTTGAGATAGTTCGGCGTCTTCGAGCCGATTCGGTCATCCCTGTGTGAATGCCAAAAATTGATTTTAACGACTGCGGTGGAGTTGACCCGGTTTGGTGGACAGTGGCGGAGTGGGGAAAGTGAAGGAGAGCCACGATGCCCAAGAGTCATGCACGGTATGCGCCGGAATACCGGCGCCGAATGGTGGAGCTGGTGCGCGCAGGGCGTAGTCCCGACGATCTCGCGAAGGAGTTCGAGCCGACGGCCCAGTCGATTCGCAACTGGGTGGCGCAGGTGGAACGCGATACGGGCCGTCGCCTTGATGGGTTAACCAGCGAGGAGCGACAGGAGCTTGCCCGGCTGCGGCGTGAGAACCGGGTGCTGCGCGAAGAGCGCGAGATACTATCAAAAGCCGCGGCCTGGTTCGCGACGGAGACCGGTTCGGTGCCGTCACGGCGTTCGAATTCGTGAGCGCGAATCAGGCCATGTACAGGACTGCGACAATGTGCCGGGTGCTGGAAGTCTCCACCAGCGGATACTACGCACGGTGCAAACGCCCACCCTCCGCGCGCGCCCAGGCGGACGCGGAACTCACTTCACGAATGCACGCGATTCATGAAAAGTCGCACGGGACCTACGGCGCACCGCGCGTTCATGCCGAACTCGAGGCCGAAGGCATTCAAGTGGGGCGCAAGCGGGTGGCGCGGCTGATGCGCACGGCAGGCTTGGCCGGCTAAGCGCGCATTGCGAGCAGACGTTTCGAAGCTTGACGCAACTGAGGAGGCTGCGTAGGAATGCGAACTGCCGCTGCTGCCGTCAAATTCAACGACGCTCGGGACATCACCAAAGATTTCGGTCGGGCGCCATCAGAGCGAACCCTATCAGCTGCGGATACGTTACGCCCTGCGAAGACATCGTCAGGCTGCGGCAGCGACTACATGAATTAGAAGCTGATATCGCGTGGCGGCTCGAACGCCACGCCGCGTGCATCATTGCCGAGCTTGGTGACCCAGCCCGCTTCGGAAGCGTGAAGGCGTTGGCCAGTTACGTCGGCGTGATCCCGCGTTTGCGCCAGTCGGGCAAGCGCAGACTATCGGGGCGGCGCATGCTGCCGCTCGGCAACGCTCGCTTGCGGCGCGCGCTATGGATGCCGACGCTATCCGCCATCCGCGTCAATCCGTGGCTGCGCGCCTATTATCTGCGGCTGCGGGCGGCGGGAAAACGGCCCAAGGTTGCGCTCATTGCCGCCATGCACAAACTGCTGGCCGCGATCTTCAGCGTCGCACGGCGCCGCAAGCCGTTCGTTACATCGCTTGTTTTTTCCCCCGCCGCTGCCGATGTGGCGGGGGTCGCGGTATCGCAGAAGTCGTCTTGACGGCGAAATGAACCTCACGGTATCTGGTACAACCCCCATCGCCGCCACTCCGCCCTCGACTATCTGTCGCCAATCAACTACGAAAGGAGCCAGCAACAACAGAATTTAACCGCAAGCCCAGCACCGTCCACAGAACCGGGGTAGCTCCACACGTTGCCGAGCTGTGGCACCCGCAGGTCTCTCGCGGGTCTCGGGCCAGACTTCGCGCGCTGCGGCCCAAAACCCCAGCGCGCCATCGCCCACGGCAACGGCCGGCGCGGCCATCCCGCGCCGCTTGAGCTCGCGCAGCAGCGCCTTCCAGCTCTCCGCGCTCTCCCGGTAGCCGTCCTCGACTGCGAGCAACTCCCTCTCGCCGTCGGACCGCGCGCCGATGATGACCAAAGGTACTGAGCCGGTCGTCCTCGAGCCGGATGTTGAAGTGTACTCCATCGACCCACACGAGGCGGTGGAGTCGCTTACTTCCCACTGGAGCGCCTGGTTACCTTTTTCGATTTTCCCGCTGGACACTGGAAGCACCTGCGCACCAAGAATCTCATCGAGTCGCCCTTCGCCACCGTGCGGTTGCGCGAGCGCGCGACCAAGGGCGCCGGTTCAATAACCAAGGGCCTGCTGAGCGTTCAAGCTGCTCGACATAGCGCAGCAGCGCTGGCGCCGCCTCGACGGCGCTCATCTATAGCCGATGGTTCGTGCCGGCGTGAACTTCGCCGACGGAGTCCGGGTCGATCGCGCCAAACACGTTACTCAGCCAGCTGACAATCAACCAACGGAAGCCGCCTGATCATGACCCGCCGATCCACAACATTTGACAATTACTCAGGTGCCGTGCCATTTAGCTGAGGGTGGACAATTGCGGCCTCTGATAATAGCATTTTTGAATGGCTTTCGCCTTCGATGGCCTGCAGCCGGCGAGAACTGATTAACTGTTACTGGTGCGATGCAATTGGAAGTCGCTTGCCGAATTCTTTGACGCTTGAGGCGTGCATGAAAGTTCTACTCATTTCAAGCCTTTATTATCCGCACAGGGGGGGTGCCGACCGGGTTGTACAGATTCTTGCAGAAGGACTGGTGAAAGCCGGTCATGAAGCAGTCGTAGTCTGTTCTAGCAAGGAACGGAGTTGTGTCCGCGATGTTAACGGAGTAAAGGTTTACTACCTAAGACTCAGAAACGTATATTGGCCCTTTGACGGCTATCATCCCAACGTGGCTCTCAGAGCCGCCTGGTTCGCGATTGATGCGTACAATGTGTGGGCTGCACGCGCGGTCGGACGAATTCTCGACCTGGAACAGCCATCGCTAGTGAATACCCACAATTTGGCAGGCTTCTCTGCGTGTGTCTGGTCTGAGGTAAAGCGGCGTAAACTGCCGCTAGTGCATGTGATGCACGATTATTGGCTGATATGCGGCAACGGAAGTATGTACACGCGAGGCGAAGTCTGTAGGACCCCTTGCCTCACATGCCGTATATACAGTACTCCGCGCCGACGACTGAGCCGCATGGTAGACGCGGTGAGTGCTGCCAGCAACTTCCTTCTCCAAAGGCATGTTGAGCAAGGACTATTTGGAGAGGCTAAGCCGACTCGGTGGATTCACAATGCAAGTAATATTGAGATCGGTGTTCGGCCTCGGGTAACCATACCAGCAGGCAAGTTACGTCTGGGCTATCTGGGGCGAGTTGAAGCGGCCAAAGGAGTGGAGGTGCTGCTTGAAACGCTCGCGGCGATTCCTGAGGGTTGGGAACTGTGGGTCGCTGGTAGAGGCAACCAGCGCTATGAAGAACAGCTTAAGAAACGGTTCATGTCAGAAAGAGTCAAATTCCTGGGCTTCGTTCAACCGAAAGACTTGTTTGTCAACATCGACGTCTTGGTCGTGCCGTCATTATGGAACGATCCGCTCCCCACGGTAATCTTCGAAGCCTACGCTCATGGTATTCCCGTGATTGGTTCGTCGCGAGGTGGCATTCCGGAACTCATCGAGGATGGCAAGACGGGCTTTCTCTTCTGGCACGAGGTTCCGGGGAGTCTGGAGAACGCCATCGAGCGATTTTTGCGCGATCCTGAGCTCGCAAGCAGCATGCGGTCAAACGCCCTCGCAAAGGCCCTTCATTACAGCACAAACCGCTTAGTTGACGAATACATAGGACTTTACGCGGAGACCTTAAAGTCGAATTGAGTGGCAAGGTACGGAAGAGGCTCGGGAAAGGAGCAACATCGAGTACGCCATACCGGGAGCGCAGGTGAGGAAGCGCTTTAGAAAAACCCGGGCCGAACGAGGCTGCCCGCAGAGACTTGCAGGAGGATCGTGTTTATACCTATTTGCAGACTCGTGACGGTCGACTCGAGCGCATGCTATCGCTGCGCTTGACAACTGGCGCATTTGCTAAAACCGATACCGTGGAGTACACAACTATTATCGCAGGTCTCCAAGTAATACATCTTGACTAGCCGTAATTGGTTTAGGCCATGGGGGATATGACAATTCATCCGCTTCGCACCCGTTGGAAGTTGCTTCTACTGTATTATCGCAAGGCGAAGGTTCAGGGTTTGACTAAATCGATCCGGGTGTTGCTGAAACCAGATCGGGTCGGATTCCACCTTTGGCGTTTGATTAGCGGGCGCACGCAGGCGTGGTCGAACTTCTACGTGCCCTCGACCTCTCTGAGCGCCGAACTACATTTCTGTTGCCAAATGAGCGATTGTCCAGCCGCCCTTGTTAAGCAAGTCTTCGCAGAACTGGACGATGATGTTGAGTTTGTCGATACCTTGCGACGGGACTACAATCGCGTTCGATCCGACAGCCCTGTCTCTTTCGCAGTTGGCCGCCTCAAGGTGTGGTATGTGATCGTCCGTTTACTCAGACCAAACCTTGTAATGGAGACCGGCGTGCATGACGGGCTATCATCGGCACTAATACTGCGTGCCCTTGACAGAAATCAGCAGGGTTCACTTGTAAGTATCGATCTTCCCAGCGTAGACTTACCGATCGGAATCGAAGGGCCAGGATGGCTAGTCCCAGCGGGCCTTCAATCACGTTGGATTCTACACTTGGGTGACTCGCGCGAACTTTTGCCAGCTTTGGCCCGGCAGTACTCGCCAGTCGACATCTTCATCCATGATTCGGACCACAGCCCTGAGTTTCAACGGTTCGAATATGACACCGTCAGACCCTTTCTAGGCAGGCCCGGTCTTCTTCTGACTGACGACGCGCACCCCGATTTGTTCAGAGAGCTAGCCAAACAATGGGCAGTTCCCTGCAATTTGGTTGAGGGCGGGCGAATTGAGGGCTCCGACGCTAATGTTCTGCTTGGTGGTCTCCGACTTTGCAGTCCACAACGGCCGCGACCCGACGAGCTGTTACGAAAGCGAGGCGATTAGAAACCGGTTGCTAAATGACCCGTGGGGGCGTATGAAAGTTCTACCAAGTTCAAGCCTTTATCAGCCGTACGTTGGGGGTGCGGAGCGGATGGTGCAGATTATCGCAGAAAGAACTGGGCGAAGCCGGGGCGATGTCCCCCCGAATGTTGAAATTTGAATAGGTAGCGGCGGCTCCAGGCCGGCCTGAGAATGGGTCGTGCCAACAACACCGTCCCCGAGGGGGAAAGGAGCCGCC
>Ga0097691_1002612_pt1 | contig 11824 bp, 8 predicted proteins | sample NGESurdeep072012_8_FD_72858 | JGI IMG/M metagenome (GOLD analysis project Ga0097691, IMG submission 72858) | Arctic peat soil microbial communities from Barrow, Alaska - NGEE Surface sample 210-1 deep-072012 | ecosystem: Environmental > Terrestrial > Soil > Wetlands > Peat ...
CTACCACATGGGCTTTCGCGAGCCGGTCCGGCGATCGACGCTGGCCGATGCCAACGAGACGCGCGACTGGCGCATTTACGCGGAGTTCGCCCACCGGCTGATTGCCCAGGCGAGGAAGCTTTATGCCAACGAAAGTTTGGGCTTGGAGCTGAGCAACACGGTCTATGCTCTGGACTCCACCACCATCGATCTGTGCCTGTCGCTGTTTCCATGGGCGCACTTTCGCTCCACCAAGGCGGCCGTGAAGATGCACACGCTGCTCGATCTGCGCGGCAACATTCCGAGCTTCATTCACATCTCGGACGGCAAGTTGCACGACGTTCACGCCCTCGATCTGCTGCTCCCCGAACCGGGCGCCATCTACGTCATGGATCGCGGCTACGTCGACTTCGCACGCCTTTATATATTGCATCAGGCTGGCGCCTTCTTCGTCACCCGCGCCAAGTCGAACCTGGATGCCCACCGCGTCTACTCCGCGCCGACCGATCGGGAGGCCGGCATCATTGCCGACCAGACCATCGTGTTGGATGGCTACGCCACCAGCAAGGACTATCCGGTTCATCTGCGCCGCGTCCGCTTCAAGGACCCCGAATCAGGAAAGACGCTGGTGTTTCTAAGCAACCAATTCGCCTTGCCGGCCGCGTCGATCTGCGCCCTCTACAAGTGCCGCTGGCAGGTCGAACTGTTCTTCAAATGGATCAAGCAGCACCTTCGGATCAAACAGTTCTACGGCACGTCGGACAACGCGGTGAAGACGCAAATCTGGATCGCCGTATCGGTTTACGTCCTCATTGCCATCGTCAAGAAGCGCCTCGCCTTGGAAGCCTCCCTCTACACTTTGCTCCAGATTTTCTCGGTCACCATCTTCGAGAAAATGCCGATGCCCCAAGCACTTTCCGAAACCAGGACCACATTCGAAGAAAACGCAATCGGCAGCCAATTGAATCTGTTCAGTTTTTAACCGGACAGCGATGTCAACAATTATAAATTCACCGTTGAAATCAATAGGTAACCACCCGCGACAATGTGGGTGTCCGAGCGATCGCTGGTAGCCAAGTACGTGCCGCATTGCAGTGTGCGCCGCCGCATTCGCGATATGCGTTCTGCTGCAACTAGACCTGAACTCATAGCCACTCGTTTGGACAATGGTGCTAGCGTTGGCCAGACGCGGTGATATTGATGACTTGAACTCGACGGTTGACGCCGTCTTCCGGTCGCGCCGGATCAAGAAGCTGCGACTTGCCGTAACCCGCAGCCGATAATCGTTCCGGTGCGAACCTATATTGCGAAATCAGATAGCGCCTTACCGCCTCGGCTCGCCGCTCCGACAGTTTCTGATTGTATTCAGCGCTGCCCTTGGCGTCGGTGTGTCCGGCGATCATGAACGCGAAGCCCTGCAGGCGCGGGTCACGCAATGTTGCTCCCAGACGATCCAGCGTGATGCGTGCGTCCGCGGTCAGGTCCGCGGAGTCATACGCAAAATTTACGTATAGATTGACCGAAGGCGGCCCTTGCTCGGTCGCCTCGCCGCTCGAAGTAACCCCGCGCGTCAGGCTACGGGTTAGTGGCTTCGCGCATTTCGGGTCCAGTTTGCAGACAATGTCTTCTTGCGAAACCTCACTCGCTGATAATGGCAGCGTGTAGAACGCCAGCGCGGCGAAAAACAGAATATGTATAAGCGATTTCATGGCTACCTCGCTTGTGTCTGTAATGTCGTGATTGCAGCGCTGAGCTCACGGTCGGGCATGTCCGGGGAAGCCTTGTAGAGCAGCGCACGTCGCAGCGCCGAAAGAAATTCACGCTCCGTTTGCTGTGCCGGCAGCTCCCCGTCAAACAATGGGCTGCGGGATGCGAGCGCGATGATCAATTCCTGTCCGAACGGTGGCGTGACCGTGAATTTGGCCCTGCCAGCCACGCCGTCCCCGAAAATCAATGTGCTGCGAGGTAGCGTCGGTTGCGGCACCAGCCCCTTTGGCTGCGCAAGATTGACTACTGAACCGTCGGCTTGGATATAAGCGATGTAGAGGTAGCTGATCTGCGACGGCGATTGGATTTCGATCCGCAGCGTGTCGCCGCCGCGCAATTTATCGGAGTTGATGACGATCTTAGGTCGATCGCCCTCCGCGAGCGGTTTCTCCAAAGTTTGAAGCGCCTCGCACTGTGGCCATGGCGCAACGATGATGTTGCCGAGTGACGTGCCGGCGACATTCTATGCAACCCTCCTGACGAGCTCGAGGTCTGCCGTTGAAGATACAAATCCAGACAGGATATTTCGCCCACCCTGCGTCGCGGTCGTGATGCCGGCGCATGAAAGATTTTGCAGATTCGAAAGCTGTACACGTGGCCCCGGCGCAAGCGGAGATGGAGGCGGAGGCGCAGGCGGTGGTGCGGGAGGAGCCGGAGGCTGTGGCTGTGGCTGTGGCTGTGGCTGTAGCGCCGCCGGTGGCGCGTTAGGAGGCAGCGGTGCGGGCGGCGCCGGCTGAAGCTTAGGTGGCGCTGGCGGCGGCGGTGCAGATGGTTTGACAGCCACCTGGGGGGTTAAAAGCGAGCGTGATCGCGCCATTGCTGATTATAGCGAGGCGATACGGCTCAATCCGAAAGATGCCGTGGCATTCAACAACCGTGGGAACCTTTGGAAGGACAAGCGCGATCTCGATCGCGCCTTCGCCGACTACAATGAGGCTATACGCCTCAATCCAAAATATTCTATGGCATACAATAACCGCGGCCTTGCATGGAACGCCAAACGCGATCTCGACCGCGCGATCTCCGACTACGACGAAGCAATCCGCCTCGACCCGAAATATGCCCCCGCATACAACAATCGCGGGATTGCATGGAAAGACATGGGGCAACTCGACCGCGCGATCTCTGACTATGATGTCGCAATCCGTCTCGATCCAAAAAACGCCCTTGCACGCAGCAACCGCGGAAGTAGCTGGCGCACAAAACGTGATTTTGACCGGGCCATTACCGATTACAATGAAGCTATACGGCTCGACCCGAACTATTTAGCGGCAATTACCGGTCGAGGGCTCGCCTACGAAAGCAAAGGCGAGCGTGACCGCGCGCGCGCAAATTTTGAAATGGCGCTGGCGTTGCCGCCCAAATATGACAGCGGGAAGTGGGCGCAGGATACGGCGCGGACCCGGTTGGCGTTACTGCCGCCGGCTAAAACCCCCTCGGTCGTAGCCCCTGGTCCGTCTCCTGCCATTAGCACCGATCGAATCGCGCTTGTCATCGGCAATGGGGCTTACGTCAATGCGCCGCACTTACCCAACCCCCCAAACGACGCGCGTGCTATTGGCCGGGCGCTGCGTGGGATCGGCTTCACCGTGATTGATGGCACGGATCTCGACCACAACGGTATGGAACGCACGATTGTAGATTTTCTGCGCAAAGCATCGCTCGCGCGAATTGCGTTGGTTTTTTATGCAGGTCATGGCGTTCAGATCGACGGCAAGAACTACTTGGTGCCGATCGATGCCAAGTCGATGATGAGGAGTACGGTTACGTTCGAACTCATTGATGTCGATCGGATACTCGCGAGCCTCGATGATGAAGCCCGGGCGAATATCATTATTCTGGATGCGTGCCGGGATAACCCGCTGGAGACCCGCCTTGCTACCCGTTCGGCGGCAAGAGGAGCGGGACTCGCGGGCTATTCGACCGTGGCCTCGGGAATGCTGATTGCTTATGCGATGGCGCCTGGAATGACCGCAGCTGATGGGACAGGCCAGAACAGCCCGTTTACAACTGCGCTGGTAAAGCACATTGGCACTCCCGGTCTGGAGATTAACCAGTTGTTGAATCGCGTCCGTAAGGACGTTGTCGACGCAACCAGCCGACAGCAGATCCCATGGACCAATTCGTCGTTGTTGGGGGACGTGGTCTTGACCGACGGGAAACCCAGTGCGGCCGCCCACCCCTAAATGCGGAAATCGACCGGCGAGCAGCACTTCCGATATATGCCAAAGCCAGACGTCTAGGCTGAGATCGCTATCAATTATTTCGCGGTAGAATCCGCCGGCTCAATGCCGGTCTTCTTTATGACCGGAGCGGCGGCCGAGGGGCCGCCGCCGTTCATTTGCGTCTGTTGATATCAGTTCACCACTTGACGCCGAGCGACAAGGCGAGGATCTGCGCCGTATAGTTCGGGTTGTTGTAGGCCATGAATATCGACCGGCCGCCATTGGTGGTGTCGTCGCCGCTGTCAGCCGAGGACGGAGAGTACGGGCTGAACAAGTCCGTCGCCTGTTGCGGTTGCGCTGCCAAGTATAGCGCATCTTGGCGGAGACTTCGCCGGCCCAGCCCATTTGCTTCACGTAGCTTTGGTCGAAAATGTAGCGCGCGATGACGTGGTGATCTCCATTCCAACCACCGCCGCAATGGCCAGCGCAGCAGCCGCTGCGATAAAAGAGGTTGCCGCGGAAGGACTTTGGCGGGGCTTGGCGTCCGGATCACAGTTGCGTGCGGTGCGCCGCTGTCAATTTCGCGGGTGTCGCACCGGGCGAGGCGGCTCAAACGAAAGGAGCGGCCCACTGGCCGCTCCCGGTATCATTTGATCATGCTGGCCCGCGACGCAGCTACCATTTCCAGCCAAGCGAGGCCATGATGATCTGGGCTGTGTAGTTCGGGTTGTTGTAGGCCAGGAACAACGAGCGGCCACCGTTTGTTATGTCGTTGCCACCAGCATCGGCCGCCGACGGTGAATAGGGGCTGAAATTGTCGGTCGCATAGTTGGTGTTAGCGTTCCGCTCCCACGTGTAACGCAGCTTGGCTGTTACGGTGCCGAACCAGCCCATCTGCTTCACGATGCCCGGGTCGACATAGTACTTCGTGATGAAGCTGAAGCGCTGGAAGCGGTTGCGTTCGTCCGGGAACCCAAGCGCAGAGCTCGTCTGACCGGTGTTGAGGCCTGTACAATTGGTGGCGCCGGACGTGCATGCCGTCGTATTGTTGGCTTCGTTCGCCAGCGCGGCCAGATATTCCCACCTGAAGTCGAGCTTGCCGGGGATCGCTTTCCAATCGGCCGAAGCCATATAGGTGTTGTATTTCTGCGTGATATCGCTCGACCATTTATTGGAGTCGTTATACGGAGTGGCGCCGCCGCAACACGTTTGGAGCGCAAGATAGTGTTCTTCGTGGTTATAGCCGAGCGTCAGCTTTAATTCGGGGGTCACGCGGACGCCGAGATCGGCGCCGGCATTCCATGACCGATCGTATCTCGTGCCCAGCGTAGACGAAGCTTGGTTACCAGCATTGAACCATTTGTCAGCCGGGTAATTATCCCAGCGCAGGCCGCCATTGGGGCTAAGGGTGACGTCCTTGAAGACCTGCAGCTCGACGATAGTATCCCACTTAGTGCGGTCGCGATTTGCCACAAAGAAATAGCGCATGGCCTGGGCTGCGGCGTCGGTACTGTCTATGGCAAGGTAGGTGTTGTAACGCCGCTGCGAGTATTGCACCGAGGAGCGCGCAGTGGCAAAACTCCACGGTGTCCAATTAACGAAGGCCTTTGCGCCGCCCTCGTTAGTGGAGTCGACCTCGCCATTCTGATAGACCATGCGCTCGAAGAAAGGCTCGGCGCCAAACGCCCAAGCGCGATTGGCCTGCCATTTCACGGTGTCGCTGACGTTCAGCCTGCTGTTGGACTGCGGCATGCGGGTGAGCGGCGTTGTCGTCGCTGTGCCGTTGTCTGCATAGACGTAGTTGCTGAAAGCCTGCGTCGGCGTGTTGTCCTGGCGGTCGTAGAGGCGGACACGGAGGGTGTTGGTCACATCATGGGTCAAGTGCGAATACAGCACGTTATTGGTGAGGAAGGCGTTCACTGATCCGTTCAGGCTCGAGGCCGGATACGGATTTAGCTGAGTGGCGGTCGGTCCCACCGCGATGCCATTGGTGGCATCATTGATGTACCCGTCGTTCTGCCGGAACATCATGTATTGCACGTTGCTGGTGTAGCGGGTCTTCAACCACGGCAGTTCGACCGAGGTATTCCAGGTCGCGCCATTGGCGCTGTTGTCGGGGTAGAGGCCGTAGCGGAGTAGATTGGGACCGATCTGCGTGCCGGAGGCAACGGAGCTGCCAGCGGCAACGCAGGTAATACAGAACGGATTGTCGACATCGATGGATTTGATGCTGTTGCCATAGAAGGACCCCATATATTGCACCGATGTATTCCACCGGGTGCCCCATGGGGTGGTGCCGACATATTCGCCGATAGCATTTGCGTTCTGGGTGCGGTCGTCGAGCGGCTGCGGAACCTCGATTGCGCCTGAGGAAGGACGCGGCGCGGCCGCAACGCCAGCAGCAGTCGTTTGCGAGTAGCCATACCCGATGCCGAGCGGCCGGGTGCCGGTGCGCTGTTCGTGGGAGTAATCGACGTTGAAGTCCCAAGCGTCGAACATCGTGTTGCGATACGCCGCGGTGAATTTTTCACGCTTCGTCTCGAGCGTGATGTTGCTCATCGGCGCGGTGTTATCGATGTAGCTTTCGATCGCGTTGCGCTGGGCCTGCGTTTGGGTTGCCGGGCCCAGGTTGGCCTGCAAAGTGGTCCGCGTCCTGGAGTCCACCGTCAGACGGGCTGTGCCGACGCCCCCGAAAATGGACTTGGCGCTGGTGCCGAGCACGTGCGGCACCTCGTCCCAACCTAAGGTCAGATATTGCCGGCCGGGTTCGTATAGATTGAATTGATAGCGCTGATTGTTCATGCCGACATTGTCGGCCCAGAGATCCAAGGCAAAGCGGCCGTCCCTGGTGCCGGCGTTGATCGCGAGTTCGTTGAGGAACAAGCCGCGCGGAACCTTGCCGTATTCGTCCATCTTGGCACTGCTGTCGGTCGTATTCGGCGTGAGCCAGAATGGATCGGTCGAGCTCTTGCCGAAGCCGTTGCCCGGCTTCTGAATGAAGAAATTGGAGCCGGCTTCGATGCTGCCGTTCGAGTACCAGTCGGATCCATTGGCATTCTGCGCCAAGGCCGAGGCCGCCGGAAACATCGCTACCAACATGACCCCGCCCAGCAATACTGCCTTGCGCGAAATCAAAATGTCGCTGCGGACTTTCATGCCACTCGCCCCTTAACAAACCCTCGGCACCAGTTGTGCCTTAGCCCCAGTTCCCGTCCTGCACTCCGGCCGCCCGCATTCCGCAGGCGGCCGAGCCTCCACCCGTTACCGCATGAACCGCGCGCCGGCCGGATTGTTCGAACCGTGGTGGTTCGAGTGGCAGTTTTGGCACTCGCGACCCTGCGCATAGAGCGTGACAGACGGATTGCGCGGATTGCTGTTGTGCTGGCCACCGGAGTGACACTGCTGGCACAGGCGCGGCCGCGAAACCTTCAGCAGGAAGTCGTTGTTGGAGCCGTGCGGATCGTGACAGTTCAAGCAGCTCTCGGCCACCGGCGGGTGCTCCCACAGGAACGGTCCGCGCTTCTCCGCATGGCACTTATAACAGACCTCGTTGACGGTCGCCGTCTTCAGCAAACTTTCCGAGTAGCTGCCGTGCGGATTATGGCAGTCCGTGCACACCATCTTGCCTTCACGCACCGGCATATGCGACGAGCGGAACATCTCCGCACGCTTGTTCTTGTGGCACTGGAAGCAAGTGTCGGGCTGGAATTCCGTCTTCAATTGCGACTTGCGCGACACGTTCTTCATGATCGTGTGGCAATTGGTGCACGACAATCCGCGCTCGTCGTGCGTGCTGCCATGCCAATTTGTGCGGTTGCCCTTTTGGTGACAGGCAAGGCAGATCTCATTGTTCTCTTCCGCCGTGCGCGACAGATCGTTCGGCCGGAACGAGATAATGCCGCCGACGCCGCGCCCGCCGCCGGCCTTCACGTGCGCCGAGCCCGGACCGTGGCAGCTTTCGCAAGCGAATTTTCCCGGTTGGGTCTTGCCGATCTTACCCATGAGGGTCTTCGCAAATTCCGCGGCATGGCTCGCATGACAGGTCATACAAGCCTTCTCGCCGATGAAAGTGGCGTTGACGGGGGCGCTGTGCCCCTTGGGCGTCGCCGCTTTCGAGGCCCTCGGTGTCACGGGCGCGGGGGCAGTTTGCGGAGTGGCGCCCTCACGCAACGCGTCGAATATGTTATCGGCCTCGGCCACTTTCGGCAGGGCCTTGATCGATTCCGGTTGGGCAGTGCCAAGGCGCTGCGCGAAGTCCTGCAGCGCGGCAAAGTCCGGATCGTTGAATTGATGATTGGCGTCCACCGGCGCCGTGGCACTGACTTTCGTCGGCGCTTCCGCCCCGGTCAGTTGAACGAAATCAAGCAGGGCCGAATAGCCATTGTCGGCCGACTGCAGAGGTGCAGGCGTCGTGCCGCGCACCGCGGCGGAAATATCGTTCAGGGATATTCTGGGTTCGGCGCGCACCGAATCCGTCGATCCAAGTATCGCCATGCAAGCAAAGGCCAACACGACACGCATAGCTAGCGTTCTGCCGGGTGTGACACGTCTGCGATGTGGTGCTGGAGATTCCAAAGCGCCGCGGTGATACACCGCGGCTACAAAGCCCCGCAGGCTATACATTCACGCCCCCCAAAACCAAACTCAGGCTGCGGACAAGCGCTAATGCTTGGCCGTAACCGACCCGCCAACCCTAATGACACAGCTTGCAAACTCTGCGCCAATTGGCCCGCCGTCTAATTGTTACGAAGAATTAATGGATTTACAACGGACAAGTCCGGTCATACGCGAAATATTCTGTAACGCCTTCGTGACAGGTGTCACAACTTCGCGACAATTCCAAGCCGTTCGACGTGGCTGTAAAAATTCTGTCTGGCGATGCCTGATTGACGCGCCGCCTCGGAAACGTTGCCGCCAGCCAACTGAAGAATCCTAGTAAAATATTCCCGTTCAAACTTTTCCCGCGCCTCACGGAAGGACAATGGCGCGTCCGTAGCAGCAACCGCGAGTTTGCCTTCGTTAGCGCCGGACATTCCAAAATCTGCTGGAACTATCGGCCGGCCGGCGTTGATCACCACCGCGCGTTCCACCGCATTCTGCAGCTCCCGCACATTGCCGGCCCAATAGGCCAGTTCCAGAGCCGTGATAGCCTCCGGCGTATAGGTGCCGACAGTCTTGCCAAACTTGGAACTAAAATGGTCGCGGAAGAACAGCGCCAGCGCCAAGATATCCTCGCGCCGTTCACGCAGCGGCGGAATTTGGATCGCTACCACGTTGATGCGGTAATAGAGATCCGAACGGATCCGTCCAGCTTTCATTTCAGCTTCTAACGATTTGTTGGTGGCGCAAATCAAGCGAAAGTCGCTGGGTCGCTGCGCTGTGCTTCCGACGCGGGCAAAAGTGCGCTCCTGCAGCACGCGCAGCAGACTTACTTGAAGTTTTGGACTCATGTCGGCGATTTCGTCGAGCAGCAGCGTTCCCCCGTCGGCCTCCTCGAAATAGCCGGGAGTGGTCTTCACTGCGCTGGTGAACGCCCCCTTCTCGTAGCCAAACAACGTGGCCTCTAGGAGCGATTCCGAAACCGCGCCACAATTGAGTTCCAAGAATGGTCCCTTGGCGCGCGCGCTCAGCGCATGGATGTATTTGGCAATTACTTCTTTGCCTGTGCCGCTCTCGCCCTCGATGACGACCGTGGTATCCATAGGCGCCACTTGTCGCGCCTGTTGAAGCAGCCTTTCCATCACAGCAGAGCGGCTAATAATTATCGGATGGCCTGAGCCAGCTTGCAAAGTCTCACGTAGATTATCAATCTCGCGGTATGCCCGGTCCATCTCCAGCGCTTTTTTAATCACGGCATCGAGCTCATCGAGATTTTCGAAGGGCTTAGTCAAGTAATCGAAGAGCCCCTCACGCACGGCGCGCATCGCATCGGGGATTTTGGCATGACCCGTGATGAGGATGGCTATCTGTTGCGGTCGTTGCAAACGCATCTCAGAGAAGAAATCGAGACCGTTGCCATCCGGCAGTCGCTGATCCAGGATTACCAGATTGAAATCACCTGACTGTAATTTCCGCCGAGCCTCTAAGACATTGGTTGCAGTTTGCAACTCGAACGCGTCCCCGCGCAACAGGCCAGTGAATAGCTGGCGCGTGAAAGAATCATCGTCAACAAGCAGAATATTTGCTTTCACGTTTCTCACCGTTATCCCGGTAACCAGATTGTAAAACGCGCCCCTCCGCCAGAATTGTTTTCCGCGCTAATATTACCACCATGCCGAGCAGCAATATATTGCGCGATCGAGAGGCCAAGCCCAGTACCCTCAGGCCGTGTCGTAAAGAACGGCGTAAATATTTTAGCCGCCACATCGGGCATCAATCCCGGCCCAGAATCGGATACGGTTAGCCGATAACCCGTGACATTTTCCTGCTCATCGAGTGCGAGCGATACCACGACTGATCCTGTCGGATCAGCTTGAGCAGCGTTGTGGATCAGGTTGAACAGAGCGTTACGAATTAGCAGCGGATCAACTTTGAGAAAAACGGGCTGGTCTGGTCCCTCGAATATCACGGGAGGGCGCCCACCCAGGCTCTGTTGAAAAAAAATGATCGTCTCATGTGCTAGCCGATTCATATCGGTAAGCTGTGGCTGAAAGTCGGAGACCGTAGTGATGCGGAGCATTCGCTGAACAAAGTCACGACATTGAATGCCCGCCTTGCGCACTTCGCGTAGCAATTCCCTCACGCGCTGAGGGTTGTCTAGCTCGCGTTCGGCAAGCTCAGCCAAATTGACGACGCCCACCAATGGATTATTGAGTTGATGCGCGACCTCGCTCACCATTTGCCCCATAGCTGACAGTTTTTCGATATGCATTAATCGTTCGCGGTTAGCGCTTAAATTAGCAAATTGTGATTCCATTTTACGATGGCTGAAGTACACCGAGTGAAACAGTCGAGACAGAGCAACGTACAAAATCAACCCGCCCAACCCTGTGCTCGCCCACAGGAGATATAGGCCTCGCTGAATGGTTTGGTTTAATTCTTCGGAAGAACGGTAGATCGATAAGACACCGTTGACCGTGTTGCTCGGGGCACCAGAAGCGCTCAAGGAAAATGGCACGTAGAACTCCACGAGCGGCGTTTGTGGAAGCGTCTCAATCGGATCGGCCCCAAGCTGCGCGTTAAACACGGCACGAACCTCTCCCGCAATTGCCCGGGTGAGATCTTCCCTGTTTCGACTCATGCTTATTCCGATCAACCGCGGCTCGTCTGACCACACAATCATTTTGTCAAGGTTGAACACCTTGACTCGGGCTACACCGTGAAGATTTATAAAAGGACCAAAGCTGTGCTCGAAGTGGGTCTTGGCGATGCTCTCGGAATAGTTTTGCAGGTCCCACGGAGAAAGCATGTCTTCAGTTTCCTGCTCAAAAAGAAACGCCTTCACCATCTCGGATATGACTGCCGACTCCTGTTTTATTATTGCCTGACGATAAAAGGTCGATTGGCTGAAGCTGGTCACCGTCATTACGCCGGCGATTATCAGCAGGCTAACGATCATGAACTTCTGTGGGCCACTTATTTGCAGACGGATAGATCGCACATTTTGCAATCCGGTCCGTATCTTCGCGCTGGCTAAGGCGGCGACACGGAGCCAGCCTGACTGCGGTGAAGCAAGAGGCGAAGCGGCGAATTTGTCGGCTGCCATATGCCTCCCCCAAATTTTGCAATATTTAAACAATTGATGGCCTGCCCCGCATTGCGAAAGATCAAGTTTAAAAAGTGCAATCTTCCAAAAGGTTGCTCGCCCTGAGCAGACATTGCGCTGCGTGTACCGCACCCGGTTCTTTGGACACAAGTTTGAGTTAAGCGGCTTGCTTCATGCTGGCTTGCTCCCAGACGGTGCGGGTTTGGCG
>Ga0097691_1002613_pt1 | contig 11823 bp, 10 predicted proteins | sample NGESurdeep072012_8_FD_72858 | JGI IMG/M metagenome (GOLD analysis project Ga0097691, IMG submission 72858) | Arctic peat soil microbial communities from Barrow, Alaska - NGEE Surface sample 210-1 deep-072012 | ecosystem: Environmental > Terrestrial > Soil > Wetlands > Peat ...
AAACGCCGCCAGCACGCCGCCGACAATCACCAGCATGACGACAATGGCCAGATTCGCCGCCGACGCCATCGGCGAGTCGCTCTGGCCGAAGCACACCGGGCACGCCAGCGCGACGCGCGGCGTGAGCAGCAGAAGCAGGGTGAACACCGTCTTGCGCATTTACAGGTTCTTCGTCTTCCGCCGGAACATCGCGCCGTAGACCGCCAGCCCGGCGGCGACAACGAGCGCGCTGACGCCAGCCGCGAGATACGTGGCGTCGTGCGCCACCCGGTACTGCCCCACCGCCCAGGCGGCGACAAACGCCGCCAGGGCCACCGACATCGCGATGAAGAACAGGTGAAACATGCGGAGCGACATCACGACATCACTTCGGGGTCCCGATGTGGTCCATCATCGTGAGGACCGGGATGAACAGCAGCACGATGAAGAGAACAATCGTCAGCAGGAGGGCGCCGTAGATCGCCCGCTTCTCGTGGCTTAAGTGCATGAAGACGCCGGCGACCATCGACCCTTTCATCGCCGCGATCACGAGCGCGACGGTGATGGCCACGGGCACCGCCAAGTGAAACCGCGACGCGGTCACCGTGAGGACGGTGAACACCATGAGCATCGCGAACACCGTCATGTAGCTGCGGACGCTCTTCTTGACTTCCGCCGGATCAGAATGCATCGATTCCCCTACAACAGATATAGCACGGGGAACAGGAAGATCCACACCAAATCGACGAAGTGCCAGTACAACCCCGTAATCTCGATGCGGTTCGCGAACTGCTCCGGATTCCTCTTCCAGAGCCCCGCCCCGGGGCCGAGGAAGTACGCCATCACGATCATCCCGCCGAGAATGTGCAGACCGTGCAGCCCCGTCATCGTGAAATAAATCGCGAAGAACGTGCTGTGCCACGGGCCTTCGCCCTTGCTCAAGTGCTCGCTGTACTCGAAGTACTTGTTGATCAGGAAGAGGGCCGACAGCGCGAAGGTGGCAAGCAGGTACAGCCGGTGCTTCCCGAAGTCGTTCATCTTGAGCGACGCCCAGGCCATCACCATCGTCACCGACGAGCTGATGAGGATGATCGTGTTGATCGCTCCGAGCTTCACGCTCAACTCGCCGTGCGGCCACTCCGGCGCGCCGACGCGCAGCAGGATGTATGACGAGAACAGCGCGCCGAACAGCATCACTTCCGACGCGAGGAACAGCCAGATGCCGAGCTTGCCGTTGTGCAGCCCCGTGTCGGGACGGGCTTCGACTGTGTACGGAATAATCAATTCTGTCCCCCGCGTCCCACGCCACTCTGCCCCGGCTTCTCTTTGTCCGGCTCAAATTGCGGCGTGAAATCCTTGTCAGCGCCCGGCACGCTGTATTCATACGGGCCGCGGTAGACGATCGGCTCGGTCAGGAAGTTGCCGTGCCCCGGCGGCGACGGCGCCGACCACTCGAGCGTCGTCGCGTCCCACGGATTGTCGCCGACGCGCTTGCCGCCCTTGATGCTCGAGAAGAAATTGATGATGAACGGAATCTGGAACAGCCCCAGGCCCCACGCCCCGAAGCCGATCACGATGTTCCATTTGAGGAGCCCGGCGTTGTGTATGTACTGCGCGCCGCCGTCGTACATCCGGCGGTTCATGCCGCCGAGCCCCTGGATGAACATCGGCATGAACACGAAGTTGATGCAGACGAACGACCCCCAGAAATGGATCTTGCCGAGCACGTCGTTCATCTTGCGGCCGGTCGCCTTGGGGAACCAGTAATACACCCCCGCGAAGAGCGCGAAGATGGTCCCGGGCGCGACGACGTAGTGGAAGTGGCCGATGACGTAGTAGGTGTCGTGCAGATGAATGTCCGAGGGCGCGAGTCCGAGCGGCAGCCCCGTCAGGCCGCCGATGCCGAACATCGGCAGGAACGCGAGCGCGAACAGCATCGGCGTCGTGAAACGAATCGACGCGCCCCAGAGCGACAGCAGGAGCGCCGTCAGAATGACCACCGACGGGATCGAGATGATCATTGTCGTCGTCTGGAAGAACGCGGCCATCGTCGTGCCCATGCCGGTCATGAACATGTGGTGCGCCCACACGATGAACGACATGAAGCCCAGGAAGGCCACCGAATAGACCATCGCGCGATAGCCCCACAGCGGCTTGCGCGTGTTGTTCGCGATCACCTCGGCGACGATGCCCATCGCCGGCAGGATGAGGACGTAGACCTCAGGGTGCGCGAGGAACCAGAACAGGTGCTGCCACAGCAGCGGGCTGCCGCCGCCGGACACCAGCAGCGGCCTGCCGCTCACCACGAGTCCGCTCGGCAGGAAGAAGCTCGTGCCCGCCAGCCGATCCATCAGCTGCAGCACGCCCGCGGCCTCGAGCGGCGGGAATGCGAGCAGCAGGAGAAACGACGTCACAAACTGCGCCCAGACGAAAAAGGGCAGGCGCATGAAGGTCAGGCCCTTCGCGCGCAGCTGCACGATCGTGACGATGAAATTGATCGACCCGAGGAGCGACGACGTGATCAGGAAGATCATGCCGATGAGCCACACCGTCTGGCCCGTCGTCGCGATGTCGGAGAGCGGCGGATACGACGTCCAGCCGGACTGCGCGGCGCCGCCTGGCATCACGAAGCCGGTGAGCATCGCGACGCCGCCGATGAAGTACACCCAGTAGCTCATCATGTTGAGCTTGGGGAACGCCATGTCGGGCGCGCCGATCTGCAGCGGCATCACGAAGTTGCCGAAGCCGCCGACCGCCAGCGGCACGACGCCGAGAAACACCATGATGGTGCCGTGCATCGCGCCGAGCTGATTGTAGAACTCGGGCAGCATCACGCCGCCGGGCGCGTTGGCGGCGCCGAACCAGTTTCCGACGAACGGGATCGGCCGCATGGGATACGCCAGCTGCCACCGCATGATCATCATCAGCGTGAAGCCGAAGAGCAGGAACAGCAGGCCAGTGATCGTGTACTGGATGCCGATGACTTTGTGGTCCTGCGAGAAGACGTACGTCCGCCAGAACCCCAGCTCTTCATGCTTGTGCTCGTGGGCGTGGCTAGGAGCCATCGCCCCGATCGTCGCTGCCTTGTCCATAGGTGAAGGGATTGTATGCAGAAGGTGCAAGAGTGCGCAAGTGATGCGAGGGCGTAAGATCGCAGGATGAACCCCCCGCAATGGGCGCGAATCACCGTGATCGCGCTGCTGGCGGCGCCGGCCGCCGCCCGGGCCAACAGCGCGTCCGACGCGTTGCGGGCCCGCGCCGCCGATCAGATATACAACCTCGATCGAGACCTGGCGATCGCGACCTACCGGCAAGCCATCGCCGCCGACCCGCAGGACGCCGCCGCGTATCGCGGCCTCGCGAGCGGACTGTGGCTGAGCATCACCTTCCGCCGCGGGAGCATGACCGTCGACGACTACATCGGCAAGGTGACGCGGCCAGCCAGCCAGGCGCCCCCACCGCCGGCGGAAACCACGGCGGCCTTTCGAGACGCGCTCGATCACGCGCTGACGCTCGCCCGCGCGCGGATCGCTCGGAACCCGCAAGACGCCGACGCGCACTACCAGCTCGGCGCGGCCGTCGGCCTGCGGGCGTCCTATACGGCCACCGTCGACGGAAGCGTCCTCGGCGCATTTCGCGCCGCGCGCGAGGCCTATGACGAGCACGAGCGCGTGCTGCAGCTCGACCCCCGGCGCAAGGACGCCGGACTCATCGTCGGCACGTATCGATATGTGGTGGCCGCGCTGGCGCTGCCACTGCGATGGGTCGCCTACGTCGCCGGCTTCGGCGGCGACAGCGCCAAGGGGCTGAAGTTGATTGAAGACGCGGCCGCCTATCCCAGCGACAGCCAGACCGAAGCACGCTTCGCGCTGATCCTTCTGTACAACCGCGAAAAGCGGTTCGACGACGCGCTGAAGCAGCTCGCGATTCTGCGGGACCGCTACCCGCGCGACCGCCTGGTGTGGCTGGAAATGGGATCCACGAATCTGCGCGCGGGACGGCCGGCCGATGCGGACCGTGCCCTCGAAGAAGGCATGAGCCGATTCGCCGCCGACAATCGCCCGCGCATGTTCGGCGAAGACGCGCTCTGGCACTACAAGCGCGGCGCGGCGCGGGCCGCGATCGGCCGCGACCAGGACGCCCGGTTGGACTTTGTGGCCGCCCTGGCCGCCCAGGGCCGCAGATGGGTGTACGGCCGGACGCATCTGGAGCTCGGGAAGCTGGCGCTCAAGGCTGGCCAGGGGGCCGCGGCGCAGAAGGAATTTCAGGCGGCGATTGCGCTCTGCGAAAGCGACAATGACGCCGCGTGGGCCGACGAGGCCCGCCGGTTGATGAAATGATCGGACACGGTTAATTCCGTGTGAAGCGCAGCCGCAGCTCGGCCCAGCCCGTCATCTCGAAGTACTCCACGCGCAGGCGGTGCGGTCCTCCCGCGACAGCGGCGCGGTCGATCGCCGACTCGTGCACCGACCAGCGATCGACGGCCAGCCGATCGTCGATCCAGACGCGCACGCCGTCGTCGCTGATGACCGTGAGCTCGAAGGAGCCCGCGGGAAGCCGTACATCGCCCTCCGCGCGCAGCGCGACCCGGTCGAAAGGTACGCCGGGCGCGATGGCGCCCGAGCTGAGGTAGTCGAGGTGCGGGACGTGCTCTGTTTTCACGGGGACGCCGCGCAGGCGCGCCCGGTCAGCGCGACCGTCAACTCGCCGGGGACGTCCCCGGCCCGAGCGCCCGCCGTCCCGCCCCGAATCGACTTCAGCGTCCACTTGCCGGGCGGGCCGAGCACGCGCAGCTTCAGCGGGCGGTCACCGGGTTTGCCGGAGGGCCAGATCTTCGGCGACCGGTAGTCGTACGGCCCCCACTCGTCCACGATGATGGTCGATCGGCCGCGCATCGCACCGTCGGGCAGTTTCGCGCTCATCGCGCGCGGGTTGACGGGAACCGTCATGGCCTCGACGGGCGCGGGACGGCCAAACAACGGCTCGAAGTTCAGCGCATGGACCTCGACTCCGGTTTGGAGTGGCATGGCGACGTTGGCGTAGGCGTTGCCCTCGACGCGCACGCCGGTCGTGCGCAGGACGTTGAGGGCCGTCTTGTTCCCCGAAACCTCGTTCTGCGTGATGACGTAGTCGCGGCTGCGCGTGTCGCGCGCCTTCGGGTAGCCCCAGTTCGGATCCTGCGAGGCGTTCGCCCACAGCCGAATCGCCGTCTCGTCGCCCGCAAACCGGTTGCCGGCGATCGTGATGTTCTGGCCGTGCTCGATGGCGATCCCGTCGGTGTTGCCGGAGAAGGTATTGCCGATGAAGGCGCTGTCGTAGCTGTAGCCGCCCCAGACCCCGTGCCAGCAGTCGTCGAGCCGGTTCTGTTCGAAGTGGTTGCGGCTGAAGGTCGCCTCGATGCCATTGGCGACGGCGTGGCTGAAATCGTTGCCGAAGAACACGTTGTCGTTGACGCCGCCCTGCCCGGTGTCCATCGTGGACTGGCCGGCCCACAAGAACAAGCCGTCTCCGCCGTGCGTCGCCGAGTTGCGCGCGACGACGTTGCGGCTCGACTGCTCGTACATGAGCAGCGCGGCCGAGTCCTGTCCACGGTTGTAGAACCCGTGGCTGTAGCCGCGCACGTCCCAATCGAGCTTGTTGGACTCGATCACGCTGTCGGTCGTGCGATACAGGCCCAGGCCGACTCCCGATAGCCAGGAGAACGTGTTATTCCAGATCGCCAGGCGCGCCGACCGCGCCACCATCAGGCCGTTCTGCCCCTGCACCGCGCGCGTGTGGTCGACTTCCGCGTCGTCGCACTCGGCAAGGTAGATGGCCGCGCCGTAGCGCAGCCACTCGTCCTGATCGTTGTGGTGATAGGTCAGCCAGTCGACCAGGCTTTCCTTCTCGATGCCGCTCCACAGCCGGGGCTTCCAGTTGTAGCTGAAGTCGGCGCCAGTAACGTGCAGCTTCGGCGCGCGCCGGCCCAGCAGCCCGACCTTGAAGCCGTGAACCGCGCCGCCCCGGACCGTCACCCGCGCGCTGCCTTCGACGAGGATGCCGACGCCGGCGAGCGTGTCGGGATCGGCCGAGGGGTCGGCGCCCTCGAGCGTCACGCCCGTGAGGTCGACCGTGACGTCGTCCCCGCGAATCCGCAGCGCGGGCGCGTCGAGCGACGCGCTCGGGAGCCGATAGGTGTCCGGCTGCACGCGGACTGAATGATCGATGATGGTGCCGGGGGTGAGGACAACAAGCGACTGCACTGGCAGGGCGGCACGGGCAGAGGGCGACAGCAGGGCAAAGGGCAGGAGGTAAAGAGCCAAGGCGAGGAAGACCGAGGCCAGCCTCCGCGCCATCGTCGCAGCCACGGACAGGATAATACGCGCGTTTCGCACCGGTCCGGCCGTAGAAGGAATTTCAGGCGGCGTTTGCGCTCTGCGAGAGCGATAATGACGCCGCATGGGCCGACTGAGGCCCGGCGGTTGCTCGGATAGGGGCCGACACGCAGGTCCGCCCACGAATACTCATATGGCTGATACGAAAACGAAGCGCACGTGGATCTCGATTGTCGTCGCGATCCTGGTCGTCCTGTTCATGATGGCGGTCGTGCTCGTGGGTAGCGCGATCTTCTACGTCCGGCGCCACATCCACTCGGAGTTTGTGACGACGGCGGTCGGGAGCGAGGCGTTCGAGCACGAGCGCGCGCGGTTTGCCGGCCAGGAGCCGCTCATCGAGATGCACGAGCATGATCAGCCGCTCATTCATCGCCGCACGGCGAGCTCCACCGTCCCGTTGCAGACATTGCAGATCCTGGCCTTCGATCCGCGAGCCGGAAAGATCGTGCGTGTGAGCGTTCCCTTCTGGCTGCTGCGGATGGCGCCGGGGAGGCGCTTCAACGTCGGGAGCGGCGGGCAGGGATTCGAGTTCGACACCGAGCGCATGCACCTCACGATCGACGATCTCGAACGCGCCGGGCCGGGCCTGCTCATGGACGGCACCGACCCGCGCGCCGGCGCGCGGGTGCTCATCTGGACGGAATGACATAAGAACGGCTTCGATGAAGAAGTGAGGCACGGCGGGGTACCGCGAGTACCGGCGGTAGTCGGCCGTCAGATCACCAACGTCACAGCCGCAGGAATTGGCGCATGCGCGTCATGAGCGAGCGCGGCGCGGCCGCGCCCGGCGATGACTCGAGGGCGGCGGCGGCGCGGTGCTGCTCGAGCGTGGTGCGCCGCGCGTCAACGGCCGCGCAGACCAGATCGGCGACGACCGGCTCGGCCATCACGACGTTCCGGAAGCCTTCGGCCGTCAACTCGATGACGTCGCAATCGGTGACGGCGGTGACGGTCGCCGAGCGCGGATCGCCCGTCAAGAGCGACATCTCGCCGAAAAAATCGCCGGCGCGCAGGCGTGCGACCGGTTCCTTCGACTCGCCCAGCGTCACCGCCGCTTCGCCGCCGGCGACGACGTACATCGAGCTTCCCGCGTCGCCTTCGCGCACGATCGCTTCGCCGCGGCCGTAGAGGCCTGGCCGCGCGGTGCCGACCACCGCGTCGCGCTGCGCGTCGGTCAGCGCGGCGAAGATCTGCGCGGCGGCGAGCGCCGCGGCGAGCTTTCCGCGATCGGCCGCCGGTTCGCTCCACTTGCGGTTCATCTGCACTTGCACGGGATACGGAATGCTGATGCCGCGCCGCCTGAACGCGTAGTAGATCGCCGTGCGGACCCGATCGCGGATGATTTGATCGGCGCTGAAGTCGGTCGTCCATACGCGAATCAGATAGATGACGGCGTATGCGCCGAAATCGGCCACCAGCACCTCGGACTGACGGTCGCGCGCGAGCAGCGGTTCGTCGCGGATCGCGTCGAGAATCGCCGCGCGCACCTCGTTCGGCGCCGAGTCGTAGCTGGCGCCGACCTCGAGCTCGACGCGCGTATGCGAGGTCGGCTCCGAGTAATTGGTGATCGTGTCTTTCGCGAGGACGTTGTTCGGCACGATCACGAAGTTGCCCGCCTTGGTCCGGATCTTCGTCGCCCGCCACGTGATCTCGCTCACCACGCCGTCGTGGTTGCCGAGGCTGACCCAGTGGCCCACGCGAAACGGCTTCTCGATCTGAATCGCCAGGCCCGCGATGAGGTTGCCGAGCGTGTCCTGCAGCGCAAAGCCGAGGACGACGGCGCCGGCGGCCGTCGCGGCGAGCACGCGATCGCGCAGGATCAGCGCGGCCGCCACGGCAAACAACAGGAACACGATCGCGTCCTGGACGATGTTGGGGAAGCGGTCGGGCAGCCGATCGTCGCGCCACGGATTGATGACGAGGGCGACGAGGAGATTGATCAGGCCGAACAGCAGCAGCAGCGGCTGAAACACGGCGAGCTGCGACTGCAATTCAGCGTCGAGCGCGCCGTAGCGGAGAAGGATCGCCACGCCGGCATACACGGCGAAGACGGCGGCCGACGCAAAAAGCTTGGCCCGGATGTGGCGGTTCTTCGCCGTCGCGCCCCGAAGGACGAGCGTGGCCACGAGCAGGGCGAGGCCGACGAACATCGCGCGATGGTAACAAAAAAGCCCCCGGCCATGCATGGGGTTCAAACCGTGCACGAATTGAGGCGATAATCGGTGCGGGGCACGGGAGACCCACACATGCACTCCACCATGCGCGTATCCATCAGCCTGGTGTTCCTGACATCGTTGCTGGCCGCGCAGGGCGCTGACCCTCAATTGCCCTACACCCCCTCGCTCGACCTGACGGCGATGGACCGCACGGCCAACCCGTGCGTCGATTTCTACCAGTTCGCATGCGGCGGATGGGTCAAGAACAACCCGATCCCGGCGGACCAATCCAGCTGGTCGGCCTACGGGAAGATGCAGGACGAGAACCGCACGCTGCTTCGCGCCCTGCTCGAGCAGGCGGCGCAAGGCGGAGCCACCCGCACACCCAACCAGCAGAAGATCGGCGACTACTACGGCGCCTGCATGAACGAGCCCGCCATCGAACGACGCGGGGCCTTGCCGCTCGCGCCCCAGCTCGAAGCCATCAGGAACATACAGTCGATTTCCGACATGGCGAGGATCGTGGCGGACAGCCACGCCCGAGTGGTTGCGCTCCGCTCCATGCTGTTCAGCGTGGACGCTGAACAGGATGCCAAGGATTCGACAGAAACCATCGCCGGCGTGGACCAGTCCGGACTCGGCCTCCCCGACCGCGACTACTATCTCAAAGATGACGCGAAGTCGAAGGAGCTGCGCGACCGCTACGTCGATCACGTGGCGCGCGTGCTGCAGCTGCTGGGCGACACGCCGGAACAGGCCGCTGCCGGGGCCCGTACGGTGCTGCGCATCGAGACGGAACTGGCCAAAGGACACATGTCGCGCGTCGACCGGCGCAATCCCGACAACGTGTATCACCGCATGCCCCGCGGCAGGCTGAAAGAAATGATGCCCTCGTGGCCGTGGGACCGCTACTTCGAGCAGATGGGCATTGCCGAAATCAAAGACCTGAACGTCACATCGCCGGAATACTTCTCGACGCTTGAAAAACAGCTGGCGGCCGTCCCGTTGAACGACTGGAAGACCTATCTGCGGTGGCACACCGCCCTGCTGGCGTCCCCGTATCTCAGCGCCGCCTTCGTCAACGCGGACTTCGATTTCTTCAGCAAGACGCTGGCAGGCGCCAGGGAACTGCAGCCGCGGTGGAAGCGCTGCGTGAACCGCGTGGACCGTCACCTGGGCGAGGCGCTCGGTCAGGTGTATGTCGAGAAGTACTTCACCGCGGACACCCGCGCGCGAACGCTGCGCATGGTGAAGCAAATCGAGACGGCAATGGAAGAGGACGTCAATTCGCTGGAGTGGATGTCGGCGGCCACCAAGAAACAGGCGCTCGAGAAACTGCATGGCGTGACCAACAAGATCGGGCACCCGGACACGTGGCGGGATTATTCGACGGTCACGATCGCCGCCGGCGACTTCTTCGGCGACGCGACCAGCGCCATGGCCTTCGAAGTGCGGCGGCATCTGAACAAGATCGGCAAGCCGCTCGTCCGCGGCGAGTGGTACATGACCCCGCCGACGGTGAACGCCAACTACGATGCGCAGATGAACGAGATCAACTTTCCCGCGGGCGTCCTGCAGCCTCCCGCCTTCGATCCGAAAATGGACGACGCGCCAAACTACGGCAACACCGGCGGCACCATCGGACACGAGCTCACGCACGGCTTCGACGATGAAGGCCGCCGCTTCGACGCCAGGGGCAACCTGCGCGACTGGTGGACCGAGGCCGACGGCAAGGAGTTCGAGCGCCGGGCGAGCTGCATCAGCGACCAGTACTCGAGCTATGTCGCCGTGGACGACGTCCATGTGAACGGCAAGCTCACGCTCGGCGAAGATGTGGCGGACCTGGGCGGATTGATCCTGGCCTATCGCGCGTGGCTCGAGGAGACGGCGAACAAGAAGCTCGACGCGAAGGACGGGCTGACGCCGTCACAGCGCTTCTTTGTCGGCTACGGCCAGAGCTGGTGCTCGAACACGCGCCCCGAGACGCTGCGGATGCGCGCCGTCACCGACCCGCACTCGCCGGAGAAATACCGGACCAACGGCGTGGTGAGCAACATGCCGGAGTTCCGCAAGGCGTTCGCCTGCCAGGCTGGCCAGCCGATGGTGAAGGAGCCGGCGTGTAACGTCTGGTGATGGCCGCAGGAACGAGATGAGATCCAGATTGACGTAGTGCTTTCACGAGAAAACGTCGCGAGGGGAATCGCTACCTGGCGTCACCCGCTTCTCGCAATCACACTGCCGTTCTCGGACGTGGTGATAAAGATTCCGTAGCGCAGGGGGGCGGGTGTCGACCTTGACAAGAGGTTGCAGATCGGCGGAACGTACGAGCGTGACTGAGCGCGTACGAGGAGGGATTGTCGATGGCGGTCGCGTAGTGAGCGGTCTCAAGGATGCGATGCGCGAGCTGCGCGGTTATCGCTATCTCGAAACCGCCAGACGGCTATTCGACGACAAGCCACTGCAGTGCAGTTTGTACGTGACCGACCAGTGCAACCTCGACTGCGCGTATTGCACGGAGTACGACAACAGTAAGCCGCATCCGTCCCTCGCCGATCTCAAGAGCTGGCTGGACAAGATCCGGGCGCTCGGCACCGTGCGCGTGGCCCTCGTCGGCGGCGAGCCGCTGATGCACCCCGACATCGTCGAGGTCGTGCGTCACTCCCGAGCCATCGGGCTGGCGACGAGCCTCACGACGAACGGGTTCCTGCTCACGAAGGCGCTGGTGCAGGATCTCGACGAGGCGGGCCTGGAGGTCATGCAAGTCAGCGTCGATAGGATGACGCCGAGCGCGGTGACGCGCAAGTCGTTCAAGACCGTTTTGCCGAAGCTCGATCTGCTTCGGGGTTCGCGGATCAACCTGCACATCACCGGCGTGTTGTGCGCCGACACGATGGGCGAGAGCCGCGCGGTGCTCAAGACGGGCCTCGAGCGCAACGTGCCGACCGAAGTCCGGATGGTGCACGCCGATCCCGACTCGCACTTCCGCGTCGATCCCGGGGCAACCCGCGATCTTGAAGCGTTCATCGAGTGGATGAAGGACGCGAAGGCTTCGGGCGTCAAGATCCACACGAACGACGCGATCCTGGACTACCAGTTGAGCCTGCTGAGACATGAGCATGTCGACTGGACGTGCACCGCGGGGTTCAAGATTTTCTTCGTGTCGGCGCAGGGGAACTTCTGGCTCTGCAGCATGCGTCATACCGAACAGCACATCCTCGATGTCACGCACGAGGACCTGCTCGAGAACAACAAGGCCAAGTCGTGTCAGGACGGCTGTGGGGTGTACTGCTGCGTCAGCACGTCTCTCATCTACG
>Ga0097691_1002615_pt1 | contig 11819 bp, 10 predicted proteins | sample NGESurdeep072012_8_FD_72858 | JGI IMG/M metagenome (GOLD analysis project Ga0097691, IMG submission 72858) | Arctic peat soil microbial communities from Barrow, Alaska - NGEE Surface sample 210-1 deep-072012 | ecosystem: Environmental > Terrestrial > Soil > Wetlands > Peat ...
TAGTAGCTCGCCAGCAGCGGCTCGACCGCGCCGCGCACGCGTGGCAATGCGTGGATGATGGCACCAAGCGCGAATCCGAGCCCGACGGCAATCGCCGACGAGACCAGCACGTTGCGAAGCGTGAGCAGGATGTCGGCGTTGTATTCGCCCGAGAGCAGGATGCGCCACAGGCTGATCGTCATTTCGGTTGGCGCCAGCACCACCGTGTGCGCGATGGCGCCGAAGCGGCAAAGCGCTTCCAGGGCGGCAGTGGCCGCCAGCACGACGCCGAGCCGGATCCAGCCTTCCCGGGTCATGCCGTCGTCCCCATGCTCTTGAGCGACTCGACCCGCAACTTGTCCCACAGCCGGGCTGTGACCGCTCCGAAATGCGGATCGGAGACGATCCGGCTATCGCGCTCGCGCGGCCAGCCAGTCTCGACGAAGTCGATGAACACGCCGGGCCGGGCCGACATCACGCCGACCCGGTCGGAGAGCATGGTCGCTTCATCCAGCGCATGCGTGATCAACATCACGGTCGCCTTGGTCTCGCGCCACAGGCGCAGCAGTTCGTCGCCCATGAGCAGGCGCGTCTGCTGGTCGAGCGAGCCGAACGGTTCATCGAGCAGGATCAGGCGCGGCTGCAGGACTAGCGTTCGCGCGATGCAGACGCGCTGCCGCATGCCGCCGGATAGCTGGCCCGGGTAGGCGCGCGCGAATTCGCGCAAGCCCATGAAGCCGATGGCGTAGTCGACGCGCCGCGCCGTTTCGGCGGCATCGACGCCGGCGCGCCGCAGGCCGAATGCGACATTGTCGCGAACCGTCAGCCAGGAGAACGAGGCATCTTCCTGGAACACCACGCCGATCCCGTCGGGAACTCCGCGAACGCGCTGGCCTTCGAACACCACCTCGCCTTCGGTCGGTTCGGCGAGCCCCGCCAGGACATCCAGCAGGGTCGATTTCCCGCAGCCGGACGGCCCGACGACAGCAAAGAATTCGCCGCGCTTGAGATCGAGATCGATGGGTCCGAGGGCATGGAGTCGCGCCCCAGACGGGCTCGCTCCATAGATGCGCGTGACGGCGGTTAGGCGCGCATGAACATCATTGGCGGCCTTAGCGGACCGGGTTGTTGGGGCATCACCGGCCCGGATCATGCGTCACAGCTTGCGTTGCAAGTCGGCAGGCAAGAAGGACTGGTCGATCAGCTTGTCCCAAACGATCTCGCCTTTGATCTCTCCAATCAGCCGCAGGCCTTCGACGGTGCGATCGAGCTCCGCGCGGTCGAAATCGCCAAGGCTCCACATTTTCGGGCCGATCATGTTGCGAACGGCCTCACGGGCGATGGCCGGATCGAAATTCCACGTCTTCTGCAGGATTGCCGCGGCCTCGTCCGGATTGGCGTAGATCGCCTCAACCGCGGCACGCCGCCCGGCAATGATGGCCCGCAGCTTATCGGGATGGGCCTTGGCGAATTCGCGCGTGGTGATGCCAACCGAGGTTGTCATCGGCGGCAACACGTCCTTGGCCGCGATCACGGTTCTGTAGCGGTCCTTGCGGATGATCGACAGCGGTTCGATTAACCCAGCCGCTGAGACGGCGCCTTGCTCAAGCATCGTGAGCGCCGGTGGGTACCCACCGGCCGCCACCCTGGCGACCTGCGACGCGTCGATGCCCTTCGCCTTCATTTCCATCAGGAAAATCATTTCCGAAGACGACTTGGGTGACGTAATCGCGACTTTCTTGCCGATGAGATCGTTAATGGTCTTGATGTCGGAGTTCGGCATCGTCACCAGCGTCGATTCCGCGACGGTGCGCGTGCCGACATTTACAAGAACGAGGTCGAGCCCTTCGCGGGCCGCCGCGAGAGCAGCGGGCAACGCCACCTCGCCGTAAGGCGTTGTGCTCGCCAGGATATTACGGACGGTCGTGCCGCCGCCGCCCGATCCGATAACACCGGTTATGTCGATGCCGGCCTTTTTAAACAAGCCTTTGTCCATGGCGACGGCAAACGGGGCGCCGTAAAGACTCTGCCCCCACTGTGTAACCGAAATCTCATCAGCCAAGGCTGGCGATTGCGCGAACGCGGCTGCTAGCAATGAAACGAAGCCGATTTGCCGAAACGAGGGAAGTTGAACCAATGACATCATCCACCTCAGAGTGGGTTGAGCGCATGGACGACTATGCGCCATGAGCTGAGATTTTGGTCTTGCCTTCCCAGCGGGCGAATTGTTGATGCTTAAATAAAAACGCTATGGCTAGTATGGTTGGCTGTCAAGATTGCGAAACAAAGCGCGATCCTCGCTGCAAGTGCCGAGCGCGACGCTGGCGGTGATTGCGCTGGTGAGCGCCAGCGAAGGCTATCTGTTCACGGCACTGACGATTGCGTGGCGCGCGCTGTTCCTGGTCGCCGGCGTGCTGCTGATCACGACGCAGACATTGCCGTCGCTGCTCGGCGGATTGCTGCTGCTGTTCGGGGCTGCGTGGCTGTGGGCGGGGCAAAAGGGATTAATCCGCGGGCGCGCGCGCCGGTGACCCTTCCGAGCAATGGCCGCGCCGGTTCAGCGTGGCTCATGACGATGGTTGACGACGGATGAGGCCGCCAACTGCGGCGGCTTCATCATGCTTGCAGGGCTAAATCGACCAGCTATCGACGCCGACGACCGGACGCTCACGATAGTAGGCAAGAACGAATTGCCGAATCGCCGACGACAGATTGCCTTCGTGTTCCGCGTTGATCGTGTTCACAAGCCCGGAAACCGTCTGGTGCCGAGAGTCGGAAATTTCTTTCAGGCCATTCCAAGACTGGTCTTCAAGACTTACGCTAGTCTTGTGGTGGGCGATCACGATTGAGTGCTTCAGGATTTGCGATTCCATGATGGGCTCCTAACCGTAGATTGGCCTAAAGCCGCCCTGATTCGCGCAATTCAGGCATTGATCCGTATCAAAACCATCAAAGTTCGTAGTCGCTGCCAGCGGTAATAATGGCGCTCGTTTTTTCAAGCGCGCTGGCCTGATCCATGAGGTGCAGACTTAGGCGACGCCCAAGAATTAATGAATCGGGGTGCGTCAGCGGCAAGGTGTAGTGGATTCCCGGTGGTCTGTGGCGAGTGTATTGTCACTGGATGATCGACGAGAATGCGGTTCGCACACGCTACGAGGCCTTGCTTGCATGCCTTGATGAGCGAGGCCGGCGCTTGTTTGCGGCGGTGGAGGCTCGGACGGCGGGTTACGGCGGCATTGCCGCGGTGGCGCGTGCGACCAGGATTGCGCCGAGCACGATTGGCCGCGGGCTGAAAGATCTGGCCGCGTCTGGATTTCCCGAAGGATCGGTTCGGCGCGCGGGCAGCGGGCGGGCGCCGCTGACGACAGCGGACCCGACGCTGCTGGAGGATTTGCGCCGGCTGGTCGAGCCGGCAACGATGGGTGATCCGACGCGGCCGCTGTTGTGGGTGTCGAAGAGCCACGCCAAGCTTTCGGCAGCTCTGCGCGCGATGGGGCACCCGATCGGCACCAGCAGCATCCCCAAGCTGCTGGTCGAGCTGAAATACCGTCGGCAGGTCAACCGCAAGACCAAGGAAGGCAGCCATCATCCCGACCGTGACGGCCAGTTCGAGCATATCAACGAGCAAGCGGTAGCCTTCCAAGCGGCCAATCAGCCGGTGATCTCCGTTGATACCAAGAAGAAGGAGCTGATCGGAGATTACAAAAACCCGGGCAGCGATTACCGGCCGCAAGGCTGCCCGGACGCGGTCAACATGCACGACTTCCCCGACAAGCAACTTGGCAAGGTGGTGCCCTATGGCGTCTACGACATCGCGGCCGATGCTGGCTGCGTGAGCGTCGGCATCGACCACGATACGGCCGAATTCGCGGTCAACGCCATTCAACGCTGGTACGACAAGATGGGCCGCGAGCGCTACCCCACGGCCGACAGATTGATGATCACCGCCGACGGCGGCGGCTCCAATGGCACGCGCGTCCGGCTGTGGAAGATCAAGCTGCAAGAACTTGCCGACGCGACCGGATTGACCCTATCGGTGTGCCACTATCCTCCCGGCACATCGAAGTGGAACAAAATCGAGCATCGCCTGTTCTGTCACATCACCCAGAATTGGCGCGGCAAACCACTGACCAGCCGTTTGACCGTGGTCGAGCTGATCGCCGCAACCACCACCAAAACCGGCTTGCAGGTCCGATGCGAACTCGACACCAATGCCTATGCCAAGGGCATCAAGGTCACTGACGCAGAAATGGCCGCTCTCAACATCACCGGTAATACCTTCCACCCCGAGTGGAACTACACCATCTCACCAAGACCACCCAAACCCCTAACCTGACGCAATAATTGTTGGGCGTCGCCTTAACTCATGGCGCCATGATGTCCGATTGCCTATGATGCGCCGTATAGTCGTCGAGCGCGGTGCCTGAAAGCGTCCATCATTGTTGTGGTTCGGTCAGCGAACGACGCCCCGATCAGCGTTTGCAGCAGACGCGATCGAAATCTGAAATCAACCTGATACTCGATATTTGTGCCGCCCTCGGTCGCGGTTTGGAACGTCCATTTCTGTTCAAAACGTTCGAACATCGAGTCGTGACTGCTGATATTAATCCGATGCGGTCGATCCAACCGTGCGGTTGTTGAAAATCGTCTGCGGACAAACCTTGTCCCCATCGTCATATCCACCCAGAGGGTCTGATCGTCGCGGCGGAGTATGCGGGCCGCGATCACCCATGGCAGAAAATCCGGATAGTGTTCGACATCCGCGACCAGATCGAATAGTTGCGTCGGCGTGAATTTCAGATGAAGGCGCTCGGTATGACTCACAACGAACTGCCGGTTAGCGCATGATCGCGAAAAGTGGGACCCGATTTTCGCAGGAGATCATGCGCAAGCAAAATGTTAGGTCAAGGTCCGGACTCAATCGGAACTGATCAATCTCTAGCTAGGCGGCGCAAGCGAGATGGAGGACCGCCTTATCCGGCGGGAGAGTTGACGCGAACTGGCGTCGGTCTATGTGTGCTCGGTCGACGCGCTGAAGGGCGAACTCGATCCGTTCACGGTTGCCGCCGTGCCTGATATCGGCGTGCCGGATGCCCCAGAGCGGTTGTGCGATTTCAGCGAGAATCACCGCGAAATAAATTGGGGAGCAGTTCGAGTTTATCGAGTGGCACCGCGGGTCGCGGGACGTCGTACTTGACCTCGCGATTGACTGGGATTTCAGCATATGGCAGTTCGCTGACCTTCACTGTGCGCACCCACTCATCGAATCCGCGCCATTTGACTTCGCTCCTCGCCAACGCATTTTCGTAGGTCCGCCACCATTGCGCGGCCATTCCGCCGATATAGGCATGCGAGACAAGGATCAAATCGGACGGTCGGCTTGCAATCACCTTGTCCACCATTGCAGCAAAATCCTTGTCGGTGGAGCCTCGCGCCCATAGGCTGTAGTCGCAGAACGAACCGGTGCCCATCTCCGCGAACGGAACGTTCGATACCGAGATAATCTTGGCCTTGTACTCGCGCGGAGCGTAGATGGTCGCCAGCGCACCGGCGGTGCCCCTGCCGAGCACGTACTCGATACTGAGCGCATCGGCGGCGCGCAATGTATTCTCGTCATAGGCAAAATATCGGCTGCCGAAGAGGCGCATCGGCTTGTGCGTGATCTTCTCGACCGCCTCTTTCGCTTCGCGCATGCGCGCGTATTGCTCATCATACGAGACGTCCCAAAACGGTTTCTCGGCGTATAGGCCCGCGATTGGGTATCCCTTTGTGGCGAGACGCTCGAAGTCCTTCGGGTATTCATTAAGCACATTAAACTGCGCTTGGACGAGCGCGGTCAGGCCCCGCTGGTCGAGTTCAACCTCCCAATGACGTATGCCTTCGATCTTCTCGAACTCGATGAGCATGATGAGTCCGTTGGTCGGAGTCTGCGCCCGGCCAGCAGCGGTAAACATCATGGCGATCAGAATGGCGCCGACACCAATGCACCAGCGGTGTAGTCGAAAACTTCGGGCGATATGGCACATGCGGACGCTCCATTAAGAGCAGCGGCAATTTCTTTAGTGTGAGAATCCATCATCTTCTGCGTCAACGAATCTTGATCTGGATCAAGTTATCGAGCGTGGGTTTAGTCTGGCATGAAAGTGACTTGTCGGCTGCGCCGACCAATTTCTCCTGATTGCCGTCGTCGCCACTGCAAGAATGGGAACGTGATTTGTCCCAGTTTTCGCGAAGATTTCCGGTTTGCCGCGGTCGCGGGACTGACAAACTTTGTCACAAAAAACGCTATTCCTGAAAAACTTCGGTGAAATCCGACCCCTCTAATGCCCACAAGCAACGGACTCTCTGTTGCACAGGCATTGGAGATTCAGATGAAGAAGAAGATTTTGGTGATTGGCGGCATCGCCGCTGCCACCTTGCTCGTCGGTGGCTGGGCTTTGGCGCAGTCAGCCGGCCATGGCTCGGGCAGCTTCGGGCCTCCGTTCATGCAGGGCCAGGGCCCTGGTGGCATGATAGGCATGCGAGGCCAGATGGGCCCGGGAATGCATGGGCAAATGGGCGGCATGCGCGGTCAAATGGGTTCCGGCATGATGGGTATGGGCCCCGGAATGATGGGGATGAACGGGGGCTCCGCAACCGCGGCGGAGCATAGCGACATTCGCGACCTGTTCTTCAACCATGAAAGCATCAAACGCACGGTGACGAACCTCCCAGACGGCATCCGCACGGTCACGGAATCGGACGATCCCCAGGTTGCAGCGACGATCAAGAAGCACGTCGCCGAAATGGGAAAGCGGGTCGAAGAAGGACGTGAGCCGGGTCTGCCGATCGAAACCCCGGCGCTGCACGCGATCTTCCGAAATAAAGACAAGATCAAGACCGTGTATGAGACGACCGAGAAGGGAATCGTCGTCGTCCAGACCTCGACCGACGCGACTGCCGTCAAGGCTCTCCAGGATCACGCCGCAGAAGTGACCGATCTTGCCCAGCGCGGGATGGTTGCGGCGCACGAAGCCATGATGAAGAAGGGCGGCGGCATGATGGGCCGCGGCATGCGCATGCGCGGTGCCATGGCCGAACCACAGCACTAGCACTAGGATCGATACAGCGTTGTAGTAGCCGCCTAATCATCCGCGATCTCGCGTTGCGATGTCGCGAGCAGGATTAGGCGTTCGTGATGAGGCATCGCTTTTCCTCGAACTCCGCCGTGTCGATCTCGCCGCGAGCGAAGCGCTGCTGCAGGATTTCAAGGGAACTCGATGCCGCCTTCGCGTCGGCCTCGTGCTTGTGGGAGGAACCGCACTTGCCACGACGTTGGGCGCGGTTACCGCCGTTCTTGCCACAGCATTTGCCTTTGGTTTCAGTTTGCGTTTGAGCTTCTTGCATTACTTATCTCCAGCGATGCCGAACATGGTCCGGTTAAATGTTGCACTTGATGTCAGGAATGCTGTCGGGTGTTGCCAGAATTGATGCCGGCTCGGGCGATGAACTTCGTCGATTTGCGAAGAGGTTCTTTATGATGCCTGCTCGGTGGGGCATCCTGAACTGACCAACACATAGGGCGGGCATGTCACAGAAGTTTTTCAACGGAGCACTATTTTGTGACAATGTGTGTCGATCTCTCCGGCGTTCAGGCATGCCAATACCTTTGGCTGCACGCAGGCGTAGCAAAGTCGGTCGCATTAGCTACATGACCGCGGTGACGCCACATTGATCCACCGCAACAGATAGTCCCAAGCGCATTGCTATTAACTTGGTTGATCCTTCAGGGGCTCATCTCCATGGCGTAGCTTCCGTCGGCATCTCACAGCCGAGTTTGGCTTGCTCTTCCGCAACGGCATGTTGACCACGATGGCCGCTGACAAATTGGTACTCGATCTGACGCTCGTGCTGCCGCACGTCCCTGACGAGCGGGATGCCTGCGTCGAACGACTGATCTCTCTTCTTAAGAGCAAGGACATTGACCAGGCGCATGTCGTCCACGAAGAGGGCAAGGCGCGGCTGTGCTTGCATTACGACTCTGAGCGCATCGGCCTGGCTGACGTCCGCCAGATGGTCGCCGCGGCCGGCGCGTCGATAGGCAAGCGTTATGTGCATGAAAGCTTACGCATCGACGGTATGGACTGCCCGACCTGCGCCACCGTTATCGAACACGCACTGGTTCGCCTTGATGGCGTGCTTGAAGCCAAGGTGAGCTACGCCGCCGAGCGCCTGCGCTTGGAATACGACAGCGAGAAGTCGTCGCACCGCGCGGTGGTGCGCCGCATTGAAGCGCTGGGCTACCGAATCTTGGAGTTGGAAGCCCATGCTGGATGGTGGGCGGAGCATCGGGAGCTAGTTTTCAGTCTCGCCGCGGGCGCGCTGCTGCTGGGCGGCTGGCTCGGGGGGCTGGCGGGTGCGCCGTACGCGGTATCGCTTGGACTCTACCTCGCCGCCTATGCATGCGGCGGCTTCTTCACCGTGCGCGATGCGGTGCAAAGCCTGTGGGCGAAACGCTTCGATATTGACACTCTTATGCTGATTGCGGCGGCGGGGGCCGCGGCGCTCGGGGACTGGGCCGAAGGCGCACTGCTGCTCTTCCTGTTCAGTCTCGGGCACGCTCTGGAGCATTCGGCGATGGACCGGGCGCGCAGGGCGATCGAAGCGCTGGCCGATTTGGCGCCAAAGACAGCATTGGTGCGCCGCGACGGCGCGGAGGTCGAAGTCCCGGTCGAGGAATTGCTGCGCGGCGACGTTGTCATCGTGAAGCCCGGCCAGCGCCTACCGGCCGACGGCACGATCGTCGAGGGCAACTCGGCTGTGGATCAGTCGCCAGTGACCGGCGAGTCGGTGCCGGTGGATAAGGGTCCCCGCGACGCGGTCTTCGCGGGAACGGTCAACGGCGACGGGGTCTTGCTGGTAGAGGTCACCAAGCTCGCCACGGAAAGTACGCTGGCCCGCATGGTGCGGCTAGTCTCCGACGCCCAGACGCAGAAATCGCCAACCCAGAATTTCACGGACCGCTTCGAGCGCGTGTTCGTGCCGGCCGTGCTGATCGGCGCCGGCCTCCTGATCGTCGTGCCGCCCCTGTTCGGTTTTCCCTTTGCCGGCTCCTTTTATCGGGCGATGGCTGTGTTGGTGGCGGCCTCGCCGTGTGCGCTTGCCATCGGCACGCCGGCGGCGGTTCTGTCGGCCGTGGCCCGGGCCGCTCAGGCGGGCGTGCTGATCAAGGGCGGCGCCCACCTGGAAAATCTTGGCCGGCTGACCGCGATCGCCTTCGACAAGACTGGCACCATCACCGTGGGTAAGCCTCGTCTCACGGACATCGTGGCGTTCGGTGCAACGGAAAACGAACTCCTTGCGCTTGCAGCGGCGTTGGAGAGCCGCAGCGGCCATCCCTTGGCTAAGGCCGTCGTCGCGGCGGCCCAGGAACACGGGCTGAGCTGGCGCGAGCCCGCGGACGTAGACGCGGTGAATGGTAAGGGCATCCGCGCGACCCTCGGCGCCCAGCGCATTGAGATCGGCAATCTCAAGCTGTTTGCAGGCGAGGCGATGAGCGCTGAAGTAACTGCGCAGGTCGAACGGCTGGAATCTGCCGGGCGCACGACGATGCTGGTGCGGGCGGATGGGCGCTTCGTCGGCGTCGTCGGACTCATGGATACCCCACGCGCCGGCGTGGCGGCGGTATTGGCGGAACTGCGATCGTTGGGCGTCACTAAGACGGTCATGCTGACAGGGGACAACGAGCGCGTCGCTCGTGCCGTGGCGCAGACGGTGGGGCTGGAAGACATTCGCGCGAGCCTGTTGCCCGAGGACAAGATCGCCATAGTGGCTGGCCTCGTTGAGCAATATGGACAGGCGGCCATGGTAGGCGACGGCGCCAATGACGGACCCGCTCTCGCCCGCGCCACGGTTGGCATCGCCATGGGTGGCGCCGGCACCGACGTGGCGCTGGAAGCCGCGGATGTCGTGTTGATGAGCGACGATCTCGGCAAGCTTCCGTTCGCCGTCGGCTTGAGCCGCGCGGCGCGAGCGGTCATCCGCCAGAACCTGTTCATCGCGCTTGGTGCAGTTACTTTGCTGATTCCGGCAACGCTGTTCGGCTGGGCCGGCCTCGGCCTCGCCGTGCTCATCCACGAAGGGTCGACGATTGTTGTCGTGTTTAATGCGCTGCGACTGCTGACTTACCGTGCAACGCCAAAAGCTGGTGCGACAGCATGAGCGACTGAAGACCCCGAGGGATACCGATTAGCGGGTCCCGCGTAACCAGCAAAAAAACCGCGGGACGTTGCCCGGGGGTTCGCTGTGTGAGGGGCTATCGTGCGCGTCAGCGATTGGCAGCGGCGGCCCGCGCTTTGTCTACTAACGCTTGCGCTCTTCATAGTTGCGCCGGTCCTAATGCGGGTGTTTAAGCGCTTCACGCCTCGCTTCATCCGCGGCAACCAAGTTGCATGCCTGTTTGTGCTTCCACACTGCCCATACGGCCCATATGATACAGGCAACTATAAGAAGTAAGATTGTGAACTCCAGCATCGTGTGCCCCTCCTGGCAGCGGGTAGTGCGCTAATTCGATCCTTCTGCTCCTTACCCTTCCCTGCCGCATTGATTTAACTCAACTGAGCAAAGCCGAGCGTCTGGCTGCTCTTTTGCTACTCCGTCGCAGCGTGGTCGAGGACGAGTGAAAGAAACTGCGTTTGATCTTGCGCAATGCGGCGCGGCCGTCACAGGCCTAAAGAAGAAAATTTGAGTTTGCCGCGTAGCTTCCGCGCTCAATATGAGGAGTGTCAACCATGGCCAATCGAGAAGTTGTGATCTGTTCGCCGGTGCGTACGGCCATCGGCACATATGGCGGCACGCTCAAGGATACGCCGGCAGTCGATCTCGGCGCCGTGGTCGTCCGTGCAGTACTTGAGCGCGCGAAGCTGCCGCCTGGTGAAATCGACACGGTTGTCATGGGCAACGTGATCCAGGCCGGCAACAAGATGAACCCGGCCCGGCAGGCGGCCATCAACGGCGGAGTGCCGGTCGATGTGCCGGCGATGACAGTCAATCGCGTGTGCGGCTCGGGCGCGCAGGCGATTGCTAGCGCAGCGCAGGAGATTATGCTCGGCTTCATCGATAGCGCGGTCGCAGGTGGCATGGAGAACATGGACCGGGCGCCCTATCTCATGAGCTCCGGACGCTGGGGCTACCGCATGGGAGACGGGCAGATCTTCGATGCGATGCTGATGGACGGCCTCAACGACGCATTCTCCGGCCAGCACTCCGGATGGCACACCGAGGATCTCGTACGCTCGCACCAGATCACCCGCGAAGACCAGGACCGCTGGGCGGAGCGCTCGCAGAAGCGGTTTTCGGCAGCGCAAGCGGCCGGCAAGTTCGCAGCGGAAATCGCAGCGGTCGAAATCGCCGCACGAAAAGGTCCGACAAAATTCGACAAGGACGAGCACAATCGGCCGGACACCACACTTGAGAGTCTCTCCAAGCTCAAACCGGCCTTTCGCAAGGACGGGACCATCACGGCCGGCAACGCGCCGGGCCTCAATACCGGGGCCGCGGCCATGATCGTGGCCGACCGCGCTTGGGCCGAGAAAAGAGGCTTCAAACCGATGGCGCGTCTGGTCGCCTACGGCGTCGGCGCGGTCGAGCCTGGCATGTTCGGCCTTGGTCCCGTGCCGGCCGTGCGCCAAGCGCTCGATCGTGCCGGCTGGTCGATCGCCGATGTCGGCCGCATCGAGATCAACGAGGCCTTCGCGGCCATCGCGATCGCAGTCACGAAGGACCTCGGTTTGTCCCCGGACGTCGTCAATGTGGAAGGCGGCGCTATCGCGCACGGACACCCGATCGGCGCGAGCGGCGCG
>Ga0097691_1002616_pt1 | contig 11817 bp, 11 predicted proteins | sample NGESurdeep072012_8_FD_72858 | JGI IMG/M metagenome (GOLD analysis project Ga0097691, IMG submission 72858) | Arctic peat soil microbial communities from Barrow, Alaska - NGEE Surface sample 210-1 deep-072012 | ecosystem: Environmental > Terrestrial > Soil > Wetlands > Peat ...
ACTCAGCACTCAGCACTCAGCACTCAGCACTCAGCACTCAGCACTCAGCACTCAGCACTCAGCACTCAGCACTCAGCACTCAGCACTCAGCACTCAGCACTCAGCACTCAGCAAAGACACCTCTCCTCTGGAGCAGCGTCCTCACAAATAGGTTAGGAGGGTGATGGCGGGAAGACAAGGTTATGGGTCACGGATTCGAGTGATAGCGGGCCGAAATGGGAAGGCAGTTGCCAGTTGTCAGTTACCCACATCTGCCAAAGGCGGGCAGATGTGGGGCACCTGGCGAAAAAGACGGAACTGCCGTTATAGCGCAAGTGTCATAATCTCCGGACCGATATGAACTCGAACGTTAGCGAATGGACTCGCCGCGACATTGCTCACCGAATCGTCACGGGCAGTATTTTTGCCGTTCTCGCCGGTTGCCTGTTCCTACTGTTTCGCGTTCCTGGTCCAGTGACAATGTACGATTCACCACTCGTCGGACTGATGGCTCCGGCTGTGGTGACTTGTGCAACCTATTTGTTGCGTTTTCGCTCTCGAATCGGATATGTCGTCGGATTGTGCGGCACAATCGCTGCATGGTGGCACTTTCTTTCACGCGAGCTTTGGGTGTGGGGGTATTCATGGCTTGTGTTTAACGGCCCAGACGAAATTGTGAAGTTCTACCCCGACCGGTTCTTAAACCTAGTAACGGCAATTGTCTTGATTTTCGCGACAATGATTGCGCTGCAAGGATTCGTGCCAAAGCATTGGACGGTGAAAGGAACACCTGTTGCTTATCGACCTAGTTTTGCGTTGTTGCTCGGTGTAATAGTTGTGACCGTGTGGTATCTGACATCCGTGACACGCGACCGTTTGGTGGCGACTGACGTCCGCAGCGTTCCGGTAGGACAGATCGAGATTATCCATCTTCAACGAGACGGGATCCATTTTCGCGATTCATTCATTTCAACAAGCATGGATGGCAAGGTAGATTTCGGGAAAACGGAGAGGCACTGGTTTCAATACGGATTTCGACAAATACTATCCGATGCGCCCGAGCCTGCAAATTACCAGTCTTTACTTCCCATTGTGCAATCTGCAGAGTTCAGCGCGTTACCCGAGGTGCGACTACAAAGACCGAAGGGATGGAAATACGACTATTGGTTCATTTCAGCCGAACGGGGCAGACCTAGGTCGACTGCTACACTCGACAAATCTGTTCTGCCACGGCAGCTCGTTGAGCTCGTGGAGCGAACTGAGAACGGTATACCGCAGCAGAGCAGAACGACAACTATTCATGATGTGTGCTTCGGGCTTTGCTATTCGCCGGTGTGGTGAGACACGTCAGCTGAAATGCATAGGTACTTCGTCGGGCTGACGCCCTCCTCAGCATGACACCAACTCACGAACTTTTCTCAATCGCCTGCTCAATCCTCTTCAAACACGTCTCTTTGCCCAGCACTTCCATGGTCTCGAACAGCGGCGGGGCGTTCTTGCGGCCGCAGACGGCTACACGGATGGGTTGGAACATCTGTCCGGCTTTCAATCCCAACTCCTGTGCGGCGGCGCGCAGTGTCGCATCGAGCGGGTCGTGCTTGAATTCGGTCGCGGGCAGCACCGCGCGCGCTTTCTCCAGCGAACGCTTCGCCATAGCCAGGTCGCCCTTCTGGGGGATGAGTTCGTTCACGTCGTAGGGCGGCAGCTCGTCGAGAAAGAAGAAGTCGGCGGCGATGAGCACGTCGCGCAGTAGCTTGATGCGCTCGCGGATGAGCGGCGTGATCTTCAGCATCTTCTCCGGCGTCGCGTCCCACCCTTGTTCGCGAACGATCGGCAGCAGGCGCGCGCTCAGCTCCGGCACCGGCAGGGCGCGGATGTGCTCGGCGTTCAGCCAAATCGCCTTTGCGTCGAACATCTCCTCGGGCGACGGAACACCCCCACCCTGTCCCGCCAAACCCGGGCGGGACAAGGGTGGGGCAACCGTATCCTTAACGGCAACCACATCTTTGAAATTCACCACCGCATTGGAGCGGTTGATTCCCTCCAGCGAAAACAGTTCCACCAATTCCTTCGGGGTCATGAACTGGCGGTCGTCTTTCGGCGACCAGCCCAGCAGGCAGAGGAAGTTGATGAACGCCTCGGGCAGGAAGCCGGCGTCGCGATAGGTGGTCACACTGACCACAGGGCCGTGCTTGCGCTTGGAGAGCTTGGTGCCGTCGGGCGCGACCAGCAGCGGAAGGTGCGCGAACACGGGCGGCGTCGAACCCGCGCCCTCGAAGATCAGGATGTGCTTGAAGGTGTTGGAGACGTGGTCCTGGCCGCGAATGATGTGGCTGATGCGCAGGTCAATGTCGTCGGCGCACGACGCCAGGTGATAGGTCGGCATGCCGTCGGAGCGCAGCAGCGCGAAGTCTTCAATGTCGTTGGTGGACTTGATCTGCTCGCCGTAGACCGCGTCGTTGAGCACGATGTTGCGCTCGACGGCGCGCGGGACTTTGTAGCGCAGCGCGAACGTCTCACCGGCGGCGGCGCGGCGGTCGCTCTCGGCGCGCGGCAGGTTGCGCATCTCGGCGTTGAACAACACACCGCCCTGCGGACCCGCCTGCTCGCCCTCTTCCGCGCGCGGCGTGAAGTCGCGGTAGGCGAGATCCTTCTGGAAGATGACGTCGGCGATGTGGCGGTGCAGCGCCAGCCGCTCCGACTGCTTGTACTCCTCGTCCCAGGTGAGCCCGAGCCAGCGCAGGCCTTCGAAGATGGAAGTGACGGAGGCGTCCGTGTTGCGCCCGACGTCGGTGTCGTCGAGGCGCAAGACCATGGTGCCGCCGTTGCGGCGGGCGTAGAGCCAGTTAAAGATGAAGGTGCGCGCGCTGCCCACGTGCAGAAAGCCGGTGGGTGACGGCGCGAATCGGACTCGCAGCATAAACAGTCAGTATAAATGCCGCTGCGTATCCGTGCGCTCACTGTCGTCGGGAGTAGAATCGCGAAACAGATTGCCGGAGAAATCGCCATGAAGGGAATTATCGGCCTGCTGGGATTGGTCATCGCGCTCGGCATCGGCGCCTACATTTATACGCACAGCGCGAAGGAAGCGGCGACGGCAGCCGGCGGCGCGGGCAGCCCCAAGATGGCGATTGACGTTACCGGGGTGAAGGGCGACCTGATCACCTTCGCCACTGCCGAAAAGCAGCAGTACGCGCTGGAAGGGAAGTACCTGTCGCTCGACGACCTGCGCGCCAAGGGATCGACGCTTCCCGCCGACCGCCGTGGGCCGTTCACCTACACGGCGGAGATCGGTGACACGGAATTTCGCATTACCGCGACCTACGGCGGCGTACCAAGTGCGGGCGCGCCGAAGAGCTTGTCGATTGACCAGACGATGCAGATACAGACGCAGACGCAGTAGGTCGTAGGTGGTAAGTCGTAGGCGGTAGGTGGTAGGTCGTAGGTCGGAAAGAATGTCGCCGGCTGGAAGCCAGCGGAACTGCCGGCTGGAAGCCAGCGCTACAGTGAACTGCTGCGTGCTGGAAGCCAGCGGAACAGTCAACTGCTGAGTGGATTCTCTTAGGCGAGTATCTCGTCCACCGCGCTGTTGACGTGGATCAGCGTGGTGTCGAGGAAGGGCACGCCCTGCCGCTCCGGGTCGCGCAGGATCAAGGGCAGCTCGGTTCCCGCCAGGATCACGCCTTCAATGCCAGCGGATTTCTCCATTCGCTCCACAATCGCCAGCATGCGCGCGCGTGTCTCCGGCAGGAAAACATTCTTCAGCAGTTCGTTCAAGTACTTATCGTGGATGTAGGCCAGCTCGTCGTCGTCGGGCACGACCAGTTCGATCCCGGCGCGTGAAAATACGTCGGGATAAAAACGCCCGCGCATGGTGAAGCCCGTTCCCAGCAGCGCGAGCCGCTTCATTCCCTTGGTTTTCGCGTAATCGCAGGTGGCCTGCACGATGCTGATCAACGGAACGGGAGAACGGCGTTGGATTTCATCGAAGGCAATGTGCGGCGTATTGGCGGCCATCAGGCCAAAATCCGCGCCAGCGCGCGCCAGGCGCTGGAATCCCGACCCGACGTAATCGGCGAGGCCCTCGAGGTCGTTGGCCTGTACCAGCGCCACTCCCTTCGAGACGTCGATGCTATCGATCAGGATATGCGGATAACTGTCGTCCTTCGTCCGCGCGCGATACTCCGCGATCAGGAAGCGGTAGTACTCGATCGTGGATTCGGGCCCGATGCCGCCGACGATGCCGATTGTTTTCATGAACGTGTGACGCGCCGCTGGCGCTCCTTCCTTCCTATAGCCTACCCACCGCTGCCGCGGTGGGCTAACGAATTCCGCCGCGCCGCGGCTGCTGTGCACCGTGATTCGACCACTTGATTCTTTACCTCATCCCCCGCTCGGCCTTCGACGTGGTTTCAAAAGTGTATGTGCGGGCTTTGCGGAGGATCGCGGCGGGTGCGGGTTGAGGCAGCGCGCGCGACATCGACTTCGAACGAGATCGGCAACTTCGTGGGCGGATAACAGGCACGGTCGTCGCAGGCCTGGTAGGTCAGGAAGCCGGACACGCGGAAGCGACCGGCCGGCATGTTCTTCGCCGCGCTGAGAAGGGCGGTGACGGTAAAGTCACCGGTGTAAACGCTGAGCTTTTCATCGGGCGAGAAGGGGAAAGACTGCTCGCGACCCGGCGGGTATTCGAGTCCACCAACGGCGATATTGGTCGGGGGACTGAGCGTCACCACGGTCGGGAGCAGGAGGTCCGAACCTGGTTTATTGGAGTTGATATGGAAACCGGGCTTCACCTGGAAGGCCAGGTCCGTCGTCACCTTGCCGCCCGGCGGAATGCCGACGACCGCGGGAGGCATGGCGGTCACACGTTGCACTGGCGTCTTCGGCTTGGCCAGCGTGCCGATGTCCTGCCAACCCACCCTAGCAAAACCAGCTAGGGTGGGGCACCCCATGAGCAGCACGAGGGCCAGAGTGCGCCGCCAGTTCATTGCGCCGCCACCGTCGCGCCCTGCTTGAGCGCGTTCTGAATATTTTTTTCGATTTCGCTGTGGCTGATCAGGCCGAAGGCGCGGGCCACGATTTTGCCGTCGCGCCCGATGTAGAAGGTGGTGGGGAGCACTTCGGCGCCTCCGTATAAATCGGCGACCGGATCGTTGCCGAGCAGCACCGTGTAGTTGATGCCTTCTTCCTTGGCGAATTTGCCGATCTTCTCCGCCGTTGGGTTCTCGTCCATGGCCACGCCGACGATCTCCATCCCTTGCGGGCCGTACTGCTTCTGCAACTCGACGAACCAGGGAATCTCGATCTTGCAGGGCGCGCACCACGTGGCCCAGAAGTTCAACACCACGGCTTTGCCTTTGTAATCGGAGAGCTTGATTTTCTTGCCGTCGAGCGACACCAGTTCAAAATCGGGCGCGGCCTGACCTTTGACGTTGGAGCCGGTCACGGTTCCATTGCGCGGTTGCTTCACCAGGTATTTACCGGCAACGATCATCCCGGTCACGGCGAGGATGATCACAAGAACAATGACGACGTTACGGTTCACTCGGATCCTCACAGCGCGAACTTGTTCAAGAAGGAAAGATAGCCCGACAGGATGGTGAATTGGCGGGTCACGATCAGAACGCCCACCAGGATCAGCAGCACGCCGCTCACTACTTCCACGGTGTGCAGGTGACGGCGGAAGCGTCCGTAGAACTCAAGGAAGCGGTCGATGCCGAGCGACGTCAGCAGGAACGGGACGGCGAGTCCGAGCGAGTACACGGTCAGCAGCATCACGCCGCGCAGCACGGTGTCTTCCGACGCGGCGAAGGTGAGGATGGTCGCCAGGATCGGCCCGATGCAGGGAGTCCAGCCGAATGCAAAAGCGAATCCGACCACGAACGCGCCCCACGGCGAGCTGCCGCCCTTGACCTGGTGCAGGCGCTTGTCGGCGTAGAAAGCCTTGATCTTCAGCAGCCCGGTCAGGTGCAGTCCGAAAAGGATGATGATCACGCCGGCGACGCGCGTCAGGATGGGATAGAACTGCCGCGTCATCTGCCCGAGCGTGGTGGCGATGGCTCCCAGCGAAATAAAGACGAAGCTGAAGCCGATGATGAACATCGCCGAATGCAGCATCACCGAACGCAAGAGGCGGCGCTCGCCGCCTCCCAACTCATCCACCGTCGAGCCGGAAATCAGCGAGACGTAGCCCGGCACCAGCGGCAGAACGCACGGCGACAGGAACGACAGAACGCCCGCCAAAAATGCGGCAAGAGGTAAAGGAAGACTCGACATTCTTTCTTATTGTACCCGTCGTAAGAGATGCACGCGGGGAAGGGAACGTTACAAAAAAGGCCTTGGGCGTTAGGCATTAGGCTTTAGGAAACTTTGGGTTGGCGATAATTTCGCTAAAGCCTAATCCCCAGCTCCTGGAACCTAACTCCTTAACCCCATCCACTTTTCCGCGATGACAATCGAGTCGCCCGGGTTCTGCGGATCGTACTTGATGGATGTCGGCAGGCCGAGCTTGCAGGAGTGAATGTCCACGAATTGGCGGAGGCGGGTGATGTCCTGCGAGGCTTGGTAGGCGACGCCGCCGATCTCGTAGGAATACATGATGAACTGCGCCGAGCCTGCCGGTCCGTTGGACTGCATTTCCTGCACGTCGAGCACGGTGCCGTCGCAGATGCGTCCGTGCAGGCTGAGTTGCTGGCGGCGTTCGCGTTCGATCTGCTCCGGCGTCTTGCGGCGGGAGCGGACCCAATAGGTTGCGCCCGCCGCCAGTAACGCGGCGCCGCCCGCCATCACCGCAAAGAGTCGCAACGTCGTCATCGAACAGGCCCTCGGCTGCCGGCACCAATATGCCTCAGGAGTTGCCACAACTCAAATGACGTGACGGAAGCCGGATTCAGATGCCTTCTGTCGCGCAATCACGGCGCGCGTGACTGATAGACTGACCGGCTGAAAGATTGATTCTGATCCGCGTTCATCAGCGTTCATCAGCGGCTGATTTCATGTCTTCCGGTTCCGAATCCGCGCTCGAGTTCAGCGCCTCGCCGCAAACGGAGGTCTCCGCCCGCGCCTACTGGCGATTGCTGCGCGGGAACCCTAACTTCCGACGCCTGTGGGCGGCGCAGATCGTCAGCGAACTCGGCGACTGGTTCTACGTCATCGCCATTTACACGTTGCTGCTGAACTTCACCGGGCGCGCCCAGTCGCTGGGCCTGGCGCTGGTGTTGCAAGTGCTTCCACAGACGTTTGTCGGGCCCTCGGCGGGCGTGGTGAACGATCGCATCCGCCGCAAGCACGTCATGATTGCCGCCGACATCGTGCGCGCCGCCGTCGTGCTCGCCATGATGCTGGTGCGGACGCCGCAGATGGTCTGGCTGGCCTACCCGCTGCTGGTGCTGGAAACGGTGATGGCGGCGTTCTTCGAGCCGGCGCGCAATTCCGTGATTCCGAACATTGTGCGGCGCGACGAGATCATCGTCGGCAACACGCTCTCGTCGGTCACCTGGTCGTTCGACCTCGCGGTAGGCGCGACGCTGGGCGGGGTCGTGCTGGCCTTTTCCGGGCGTGACGCCGTCTTCGTCGTCAACGCTCTGTCATTCGTCGCTTCCGCGTTGCTGATCTCGCGCATGAAGTTTGACGAGCCGCACGCCCAAGGCCGGCCGTTGCGCGCGCGCGATGTAGTCGATTACTCGCCGATGATCGAGGGCATCCGCTACATGCAGGCGAAGCCGCGGCTGCTGGCGACGGTCTTCGTGAAGTTCGGCCTCGGCCTGTTCATCGGCGCCACTTGGGTGACGTACGCGCTGATGGGCGAACGCATGTTTGCCGTACACATCGGCCCGCTCGGCAGCAGCGGGGTGCTGGGAATGAGCCTGCTGATCGGCGCGCGCGGACTCGGTGCACTGATCGGGCCGCTGATTGCCGCCAACTGGGCCGGGCAGCGCGACGAGCGCTTGCGGCGCGGAATCCTGCTCGGTTTCTGCGCGGCGGCTGCTGGTGTGGCATCGCTCTCGATTGCGCCCAATGTATGGATCGCGGTTCTGTGCGTGGTGGTCGCGCACTGCGGAGGTTCGGTGATCTGGACGTTCTCGACCACCATGCTCCAGCTCAACAGCGACGACCAGTTCCGCGGGCGCGTCTTCTCCGCCGATTTGGGACTGTGCATGGCGGCGATTGCGCTGACGGCTTACGTTGCGTCGGCAATGGTGGATGCCGGAGTTCCCCTGCGCACGCTGGCCGCATACACGGGCGGATTCCTGGTGATTCCGGCGCTGTGGTGGCTGGCCATGCAGAGGCTGTGGCGAAAAGATTAGGGTGTGTCGCGCCGCTGGCGCTCGGGGTTTTACTGGCATCGCCACCCACCGCTGCCGCGGTGGGCTAATGAATGCCGGCGCTCGGGGTTTTACTGGCATCGCCACCCACCGCTGCCGCGGTGGGCTAATGAATGCCGGCGCTCCGCGCCTGGGATGATCGGTCACCGAACATCAGCATCCATCTCGCGTCATCGCCACAGGTCGCATATCTCGGTGTAGCCATGGCTCCATTGCTTTGACATCTGCGGGTCTCGGTGTGGCAATGGCTCACGGGTTCGGGGCACTACCCACCTCGCTTCGAGCTGCTGGAGTCGATCGCGACATCGAATTCATTCCCAAAACAGGCCCGGAGGGCCGAAATTCATTAGCCCACCGCGGCAGCGGTGGGAAACGTTGCCGTTATGATTGAGGAGCCCCGGAGGGGCGGCACATGAGCCACTCCTATTGCACAAACATCGTTCATTGCGTTTTCAGCACGAAGAACCGCGAAGCATCAATTCCGGAAGATATGCTCGAGAAGATGTGGGCGTATCTGTCTGGAATCGCGAAGAACCACAGTATCGGGACGCTCGCAATTGGCGGAATCGCGAATCATGTTCACCTGTTGATCGCGGTCCCGCAGACGATGACCGTCGCGTCGGCGGTCAACGCGCTCAAGGCGAATTCGTCGCGCTGGATGCACGAACACAACAAGAATTTCGACTGGCAAAAGGGCTACGGCGCATTCAGCGTGAGTCCATCACAGGTAGAGCCGGTGAAGCATTACATTGGAACGCAGGCGGAGCACCATGCGAAGCACACTTTCGAAGAAGAGTTCATTTCTTTGTTGAAGAAATGTGGAGTGGAATACGATCCGAAGTATGTCTTCGGATAGGTGCCGCGCCGCTGGCGCTCGGGGTTTTTCTGGCACCGCCACCCACCGCTGCCGCGGTGGGCTAATAAATTTCGCCGCTCCGCGGCTGCCAGCAACCAGTTGTCTGTGCCGCGCCGCTGACGCTCGGGATTTTGCTGGCGTTGCCACCCACCGGTGCCGCGGTGGGCTAATGAATTCCGCCGCTCCGCGGCTGGACGGTGGCAGAGTCAGGATGGCGGAGCAATGTAGGGCCAACGGCCCGTACTACCTTCGCTTCATCGGCGATTAGGCGTGCCGCACGCGTGCTAGAATCCTGAGTTTCCCCGCACACGCGCGACGCTACTGGGGAGCTAGCCGTGCTGCGGGTGAAAGGACTCATTCATGCCGGAAACCATGCTGGCAATCGTGAAGGCGGAGGCGAAAGCCGGCGTCGAAGTGCGCGAAGTCCCGGTCCCGAAAATCGGCCTCACCGACGTCCTCGTCAAAGTCAAAGTCGCCAGCGTTTGCGGCACCGACCTCCACATTTACAACTGGGATGCGTGGGCGCAGAACCGCATTCATCCGCCGCTGATTCCGGGGCACGAGTTCTGCGGCCACGTTGCCGCCGTGGGCGCGGAAGTTACTGCGGTCAAGGAAGGCGACTTCGTCTCCGCCGAGATGCACGTTGCGTGCGGCAAGTGCCTGCAATGCCGGACCGGGGAAGCGCACATCTGCCAGAAAGTGAAGATCATCGGCGTCGACGCCAACGGCGCCTTCGTCGAGGACGCGGCAACGCCGATCTTCGTCGGCAACGTGCCCAATTTCGCGACCTCGCCGACGACCAACTTCATCATCCGCTCGGGCTGGCTGACGCCGGTGGTCGGCGCGGCCGCGGGCAGCACGGCCGACGCCGGCGCGGTGATCGGCTCGAGCCTGGAGCGCGGCCGCATCACGGTCGACAACGCCACGCCGCTCGGTGCCGCCAGCCTGCGGCTCAGCCTGCAGAACGAAGGCGCGGGCTCGGCCGGCATCGCCCTCGGCGCCAACCTCGCAGCGACGGAGCTCGGCCTGCTCACGACCGGCAACATCGCCCAGACCGCGCCCCTGACCGTGAGCCAGCTGCTGGTGCGCGGCGGCGCGACCAGCACGATCGACCTCTCCAACGCCGCCAACCGGATCGCCGCCGTCGCCTTCGATCCACCCGCCTCGCTCACCGTTCGCACGCTGGGCGACCTGACGGTGGGTGGCGCGGCCGCGCCTGCGTTCGACGCCACCAGCAGCGCCTTCGCGACGCTCGCGCCGGCGGCCAGCCAGGCCGGCACGCGCGTGCTCCTGCAATCGCTCGACGGCAGCATCGTCCTCGCCCAGCCGATCGCGATGCTGGGCGCGAACTCGCAGCTCGATCTCGTCGCCGCGACCCTGTTCCAGAACCCGTCCGCTTCGACGCTGACCAACGGTGCGGGCGGCGCCTGGCATGTCTGGTCCGACACCTGGCAGGGCAGCGCGCGCGGCGGCCTCGCCGGCAGCGCGCCGGCGGCCAACCTCTACGGCTGCGCATTCGGCGACACCAGCACTTGCAGCCTGTCGGGGGTGGCGATTCCGGCCGGCGGCAACCGCTTCTACTACCGCAGCCGGCCGACGCTGGCGCTGACCGCCGACTCGCAGTCGCTGGTCTACGGCCAGCCGATCCCGCCGCTCACCTATGCGACGAGCGGCCTCGTCAACGGCGACGCGGCAGCGGCAATCGTGAGCGGCGCGCCCAGCACGCTGGCCACCTCGACCAGCCCGCCGCAGCGGTTCACGATCGACGTCGGCAGCCTCGCCGCGGGCAACGGCTACCTGCTCGCGTTCACACCGGGCACCCTCGACATCGGCGCGCCGACGATCACCGCGACCGGCCTGCCCGGCCAGTTCGATTTCCGCAGCTTCGCGCAGAGCCAGCGCTCCGACGTGTACGGCGTCAACTTCTCGCTGCCCAACGTGTGCACCGCGAGCTCGACGCTGCGCGACGCCGTCGACGCCGACGGCCGCGGCGCGCCGCCGCTCGCCATCGAATGGAGCCGGCTGCGCAACCAGCCGCAATTGACGAGCTGCCTCAACCTGCGCGACGCCGGCGACTGCGCCGCCTTCTGAGCGCCGATCCTCGCCCTTGCAGCGCGCGCCGAATATGACTTTTGGCAACTGCGCCGTCGCCGAGCGCTGCCTACATTTCCGGCAACGCACCCGCGCAATCGACCCGATCTCCTCTCGAACTTCCAGCCGCACGCGCAAGACTCCAGCCTATGGCCGCCATCGACATTGACGCCCTGCTGGCTCCGGTGAGCGAAGCTGCGCCGTGCGGCGAGGATCTCGGCTACGACGCCGCTTTCCTCGCCCTGGAGGAGGCCGCGCGCGGCAAGACCGAGCAGCAGTTCGGCGAGACCGTCATCGCCGCCCAGGATCCCGACTGGCGCGCCATGAAGGAGCAGTCGCTGGCGCTGTTCGCGCGCACCCGCGACGTGCGCGTCGCCATCCACCTCCTGCGCGCCCTCACCCGTCTCGAGGGCAGCAGCGGCTTCTGCACTGCGATCAAGGTCGTGCACGGCCTGCTCGAGCAGCATTGGGATGGCGTCCATCCGATGCTCGACGCCGAAGAGAACAACGACGCCACCATGCGCCTCAACGCGCTGGCGCCGCTCGCCGATGCCGCGACGGTTC
>Ga0097691_1002618_pt1 | contig 11812 bp, 11 predicted proteins | sample NGESurdeep072012_8_FD_72858 | JGI IMG/M metagenome (GOLD analysis project Ga0097691, IMG submission 72858) | Arctic peat soil microbial communities from Barrow, Alaska - NGEE Surface sample 210-1 deep-072012 | ecosystem: Environmental > Terrestrial > Soil > Wetlands > Peat ...
CGAACGATCACCCCTCGATCCCGTTAAGAAGGTGAAGGGGAAATAGGACAGCATCGCTGCTGCTTGTTTACGCTGCATGCCCGGCTTGCGACGGTAGTTCGCTTCGCGAACGCGGAGCAGTGCATCGATGTTCGTCGCGACACCGCAAGCTGGGCGTCAATCACAACGAGCTGGATAATATCCCGGAGAACTCCTCGGCTATCTAATGCCGCAAAACTATTTGCGCACACACAGCCCGACAGTAGGGGACGAGGAACATTTCGGTCCATCGGCCGCTCCCCCGCTCGGGCAGAAAACGGACACTAGCGTCTCGTTAGACTCGCAACTCGCAGGCGCGTCTCCCTGGACGACGCGAAAGGCGCCCGTGGCTGGCTCGCCCTTGGTAGCAATCGCAGCCGGACCTGGGGGGCCTGCCGGACCAGCAGGTCCTGCGGGGCCTACTGCACCAGCGGTACCGACTGCTCCCACATCGCCTTTGTCCCCTCTGTCGCCCCTCTCGCCCGGCGCACCCTGCGGCCCTTGAGCGCCAGCTTGACCCTGAGTTCCCCGAACGCCTTGCAGACCCTGAGCGCCTTGCAGACCCTGAGCGCCTTGCAGACCCTGAGCGCCTTGCAGACCCTGAGCGCCTTGCGGACCGACGGGACCCTGAGGGCCTGGATCGCCCTTAGGGCCGGGGTCTTTGCTGCAGCCCGCGAGCGTTAATGTGATGGCTACTATTAGCGCTGGGAAAAACTTCATGGACCACACCTCCGTGTTGGCCCCGCATTTCGGCGACCGCGCTCACGCGAGTCAAGCTGTGCCTGGCCGGCGACCCAGCAATTTCGAAAAATGCCCACCTGAGGGAACAAGGCGGACAAGTCGCTACAGAGTTCCCCTGACTACCTGGCACCAATAATAACCTCGCTAAGTCCGCGTCATGTTCCTGGGGGTCGGCTGGCGACGTGCTGGTCATGTCCGCCGCTTTGGGTCAATCGCTACAGTTTCGAGATGTCCGCCATATGTCCGCTCTTACCCTGATAGCGACCCAATCGCAGACGCGCCGACACCTCGCATAAAGTGCGCTCCGTCCATTCCCGAGTCCACCTGTGAGCCCCATGGGCACCAAAGCGCAAAGAACTGCGGCCACGGGACATCGCGACCCTGGGTCACCTGAGGGCCTTGTGGACCCAAGCGAGCTCCGGGGCACCAAGTTCACTCCACCAAGTCGAACGGATTTCGGGGGTTTTCCATCGAGGGATGAGCAATGCCGTTTGCTGGACTCTGGAGAGCCGCTGAGTGGCCTCTGGATCGGCCGCTACCCTGGCAGCGGGAATGAGCACAAACGAGTCCTTGGAGTTACGCACTGACACGCGACTCCCCTATCGCTCGAATGCTTGGGAGCGACCTTGGTGTTCTTTGGCATCGCTGGTCTGTTAATCAAGCTCGCGTAGGATCGCCCATCAGCCAACAGATACGGGCGGCCTCCCTTAGAATGGGTCCCCTTTTTGTCCCTCAGTTCCCAAAGACTTCCCCAGGTCGACTTCAAAAAGTCGAGGCTTTACGCCCGCTGCTGCTCGGCTTATCGCAGCGGTGCGTTAGCTATGATTATGCCTTGGGACGCGCACATGACCGTCCGCGTTTGCCGCGAGTGACCTACTGAGCGGCCAAAGCACTTATCCAATTGAACCCGTAAAAATCGCCCAAGCCCTTCATGAGAAGAATGCCGTCAGGGCCTCTTCAAACACAACCCAACCGTGGGAAAAATCCCACACTTCGCACCCTCCGGCGCGCCACCGCTCGGACAGAATACAGACACGAGTGTCTCGCTCGTCTCGCAGCTCACCGAGCCCTCGGCTTGAACTGCCCTGAGGGTCGTGGTCGCTGCATCACCCTTGTCGCCCTTGTCACCCGGAGCGCCCTGCGGTCCCTGAGGCCCTTGAGCCCCCGCTTGCCCTTGCGCACCTGGGACGCCTTGCACGCCCTGTGCGCCTTGAGGACCCGCCGGACCCTGTGGTCCTGGGTCACCCTTGGGGCCAGGGTCTCTACCGCAAGCAGCGAGCGAAAGCGAAAGGCCAACGAGCAGCAACGGAAAAATCTTCATGAGAGCCTCTCTGCAATGCAGCATCGCGGTAGCCACCAAGCACATTCTCTGTTTCCGTGGTCGTCGTCAACGACGCTGGCAAAGCGAAATCTCACAATTTGACCCAACGGCACTCAGGGTTAAGGTGCTGCGCCTGCTCCGTCCTTGCCGCGGCCCCATCGGGAGATTTCCACAATGACTTCCCAAGACATTTCTAATCTTCAGAACAAAATGAGTGCGGCGGTTCGCGAACATTGGAAAGCCTTTCTGATCGAAGGCATTTTGCTCGTCGTTCTGGGACTTGGAGCTATGATCGTGCCCCCGCTCGCAAGTCTTGCCGTGACGATTTTCCTCGGCTGGATGTTTCTGATCAGCGGCGTCGCCGGACTAGCGCTGACGTTCTGGGCGCGAAAGATGCCGGGCTTCTGGTGGTCCCTGTTCTCGGCAGTTCTGGCCATCGGCGCGGGCATCATTCTGCTGGCACGGCCAGTCCAGGGCATACTGACCCTCACCATCGTGGTCGGCGCCTATTTTATCGCGGAAGGCGTTTCCACCATCATGTACGCGTTGGAGCATCGGCGCGAACTATCTGAGCGGTGGGGCTGGCTGCTCATGTCCGGGATTGTGGATTTGGTACTCGCGGGCCTCATCATAACCGGGCTTCCAGGATCGGCAGAATGGGCGATTGGACTTCTGGTCGGCATCAACATGCTGTTCGGCGGTGCTTCGCTGATCGGGATGGCTCTCGCCGCGCGCAAGGGTTGAGGTATCCGGTCTTGTAGTCGCCCATGGTTGCCCTGGTGCTTCACCGGAGTACGGTGTCCCAACGCGAAGAATGCCCCGCCTAAGCGGGGATCGTCTAGACGGGGCAAGTTTCAGGAGCGGCGTGCGTCGCCGGGAAACGCCGCGTCGCAAGGCTAACACCGAAACCCGAAGCTGGAAAGATTGACGCGCGCTGGCCGGAAGGAAAGATTGGTACAGCAGCCGGGAGAAGTGCCGTGCAGTTGCCGAGCCTCAGTGCTCTATTAGCGATAACAATCGGCATCGCGTCGTGTTCGCAGGAGCAGGCCGGATACACTGAGCAAGAACGCGTGTGCATTGCGCAGCGCTACACGGATTACGATGCGAAACGGCTCAGCCAGTGTGTCGATGTCTGTAAAGCCTGCCTGAAAGGCACCGTCGCAACATGCAACACGTCCTGCAAGCTCAAGGGTGCCAGTTGATCTGATGGCTCTTGTCATCCATGGAACCCATGGTGTCTCATTTCTCCTCCGGTTGGGACGGTCGGAAGACTACAGGAGCTTCCCGCGAGCGCTTGCGCGCCACCTCTAAGGCCTCCTTGAAATCGTCCAAGTCGAACCAAGGCTCGGACAGCATGGGCTCGGTCAAGCCTTCCTCCCACAGCCGGGAAACATCAACATCGAACTTCCCCTCCAGCTTCTTATTGACAGCTTGAATGCCATAGCCAGTCACAGCCCACTGACGGCCAAGCCAAAAAATGTCGCGATGCAAGGCCATTCCAGACTTCCCATTTCAAACGCCGCGTATATTCAACGCCGGATAGCCAACCTGCATCACCACATCTTGTGTGCGGAGCACGCCCACCGCTTGATGGGACCTCAGCGCTGAGGAACCGCTACTTTCGATCATCACGCGTGACGCCGCCGATCTCACTAGACCATGTATTGTCCGCCGTTGATCGAGAGTGTCGAGCCGGTGATGGCGCCCGCCTCGTCGGCGGCGAGGAACACCACGGCGCGGGCGATTTCGTCGGGCTCGCCGAGGCGACCAGTCGGGATCAGCGGCAGGATGCTTTTCTCCAGCACCTCCTTCGGCACCGCCTGCACCATCTCGGTATTGATATAGCCCGGGCAGATCGCGTTCACGGTGATGCCGCCCTTGGCATTCTCCAGCGCCAGCGCCTTGGTGAAGCCGATGTCGCCGGCCTTCGCCGCCGAGTAATTGACCTGGCCGAACTGCCCTTTCTGGCCGTTGATCGAGGAGATGTTGATGACGCGGCCGAATTTGCGGGCGCGCATGCCCTCGATCACCTGGCGCGTCATGTTGAACAGCGAGCCGAGATTGGTGTTGATGACAGCGTTCCACTGCTCAAGCGTCATCTTGTGGAACGCACCATCCCTGGTGATGCCGGCATTGTTGACGAGCACGTCGACCGGCCCGAGGTCGGCCTCGACCTTCTTGACGCCGGCGGCGCAGGCATCGAACGAGCTCACGTCCCATTTATAGACGGGAATGCCGGTCTCGGCCTTGAATTTGTCCGCCGCCGCGTCATTGCCGGCATAGCTGGCGGCGACCTTGTAGCCGGCAGCCTTCAGCGCCTTGCTGATCGCCGCGCCAATGCCCCGCGTTCCCCCGGTCACCAATGCAACACGTGCCATGTCGAATTCCTCCCTGGTGGTCTTTTTTATAAGCCGGAATTATCCCGGTCTTTGACGACGTCTTCCAGATGAAAATGCCCGGCGCGAGACCGGGCATTCCGTTTTTATCAGCGTGAGCCGAAGTTGACAGATGAACTTTTCATCACCCACGCAGCCCGCTGCCGTTTGTTCAGTCGCGTGCAATGCACATGGCGATGCCCATGCCGCCGCCGATGCACAGCGTAGCGAGGCCCTTTTTGGCATTGCGCTTCTGCATTTCATGCAGCAGCGTCACCAGCACGCGCGCGCCGGATGCGCCGATTGGATGGCCGAGCGCGATCGCGCCGCCGTTGACGTTGACCTTGGAGGTATCCCAGCCGAGGTCCTTGTTGACCGCGCAGGCCTGCGCCGCGAAGGCTTCATTGGCCTCGATCAGGTCGAGATCGCCGATCTTCCAGCCGGCCTTCTTCAGCGCGGCGCGCGAGGCCGGGATCGGCCCCGTGCCCATGATCTTGGGATCGACGCCGGCCTGGCCCCACGACACGATGCGCCCCAGCACGGTCCTGCCTTCCTTGGCCGCCTGCTTCGCGGTCATCAGCACCACCACGGCCGCGCCGTCGTTGATGCCGGAGGCGCTTCCGGCAGTCACGGTGCCGTCCTTCTCGAATGCCGGCTTCAGTTTGCCCATCGCTTCCATGGTCGCGCCGTGACGCGGATATTCATCGGTGTCCACGATGATGTCGCCCTTGCGGGACTTGATGGTGACCGGAACGATCTCGTCCTTGAACTTGCCGGCCTTCTGCGCGGCCTCGGTCTTGTTCTGCGAGCCGACGGCGAACTCGTCCTGCTGCGCGCGCGTGATCTGATATTGCTTGGCGACGTTCTCGGCGGTGTTGCCCATGTGGTAGCCGTTGAAGGCATCCCACAATCCGTCCTTGATCATGGTGTCGACAAATTCAATCGGCCCCATCTTGACGCCACCGCGCAGATATTGCGCGTGCGGGGCCATGCTCATCGATTCCTGGCCGCCCGCGACGACGATTTCGGAATCGCCGTTGAGCAGCGCCTGATAGCCGAGCGCCACCGTGCGCAGGCCCGAGCCGCATAATTGATTGACGCCCCAGGCCGGGCTTTCCACCGGAATGCCGGCGGCGATCGCGGCCTGACGGGCCGGGTTCTGGCCCTGCGCCGCGGTCAGAATCTGACCCATGATCACCTCGGAGACACGGCCTGGCTCGATGCCGGCGCGCTCAAGCGCGGCCTTGATGGCGATGGCACCGAGATCGTGGGCCGGCATGGTGGCAAACGCACCGTTGAAACTTCCGACCGGGGTGCGGGCGGCGCTGACGATGACGACATCGTCTGACATGGACATCTCCTGGGCTTGAGGTCTTGGAATGGCTGGTGGCCGGATGGCGGGCCTGTCTCTCACCTTATCCTGTTAACGTCGTTGCGAGGCATGTCAATCGGCCGGAGGGCGGAATCACGCCGCGGCGCATTCAAAACGGCACTCCTGGCAGTTTCCTGAGCAGTGCCTATGCTTTGGATTTAACCGTGGCGCACAAAACGGTAGCCGAACCTCATTGAAAATGCTTACTTTGCTGCGATGCGTTGCTCGTCAGCCCTTCGGCGATGCCGTCGGGTTCCTTCCCCTCGGTGTGCATGTGTGAGCCCATGGCGAAAACAGACCAACCCACCACGATCAAGAAATACGCGAACCGGCGGCTCTATAATACCGGCACCAGCACCTATGTGACGCTCGAGGATCTCGCGGCGATGGTGAAGGATGGCGAGGACTTCCTCGTCTATGACGCCAAGACCGGCGACGACATCACCCGTTCGGTGCTGGCGCAGATCATCTTCGAACAGGAAAACAAGGCCGGCCAGAATCTGCTGCCGACCACCTTCCTGCGGCAGTTGATCCGGTTCTACGGCGACAGCATGCAGATGGTGGTGCCGAGATATCTGGAACAGTCGATCGACACGCTGACGCGCGAGCAGGAAAAATTCCGCAAGCAGCTGACCAACACATTCAGCGGGACGCCGTTCGCGCCGCTGGAAGAGCACGTTCGCCGCAACATGGAACTGTTTCAACAGACATTTGCGATGTTCAAGCCGTTCGTGCCGCCGCGCGCGGGCAGTGCCGCCGACGCCGAGCCGGAGAAGGCTCCGGAACCGGCACCGCAAGAAGACAACATCGACGACCTTCGCCGTCAGATGAAGGACATGCAGGATCGCCTCGAGCGCATGTCGAAAGAGCCGAAAAAGGAAGAGTGAGGCGCTGCGGAGCCTGTTTCGATCTTTCCGCCGTCGTCCCGGCGCACGCCAGGACCCAACCACCGGCATTGATTGTTGCAGAAGACATGCCCGATCGCCTAACCGATAAAGCACGGCGTATGGGTCCCGGCTCGAGCTTCGCTTGGCCGGGACGACGATAGTGTGTGTGCCGCGGGCGGTTCGCCGGGACGACGCTGATGATCTAACTTGCCGCCGGCAGCGCCGCCTCGCCGCGCGCACCCCACGGCCGTTCCGAAGATGCAAGTCCGATCAGGCGTCCCTGGATGTAGTTGCAGCCCCAGTCGCGCAGCATCGTAGCGGACTCGTCATCCTGCACCCATTCGGCGACCATCTTGATTTCCAGCCGGCGCGCCAGATCGATCAGCGTGTGCACGAAGGCGCGATCATCGGCCGAACGTGCGATGTTCTGCACGAAGGCGCCATCGATCTTCACGATATCGACGCCGAGCTTGCGCAGATTCCGGAACGAGGTGTAACCGGCGCCGAAATCGTCGATCGCGATCCGGCTGCCGAAGTTCTTCAGCCGCGTGACGAAGCCGCGCAAATCGTCGATATCCTTTATCGCGACGGTTTCGGTGATTTCAACGATCAGCCGCTCGGCCACGCCGGGATGCGCGCGCATCAGCAATTCGATCGAAGCCCACCAGTCCGGATCCATCGTGGTGTCGGGCGAGATATTGAGGCTGAGCTGCACGTTCGGCGAGGCCGCGAGTTCGGCCACCACGAGTTCGAGCACCCGGTGATCGACCAGGCGTATCAGTCCGAGCTTCTCGGCGACCGGAACGATGTCCGGCGCCAGCAGGACCTGCCCGTCATCCTGCTCCATGCGCACCAGACACTCGTAGAACGCGGCATCGCGCGAGCGCGCCTCCACCACCGGCTCGAACGCCATCACGATGCGGCGCTCGTTGAGCGCGGTGACGATCTCGTCGGTGACGCGGATATTGACGCGGCGCTGGGCGTCGCGCTCGACATTCGGCCGCCACAGCGAGAATGACCCGGCGCGGCGGCGCTTCGTCATATCGAGCGTTTCCTGGGCGCGGTTGATCGCCTCGTCGGCGCTGCGCGCGTAGCGCGGCACACTAACCGCGCCGATCGACGCCGTAACCGAGACCGGACCGGATTTGGTCGGCACCACGTCGTCGCGGATACCGGCCAAAAACCGCTCGGCAGCGATATTCATGTCCTCGACGGTGCAATTCTTCAGGATCAGTCCGAATTTGTTGCCGGAGAACCGGCCGAGCACGTCTCCGCCGCGCAGCCGTGCACGAATGCGCATGGCCGCTTCCGAAATCACCGCGTCCGCAACGTCGAAACCGAAAGCGTCGTTGATGCGCGCCAGATGATCGATGCCGATCAGCATGAAGGCGCAGGATGAGCGGAAGCGCGCCGCTTCCTCGATGGCCTCGGCCAGCGCTGCGATGAGATGCGTCCGATTGAGCTCGCCGGTCAGCGGATCGTCCCGCGACAGCTTCAGGAGTTGCTCGTCGTGGGCGTGGCGTTCGTTGTTGACGCGGACAATGCCCTGGGCGCGCGCCGGCCTGCCGTCGGCGCCGGCGAACCAGCAGCCGGTTTCCTCGATCCAGAGCACGGGGTCGGACGTGCTTGTCCGCACGCCATATTCGATCCGGTAGGGCGCGCCGTCGCCGCCGTGCGCGGTCGGCGAATGACCAAGCGCGTCTGACCGGATCGAGCGCATCGGCTCGATCAGCTTCGAAAACTCCGCGCCGCTCGCAAGCGACGCTGCCGGGATATCCGAAAAGACCGCGCTGGCGTGATCGCTCCAGGTAATCGCGTCGGTTGCGATGTCCCACACGAAGGCCGCCTGGCCGAGCGAAGCCAGGATGGTCGAAGCCAGGATGGTCGAAGCTTTGGGAAGAGCGGATGTCACGGTCGCCTCGTTTCAGGACACTCCCGGGTGATTCCCGGTGTCGAGGATACTGCCTGTTTCGGCGCCGACCCTAGGCAAAGTTGATAAATAATCCGCAAACCACGTTGTGGCGCCACCGGGAACAAAGCGGAGAGAACTGGCATGACCCTTGCGATGATGGATTCGCAAAGGGGCGTAACGTCCCAAAACGTGACAATTCAGCCGGATTTCGATTTGCGATGTTAAGTACCGGTCGACCAGAGCAGACGGCAGATGACGGCGTCCTCGCCGATGAAAAGCCCGCCTGCGTCGCGCTGGTGCCGATGGTCCCGTCCGTTCACCGGTCGCATACGGCCAGTCCGCAGCTGTTGCGGCCCGACTCGACTTTTGTCACACATCTGATCGCAACCGCCGAGCACGCTCCGCAAACACGGAGCCTGCGACGGGCAACGCCTGCCGATGCGCAGACCGCCTACAGGGCGAGCCAGCACCACGCCCAGGGCGCTGGCATCCGGACGCGGCAAATCATTTAATTGGAGCGTTAGCGCGGCGGCGCGTCCGGCGACGGGGGCGAGCCTTCGCTCGGCTGCAGCCCCGGCGACGGGACCTCCCGCGATGGCGGGCCCGGCGTAACCTCGGCATGCACGATTTTGGGTTCGGGGTGATCCAGCAGCACGGATTCGGCGACCGGAGCTGCTGCCGGCACCGATGGCTCAGGTGCGGGATCGAATTGAGGTTCGGGCGCGGCCGCGGGTGTTCGGGCGCCCCGCCTGGAGACCGCAGCGGCTGACGTCACCATTCCGCGCCGGGCATGCAATGCAATGCCCGACAGGAAATCCACCAGCGCCAGCATTGCCAGCAGGAAATAGGTCGAGCTGCCGAACCGCGGCCACAACAGAAATTCGGCGGCCGCGCCGCCAAACACGATCAGCGACAGCAGATGATCGGTGAGATATTTCGCACCGGGACGCGCGCCCTTGATGACCTCGAACAGCAACAACAGGATGCCGAGCGCCAGAAGCATATCGCTCAGCGTCAAGGGCCACTCGGCGCCCGACATCAGCGTCAGCTTCAGAAGCGGATCGGCGAAGGAAACGCCGGGCATCAGGAAGACGATGATGTTGTAGATCGCGAGCGGAATCAGAAGCAGCGGAAAACCGATCATGGACATCGGCGAGGCCTTCTTTTTCAAGCAAGAGCACCAGGACCTTCCCGGGCGAACCCCTGGGTTCGCCGCAGGAAACCGTCTTACCTCACTCGTTGGCCGAATTCAGGCAGGCATTGCCGTCAGCGGCTTCCCTGCCTTCCGCCCGTATCAGGATTCCTTCTTGGCCTTCAGAACCTGCCGGCCCTTGTACATGCCGGTCTTCAGATCGAGATGGTGCGGACGGCGCAGTTCGCCGGAATCCTTGTCTTCGGCATAGGTCGGCTTCTTCAGGGCGTCCGCCGAGCGGCGCATGCCACGCCGCGAGGGCGATGTTTTTCTTCGGGGAACGGCCATGTCGGTGTCCTCTAGGGGTGTTGTCGGAGGCATCGTCCGTGGCGGACGGCTGAAGCGTTTTTGGCGCGAGCTGAAATGCCGATAAGGCCGCGCTTATAGAGGATGGAGTCGTCTAAAGCTAGGGCGGCATCCGGGCAAAATCGGCCAAATTTGGCTCAAAAAGCGCGATTTTCGCTCCAGCAACGCTGCAACCCCGAAGCCTGCGCCCGGGCCATATAGGTCCCGGCCAAACGGCGCACCCCGGGGCCGGGATTGCGGGCGCTGCGCCTGACCGGATTGGGAAGGATCGCCGCCAGCAGTGCCGCCTCGCGTGGCGAAAGGCCGGATGCCGGGCGGCCGAAGGCGTAAGTTGCGCCGGCTTGCGCGCCGAACTGGCCGGACGGACCGAGCTCGGCGATGTTGAGATAGATTTCCAGGATCCGCTGCTTCGGCAGCACCAGATCGATCCACAGCGCCAGCGGAAACTCCAGTGCCTTGCGGACCAGGCTGCGGCCCGGCCACAGGAACAGGTTTTTCGCCACCTGCTGGGTGATGGTCGAGCCGCCGCGGGTCACCTCGCCGTCCTCCGCGTCGTCGATCACGTCGCGCAGCGCGCCCCAGTCGATGCCGTGATGGCTGCAGAATTTCGCGTCCTCGGACGCCACCACCGAGCGCGGCAGCGAGGGCGAGATCGCGCTGAAATCGATCCATTGCCGCGACATCGGCGCACCGGTCAGCCAGCGCCAGGCCATCAGCGTCGAGACCGGATGGCCGGCGCGATACAGCGGCGCCAGCAGATACGGCAGCAACAGCGCGGCCAGCAAAATCAGCAACAAATTTCGGGCAACGCGCAAAATCTATGTTTCTGGTTCAAGACAGCGGCCGCGGGCGGATAATTGGCCGGCATCGAATAGATATCTCCATGATAGTTCCGGGTTTTTCCAGCACTTTTAAGGCGCCGTGAACCCTCCTCCCGGAATTGACGAAGCCCGTGCCATAACCGATTGTCCCGGCCAACTCGATCTGGAGCTGTTTTTGATGACGACCGGCACTGCACACTCAGACTTTGCGAAACGACTGGACCGGACCGCGGAGGATACCGAAGCCCTTCTCGGGACACTCTTGTCCGACGCGCTCTTGCCCGACGAGATCGCGCGGCCGAAACGGCTGATAGAGGCCATGCGTTATTCGAGCCTCGGCGGCGGCAAGCGGCTGCGGCCGTTTCTGGTGGTCGAGAGCTCCGCCGTGTTCGGCGTCGCGCGCGAGGCGGCTCTTCTGGCCGGCGCCGCGCTCGAATGCATCCACTGTTATTCGCTTGTTCATGACGATCTGCCGGCGATGGACAACAGCGATCTGCGCCGCGGCCGGCCCACGCTCCACAAGGCTTATGACGACGCCACCGCGATCCTCGCCGGCGACGCGTTGCTGACGCTCGCCTTCGACATCATCACCCGCGACGAGATTCACAGGGACGCCAACGTCCGCCTCCTGCTCACGCGCGCGCTGGCGCGGGCGTCGGGGATCGGCGGCATGGCGGGCGGCCAGATGCTCGACCTCGCCGGCGAAGGCCGGTTCGGCGACCGCGAGCCGGTCGACGTCGCCCGCCTGCAGCAGATGAAGACCGGCGCGCTGTTGCGCTATGGCTGCATTGCCGGCGCGATCCTCGGTCAGTCCTCGCCCAAGGAATATCAGGCGCTCGACGACTACGGCCGCGCGCTCGGCGAGGC
>Ga0097691_1002620_pt1 | contig 11811 bp, 7 predicted proteins | sample NGESurdeep072012_8_FD_72858 | JGI IMG/M metagenome (GOLD analysis project Ga0097691, IMG submission 72858) | Arctic peat soil microbial communities from Barrow, Alaska - NGEE Surface sample 210-1 deep-072012 | ecosystem: Environmental > Terrestrial > Soil > Wetlands > Peat ...
GGCACGTGGCGGCCCTTGAGCTCAAGCGGCACGTCTTTCAGCGTGCGGATATTGGCGGTGACGTCCTCGCCTTCGCTGCCGTCGCCACGGGTGGCCGCGGTGATGAGGTCGCCGTTCTCGTAGCGCAGCGACATGGACAGCCCGTCGATCTTCGGCTCGGCGCTGAAGGCGATCTTTTCGTCGTCGGCGAGCTTCAAAAAGCGGCGGATGCGGGCGACGAAGTCGATGACGTCCTGACCCGCGAACGCGTTGTCGAGCGAGAGCATCGCCACCGCGTGGCGGACTTTCTTGAACTTTCCGGTGGGTTTCGCCCCCACTCGCTCAATTTCTTTAAAGTAGCGAGCCCATATTTTTTTTTGCTTTAGAGTAATCCTAAGTAATTTGGCCAATACATCGTAATCCCTATCCTCCATTCGAGGAGAATCTGCGTTGTAGTACGCGTTGTTGGCCTTTTCTAGTTCGCTTACATAAGCCGCGAGCATCTCCTCGATCACGCCTTTAAAACTTTTGGGAAGGTCCGCAAGTATCTCGCGCTTTTTGTCAGCAGGAAACTCCTTGATGCGATCGTGAAATGCGTAGATCTCATCCAAAGAGCGTTGATCGAACGTCGATAGCGCCGATACCAAACTCGCCTTGTAGGTATCTGGAAATACAAGCAGCCAGTCATCGGCAATTTGGTTGATGACGCTGTTCCTATTCAGGGGCATGAAAGTAATCGATCGTTTCTGATGGCACGGCCACTCACCCCGCCGCCTTAATCAGGCGCTCGGCGGCGGCGCGGGCCTCGTTGGTGATTTCGGCGCCGGCCAGCATGCGGGCGATCTCCTCGCGCCGGCGCTCGGCGGCCACCTCGCTGACGCGGGTGGCGACCCGTTTGCCCTTTTCCAGTGCGTCCTTGCTAATGAGATAGTGCCGGTCGGCGCGCGCCGCCACCTGCGGGGCATGGGTCACCGCCAGCACCTGCACGCCGGAGGCGAGCTTGGCCAGCCGCACGCCGATGGCGTCGGCCACAGCACCCCCAACGCCGGTATCGATCTCGTCGAACACCAAAGTCGGCGCCGAGCCGCGGTCGGCCAGCACCACCTTGAGCGCCAGCAGGAAGCGCGCCAGCTCGCCGCCGGAAGCGACCTTCATCAGCGGCCCCGGCCGCGTGCCCGGATTGGTCTGCACCCAGAATTCGACGCGGTCGATGCCGTTCGGCCCCGCCGCGGCGGCATCGCTGACAATCTCGGTTGAAAATTTCGCACGCTCCAGCTTGAGCGGCTTGAGCTCGCCGTTGACCGCCTTGTCGAGCGCCTTGGCCGCTTGCAAGCGGGCTTTCGACAGCCTGTCGGCCGCCGCACGATAGTCGGCTTCGGCCTCGCGCGCCGCCGCTTCCAGCGCCTTGAGCCGGTCCTCGCCGGCGTCGATCAGCGCGATATCGGATTTGTAACGCGCCGCCATCGCCGCCAGTTCGTCCACCGGCGCGTTATATTTGCGGCCGGCCGCGCGCAGCGCGAACAGCCGCTCCTCGATGCGCTCCAGTTCGGCGGGATCGAAATCGGCGGTGCGCAGCGCCTGTTCGAGGTGGCTGCGGGTTTCCTCCAGCGCGGTCAACGCCACATCGAGCGCCTTCACCGCCGGCTCGACCAAGCTCGGCGCCTGCGACGCGCGCCGTTCCAGCCGGCGGATGACGCCGGCCAGCGCCGGCACGCTCGAACTGGCGCCGGCGATCACCTCGTGGGCGTCGTGCAGATCCTCGGCCACCTTCTCGGCCTGCATCATGCCGGTGCGCCGCTCGGCGAGCGCGGTTTCCTCGCCGGCCTGCGGCGAAAGCGTGCCGAGTTCCTCGACCGCGTGGCGCAGCCAGTCGCCTTCGCGCTTGGCGCGCTCGACCTCGGCGCGATGGGCATCGGCGGCGGTTTGCGCTTCACGCCGCGCCTGCCACAGGCCTGCAACCTTGGCCGCGTCCGCTTCCAGGGCGCCAAAAGCATCGAGCAGGCGGCGGTGGGTGGCAGCATCAACCAAAGCGCGCTCGTCGTGCTGGCCGTGAATCTCGACCAGCGCGGTGCCGAGCTCCTTCATCACCTGCACGCTCACCGGCTGATCGTTGATGAAGGCGCGCGTGCGCCCGTCGGCGAACTGCACGCGGCGCAGGATGAGCTCGTCCTCGGCCGGGATATCGTTGGCCAAATTGTGGGCCAAGAGCAGCGCGCGCGCCGGATGTCCGCGCGCGACCTCGAACACGGCGGTCACCTGGCCCTGCTCGGCCCCCTGCCGCACCAGCGCCTGGTCGCCGCGGGCGCCCAGAGCCAACGCGAAGGCATCGAGCAGGATCGACTTGCCGGCGCCGGTCTCGCCGGTGAGCACGGCAAGCCCGGCGGCAAAATCGATGTCGAGCCGGTCGATCAGAACGATGTCGCGGATCGAAAGTCGGGAGAGCATGAGCTAAGCAAGTCCTCTAATACGTGGTCATGCCCGGACTCATTCCGGCTACCCACGCCTTGCAGATTCGCCATCATTAAAGACGCAGAAGGCCGGCACAAGGTCGGCCATGAGACTGTGGACGTTCGTAAACGACTAGTATCCGTCATTCCGGGACGCGCCGAAGGCGCGGACCCGGAATCCAGATGCAATCTCAGAATCTTGGTCTGGATTCCGGGTTCGCTCGCTGCGCGAGCGCCCCGGAATGACCGGCTAGGTCAGCCCAGCCCGACCTTCCTGAACGCCTTGCTGATCCAGGAGCCCTGGTTCTCGTTCGGCACCGCGCCGCCGGACGTCACCAGCTGATAGGCATGGCGATACCACGGACTGTCGGGGAAATTGTGCCCGAGCACGGCGGCGGCGGTCTGCGCTTCCTCGACGATGCCGAGCGCCATGTAGGCTTCGGTCAGCCGCATCAGCGCCTCTTCGACGTGCCGGGTGGTCTGGTACTTGGTGACTACGACTTTGAAGCGGTTGATGGCGCCGGTGTAGTCCTTCTTGTCCAGGTAGTAGCGCCCGGTCTCCATTTCCTTGCCGGCGAGCTGGTCGCGGGCGACTTCGATTTTTTGCTTGGCGCTGACGGCGTATTCGCTGCTCGGATACTTGCGGATCACTTCCTGGAGCGCGGCGAGCGCCTTTTCGGTGCGCGTCTGGTCGCGGGTGATGTCCGGGATTTCTTCGAAATTGGAGGCGCCGATCAAGTACTGCGCGTAAGCGGCGTCCGGGCTGCCCGGGTGCAGCGTGATGTAGCGCTGGGCCGCGGTGACGCAATCGTCATAGGCGTTGGCCTGATAATAGGAATATGACGTCATGATCAGCGACTTGCGCGCCCATTCCGAATAGGGGTGCTGGCGGTCGACCTCCTCGAACTTCTTCGCCGCCTCCTTCGGGTCGTGCTTGACGTTGAGCAGATAGAGGCCATCGTTGTAGAGTCGGTCGGCGGCTTCGTCGGGCGGCGTGTCTTCCTTGCCGAACAGATTGAAGCCGCTACAGGCACCCAGGCTTAGCCCCAGCAGCACCATGGCCAGCGCGCGCGCGAACCGGCGCCGGCCGGCGCGAGCGGGCGACTTCATAGTCGCTAAATCCACTGGCGCGACGGCCATGGGCGCGATTTCTTTTGGCATGGAATTCTTGGTCGCTAGATCGTTGGGCACAAACTCATCCCACGCGGTCGTGTCCGCTTCCCCCGAGGGCGAACGAGCCTTGCGGCAATGCCCTCATCCGCGCTGGTGTAGACGAAAAAACGCGGTCTGGCCAAGCGATTAAGCGGACAATCGGCCGGGATTAAGGCGGAGGGTTAAGCCGGATTCCAGCGCATGATCCCGAAAAATGGGGACCGGTTTTCGGACGAGATCATGCGCCCGATATAAGGCTTTTCAGGACATTTCCGGCCCGTAGGCCGCCGCCAGCATACCGGCGCCGACTTGTGCCTGGCCGCGCGCGCGGCGAGCCGGCTCGGCCGCCTCGATCACCCGCCAGGCGCTGCGGTCGGCCATCAGCGCGGACAGCACCGCGTGGTTGAGCTTATGGCCGCCGCGGACGGTGCGGTAGGCGGCGAGCAACGGCTGGCCGGCAAGCGCCAGATCGCCGATGGCGTCGAGCATCTTGTGGCGCACGAATTCATCGGCGAAACGCAGGCCTTCCGGATTGAGCACGCGATCCTCGGTGACCACCAGCGTATTGGCGAACGAGGCGCCGAGCGCGTAGCCGGCGCTCCACAATTTGGCGACGTCCTTCATGAAGCCGAAGGTGCGCGCGCGCGCGATCTCCCGGCGGAAGGTCTCCGGCTCGATGTCGAGCGCAAGCGCCTGCCGGCCGATCAGCGGATGATCGAATTCGATTTCAGCCTCGACCCGGAAGCCGTGCTGGTAAGGCCGCAGCTCGCCCTGCGCGCCGTCCTTGGAAACGCGCACCGGCTTGATCACTTCGATATAGCGGCGCGGCAGCGCGCGCGCGGTGAGGCCGGCCTGATCGATGGCGTCGACGAACGCCGCGGCACTGCCGTCCATGATCGGCACTTCCGGCCCGTCAATCTCGACCACCACATTGTCCACGCCGAGCCCACGCAGCGTCGCCAGCAGATGCTCCGCGGTCGAGCAGAGCGGACCCTTGGCGTCGCCCAGGACGGTGGCAAATTCAGTGGCGGTGACCGCGCGCACGTCGGCGCGAATTTCGCGCTCGATCGAACCGTCGCTGGACACGCGCTGAAACACGATGCCGGTGTCGTCGTCGGCGGGATTCAGAGTCAGGGTGACGGGGCTGCCGGAATGCACGCCGATGCCGGAGACGGCAACCTGGTCGCGCAGCGTTGTCTGCTTAGCACCCTTCATCGTACCCGTTTACGCCGGCCTGCAAGCAAGCCGCGCGTCCCATCCCAGGCTCCTGCCGGAGCCACATTTTGGCCTTCAAATCAGCGACTGCCCGCGATCCGGAAGACGCCCCCCAGGGACCGAAAAGTCCCTTTCGCGCCTGAAACTTAGGCCATCGGCCCGGCATTCTCCAACTCACGTCTTCTTACCGACTGTTACTCTTTTTTGCCGCAATTGCCGGGCGAATGGCCGGTCCGGGAACCGGATTACCTTAGCAGGCCGGCCTTGCGGATTTACAGCCGGCGCTTGAACAGCCCCGGGACGGATTCGGCGGCGGCTGCAAACTTGTTTTAATTCAATAAGTTAAACAACCATTCAAGCGATAGGCCAATAACGTGACGGCCCCGCTCCGGGTTCCGGACGGGGCCGTCATGGCTTTTGGCGCGGCCGTCAGTTGGCCTGGCGGCGCAGGAAGGCCGGGATGTCGAGTTGGTCCTCCTCGGCCGAATTATGCACAGGAGCAGGCCGGCCATGGGGATCGAGCCCCTGCGGCCCCGAGCGCCGGGCATATTCCGACACCGGGTCGTCCGGACGGCCCTCCGGTTGGCGGGCCGTCGGCCGCAGCGGCCGCTCGAATTGCGGCATCGCCTGCGCGGTACGCGGCGCCAGCGGCGGCTCGGTATGGTCCGCGCGGCGGCCGAGGCCGACCGCGGCCAGCCGCTGCATCAGCGACAAGCGGCGCTTCTCGGGGTGATCCTCGCCGAGCTCGCCGCGTTGCGCCTTGATCTCGTTCTGCGCAGGCATCGGCAGTTCGTCGATGCGCGGCATGCGCGGCGCGCGCATCACCGTCCGCTCGGGCGCCGGCGGGATGAAGGTCTTCGGCGTCGGCAGTTCGGCTTGCACCGCTTCGCCCGGCGCCGGCTCGAACAACGACGGCTTCATCGGCATCGGCCGGATCGAGACGTCCTCGATCGCGGTCGGCCCCAGCAGCGCGGCGGCGACCGCGGCGTGGGCGGCGGATTCGACCGCCGCGGCACTGGCGGCGGCCGGTGCCGGACTACGCTCGATGCGATCGGCGGTGCTGCGGATATCGCGGCGCATCTTGCCGGCGAGTTCCTTGAGCGCGGCTTCCGGTTGCGCCGTTGGGCGTTGCTGCACGCCGGTGTGGTCGATGCCGGTCGCCACCACCGAGACGCGGATGATGCCTTCCAGGCCTTCGTCGAACGTGGCGCCGACGATAATGTTGGCGTCCTGGTCGACTTCCTCGCGGATGCGGGTGGCGGCCTCGTCCACTTCGTAAAGCGTGAGGTCCTTGCCGCCGGTGATCGAGATCAGCAGGCCGCGGGCGCCCTTCATGGAGGCGTCGTCGATCAGCGGATTGGCGATCGCCGCTTCGGCGGCGGTGAGCGCGCGCTTTTCGCCGGAGGCTTCGCCGGTGCCCATCATCGCCTTGCCCATCTCCTTCATCACCGCACGCACGTCGGCGAAGTCGAGATTGATCAGGCCTTCCTTGACCATCAGATCGGTGATGCAGGCGACGCCCGAATAGAGCACCTGATCGGCCATCGCGAAGGCGTCGGCGAAGGTGGTCTTTTCGTTGGCGACCCGGAACAGGTTCTGGTTCGGGATGATCAGCAGCGTGTCGACCACCTTATGCAGTTCGACGATGCCGGCTTCCGCGAAGCGCATGCGGCGCTGGCCCTCGAAGTGGAACGGCTTGGTCACCACCCCGACGGTGAGGATGCCGAGTTCGCGCGCGACTTTGGCGATCACGGGCCCCGCTCCGGTGCCGGTGCCGCCGCCCATGCCGGCGGTGACGAACACCATGTGCGCGCCGGTGAGATGATCGCGGATCTCGTCGATCACCTCTTCGGCGGCGGCACGGCCGACTTCGGGCTGCGAGCCGGCGCCGAGACCCTCGGTCACCTGCGTGCCCATCTGGATGATGCGCTCGGCTTTCGACGTCGTGAGCGCCTGCGCGTCGGTATTGGCGACGACGAAGTCGACGCCTTGCAGACCGGCCGCGATCATGTTGTTGACCGCATTGCCGCCGGCACCGCCGACGCCGAACACGGTAATCCGCGGCTTCATCTCGCGAATGTCGGGAATCTTCAGATTGATCGTCATGTTTGCCTCTTTGATGCACGGGCAGCAGGCTGATGCCCGCACGCCGTCGAAGGGGACCGGTCCGCCGCCGGTCCCATCGTGGTTCCGTTGTTGTGGGTCAGAAGCTTTCGCGCAGCCATCGTCCGACCCGTGCCATGTAACCGCCCGTTCCTGTCATCAATTGCCGCGTTCGCCGCGGTTCGAAGTGTTCAAGATGTGCCGCCTGCGGATAGACCAGCAGGCCCGCCGCCACGGCGAAGGCCGGACCCTTGGCCGCTTCCGGCAAGCCGGCTAACCCGAGGGGACGCCCGATACGCACCGGCCTTTGCAAGATGCGCGCGGCCAGATCGGCGATGCCGGCAAGCTGGCTGGCGCCGCCGGTGAGCACGACACGCGCGCGCGGCTCGGCCGCGAACGGCGATGCCTTGAGCCGGTCGCGCACCATTTCCAGGATTTCCTCGACCCGCGGCTTAATGATGCGCACGAGGGTCGCCCGCGCGACGAATTGCGGCGGCTCGCGCTCATCATTCCCGACCGGAGGCACCGTGATCATGTCGCGTTCATCCGATCCACCCGTCAAAACACTGCCATAAATCGCTTTGATTCGCTCAGCATCCGCGATCCGGCTGTTCAGGCCGCGGGCGAGATCCATGGTGATGTGGTGGCCGCCAAGCGCAAAACCGTCGGCATGCACAAATTTTCCGCCGGAAAATACCGCCAGGGTGGTGGTTCCGGCCCCCAGATCGATGATGGCAGCACCCAAATCGGCTTCGTCGTCGGCGAGCACGGCCAGGCCGGCCATGTAGGGGGATGCGACCATGGCCTCGATCGCCAGATGGCTGCGCTCGACCGCCAGCATCAAATTGCGCACGGTCGCCACGTCGGCGGTGACCATGTGCATGTCGACGCCGAAGCGCTGCCCGAGCATGCCGCGCGGCTCGCGGATGCCGGTGACGGCGTCCAGCGCATAACCGATGGGAAGCGAATGCAGCACGGCGCGAGCGTCGCGCACCGAATGGCGGCTGGCCGCCGCCAGCACGCGGCCGATATCGGCGTCGGTCACCGCCCCGCCGGCGAGTTCGATATCGGCGATGAAACGCTCGCTGCCGAGGCGGCCGCCGGAAAGCGATACCACTACGGATTCGAGCTGCACCTTGGCCATGATTTCGGCGATGTCGATGGCCTGGCGCACCATCGCCTCGACCTCGACCAGATCGACCACGCTGCCGGCCTTCATGCCGCTCGCCGCGGTATGCGCGAAGCCCAGGATGTGCACGCCGTGGCTGCGCCGGCGCAGCACGTCCTGCGGCGCCTGCGGCTCGAGCCGCGCGATCAGGCAGGCGATCTTGCTGGTGCCGATATCGAGACCGGCCACCACGGCCGCGCGCCGCGGCGACACCGGTTTCATCTTGGGCGTGAGGCCGAAGCGCAGCACGGTCATGCGTCGCCTCCTTTGGCCTTGGGCTTTTTTGCCTTCTCGGCGGCCTTGAGCGCCTCGTCGCGCGCCGCCGCGGCGGCATCGGACTGCCGCACGGTGAGGCGATCGGACAGCCGCAGATCGACCGTCACGATGTCGCGCGACAGCAATTTCTTGGTCAGCGCGAGATCGACCAGCGTCGTCAGCGCGTGCGCGGGCTCGCGCTCCGGCAACAGCACTTCGAGGCCGTCTTTCAGATGCAGGTTCCAGCGCCGCTCGGCGACCAGCACCGAGGCCTCGACCACCTGCGCGATCGCCGGATAGCGCTTGAGCAGGTCGAGAAAATCCTGCGCCGCATGTTCGGCGCCATTGCCGACCACCCGCGGCAGCGCGGCGAAGCGCTGCGGCACGTAGGTTTCCAGCACGGTGCCGTCGGCTGCGATTAGATAGACGCGGCCTTCCTTCTGCCACAGCGCGAAGGCCTGGCGCTCCTTGATCTCGATGCGCAGCCGGCCGGGATAAAGCTTGAGCACCGCGGCTTGCGCGATCCACGGATTGGTCAGCAGCCGGATGCGCGTCTGCGCGGCATCGAGGAACAGCAGCGAAGAGCGGCCGGTGATTCCGGCCAGGCCGAGGATGTCCTCGCGGCTGACTTCATGCCCGCCGGCGAGCGCGATCTCGGAAATGCGAAAGCCCGCGCTGTTGGCCGCGCTGTCGCAGATGTCCTGGATCTGCGCGGCGATCGCCGGCGCATGGCCGCCTTTGACCACGCCGTAATAGGTGCTGGCGAGCAGCAACATGGCGGCGGCGCTGGCGCCGGCGCCGCGCGGCACTTTCAATTCGAGCAGCGCACCGCCCCAGCGGCGCGCCAAGCGCAGCACGCGCGAGTCCGATGCCGGCCAGGCATGCGCGCGCGGCCGCGCAGCGGCCGTCGCCCGTCGTTTCAGTTTCAGCTTCAGCGATTGAGCGAGGCGTCCTCGAACATCCATCGCGACCGGCTCTTCAAAACGTTCTGCCCCGAATGGGCCGCAAGCTCTTTGGCGGCGTGTGCGCACGCGCGAATCCGTGGCCGAGCGCGCGAAACGCCGCCACTGCCTAGTCTTCAGGCCTTTTGGTAAACGATTAGTAAAGTTTGAGGGATTTCGAAGCGGCTTCGGTAACTTAGGTGGGGCGTGGCGGGCCGGTCACGGCGGCCACCCCGGTCATTCCCGCAAAAGCGGGAATCCAGCGCTTAGCTCGCCAGCCCCACCCTAATCGTGAGGAGCCCGCCGAAGCGTAAGCGTAGGCGGGCGTCTCGAAGGATGGGGCGGCCCCATGCACCGATCTCGGGTAAACCCGAGATCGGATTCAAGGCTGCGCAAGTCGGCTATAGCCGACTTGCGATGACGCGCTCCTTCGGAGCGCTCATCAGCATGAGGCCGACAGAGGTCTAAGCGACATCACACCAATTGCATCCGCAACTCGCGCCCGACGATGTGTGCGGCGCGCTGAAGACTTTCGATGGTCGCGCTACCGTTGTCTGGATCGAGCCGCGCGATCGCAAGCAGCACAAAATTTAATAAAATGCTTACCATCCTCGCATTTTGCAACCGTGTTGGCGTTCGTATGCACGAAGCAACGAGATCGGGCTTGTACTGTTGTGGCGGGGATAAATTTTGTGGGGCTTCGCCATGCGTTCAGATCAGGGCTTCCTGCTGCAAGCCATCGTGGACAATTTTCCCGGTGGGATTTCGGTCATGGATAGCGACTTGCGCGTGATCTTCGCCAATCACACAATGCGCCAGATTCTGGATTTGCCTGACAGTCTCTTTGCCGGTGGACCGCCACTCCTCGAAGAGTTATTCCGCTTCAATGCGGGCCGCCGTGATTACGGACCCGGCGATATCGAAAAGCTGGTCGCGGAAAGAATGGTGCTGGCGAAAGCGCGCAAGCCGCACGAATTTGAACGCCGGCGTCCGGATGGGACCACCGTCGAGGTTCGCGGCGTTCCAGTCGAAGGGGGCGGCTTCGTCACCACATATGTGGACATCACGGAGCGGCGGCGGAGTGAAGCGCGCATCGAACACATGGCCCATCACGATGCGTTGACCGGGTTGCCCAATCGCGTGTTGTTTTATCAACGCTTGGACGAAGCGCTCGCGCGTATCGCCCGCAGCGGCAATCTCGCCGTGCTTTGTCTCGACCTCGACCATTTCAAAAGCGTCAACGATACGCTTGGCCACCCGATTGGTGACCTACTGCTCAAGACGGTGGCAAAACGGCTGAGCAAGTGTTTACGCAAAACCGATATAGTCGCGCGCCTCGGCGGCGACGAGTTCGCGATTATCATGTCGACGATCGATGGAGCTCATTATGCGGAGGGGCTGGCGAGCAAGCTCATTGATGTTGTGGGTAGCACTTACGAGATTCAGGGCCACGAGATAATTGTCGGGGTCAGTGTTGGTATCGCGATTGCGCCGGGAGATGGAGTTGCCGCCGAGGCGTTACTGCGCAACGCAGACATGGCACTGTACCGTGCCAAGGCGGATGGCCGCGGGCGCTTTCACTTTTTCGAACCAGAAATGAATAGGCGCGTCCAGTTGCGCCGCAGACTCGAGCTCGAGCTCCGGAAAGCCTTCAGCAAGGACGAGTTCGAACTCTACTATCAGCCGGTGGTCAATTTGCAAAGTGGCGACGTCAGTGGCTTCGAGGCCTTGTTGCATTGGCATCATCCCGAGCGCGGCATGGTTTTGCCGGCCGACTTCATTCCACTGGCCGAGGAGATCGGCCTCATCATCCCTTTGGGCGAATGGATCCTGCGCAAGGCTTGCGCAGAAGCGATGACTTGGCCGCTCCCTCTCAAAGTGGCCGTAAATCTCTCGCCAGTCCAATTCAAGAGCCGCAATCTGGTACAGGCGGTTATAACTTCGCTGGCTTATTCGCGGCTGCCAGCCGAACGGCTGGAGCTGGAGATCACCGAGTCCGTCCTTCTGGGCGAGAGCGACGCCAATTTGGTCACGCTCCATCAATTACGCGCTCTCGGCGTGCACATTTCGATGGACGGCTTCGGCACCGGTTATTCAAGCTTGAGTTACCTGCGCAGCTTTCCCTTTGACAAGATCAAGATCGACCAGTCGTTTGTGCGCGAGCTCGCGGAACGGCCGGATTGCCTGGCGATTATCCACGCGGTTGCAGGCCTCGGAACGAGCCTTGGCATCACGACGACGGCGGAAGGGGTGGAAACACAGGAACAGTTCGACCGTCTTCGCGCCGAAGGTTGCGTCGAAATGCAAGGCTTCCTGTTTAGTCCGCCGCGGCCGGCGAGCGAAATTGCGATGTTGCTGTTAAGAAAGATACCGATGGCCAAGGTTGCCTGAGCGTTGAGTTGGACCCCGCGAGCGATAGTTCACCTCGATCCGAGTTACCCATGCTTCGCCCGAGCGGCATATCAGGTCAAAATTCGCTTCGCCTTTGAATACGCAGTGCCCAAGTCTGCACTGAGTCAAAAGCGCGGGATTCGCGATGTCCGCTCCGCTG
>Ga0097691_1002621_pt1 | contig 11808 bp, 8 predicted proteins | sample NGESurdeep072012_8_FD_72858 | JGI IMG/M metagenome (GOLD analysis project Ga0097691, IMG submission 72858) | Arctic peat soil microbial communities from Barrow, Alaska - NGEE Surface sample 210-1 deep-072012 | ecosystem: Environmental > Terrestrial > Soil > Wetlands > Peat ...
GGGCGCGAGACCGAGCGCTGCGACGGCGCCGCGCGAGACCGCATCGGCCACGAAGCGGCGGCCGTCGATTCTCAGGCCGGGCAGCGCGGCGAACAGCGTTCCGTCCACCGCGGCGCGCGAGTCGTGCGTGACGGCGAGAACCTCCGGGTCCCCCGGGGCGCCGGCGCGCCGGTGCGGAAGATCCGCGGCGAGCGCCGAGAGCCTCATGGCGTCTCTCCCGACGCGACCTGCTGTGCGAGCAGGAGCGCGCAGGAGCCTCCCCGCTCGGCGGGCGATCCCGCCGGCGGTTCCTGCGACACGACGAACCCCGTTCCCGAGAGCCGCGCGGAAAGGCCGCGGGAAGCGAGAAGCCGCACGGCGTCGCGCGCGCTCTTGCCGGAGACGTCCGGCACGCGGTCCTCGCTCTCGCCGGCCCTCTCCGCCCGGTTCGCGGCGGGCACGAGGTCGTCGGCATTCAGACGCGCGCTGAGCGCGACGGCCGCGGTGCTCGCGCCGAGGTCCGCGGTGAGGATGGAGGGACGCGTGGCGCCGAGGGGAGCGGGGGGCTCCCGCAGGATCCTGAGGACGTCCGCTCCGATCGCGGAGAAGGCCGGCGCCGCGACCTCGGCGCCGTAAGTCTTCCCCTTCGGCTCGTCCACGACGACCGCGATGACGATGCGAGGCCGGTCGGCGGGCGCGAACCCGATGAAGGAGGCGACGTAACGGTCCTTCGAATACCCCGCGCCCGGCACCGCCTTCTGCGCCGTGCCCGTCTTGCCAGCGACGGTGTAGCCCGGAATCGCGGCGGCTTTCCCTGTTCCCATCTCGACGACCCTCTCAAGGAGGATCCGCAGCCGGCGTGCCGTGTCCTCGCTCATGAGGCGCCGCGGTGCGGGCCGCTCGATTCTTCGATTCGCCGCATCCGGGCTCTGATTCGAATCCCGGATCGAATCCACGAGATGGATTGGCGGCAGCACGCCGCCGTTCGCGATCGCGGCGTACGCGCGCGCCATCTGGAGCACGGTGACGCCGATTTCCTGGCCGAACGCCATCGTCGGCAGCGTGAGCGCGCTCCAGCCCGACGTGTCCGCGAGAAGGCCGGCGGTCTCCCCCTCCAGCTCGATGCCCGTCTTCTCTCCGAATCCGAACGCCCGGACCGACTTGTAGAACAAAGCGCGGCCGAGCGTCATCGCGACGTGCGCGATCCCGATGTTCGAGGAATGAGCGAGGATGTCCCCGATCGTCAGCGTGCTCCAGCCTTTTCCTCCGTGCTCGTGAATCGTTTTCGTCCCGATCGTGAGCGTGCCGCCGCCGCAGTCGATCGGGTCGTCGAGAGAGATCGTCCCGGAGTCGAGCGCCGCCGCGGCCGCCACGATCTTGAACGTCGAGCCCGGTTCGTAAACGTCCGCGAGCGGCCGGCAGCGCCGCGCCTCCGCGTCCACGTCGCCGTAGCGGTTCGGATCGAACGTGGGGAATGAGGCGAGCGCGAGAATCGCGCCCGAGGCCGGATCGAGGACGACGGCGGAGGCTCCGCGCGCGCGGGATTCCGCCATGACCTTCGCGAGCTCGCGCTCGGCCGCGTGCTGGATGGACGTCCGGATCGTGAGGGTCAGCCGCGCGCCCTCGTAGCCCTCGCGCGGTGCCTCGCCGCCCTCGCGCGCCCGCGCGGCATAGGGCCGCTGTGCCGCGTCGCGCAAGAGCGTCACGCGCGCGGGCTTGCCGCGCACGTCGGCGTCGAAGCGATACTCGAGGCCCGCGAGGCCCCGGTTGTCGGTTCCCACGTATCCGAGCACGGAGGCCGCGAGCGTTCCCTCGGGATAGCGCCGCATCGACTCGGCCACGAGCTGGATGCCCGGAAGGCGCTTTTCGGCGACGAGACCGCGCACGCGCGCGGCAACCGGGTCGCTCACGCGGCGCGAAAGCCAGATGAAGTCGCGATCCGGGCTCGCGAGCTTTTTCGCGAGCTCCTTCGCCGGATGCCGGAGGAGCGGCTCCAGGAGCGCGGCTTCCTCTTCGGCATCGGCCACGTCGGAGGGAATAGCGAAGACCGACTCGGCGCGCGCGTTCACCGCCAGGAGCGTGCCGTCCGCGTCGCGGATGACGCCGCGTCGCGGGGCGAGCTCGACCGTGCGTTCTTGCTGCCTGCGGGCGCGGCGTTGGAACTCGTCGCGCCTCAGGACCTGCAGGTCCACGAGCCGCACGAAAAGAACGAGGATCCAGAGACCGACCCCCGCGAGCAGGAGGAGAGCCCGGCGGTCCGGGCGCGGTGCGGCGCTCAGGGCAGGGCCTTTCCCGGCGGGAGCGCCGGCGGACGGGCGTCCCTTTCGGGGACGGGCGCGACGGGGGAAACGAGAGCCGTGTCCTTCACGAGGATGACCTGGTCGAGCGTGGGCGGCACGAGGCCCAGCGTGCCGCGCGCGATCTGCTCCACGCGCGCGAGCGCCACCGCCTGGGCGCGGTCCATCTCGAGCAGGTGCCTTCTCTCGAGCAGCGTCTCGCGCATGCGCGCGAGCGTCGCGAGCTGGTACCCGAGGCGCACCGTCTCGAGGTTCGCCCAGATGGCGAGAAAGAGGACGATCGCCGGCGGCACCGCCGCCAGGGCGAAAGCGACGAGCTCGCGCGTCCGCCGCCGGTCGCGCTCCCGCACGAGATAGACGTTTTCGACCGGGCGGCGGACCGCGTACGCCATGGGCTGGGCCTACCCTTGAGGCGTGAGCGGACCGGCGCCGTCCTCGGCGACGCGCTCGAGTACGCGCATCCGCGCCGAGCGCGCTCGAGGATTCCCGCCGAGCTCGGCGAGCGAGGGCCGGACGGACTTGCGCGAGACGAGGGCCATGACGCGGCGTCGCGAGCACACGCATACGGGGAACGAGGGCGGGCACGTGCAGCCCGCCGTGTGGCGCTGGAACGCGCGCTTGACGATGCGGTCTTCGAGAGAGTGATACGAGAGCACGGAGAGTCGCGCGCCGAGCGCGAGGCGCGCGATCGCATCGTCGAGGAACCGCTCGAGCTCGACGAGCTCGTGATTCGTCGCGATGCGCAGCGCCTGGAAAACGCGGGTCGCGGGGTCCTTGTGCATCTCGCGCCGCGGCCCGAGGACCTTCAGCACGAGCCGCCTCATCTCGCCGGTCGTTCGGATCGGAGCCGTCTTCCGAGCTTCCACCACCATACGAGCGATCGGTCCCGCCATGCGCTCCTCCCCCCATTCGCGGAAAATCCGCGTCAGCTCCTCGCGAGAGGCCGTCGCCACGAGGTCGGCGGCCGTCGGCCCGTCGGCGCCCATGCGCATGTCGAGCGGACCTTCCTTCATGAACGAAAACCCCCGCTCGGCGCGGTCGAGCTGCATAGTCGAAACGCCGAGATCCGCGAGGATCCCGTCGACGCGCGCGAGGCCGAGGCGGTCGAGATGCTCCGCGAGATCCTCGTGGCGCCCCTCCACGATGACGAGGCGCGTGCCGAACGCCGCGAGGCGCTGCTTCGCGAGGCGCAGGGCCTCGGGATCGCGGTCGATCCCGACGACGCGCACCTGAGGCGATGCCTCGAGGAGCGCCCGCGCGTGGCCGCCGAGGCCGAGCGTCGCGTCGACGTAGATGCCGCCGCGCTCCGGCCGGAGCGCCGCGACGACCTCCCGGAGCAGGACCGGGACGTGAACCGCGCCGGCGTCGGCCATGGCGCGTCAGACGAGATGGCGTGCGAGTTCGTCGTAGTCCTCATCCGTGATCGTGGCCGTGCGCAGGCTCTTGAGATGCTTCGTGCGGTCGACGAGCTTCAGGTGGTCGGTCTGGCCGAGAACGAGCGCATCGCCCTCGAGCGCCGAGACCTCGCGCAGGAGCGATGGCACGAGGAGCCGGCCCTGCGCGTCCATGCGCGCCACCTGCCCGTACGTGTTGAAACGCTCCTGGAACTTCGCCTTCGCGCGGTGGATCGCGGGCATCGCGGCGAGCTTCTCCTCGAGCGCGTTCCAGACGGGCATCGGGAAGATCAGAACGTCGACACCGGAAATGGACGTCAGGAAGAACTCGGGCCCGAACGTCTCCTCGATCGGCGCGCGGAAGACGGACGGGACCTTGAACCGGCCCTTCTCGTCCACCGTCGTTTCCGCGCTGCCTCGAAGACGGTCCATAATCTTCCTCTGGGAAGAAAGCCCGCGCTGGAGTCACGAGGATCCCTTCGGACCCACAAGACGCCACTGCTAACCACTTTTTTCCATTCGCGAGTATCTGGCTTCGAGCGGGACGGCGTCAAGGGAAATCCCTGCGCGGAGGGATGTTGCGGGTATGGCGCCGCCGCGGTGTACCCTCCCCGGACGTGACCGCTTCAACGCCCGCCCCGTCGATCGCGCGGCTCGTGCACGACCCGGACTCTCTCGGCCGCCTCCTCGCCGCCCTCGATCAGCGGCCCGAGGCCGACGTCGCGCTCGACACAGAGGCGGACTCGTTCCACCACTACTTCGAGAAAACCTGCCTCCTGCAGCTTGCCTGGGACGGCACGGCCCACCTCGTGGACCCTCTCGCGCCGCTCGATGTTCCCGCGCTCCTCGCGCGCCTCGTTCCACGGCGGCTCCTCATGCACGGCGCCGACTACGACCTCAGGCTCCTCTTTCGGGGATACGGCTTTCGCGCGATATCCCTCTTCGACACGATGCTCGCGGCGCAGCTTCTCGGCGAGAAGGAGATCGGCCTGGCCGCGCTCCTCTCCGCCCGCGCCGGCGTCATGCTCGACAAGACGCACCAGCGATCCGACTGGAGCGCGCGGCCGCTCACGCCGCCGATGGTCGCCTACGCCGCCGCGGACGTCCTCCACCTTGCCGCGCTCGTGGAGTCGCTCACGCGCGACCTCGAGGCGAAGGGCCGCCTCGCGTGGCACGCCGAGGAGTGCGCCCGGCTGGCCGCGACGATTTTTCCCGCCGGGCGCGAAGCCGACCCTGAAAACGACTGGCGGATCAAGGGGACGAACGCCTTCACGGACAAGGAACGCGCGTTTGCGCGTGCCCTCTGGGAGGCGCGCGAGGCCCGCGCCCGCGCTCTCGACCGTCCCCCGTTCCGCGTCCTCACTAACGAGCGCCTGCTTCTCGCGGCAAAACCGGCCGGCGGCGGCGAAAAGGATCTCCGGAAGCTGTTCCCGGGCCCGCACTCGCTGCCAGATTCCTTCGCAACCGCCCTCAACGAGGCGCTCGCGCGCGCCGCCGCCCTCGCGCCGGCCGAATGGCCGAAGGCCCGCCGCGGCGAGCGGATCGAGGTCGACCCCGCGCTCGAGCGCGAGGTGGAGACCCTCAAGAAGTCGCGCGACGCGAAGGCCGCGACGCTCGGGCTCGACCCCGGCATCCTCGCCTCCAGGGCGGTCCTCACCGCGGCGGCGCGCGCGCGCCGCGCGAACGGACGTCTCACGGCCGATCTCCTCGTCGAGGAAGGCGGGCTGTCGCGCTGGCGCGCCGAGCTGATCGCCGGCTGACCGGCGCCGGCTCCTTCGCCCGGCGCGCGCTCGTGCGTCAGCCCTTCTTCTTCGCCGCGGACGCCGGCGTCGGCGTCGGCACCGTGACACCCGCTGGAGGCGTGTAATACGCCTGCCCTTGGGGCGAAACACGAATGACGGCGTCGCGCTTCAGCTTGTCGAGGTACTCGGCGAGCTTCTTCTGAAACTGGGTGTCCTGCTCGCGCTTCAGGAGCTCGGCTTTCACGTCGGCGAACGCCTTGTATGAAACCGGGATCTTGTCGATCACCTTCACGAGGTGCCAGCCGAACTTCGTCCCGATCGGGTCCGACACCGAGCCGACGGCCAGCGAGAACACGGCCTTGTCGATCTCCGCGGTGAGCTCGCCTTTCGCGACGAGCCCGAGGTCGCCGCCCCGGCTCTTCGTCGCGCCGTCGGAATAGTCCTTCACGACGGCCTCGAACTTCGCGCCGCCCCTGATGAGGTCCGACGCCTCCTTCGCCCGGCGCGCCGCCCGCGCGAAATCGTCGCCGTTCGACACGAGGATCTCGGCGAGATGCGCCTTCTCGGGCATCCGCCACGTCTCCTTCTCGCGCTCGTAGAGGATGCGCAGGGCGTCGTCCGACAGGTCGACCTTGCTGTTCACCTCGCGCCCCACGACGCGCTGCAGCGTCACGGTGCGGCGGAGCTGGTCGCGCAGGCGGTCGATCGTGAGGCCCGACTGGGAGAGGGCCTTGCCGAAGTCCTCGTCCGTCGTGACGTTGTTCTGTTCCTTGAGCCGCTTGATCTGATCCTCGATCTCGGCGTCGGACGTGACGAGGTCGAGCTCCTTGGCGCGGTCCTCGAGGAGCGCCTCATTCACAAGCTCCTCCATGACGCTCTTTTTCATTTCCTCGCCCTTGGCGGCATTGGGCGGGGGACCGGCCTCGCGCACGGTCTGTTCGACGCGCGCGTCGAACTGGCTCTGCGTGATGATGCGCGAGTTCACGTGCACGAGGATGCGGTTGATGATCTCGCCGGCCCGGAGCGGCACCGCAACGGACGCGACCGCGGCGAACATGACGAAAAAAAGGACACAGGGGCGCCGGAATGACTTCACGAGGCGCAGTCTAGCGAAATTCGGGCCGGGGTTCCGGCCTCACCACAGAGCGGTGACGCGGGTGTTCGTTCCGACGTAGGGGAACGGAAGGTGATCCTCGACCACCGTCACGGGGAAGCGGAGGCGCGCCCCGGCAATCGCCTCCTCCACGGCTTTCGAGCTCCGGTCCTCGGCCACGGTCATCCGGAGCGCCGGCAGCGCCTCTTCGAACGTCACGTCGCGGGCGTCCAGCCGCTCGTCCATGCGGAACACGTGGAAGCCGTGCGGCGTCGCGACGACCGGGCTCCTCCTGCCCGCGGGAAGGCTCCACACGGCCTTTTCGAACTCGCGCGGGAGGTCCGTGCGAGAAAGCAGGCCCAGCGAACCGCCGGACGCGGCGTTCGGCGCGACACTGGATTCGCGCGACACGTCCAGCCAGGCCACGCCGAGGTCGAGTCGCTTCACGGCGGCGTCGGCGCTTTCCTTGGCCTGGAAGAGAAGCTGCGACACGCGCACGAGGGCCGGCCTCTTGTAGCGCTCGGGGTGGGCGTCGTATTCCCTTCGGAGGTCCGAGTCCTGAAGCGTTTCGAGCCCGGCCGAGCGGGCGAGGAACGCGCGGCGCTTCTCTGCGGGATTCGCTCCCGGGACCGGGGGCTCGGCGGCTTCAACCGCCCGCGCCAGCAGCACCTCTTCGAGGTACTGGTCGAGGAGGCTCGAAAGGACGCGCGGCGAGACGTTCTTCGGGTCCTCGCTCGTCGCCTTCTTCGCCCAGGCCATGAATTCGTCCAGCGTGACGGGCCTCTCGCCCGCCATCGCGACGATTTCCGGCCGGGCCGCAGCACGAGGGCCGCCCTTCCTCGCGCAGCCCATCGTCGTGAAAGCCACGAGAGACATCACGAGCGCCAGAACAAGCAGGGCCTGTGCGCGTCTCACACGGCCTCCGCGAGAAGCGAAACCGGCAGCGCTCGCGCGCGTGCCCCGGCGAGGTCGAGGAGAGCCCGCGCCGCGCGGCCCGGGACGCCGGCGCCGTCGGCGGGAATTCCGGCGAACGCCTTCGGCAGCCGGAAGGCATCGGGGCCGGACGCGAAGAGATCCCCCTTCCGGAGCATCGCGACGACTTTGTCGGGATCGAGGCCGTGGTCCTTTTCCAGCGAAGCGGCCAGCTCGTCGCCTCGGCGCTGGAGCGCCTTCACGCCGAGGGCACGCGCGAGGAGGCGGAGGCGCGCGAGGGCGAGCAGCCGTGAGAACGCCGGCGGCGGCGCACCGTAGCGGTCGGCCGCGGTCGCGGCCTCGCGCTGGAGCATCTCCTCGTCGGACGCCGCCGCGATCCTCTTGTACAGCGCCATGCGCAGGCTCTCCTCTGGAATCCACGCCGAAGGAATCGCGAGCGGCAGGCCGAGCTGAAGCGTCACGTCGCGCGTCTCGGGCACCGGCTCGCCCTTCAGCTCGGCCATCGCCTCCTCGAGGAGGTTCACGTAGGTCTCGAAGCCCACCGACTCGATATGCCCCGACTGCTCCCCGCCGAGGAGGTTTCCCGCGCCGCGGATTTCGAGGTCCTTCGCCGCGATGCGGAACCCCGCGCCGAGGTCCGAGAACTCCTGGATCGCGCGCAGGCGCCGGCGCGCGTCGTCCGAGACCGCGATCCCGGGCGGCACGAGGAGCCAGCACGTCGCGGCCTTGTCGCTGCGGCCGACTCGCCCGCGAAGCTGGTAGAGCTGCGAGAGACCGTACAGCTCGGCGCGGTCGATGAGCATCGTGTTCGCCGACGGGATGTCGAGGCCGTTCTCGACGATCGTCGTGGCGAGGAGGAGATCGGCCGCGCGCGTGACGAACGCGCGCATCGCGCGCTCGAGCTCGCCTTCCGACATCCGGCCGTGGGCCGTGACGACCCGGACTTCCGGCACGAGCGCCGCGAGCTTCTCGCGCCAGAAGCCGAGCGACTCGATGCGGTTGTGGACGACGAAAACCTGCCCTCCGCGGTCGACCTCCGCGCGGATCGCGTCGCGGATGACCGCGTCGTCCACCGGCACGACATGCGTCGCGATCGCGAGGCGATCCTTCGGCGGCGTCTCGATGACGGAAAGGTCGCGGATGCCCGCGAGCGACAGGTGGAGCGAGCGTGGAATCGGCGTCGCCGACATCGCGAGGACGTCCACCGACGCGCGCCACTCCTTGATGCGCTCTTTCTGCGCCACGCCGAAGCGCTGCTCCTCGTCCACGACGAGGAGGCCGAGGTCCTTGAACGCGACGTCCTTGCTGAGAAGCCGGTGCGTCCCCACGACGACGTCGAGCGTTCCTTCCTGAAGGCGCCTCAGCAGCTCCTTCTGGTCGTCCTTCCCGCGAAAGCGCGTCAGGATGTCGATCGAGACGGGAAACGCCGCAAACCGCCTTTTCAGCGTGCGGTAGTGCTGGTCCGTGAGGATCGTCGTGGGCGCGAGAAGCGCGGCCTGCTTGCCGTCGAGCACGCACTTGAAGATCGCCCGCATCGCGACCTCGGTCTTCCCGTACCCCACGTCGCCGCACAACAGCCGGTCCATCGGCTTGTCCGACTCCATGTCCCGCTTCACGTCGCGGATCGCCGCGGCTTGGTCGGGCGTCTCCGTGTACTCGAACGCCTCCTCGAACTCCTTCTGCCAGGGTGAGTCCTTCGAGAACGCGTGCCCGGGCGCGGCCGCGCGGCGCGCGTAGAGCTTCACGAGCTGGTCGGCAATGTCCTTCACGGCCTTCTTGACCGAGGACTTCCGCCTCTCCCAGCCGAGGCCGCCGAGCCTGTCGAGCGCGGGGAGCGGCCCTTCGCCGGCCGCGGCGTACTTCTGGATGAGGTCCAGTCGCTCGACCGGAACGAGCAGCTTCGCGTCTCCCGCGTAGCGCACGTCCACCATCTCGTGCGTGAGCCCTAGGTCCTCGACGTGCGCGAGACCGGCGAACCGTCCCAGCCCGTAGTCGCGATGCACGACGATATCGCCGACCTTCAGGTCGCGCAGGTCCGAGAGGAATGCCTCCGACGCGGACTTCCTCCTCGGCGCCTGGGTGCGCGGCTCGCCGAAGAGATCCGCCGCCGTGAGAAGGAGAACGCCCGCCGGACGGAAGAGGAAACCCGAGCGCGGGCCGCCCGAGAGGACGCGGCACGCCCCCGGCGCGAGCGGCGAGACCACGTCCTCGGCCTTTCCCTGGTGCTCTATCTCGTATTCGGCGAGGAGCCGCTCCACGTGCTCGCGCTCGCCCTTCGTCGCGGCGGCGAGCACGACGGCGAGGCCGTCCCTCCGCGCGCGCGCGATCTCCTTCGTCACGTCCGGCAGCCGGTCCTCGAACGACAGGACCGACTCCGCTCCGATCGGGATCGTCTCGCCCGCCGGCACGGCCGGCGCGAGAGCGACCTGCGCGCGCTTTTCGAGATCCCGGGTCAGTCGATCCGCGTCTCCCGCGAGGCGCGTCGGATCGGGCACGACGCGTCCTTTCCTTCGGGCTTTCTCGTAGTCGAGGTTGAGGACGTCCGCCGCGCGGACGAGCTCCGCGGCGACCGCGTCGGGGTCGTCCACGGCGAGGACGAAGTTCCCCGCATGGTCGAGGACATGGGCTTCGTCCGAGGCCAGAAGCGGCAGCAGCTCCTCGAGGCCGTCGTTGCGGCGCGCGAGCGAAAGGTCGCGCGGCACCGGCGGGTCGTCGGCCGCCGTGCGGCAGTCGGCGAGAACGCGCTGCGCCGTTTCGCGCGTCGCACGTGTGTCGGGCGCGAGCGCCATGGGCGGGAGCGACACCATCGAAAGCGCGCCCGTCGACCGCTGCGTGTCGGGGTCGAACGACCGGATCGAGGCGATGGCGTTCAGGTCGAACTCGATGCGCACGGGCTCCGGGAGGTGCGGCGGAAAGACGTCGAGAAGACCCCCACGCACGGCGAGATCGCCGGTCTCGGTCACGAGATCGGCGCGTTGGTAGCCCTCGTCGAGGAGCGCCTCGGCGATGCGCGCGGGCGGCACCTCGTCGCCCGCCGCAAGTGTGCGCGTGCGCTTCTTGAAGTCATCCGCCGGCGGCAAGCGCCGGAGAAGGGCTCGCGCCGGGACGACGAGAAGATCCACCGAGCCTTCCGCGAGGCGCGTCAGCGTCCCGAACTCCTCGCGCCGCACTTTCAGCGACGGCGCGATCTGCTGGTAGGGCGAGAGCGCGGGCGCCGGAAAGAACGCCACGCGCTCCTCGCCGAGAACGCTCGCGGCGTCGCGCGAAAAGGCGGCGGCATCGCGCTCGTGTGCGAACACGACGAGCCATCTCAGTCCGAGCGGCGCGCCGACGGCCTCGAGGAGGTAAGGCAGAAGGCCGGGGGGCGCCCCCGACAGAGACACGCTCCCCGTCGACGTCCCGAGGACCCCCGCCTCGATCCGCCCGGCCAGACGCTGCACCGCGGGCGCCGCGGCGAGCGTCTGAAACAGCGAATCCCTCCGCCGCGTCACCCGCGAATTATGGCCGAGGCGATGGCGCAGCTCCGCAACCCACATTTTCCCGCGCGCTTAAGGCCGCAAAGCTCCCCGGAAGAAACACTTGTTTCGCTCGTTCCCTGCCTTTCGCTAATGCGTCTTGATTATTGTGACGAATGCGCCTTGCCTTCAGTTTGACGCTGGAGGCGCGTCCTTGAAGTCGATCCGGGAGGGCTTTTTCTGTCTTTTCTTGATCCCGCTGGCCGGGTCACCCTCCCTGAGGGCCGAGGCCTCGACGACGCGCAACGAAGAAGTCGAAACCTGCCTGGGCTGTCACGGCGAAAAGGACGCGTCGGTCACGCTTCCGAGCGGTGAGAAGCAGTCTCTCTACGTGCCGCGAGACGTCTTCGAGAAGTCCGTCCACGGCGCGCGGCAGGGCTGCACGGGCTGCCATCCGGCGCAGACCGAAGTGCCGCACGCCCCGCTTACGGCTAAAGACAAGGCGGGCTTCAGCGCGCTGTTCAAGGATCTCTGCAAGACCTGCCACTTCGAGAATTACACGAAAGCGCTCGACGGCGTGCATTACCAGATCCTCGCGAAGGGGGGCAGCGCGCCCTTCTGCGTGGACTGCCACGGCGCGCACGACGTCATGCACCCCACCGTGCCGCGCACGAGAGTCTCCGAAACCTGCGGGGCCTGCCACGGCGACATGGCCGAGACGTATGCGAAGAGCGTCCACGGCATGGCGATGGCCTCGGGCAATCCGGACGTGCCCGTCTGCACCGACTGCCATCATGCGCACGACATCGCCGACCCGCGCACGACGGACTGGCGCCTCACGACGATCGACCTCTGCGCGAAGTGCCATACGAACAAGCCGATGATGGCCAAGTACGGCCTCTCGACGAACGTTCT
>Ga0097691_1002622_pt1 | contig 11801 bp, 12 predicted proteins | sample NGESurdeep072012_8_FD_72858 | JGI IMG/M metagenome (GOLD analysis project Ga0097691, IMG submission 72858) | Arctic peat soil microbial communities from Barrow, Alaska - NGEE Surface sample 210-1 deep-072012 | ecosystem: Environmental > Terrestrial > Soil > Wetlands > Peat ...
ATCTCGCTCTGGCTGCCGCGCGCGCTCGGCATGCTCTGAGGGCCGGACTGAAAAAGAAGCTGAGTGATTTCAGCCGGTTGTGATTCCGTCGGATTTGCGAAGATTCGAGGGAGAGCACGATGGCCTGGACTGAAATCACTCGTCGACATTATAGACGCGAGGGCTTGCGGTATGAAAGCGATACGACCGATGCGGAGTGGTTTGTGATGAAGCCGCTTCTGCCGCCTGCTTCAACCCTCGGGCGTCCACGTGCAACAGACATGCGGACGGTGATAGATGCGATCCTCTACATTGCGTCCACCGGTTGCCAATGGCGGCAGTTGCCCAAGGACTTCCCACCCTACTCGACGGTGCAAGGTTATTTTTATGCATGGTCGCGCGGTGGAATTTTTGCCTCGCTGAACTACACTCTCGTCATGGCGTCGCGCGAGGCGGCTGGCCGAGAGGCGAGCCCGACTGCCGGAGTGATTGACAGCCAGTCGGTGAAAACCACGGAAAGCGGTGGCCCACGGGGCTTTGCGGCGCGACAATCAGGATGAGAAATGCGCCGTTGCTGGGGTGACGAAGGGAGGGGGTAGCCCGACCGGAGTTACCCCAGCAACGGCTGGCGCCCGAAGGGCCTCATTTGGCGGTAACGGCGGCTGGTAAAGGATCGGCTTTCTCTTTCGAGAGGACCGATTGCTTTGGCCGGCCGACATGTAACCGATCATCAAATGAGGCTTTTCATGAATTTTCGTCGCCACCATTCGCCAGCCATCGCCGGTGCAAAGGCCGGATTCAGCACTGCAGCCGCCTACCGGTTTGAAAAGGACCCCCGACTTCCATCTCAAAAGAGGGCGCACCGCGAACGTCGCCGAGCTGATCCATTCGTCGATGTCTGGGAGAACGAAGTCCTCCCCATGCTGAAGGCCGCTCCCGGATTGAGGCCGATCGCTGTCTTCGAGGAACTATGCCGTCGGCATCCGGAACTGGGCTCCGGGACGCGGCGCCAGCGCCTGCTGACCGGCGCGCTGGCCTCGGTGCGCAAGCCGACCATCGCGGCGCTGCCCGGCCCCGCGGTCGGCGCAGGCCTGGCCATCGCCATGGCCTGCGACATCCGGATCGCGGCACAATCGGCCTTCGTTTCCACCGGCTATCTGCGGGTGGGCCTGAGCGGCGACTATGGCATCGCGTGGCTATTGACGCGGCTGGTCGGGACCGCGCGGGCGCGCGAATTGATGTTTACCGCGGACAAGGTGGAGGCCGCGCGATGCGAAGTGATCGGCCTCGTCAACCGCGTGGTCCCGGACGCCAGCCTTCAGGACGAGGCGTTTGCGCTCGCCAGGTCGATGGCGGAAGGGCCGACCATCGCGCTGCGCTACATGAAGGACAATCTCGACGAAGGCTTGCTGTTCGATTTCGCCACCGCGCGCGACCATGAAGCCGAGCGCCTGATCCGCACCACGATGACATCAGATCACCGCGAGGCGGTGCAGGCCTTCATCGAAAAGCGCAAAGCGGTGTTCAAGGGGAATTAGAGTCATTTCGGAGGGATTCGCTCCTCATGGTGAGGAGACGCTGTTGCGCCGTCTCGAACCATGAGGCCTCATCCTTCGAGACGCGGCGGAGACGCCGCTCCTCAGGATGAGGAAAAGATGCCGCGTCATTCAATCCAAAAAGGCTCTAAGTTTTTCAAACCGCAGCCTGATGCGCGATCTGTTGAACCGCGAGCCGCCAGCTGGCGCAGGGAATCTCCTGCGGCGCGACGTCGACATGTTTTTCGAAGCGCACCACCTTCCAGTCGCCGGGGCTCGCCGTGAAGGCAAAACCGGACTTGCGCGCAAGACCGATCATGACGTCGTTGGAGCGCAACGTATCGCCGAACAGACGTTTGGCGCCGAACGCGGCGGCGCGGCATTGCAGATTCCGCAGCAATGCCGAACCGACGCCCTGGCCTTGCCAGCGGTCGTCGATCGACAGGCCGAACTCGAAACTATCATCAGCGTCGAACGCGTAGCGCGCTTCGCCAACGATGGTCTCGATGCCATCGATCGTCATGACAGCGATGACGCTGAAGCGGTCGGCTTCGCCGACATGGGTGAAATGATCGAGTTCGGTTTGCGGCAGTTCGCTGATGGCGCCGAGAAAGCGATTGTAGCGGGAGCGGACCGAGAGCGACCGGAAGTAACCCTGCAACGCCTCGGCGTCATCAGGCTCGACAAAGCGCACCATCAGGGATCTGCCGTTACGCAGCCGCAGGATATCGGAATGTTGCCGGAGGTCGTTGAGACGAAGCGCAATCATCGCAGGCTCCCGTTGGTCCCGAAAAGACGATGGCCGGCGTCCCCCGATTGAGGCAGCGCCGGCCTTGGCTGCGTTCATGCCCGCCAAAATGGCTTTTCGGCCTCGTGGACGATGTCGCTCCAGGAAAGTCCGACGTCATGCAGTTCGCGATCGGTCCAGCGGGACAGTTCGCGCCGCTGGCGCTGGCGGTCGCGCCAGATTTGCAGCGTTTCGCTGAGCTGTGCGAAAAGCCCGGAACCATGATTATTTGTCATTGATTGATGCGAATAAGTGGACATTTTCATCTCCTAAAGCCAACCTGTTGGCCGCAATATCTGAGCTTTCCGAGCTTTCGACAAACGACACTTTGTATCGCTTCGCATGATATAAACTCATGCATGAGACGTCCGGAAAATGACCGCCAGACTGCCATCGCTGAATGGACTGCGCGCGTTCGAGGCCGCGGCCCGGCATTTGAGCTTCACCGTTGCGGCTTCCGAACTGAACGTCACGCAGACCGCCATCAGCCATCAGATCCGGCGGCTTGAGCAGGAACTGGGGATTCGCCTGTTCGTCCGGCAGAATCGCGCGCTGGCGTTGACGCCGGAAGCCAAGGATTATCTTCCCGGTGTCCGCGCGGCGTTCAACGATTTGCGGCTCGCAACCGACCGGCTGTTGCGCAAGGACGGCGACCGTGTGCTGACGGTCTCAACGCTGGCGTCGCTGGCCGCGAAGTGGCTGCTGCCGCGGCTTTCCGCGTTCCAGGAGGCGCATCCCGGCATCGACGTCCGCATCACCACATCGACCAGCCTAGTCGATTTCAGGACTGGCGATGTCGATGCCGCGATCCGCTATGGCCGCGGGCATTGGCCCGGCCTGCGCGCCGACTGGCTGATGGCCGACGAACTGTTCCCGGTGTGCAGTCCGGCGCTGCTTGCAGGGGACAAGCCGCTGCGGTGCCCGGAAGATCTCGCCAATCACACCCTGCTGCATAGCGTCGGCGGCTATGACGACGACTGGCGGCTGTGGCTCACTGCCGCGGGACTGCCGGCGAATATCTCCAAGCAACCCGGCGTGACCTTCGATCTGATTTTCATGACGGTGCAGGCGGCGATCGACGGGATCGGAGTTGCGATGGGCCGGACATCCTATGTCGAGGCCGACATTGCCAAGGGCCGCCTGGTGGTTCCGTTCAAGATCACGCTGCCGGCGGATGCAGGTTTCTATCTTGTCTCACCCGAGGCGAGAGCCGATACACCTAAGCTATCGGCGTTTCGGCAATGGCTAAAAGCCTCGATCCATGGCAAACCCGAAGAACTTACTGACATGAAACAGCCCGCCCGGCGCCGCCGGGTTTGAACGAGCGTCATACATCGACGCACGGCGCACAAGATTAGCATTACTCGGGTTCGACAGAGCCAACCGCCATTCTGGGACACGCGTCTTCGTGCGGAATCGAAATCTCGAACATCTGGATTCCGGGTTTGCTCGTTTCACTCGCGCCCCGGAATGACATGACAATCAATTTTACAAATCCACCACCACGTAATCGCTTTCCACCGATACCGCGATGGTCTCCGCCACGTAGGGGCCCTTCACCACGCTCGCGCCCGGCTCGACGTTGACGGGATAGGCCTTGGCCCGGAACCGCTTCGGGTCGCAGTAGGATTGACCGGTACGGATATCGAATTCCCAGCCGTGCCAGGGGCAGCGGATGATTTCGCCGAGCCTGGTATATTCGATCTCGCCGGGATCGGACGATTGCGCGAGCCCGATCAGCGGCCCCTCGCACAGCGCCGCGCCCTGATGCGGGCAGCGGTTCAGCAGACCGAAGAACTCGCCCTTGATATTGAACACCGCAATGGGGCGCTCATCGATGGTGAGGAATTTGCGCGTGCCCGGCGGCAGCTCATCCACGGGAGCGATGACGTGACGTGTCATTTTGTCAGGCCGTGCAGCGTCATGCCAGGCCGTAGATCTTGCGCGCATTGCCGAGATAGAACGCTTCGCGGTTGGCGTCGCTGACGCCGGCCGGCAGCACCCGCGACGGATCGTCATAATCCCAGTGCGGATAGTCGGTGGCGAACAACAGCTTGTCCCAACCGACCCATTCGATCACCTCGAACAGATGATCGCGCCGCTCCGGATCTTCCATAGGCTGCGTGGTCCAGAAGATGTGGTCGCGGATATATTCCGACGGCGGACGCTTAAGGTGCGGCACCTCGCTGCGCAGCCGCTGCCAGCTCTTGTCCAGCCGCCAAGACAGCGACGGCGCCCAGCCGAAGCCGGCCTCGATCATGATCATCTTGAGCTTCGGGTGCCGCTCGCACACGCCCTCCAGCACGATGCTCGCCAGCGCGGTCTGCTGACACTGCGAATGGCCGACCATCTCCTCGATGTAGTAGCTCGGCCAGCCCGACGCGGTGATCGGATTGCCGCCGAAGCCGAAGGCATGCACGCCGACGGGAAGCCCCGCCTCCTCCGCCGCCTCATAGATCGGCCAGTAACGGCGCTGACCCAAGGGCTCGACGTTGCGGCTGAGCAGCAGCACCTGGACAAAATTCTTGTCGCCGGCGCGCTTGCGGATTTCGGCGGCCGCGGCCGGACCATCCTCGTTGGCGACCACGACGGAGCCTTTCAGGCGGCTGTCCTTGCCGGTCCACTCCGCGATCTGCCAATCGTTGATGGCCGACGCCAATGCCGCGCTCAAATCCTGGTTGCGAATGCCCTGCCCGGTATTGAGCGGACACAGCACGCCGAGCGCAACGTTGTTCGGATCGAGATGCTGCTGCTGCATGAACGACAGCGACGAGCCCTGCGGTCCGCCCTCCGGCGGATAGGCGTCGCGGCGCGACGCATTCGGCTGCGCCTTCGGGTAGGGTGGGCCTTCCATCATGCCCTGATAGGGATGCTTGCCATAGGTCTCGAGATGCGCGTGCCAGCGCTTCGCCAGATAGGGATAGAGGTCGGTCGGACCCTTGCGCGCCGGATGGATATCGCAATCGGCAATCGCGGTCTTGACGCCAGCGGATGAACCCGGCTTGGCGTCGGCGCGGAACTGCATGTTCATTGCGTCGTCTCCTCTAGCGCCGATTGCTTCAGGCGGCCGTAGGTCGCGTGCGGGTTGTCGATCATGATCTTGCGGACCAGATCGGACGACATCCCCTCGGGCAGCACCGCGTCGCCGTCGAATTGCCAGTGCGGATAATCGGTCGAGAATAGAAGCAATTCATCCGACTGCATATGGTCAAACAGGCGATTTAACGTCGCCGGATCCGGCGGCGCATCGATCGGCTGCAGCGAGAACCGGATGTTGCTACGCACAATTTCCAGGGGCGCGCGATCCACCCATGGTGTTTCCATGCGTATGCCACGCCAAAATTTATGCAGCCGCCACAGATAGGACGGCAGCCAGGTGAAGCCGGACTCCAGCATCACCATTTTCAGCTTTGGATGCCGCGCGAACACGCCTTCGACGATCAGGCTGGTCAGCTGCGTCTGAAAGGCCTGCGCCTGCGCGACGTAATCCTCGATGTGATAGGACCCCCAGCCTACCGACGTCGGCGGGTTGTGATAATTGCTGCCGGCATGGACGCCGATCGGCAGCCCGAGCCGCTCTGCCGCCGCGTAAATCGGCCAGTAGGCGCGCTTGCCCAAGGGCATGTCGCCCATCACCAGCATCAAGACCTGAACGAAACGCCTGTCCTTGGCGCAGCGCTCGATCTCCGCGACCGACTTCTCGATGCTCTGGACCGGAATCACGATCGAGCCGCGCAGCCGTGGTTCCTTGTCGAGCCATTCCTTCACCAGCCAGTCGTTGAGCGCGCGGCAAAACGCGTCCGCCATATCCTCGCTGAACACCATCTGCACGCCGTAAAGCGGATTGCAGATGCCATAACTGACACCGAACCGGTCGAGCGCCTGCGCCTTCATATCTTCGAGGCGTGAGCCCGGTTTGCCCTGCGCCGGCCGCCAGTCCGGCCGCGAGGAGATCGGCGAATTTGTCGGATAGGATTGCGACACCAGATCGGTCATTCCCCGGGTCGTCACCTGATCGCGCCAGTAATCGTTGAGATAGGGCAAGAGGCTCGTCAGGTGAGGAACGGCAGGATGCAGATCGCAATCCACGCCGCCCGCGATCGGTGACGTCATGACGTTGGTTTCCTCTTGTCGCTGCGCTCGTCAAATTCAGCGCTTGTATCGAGATAGCATATGGCCGGCGGGCGCCGCCGTCCATCGGCGCTGCCTGCCGATCCCGAGTCGGCACCCATGCAATCCTGTGCTAGGACATCTGAAAATCGCCGCAGGGGGTTCCTATGAACAAGGTGAGCATGGCCGTCGTCGCAACCATGATGGTTTTGTCCGGACCGGTGCTCGCCCAACAGCAGCCGCCGGCCGCATCACCGCCGCCTCCGGACTTTTCAAAAGTCGAAATCAAGACCTCCGATCTCGGTGACAACGTCTATATGCTGGAAGGCCAGGGCGGAAATATCACCGTGGCGGTGGCCAAGAACGGCATCATCATGGTGGACGGCGAGTTCGCGCCGCTGCACGACAAGATCAAGGCCGCCATCGAAGCGATCTCGAAACAGCCGATCAAATATCTCGTCAACACGCATTTTCACGGCGATCACACCGGCGGAAACGAACCCTTCGCCAAGGACGGCGTTACCGTCATCTCCGAGATCAACGTCAGGAACAAGCTGGCGGCCGGAACCACCAATGGGCTGACCGGCGTTAAAACGCCGCCGGCGCCGCAGGGCGCGCTGCCGTCGAAAACCTACACCGGTGCTTTCAAGATCAGGCTGAGCGGCCGCGTCGCCGACCTCGAGCACATTGCCAACGCGCATACCGACGGCGACACTTATATCTGGTTCAAGACCGCCAACGTATTGTCGACCGGCGATACCTTCACCAATGGCCGCTATCCCAATATCGACTTCGCCAATGGCGGCAACATCAAGGGCATGATCGCCGCCACCGACGTCTATCTCAAGCTGACCAACGCCAAGAGCAGAATCGTTCCAGGCCACGGGCCGCTCGCCGACAAGGCGGCGCTGATGGAATACCGGACGATGCTGATCACCGCGCGCGACCGCATGACAAAACTGGTCAAGGAGGGCAAGAGCGAGGACGACGTCATTGCGGCAAAGCCGTTTTCGGATCTCGATGCAAAATGGGCGCCCACCGAGCTTGCCAGCAAGAATTTTATTCGCGTCGTCTATCACTCGCTCGCCGACAAGCCCAATAGCCACCGGCCATTGTTGAGAAGATTCTTCCGCAGGAGTTGAAAGTAGATGAAAGACCTGGTTGCGATTGCGGAAAAGATAGCTGCGAAACTGATCGAGCGGCGCCAGACCATCGCGGTCGCCGAATCCTCGACCGGCGGCCTGATCTCCGCGGCGCTGCTCGCGGTGCCCGGCGCCTCGGCCTATTTTCTCGGCTCTGCCGTGGTCTATACCCGCGATGCGCGGCGGATTCTCATGGATATCCCGGATGAGGCGATGAAGGGAATCCGGTCGGCCTCGGAGCCTTACGCAAAACTGCTGGCGAGCCAGATCCGCCAGCGCTTTTCCACCGACTGGGGCTTGTCGGAAACCGGCGCGACCGGACCGACCGGCAACCGCTATGGCGACGCCGCCGGCCATAGCTGCATGGCAGTCGCGGGTCCGGAGCAATCGGCGATGACGCTTGAGACCGGCAGCGCCGACCGGCTCGCCAACATGCACGTGTTCGCCGCTACGGCGCTGAATTTCCTGTTGCAGAATTTGTCGCGTTGACGATCGCCGGCTTTTGAAGCCAGCGATCTCGTCATTTTTCCCGGAACGCGCGCATCAACTGGTCGTTCAGCGGCTTGATCAGGTAGGACAGCATGGTGCGGTCGCCAGTCTGCACAAAGGCTTCCACCGGCATACCGGGTATTAGCTTGACGTCGCCGAGGCGAGCGACCTCTTCCGGCGGCATCGAAACGCGGATCGTGTAATAGGATTGCCCGGTGCGCTGGTCAGTCGTGACGTCGGGCGAAACGCGGGTGACAACGCCGTTCAATTCCGGCGTCGTGCGCTGGTTGAATGCCGACAGCCGTAGCAGCGTTTTCTGGCCGATCTGCAATTTGTCGATATCCTGCGGATTGACGCGCGCCTCGACCAACAGGTCGTCGGTCTGCGGAACGATCATCATGATGGCGTCGCCGGCTGTAATCACGCCGCCCACGGTATGAACCGTCGACTGCAGCACCATGCCGTCCTGCGGCGCGCGGATGTCGATCCGCCGCAACTGGTCTTCTGCGGTTACCTTGCGCTCGACGAATTCGCCGATCTTGTCGTTGGTCTCGCGCAAATCCTTGGAGACGTCGCTGACCAGATCCTTGTCGACCTGAATGATCTGCAGTTCGGTTTCGGTAATCTTGCCCTTGGCCTGCGCCCTCGCTGCAATGTATTGCGCCCGCTCGCCAGCCAAGCGGGCTGCGTCGCGCTCGAGCACCGTCAGGCGCGACATCTGCACCAGGTGCTGCTCGTACAGCGAGCGCACCCCGACCAGCTCCTTTTCCACAAGCGCAATTTCCAGGTTTTTCGCCTTCTCCTGCGCCGTAAGACCGGCGATTTCCTCGTTCAACTGCGTGACCCGCTCGCGCAATTGCGCCTTTTGTCCGGTCCTTCCAGTGGTCCGAACCTCGAACAACTTGGTCTCGCTCGCCATGACGTTCTTGACGTCGGGGTCATCGGCACGATCGAGCAGCATCGGAGGAAATACGATCTTGTCGAGACCCTGCTGTTCGGCTTCGAGCCGCGCGGCCCGCGCCCACAACCCGTTGAGGCCTTTCGTGACAATCGCGAGGCTCGCCTTGGTGACGGTGTCATCGAGCCGCACGACCACGTCGCCGGCTTTGACGAGATCACCATCGCGCGCGCGCACTTCGCCCACGACGCCGCCGGTCGGATGCTGCACTTTCTTCACGTTCGATTCGACGACAACCGATCCCGGCGCGATCAACGCGCCTGAGATCTGCGCAGTCGATGCCCAGCCGCCAAGCCCGCCCGCAAGAATGACGACCACCGCCAGCCCGATGATCAAATGCAGCCGTACCGAGGATCGCGCTCCGCGCATCTCGCTGCCAGTCATGATTTGGCAACTCCTGCATCGGATACGATCTTGATGGGAGAAGGCCGAGGCGCAACCCGCTCCAGCACCTGCCCCAGAACTGTTTCCTTGGGGCCGAAGGCCTGCATGCGGCCGTCCTTCAGGACTAGAAGCTGATCGACCGCCTCAATCCCGATCGGCCGGTGCGCAACGACTACCACGATGGCGCCCCGCTCACGCGCCGCGCGAACGGCCCGTGTCAGCGCCTCATCGCCCTCGGTATCGAGATTGGAGTTCGGCTCGTCAAGGACGATGAGGAATGGATCGCCGTATAGTGCCCGCGCCAATGCCACGCGTTGCGCCTGACCTGCTGAAAGCGCGGTACCTTGCTCGCCGATCTGGGTGTCGTAACCGTCGCGCATCTTGACGATCATTTCGTGGACGCCCGCCTCCTTTGCGGCCGCAATGATGGCTTCGGAACTGGCATCCGGATCGAAACGGCAAATATTCTGGGCGATCGTACCGGCAAACAGTTCGACGTCCTGCGGCAGATAACCGATGTGACGGCCGAGCACATCGGACGACCATTGATCGAGCGCCGCGCCATCGAGCCGTACCTTTCCGCGCAACGGCTGCCAAACGCCGACGAGTGCGCGCACCAGCGAAGACTTGCCGGATCCGCTTGGCCCGATGACGCCCAATCCGCTTCCAGCCTCAAGTACGAACGTGACGTCCTGGACGATAATCGTCTGACCGCCCGGCGGTACGATGCTGACACTCTCGACCGACAAGCGGCTCGATGGGCTCTGCAGCAGCGTCGGAGGGGCTTGGGCGGGCAACAAGTTGAGCAGCCGGTTAAGCCGGTGCCAGCTCTGGCGCGCGGCAACGAAACCTTTCCAATGCGCGATGGCGAGATCGACCGGCGCCAGCGCCCGCGCGCTCAGGATCGAGCCCGCGATGATAATGCCCGCGGTTGCTTCCTGATGTATCACCAGATAGGCGCCGACGCCGAGCACCGCCGACTGCAAGGTCATGCGCATGACTTTGGCAATCGCGCCAAGACCTCCCGCGACGTCGCTGGCGCGCTGATTGCCGGCAAGATAATTCTGGTTGGCCTCGCTCCAGCGCTTGGTCAGGCGCCCGGACATCCCCATCGCGACCAAAACCTCGGCGTTGCGGCGGCTGGTAGCGGCGAGATCGTTGCGGCGCGCCGCCAGACCCATGGCCTCGCTCGACGGCGCGCGGGTTAGAAACTCCGTGAGGATGGTGAGCAGCACCAGGATGATCGCGCCGACCAGCGCCGTCACACCGATCATGGGGTGAAACGCAAAGCAGATCGCCAAAAAAACCGGCAGCCACGGCAGATCGAACAGCGCGCTCGGTCCCATGCTGGAGAGAAACGACCGGACGTTATCTAGGTCGCGCAACGGCTGCAGGCCCTCGTTGCGGCCGCCGGCCATCAGCGGCAGGCGCACGACGGTCTCGAATACCCGGCCACTGAGGGCTTCGTCGAGCGAGGTGCCCACCCGCACCAGGATCCGTCCCCGGATCAGGTCGAGAATGCCCTGGGCGACATACAATCCGCCGGCGAGAATGATCAGGCCAACCAGCGTCGGCACGCTGCGGCTTGGCAACACGCGGTCGTAAATCTCCAGCATGAACACCGAGCCGGTCAGATACAAAAGGTTGATAATGCAGCTCATGACGCCGACGCCCAAAAACGCGCTTCGACAGGCACGCAGTGCCACTCCGAGTTCGGAACGGGGCGAGGAGCCTGGAATTTGGGTCTGGGCGCGTTGCATCAAAAATTGCCTGGCGTTGCTATAAAAAGCCTTCGCGAAAACTGCTGCCAAGGCAAGCCGTAACTCGAAAACTTATAACACCATTGCCAAAATCCTAGGAAACGGTGTCTCCAAAAGAGTTAATGCCACAATCCGTAATCCGAGCGGAGAACGGAGCGGGTGCTATTCGTTTTGAACCCGTTTGAATAATTTACACTTAAAAGTAGTAAATGCAAACACCTGGCACAACGACCGATAGAGCTACCGTTGTTTTAATTGATAAAATTTGGGTTCGTTCTGCCGGTTTGTTGTCTTTAAACTTCTTGCTGTATCTGCCAAAACACTCTCTTTTTACGAGAGGATGCCCGCGTTCGTAGCGGTCGATGCTCTGCAACTCTTGCAGCCCATCAAAAAACGATCCGCCGGCGCCAAGTCTGCCGGCCGTGCGCCACGCCATCGTTGATCTCATTCTTCGACTGCCAACTCGGCGATGCCCATACTGCAGAAGACAAATCGGCGAAATGCAACGGCATGAATAAATCTGCCAAAGTAGTGCTAGTCGCCAGCTTCAATTAATTTGAAAGGATAAGGATTTTGTGATTCGATTCTGTCGCGACGGGAGCGACGGAGACAATCATGGCTGCGAAGGAGATTTCGGTAAAGAAGTATGTTGTGCGG
>Ga0097691_1002623_pt1 | contig 11788 bp, 10 predicted proteins | sample NGESurdeep072012_8_FD_72858 | JGI IMG/M metagenome (GOLD analysis project Ga0097691, IMG submission 72858) | Arctic peat soil microbial communities from Barrow, Alaska - NGEE Surface sample 210-1 deep-072012 | ecosystem: Environmental > Terrestrial > Soil > Wetlands > Peat ...
GCGATCGCTGCGTCGCGCAGCCTCTTGTAATTGCCCCACAGAATGAGGTTGACCAGCCACTGCCGCTCGAAGAACCACACCGCCCTGGGGTGCACATAGGCCCACCAGTAATGCGTCGTGAGATAGTACGGAATCCTGATGTTGGGTTCGGGCTGAGCTTCGGCAAATGAGCGGTCGGCCAGCGATAGGGCGCCTGCGATAACGTTCGGGAACACCGGGCGCACCGAAATGCTCTCGCTGCGGCTGCTTGACTGTGCTTGGGTCAATTGCCCTCCGGACGGCTAAAAAGACGGTCAATGCCGCCCACACCAAATATTGGCGGGAAACCGGCGGTCCATCTTGATGCGCGTCAACATGCGAGGAAAATACTCCCCCTTTCCGCAAGCGGCGGAAGGGCGCGAGGTTGATCTCTGTCAATTGCTTCCTAATTGCTGTTTGGTAGGCAAGCTCATGATCAAGCGCACCGAAACATGGGATACCCGTTCCACCATCGGCAGATGGGCACATGTCCTGGAACGGACCGGACTTGCCTTGACCGGGGCCTCCTGCGGGCTGTTCGTCGCCGCGCATGTCGGCAGGGCCAACTTCGACCTGATTGGTTCAGTAGCCGGCGTGCTGGGCATGATGCTGTACGGGGCTGCCGGCTTCTATCTCGGGATCGATCTGCCCCAGGCTCCTCCGGATCACCGGATGCACCTGCCGCTGCGGCATGGACTCGGTTCGCGAGCGGATGCCGTGGTGCTGCTCAGCGCAGCCGGCACTTTCCTCGCCGCGGTGGCGGCCGTTGTGTCGGTCTCCAGCATTGTTCTGGACGAGACCGCTCATGTGAGTACGGCTCTCACGATCAGCCTCGCCTGGGCGATCGGCGCCACCATGCAAATTGCCGCCGGCATCATCGCGCGAACGCGATCAGACGATTCCGCATCCTGACGGGGGCCGGCCCCACCCATTCCTATTCGCGGCCGATTGACGGAATAGCCCGCGCATAGAACTATTCCGGCGGTCCCGGCTTGTTGTTGTATCGGCGTTCCCGGAGAGGACGCAGCGCTCGTTTCAAGAATGCGAGAGAGCAGATGTCGACAAAAGACCCCGTCAATTGGATGTTGTCCGAGGCGATCGATTCGCTTGCACGCGCCGAACGGTTACGTCAGCAGTTCTTCAGCTTGCAATCGGCGGCGGGCTCGCGCGAGTCCAGCTGGGAACCTCCGATCGATGTGCTGGAGACCGACAGGGAATTTCTCATTCTGGTAGCCCTGCCTGGCGTCGATCCGGAGCAGGTCGAGGCCGTGATCGAAAACGGAACACTTGTCATCAGCGGACGCCGGGTGCTGCCCGTCGAGCTGCGCAATGCCCGGATTCACCGGCTCGAACTCCCGCAAGGCCGGTTCGAGCGGCGCATCGTTTTGCCCACAGGGCGTTACGCGGTCAGCCGCTTCGCCGTGAATGGCTGCGTTGCGCTGCGCCTGGCAAAATCTGTGTGAGGATGGTCATGCCGCCGATCAATGAAGAACCCGCTTCAACTTCGTTTCCTGCCGCCTCCCAGACGCAATCGGTGCCGATCCCCAGTGATGCCCTGATCATTGTCCCGGTTCGCAATACCGTGCTGTTTCCCGGTGTCGTCGCTCCTATTACCGTAGGACGGCCGAAGTCGGTCGCCGCCGCCCAGCAGGCATTGCGCGAGCAGCGGCCGATCGGGATAGTGCTGCAGCGAAACGCCGAGGTGAACGACCCCGGCCCCGACGACCTCAACCGGATTTGCACCGTCGCCAATATCGTCCGTTACATTACCGGGCCGGACGGAACCCATCACATCATCTGCCAGGGAATTCAGCGCGCCCGCATTCTTGACTTCCTTCCCGGCACGCCATTCTCGGCGGCTCGGGTTCTTCATATTCCGGAGCCGACGGCAACCTCACCGGAGATCGAGGCGCGCTTTCTCAACCTGCAACGGCAGGCCATTGAAGCAATTCAATTGCTGCCGCAGGCGCCGCCGGAACTCGTTGGCGCATTTCAGTCAGTCACCTCCCCGGCTGCGCTCGCCGATCTCGCGACTTCCTATATGGACATCAAGCCCCAGGAAAAGCAGGAGATCCTGGAGACGATCGACCTGTCCCTTCGGATGGAGAAGGTTTCGCGTTTTCTGGCCGAGCGGCTCGAGGTCCTTCGGCTCACCAACGAGATCGGCCAAAAGACCAAAGCCACCTTCGATGAGCGCCAGCGCGAGGCGATCCTGCGCGAGCAGATGGCGACGATTCAGCGCCAGCTGGGAGAAGGCGACGGCAAGGCGCAGGAGGTCGCAGAGCTGAACGAGGCGATCGCCAAGGCCCAGATGCCGCCCGAGGCGGAAAGCCAGGCGAAAAAGGAAGTGCGCCGCTACGAGCGAATGCCGGAGGCCGCCGCCGAGGCGGGCATGGTCCGCAGCTACCTCGACTGGCTGATCGAGCTGCCATGGGCGCTGCCGCCCGAGAAAACCATCGATATCTCCGAGGCGCGACGTATTCTCGACGAGGATCACTTCGGGCTGGAGAAGATCAAAAGCCGGATCGTCGAATACCTTGCGGTTCGAAAACTGGCGCCGCACGGCAAGGCGCCGATTCTCTGCTTCGTCGGACCACCCGGGGTCGGCAAGACCTCGCTGGGGCAGTCGATCGCGCGCGCCATGGACCGGCCGTTTGTCCGCGTCAGCCTGGGCGGCGTGCATGACGAGGCGGAAATCCGCGGGCACCGGCGGACCTATATCGGCGCCCTGCCCGGCAATATCATTCAGGCGATCAAGAAGGCCGGATCGCGCAATTGCGTCATGATGCTCGACGAAATCGACAAGATGGGACGCGGAATTCAGGGCGATCCATCGGCCGCGATGCTGGAAGTTCTCGATCCGGAGCAGAATGCAACGTTTCGCGACAACTATCTTGGAGTGCCGTTCGATCTGTCGCGCGTCGTATTCGTAGCCACCGCCAACATGCTGGACACGATTCCGGGACCGTTGCAGGACCGCATGGAGATCATCAGCCTGCCGGGCTACACCGAGGACGAAAAGCTCGAGATCGCGCGGCGCTATCTGGTACGCCGCCAGCTTGAAGCCAATGGCCTGAAGCCGGAGCAGGTCGAGATCGACGTCGAAGCGCTGAGGCTCATGATCAAGGGCTACACCCGCGAGGCCGGCGTTCGTTCTCTCGAGCGGGAAATCGGCAAGGCCCTGCGTCATGCGGCGGTTCAGATCGCCGAGGGCAGTTCGGACAAGGTTACCCTGACCGCAAAAGATCTCGCCGCCGTTCTCGGCCAGCCCCGCTTCGAAGGCGAGATCGCCATGCGCACCAGCGTCCCCGGGGTCGCGACCGGACTGGCCTGGACGCCGGTCGGCGGCGACATTCTCTTTATCGAGGCGACCCGCGTTCCCGGCAAAGGGGCCTTGATCCTTACCGGGCAACTCGGCGACGTCATGCGTGAAAGCGCACAGGCCGCGCTGACGCTGGCGAAAAGCCGCGCCACCCAGCTTGGAATCGATCCCTCGATCTTCGAGAAAAGCGAAATCCACATTCATGTGCCGGCGGGTGCCACGCCGAAAGACGGACCGAGCGCCGGCGTCGCCATGTTTACGGCGCTGGCCTCCCTGCTCACCGACCGTAACGTCAGAAGCGACACCGCGATGACCGGCGAGATATCGCTGCGGGGTCTGGTGCTGCCCGTCGGCGGCATCAAGGAAAAGGTCGTCGCCGCCGCCGCGGCCGGCCTGACCCGGGTGATGCTCCCCGCCCGAAACCGGCGGGATTTCGATGAAATTCCGCAGGGCGCCCGGGACAAACTGGAGTTTGTCTGGCTCGATCGTGTCGACGACGCGATCGCCGCGGCGCTGGAAGAGAACAGGCCGGCGACCGTCGCTGCCAGCTGAAAGGGCGACGTCACCGATGTTCTTCCGAGTATCGATCGACAACGATCCCACAAAAGCCGGGCTGCGCGCCGAACAGGCCCCGGCCGAAAGCCGCCTGCACCGGGTCTCCTGCGCCGTCTTTGGTTGACCCTGATCAAGCCAACGCCGGCTTTTCTCGATTAGCCTGCTTCGGCCGTATACGAACGTTGGCCCCGGAGACCATCCATGCGCGCGCACCAAATCATGACGCAGCAAGTCATTACGGTCGGCGCCGATACCAGCATTGTCGAAGCCGTCAATACCATGCTGCAGCACCACATCAGCGGGCTGCCCGTGGTCGACGCAGCCGGCAAGCTGATCGGCATCATTTCGGAAGGTGATTTCATTCGCCGCGCCGAGACCGGAACCTCGCGAAAGCGCGGCCGGTGGCTGACGTTCCTGGCCGGCGCGGACCGGATCGCGGCCGACTTCGTCCATGCGCATGGCCGCAAGGTCGGCGAAATCATGACGCCGGATCCCGTCACCGTGACCGAGAACACGCCGCTCGATCGGGTCGCTCAGATCATGGAGTCCGAAAACATCAAACGCGTTCCCGTGGTGCGCGGAGACCGCCTGGTCGGAATTGTGACCCGCGCCGATTTTCTTGCCACGGTCGCCGATCTTGCCCGCGAAATTCCGAGCCCGAGCCCGTCGGCGGATGACGATCATATTCGCAGCGCGGTGATGGCCGAGATCGAGCAGGCTGCCTGGCGGCCTTGCAAGCTCAAGGTCAGCGTCCGTGACGGGATCGTGAACCTGAGCGGCGTTGTCGAAAGTGAGAACGCCCGGCAGGCGGCGGTCGTCGCCGCGGAAAATGTTCCGGGCGTCAAGAACGTGCTCGACAACCTCTGCCGCGCACGTGACTGCCCGCCTCCGGAAGAGGAGCTTGGCGGCGGGGATTTCGTCTCATTGCAGCAGCAGCCGTCGACAATCGATGACGAGCCGCTGTGAGCGTCCGGCAACCGATGAAACGCTATCCGCAGCTATGGTATCTGTCCGTTGCGCTTGTGCTGTTCGGAGGAATCGAATCGGCCTTGGCGCAGAATCTCGAAAATGGCCGACGGCTGTCGGAGCGATGGTGCTCGGAGTGCCATGCGATCGATTCCACTCCCGGCAAATCCGGCAAGGCGTCATCCTTTGCATCGATCGCGGCCAGGGAAACCGTCACCGCCGATATGATCGCCTCGTTCCTGCGCCTGCCGCACGCCACCATGCCGAACCTGCCGCTAAGCCGTAAGGACGCCGAGGATCTCGCGGCTTTTGTCCTGGCAGCGAAAAAATAGCGGCGAAGCTCCGGCTGGAACCGTACGCCGCAGCGGGCGGAAAGCGCGCTGTCAGCTGGGAAGCCGCGGCAGAAGTTTGAGCGCGTTGCCCCGTTCGATATCCATCAGTTGCGCGTCGGTGAAAACGCTGGCGGCGCCAGCCATGAAACTGCGCCGGCTTAGCGCCGCGCCCGACAGCGAAAGCGCACTGCCGTCGCAACATGCGCTTCCGCGATACGATCAGCGGTGTTGGTCTCGCATGGCATCCCTGTCAGTCCCTTCGGGCAAATTGGCGCGTTGCAGCCTCACGCGTCGATGATCGCTACCGCCCGGGTCCAGCCTGCCGACGCGCGTTCGATCTTGACCGGGAAACATGACACGGTGAAACCGGTCGACGGCAATTGTTCCAGGTTGTGCAGTTTTTCGATGTGGCAGTAGCCGATGTGACGCCCGGCCTTGTGACCTTCCCAGATCAGACTGGCGTCCTTGGTCTCGGCGTACTTCCTGGCGGTGTAGATGAACGGCGCATCCCAGCTCCAGCCATCGATGCCGGTCAGCCGTACGCCGCGCTCAAGCAGATACATCGTCGCCTCGTAGCCCATGCCGCAGCCGGAAGTGACGTAATCCTGCCGGCCGTATTTGGCGCCGGCGCTGGTATTGACCACCACGATCTCCAGCGGCGAAAGGGAATGGCCGATGCGCTTGAGCTCCTTTTCGACATCCTTGGCGGTCGCCACATGACCGTCCGGTAAATGCCGGAAGTCCAGCTTCACCCCCGGCTGCAGGCACCATTCCAGCGGCACTTCGTCGATGGTCCAGGAACGCTCGCCGCGATTCATGGTCGGATGAAAATGCCAGGGCGCATCGAGATGGGTGCCGTTATGGGTGGAGAGCTGCACCTGCTCGACCGCCCAGCCCTGCCCGTCCGGCAGATCCTCCGCCTTCAGCCCCTCGAAGAACTGCAGCATGCGCGGCAGGCCCTGCTGGTGATCGATGTACTGGATGGTGGGATGTCCGCCCGGCGGATCGGCGGGCACGTCGTTTTGCAGCGGCACGGAGATATCGATCAGTCGTCTGGCCATAGGCGTTTCCCCATCGATTTCAATCTCGCCGGCCTCGATGGCCTCTGGCACAAGGCGTCCGCATTGCCAGACATGGCCGCTATCCTGAATCAATGTTGGCGGCAGCCTAAAAGACGGTGAGATTTATCTCAATGGCTTTGCAGCCGAATGCACTGTGCCGGCTCACCGTCGGCCGGCGACGCGAGGAGGCTGTCTCCGCAAATTTCCGACTGACATCACGTCATGCTTGCATATCGACGGTCGACTTCCTCCGTGAGCGCCATCAATTTCGGCGCGACGATGACCGGGAGCGTTGTTGCATCGCTCAGGCGGCGCAACGGCTCCGGCAACTGGGCAAGGCCATCGGCCGACTTTCGCCGGATGTCGGCCAGCGTCGGCGCTGAAGCGAGGCGTCGGCCATGGCGCATGACGGGCACGAGCAGCGGTTCGCCGGCCTGTTGATCGTCCTGAAGGGTCAGCACATCGCCGGTCATGCGTCTGTCGGCTGCAAAGTTGCGCCAGACCTGCTTGCGGCCGGGCCATGTGGCCTTTCCGGCAGATCGCTTGCGGCGCGCGATGCCGGCATATTCCTGGAGCTTGTAGACGCAATCCAGCACCGGGGCGTCGGAGGACGTCGTCAGGCTGGTGCCGACGCCGAAGCCATCGATCGGAGCGTTCGCAGCCAGCATCCTCGCCAGATCGTCTTCATCGAGTCCTCCGCTTGCGAAGATCGTGACGTCCTGGAGATTTGCCTCGTCCAGAATACGCCGGACATGCTGCGACAACACGATCAGGTCGCCGCTGTCGAGACGGACCCCGCGCAAGGTAATTCCCGCTTCCTTCAGTCGAGGCGCCAGCCTCGCGACTTTCCGGGCGGCCGCTTCCGTATCGTAGGTGTCGATCAGAAATACCAGATTGTCGGGTCGTGAGCGTGCGAACGCCAGGAAAGCAGCAGTTTCATCGTCGTGTGTCTGGATGAAGGAGTGGGCCATCGTTCCGAAAATCGGAATTCCGAAGTCCTTGTCGGCGAGAACGGTCGCCGTTCCGGCAAGTCCCGCCAGATAACTGGCTCGCGCAGCCATCAGCCCGGCCTCGGCGCCGTGCGCCCGGCGCAGCCCGAAATCGACCAGTTGCTTGCCCGGCGCAGCAAGAACCATTCGCGCCGCCTTGGAGGCGATCAGCGACTGGAAATGCAGGATGTTGATGAGGCGGGATTCGACCAGTTGCGCCTCGGGAAGCGGCGCGATCACCCGGATGATCGGTTCGTCAGCGAAGAAGATCGTGCCTTCCGGCATGGCATCGACGTCGCCGGTAAAACGCAGCCGCGCGAGGTAATCGACGAAGTCGTCCGTGAACCGACGGCTTTGCCGAAGCCAATCGATCTCTTCGCGCGAAAATTGCAGATTCTCGAGAAACTCGAGGGCCTGTTCCAGCCCCGCCGCCATCAGGAAGCCTCGACGAGCGGGAAGCCGGCGCACAAAGAACTCGAACACAGCCGTATCCGTTTTGCCATGGTCAAAATATGCCTGAAGCATGTTGAGCTGATACAAATCGGTCAGCAGAGCGCTTGTCGCAGGGTGCATCTCGCTGGTTCCAGTGGGCTGGCCTCGGACGCCAGGTTTCCGACCTTATCCTTGCGGAAGACCATATGCGCGATCTTGCCGGTCCCCGAAGGATATTTGCCGGATCGCCGCATTGCTCATCATTTGATCTCGCGCAATCCTGGATTTCCCGCAAACGCTCATAAGGATTCCATCGCTGGAATTCTTGCGATGCCGGCCGATCGTCAGGAGCATTCGATATTCGGCCATGCAACGGAGGAATTCGAGCAAGATCCGTTGTGGCAGCCAAGTCATGGCCGCTATATCAGGAGGAAGTCGATGCCCTACCGCGAGAATGTCGATCTTCCCGCATCGGTCCGCGACCACCTGCCCTCCCATGCGCAGGATATCTACCGCGCCGCGTTCAACCATGCCTTCGCAGCTCATGCGGGTGACGTTCGGCAGGAAGAGATCGCTCACCGCACCGCCTGGGCGGCCGTCAAGCGATCCTATGTCAAGGACGGCGATCGCTGGGTACCGATCAAATAAGAATGGGTCGCGGCCATCCACCTGAATTCAGGGGATCGAAGCCGGTCGCTTGGCCGGAAAGCGCTTCAGAATTGCCACGACTTCCTGATCGCTAACCTGGCGGAAGTCACGATAGAAATAGCCGATCGCTCCAAATAATTCCGGCGTCTCCAGGCAGATCAAGGCATCGACTTCCCTGCGCAATTGCGTGATCGTGTCGGGTGGGGCGACGGGAACGGCGAGCACTAATTCCTTGGGCTTCCGGTTGCGGATCGCCTGCAATGCCGCCCGCGTCGTCGCGCCGGTTGCGATGCCGTCATCGATGACGATTACCACCTGTCCTGTGATCTCCGCCCGGGCGCGCTCTCCGATGTAGAGTTGGCGGCGGCGTTCGATCTCCGCAAGTTCCCTTATACACGCCGCGTCAAACTCATCCGCTGTCGTACCTGAAAGCTCAATCACCTCCTCATTGCGAACAACGATCGGCGCGGTGCCATCCACCACCGCTCCCATCGCAAGTTCCGGCTGGGTGGGCACGCCGATCTTGCGAACAAGGATCAAGTCGAGGGGGGCGTCGAGCGCGGTGGCGACCTCCGCTGCGACGGGGACACCGCCGCGCGGCAGCGCCAGAACGACAGCGCTTCTGCCCTTATATTCTGAAAGTGCCTTGGCCAATCTGCGGCCCGCATCCGATCTGTCCCGGAAATCCATCATTGACGTGCATCCGGGTTGCGCGGATCCGCTTTCGTGGCGCGGAGATTTCCAGCGAGCAGATGGCTTTCAAACCAACCGGCGGCGAGTTCGATGACGGCGTCCAATGCGCCGGCTTCTTCAAAGAGGTGGGTGGCACCCGGAACGATTTGAATGCTCTTTTCGCCTCCGAGGCGCTCCAGGGCCTGTTGGTTGAGTTCGATCACACCGTAATCCGAGCCGCCGACGATCAGGAGCGTCGGGACTTTGACAAGCGGCAATATGTCGCCCGCAAGATCAGGTCGCCCGCCACGCGAAACCACCGCGCCAATGCGATCACCGAGCCCGCTGGCCGCCACCAAAGCCGCCGCCGCGCCTGTACTCGCCCCGAACAATCCGATCGGAAAGGAATTGACGTCCGGCTCCTCGATCACCCAGCGTACCGCTTGCTTCAGCCGCTGGGCGAGCAGGCTGATGTCGAACACATTCTGCCGGTCGTCCTCTTCCTGGGGCAGCAGAAGGTCGAACAACAGCGTCGCGATCCCTCGGCGATTGAGCGCCTCCGCAACCCGGATGTTGCGCGAGCTGAACCGGCTCGACCCGCTGCCATGCGCGAAGATAACCAATGCCCGGGCTCCGTCCGGACGGTTCAAGGTACCGGCCAGACCGAGCGGTGGTATCCAGACCTCTCGCGAAACCACCACCGGTTGGTTTTTGCTCTTGCCGTCGCGGCTGAACGTGGAGACTCGTGGCATGGGCCGGTCACTCCATTTTTTTAAGGTTACCTCCTCACCGGGAAACGATCTTGATCAGCGTCAAACAGGGCTGGACAAATCCGGCTAATTTTATTCGATGGAGCCTTTGCAGACGCTACTGGGGGCTGGCAGATGCTTTTCTGGCCAGAATGCGCCCACTCTCGGCGATAAGGTCCGGTTTCTCGGCTGCCCGGCGACGTATTCATGCGCCCCCGGGCAAGTGGTTGCACGCGAGACCCACATGTCCTGGGTCTTTATGGCTGGCGAACGTGTTTACAAGCTCAAGAAGCCTGTGCGTTTTGCCTATCTGGATTTTTCAACTCTGGATCGGCGAGCGGCTGCCTGCCGCGCAGAATATCTGCTGAACCGGCGGCTCGCTCCGGATGTCTATCTGGACGTCGTGCCGCTCACGATCTCGACATCAGGCCTCGCAATCTCCGGCGACGGGCTTGTCGTGGATTGGCTAGTGGTCATGCGCCGGCTCGAGGAGAATGAGACGCTCGAAGCAGCTTTGCGCGGGGGCTGGCTGAAGCCCTTGCAGGTTAATCGACTCGCGGCAACGCTCGGTGCGTTTTACGCGCATGCGCCTCGAGTCCAGCTCGAGCCCGAACACTATCTTGTGACATGGCAGAAAGCGCTTACTGATAACTGCCACGTCCTGTTCAATGCTCGTTTCGGCCTTCCCCAAGGCTGCGTGGAGCGGATCGCAAAGGTTCAGCGCCGATTTTCCACAAGACGCTCCGCCCTGCTGCTTGAGAGGATTCACACGCGGCGGTTCGTCGATGCGCATGGAGACCTGCGCCCCGAACATATTTGGCTGCGCGAGCCCGTGACAATCATCGACTGTCTGGAATTCGATCCAAAACTGCGGGCGCTCGATCCTCTCGATGAAATTGCTTTCCTGCATCTGGAATGCGAACGTCTCGGCGGTCTGTGGGCCGCCAAGCGGATCAGGCGGCATTTGGCGCGCGCCTTGGATGATGATCCATGCAATGGTCTCTTTCTGTTTTATCGCAGTCATCGGGCGATGCTGCGCGCGCGTCTGTCGATCGCGCATCTGTTCGATGCGAATCCTCGCACGCCGGAGAGATGGCCCCGCCTTGCCCGCCTCTATCTCAACCTAGCCGCAGCCGACGCCGCGCGCCTCGAACGTATTCTCGGTAGCCGGCGGAAGGCTCGGCAAAGCCGCTGAGAGACTATCAAGAACGAAAATTGTCTCACACCACGCGCAGGGTTGATTCTCAAACCGCTTTCAGAATACCAGGAGATCGGCGAGCGCCTTGTCTTCATGGAGTCGACTTATGGCCGCCGCCAGCAGCGGTGCGGCCGGTACAATGTCGAGCTTGTCGCGCACCGGGCCACTCGGCAGGCGGAATGGCGGCACTGCGTCGGTAGCGATAATGCGATCGATGGCCGGATCAGCAAGTGCCGTTTCGGCCCCCGGCATGAACAGTCCATGCGCAACGCATGCCAAGACGCGACGGGCGCCACGGGTGCGGGCGGCCCGCGCCGCCCGCACCAGCGTGCCACCCGTGCTGATGAGATCGTCGACAATGATGCAGGTGGCGTCGGCGACGTCGCCTACGAACAGGTCGCCCGAAACAACTCCGGCGCTGCGGTGTTTTTCAGCAAAAGCCTTGCCGATCGGCCGGCCCAGCACCGTTTCCAGCGCTTCCCGCAGCAGGTCCGCGCGCTTTCCGCCTCCTAGATCCGGAGAAATCACGCAAAGGGGCTCGTCTCCGACGCTTGCCCTGATCTGCGCGATCAGCAACGGAGCCGCTGTGAGCGCCACAGCGCGGCAGCGAAACGCATTCTCGAAAGCCGCCTCGTTGTGCACCTCGAGCGTGACGACGGCGTCGCAGCCGACCGCCTCGAAAAGCGCCGCGACGTAGCGCGTCGTCACCGGATCGTTGACCTTGGTGCGGCGGTCCTTTCGCGAATAACAGAGATAGGGCGCGACCGCGGTTACTCGCCCGGCCCCGGCGTCTTTCAGCGCTCCGATGAAGAACAGCAGCCGACAGAGCTTGTCGTTGGCGCTTTG
>Ga0097691_1002625_pt1 | contig 11773 bp, 8 predicted proteins | sample NGESurdeep072012_8_FD_72858 | JGI IMG/M metagenome (GOLD analysis project Ga0097691, IMG submission 72858) | Arctic peat soil microbial communities from Barrow, Alaska - NGEE Surface sample 210-1 deep-072012 | ecosystem: Environmental > Terrestrial > Soil > Wetlands > Peat ...
CAGCGGCAGGACTGGCGCTGGCGAGCCTGACCCGCACCTTCGGCACCCGAACCGTCGTGAACGGGCTCACCCTGACTGCGGGCGCCGGGCAGGTCGTTGGGCTGCTCGGCCCGAACGGTTGTGGGAAGTCGACCACCATGAAGATGCTGGGCGGGGTCCTGGCGGCTACGTCGGGAACCTTCACCCTTGACGGGGCCCCCGGTGGTGTCGGCGCGCTGGGTGTCAAGGCCCGCACGGGTTTCATCCCTGACGTTGGCGGCCTGTTCCCGCGGCTGAGCGCATGGGAGCACCTGGAGCTGTGCGCGCGGCTGTTCGCTGTGCCGAACTGGAGGATGCGCGGCGCCGGGCTGCTGGCCGACCTTGACCTGGACGGTGCCACCCACGAGCGTGCGGGGGAGTTCTCCCACGGCATGAGCCGCAAGCTATCCGCGGCGATCGCGCTCCTGCCCGGCCCGGGTTTGCTGCTTGCCGACGAACCGTTCGACGGGGTCGACCAGGCCGGGATTGACTCCTTGTGCACCCTGTTCTCCGCCGCTGCCGCCCGCGGCACCGTGGTCGTGGTCAGCACGCACCTGCTGGGGGTCGCCGAGTCGTTGTGCGACCAGGTGCACCTGGTCAGGGCCGGCTCGGTGCTGGCCGTCGGAACCCCTGCCGACCTGGCCGGAGCAGGGTCGCTGGCTGGCGCGTACCAAAGGGTGCTGTCCGCACGCCAGCACGTTGGTCGATGACCGGCCAGCAGGCACTGCTGGACTCCAACAGTCTGCCCGCCGGGCGTGGGACGGCCGGTGGACGGCTGTGCAGCGATGTTGCCCTCGTGATCTGGCTCAAGGGCAGGGACCTGACCGCGATGACCGGGCGTCCTGGCCTGGTCCGGGCTGGCGCGGTCGGGTACGTCCTGGCCGTCGGCGCGTTGCTGGCTGGCGCGTCCTACCTCCACAGTGTCGCGCCGCTGGCCGTTTCGGCGGTTGGGAGCGTCCTGGCGCCGTTGTGGCTCCTGTGGGCGCTGCTGCCGGCCATCGGCGGCGGGGGCGCCGCGGAGAGCGCTACCGCCCTTGCGCCATACCCGGTGCGCCCGCGGGTTCACCTGCTGTCTGCGTGGCTGTCAACGGCCCTGGACCTGCAGTACCTCGCGGTGGTGCCCCCGCTGGCCGCGGCCTTGGTCGCCACGTACGGGCTGGCGGGGCTGGTCCCGGGGTTCGGGTTTGTTGTTGGCGCCTCGGCCATGGGCCAGCTGCTCGCGTGGGCACTGGGCGGAGGGCTGCGTCCGGCCCGCGGCGTCGGTTTGTCCGGTACGGCCCTGGTAGTCGTGGCCCTGGTTGCCCTGTTCGTTGTTCGCGGCCAAGGCGCCCTGTCCGGGCTGGGGGTGTGGCCCGCCGGGTGGTTGCTGGCAGCCTGTCGAGCTGGTGCCATGGGCTCGTGGGGGCCGTGTCTGGGCCTTGCGCTGGTATGCGCGGCGCCGGCGCTGGTCCTGGCCGGTGTGGGGACTCCGCTGGTCGGCCGAGCGCTGCTGGCGCGGGCCGTTGGAGTCACCGCTGGGCCTCGTAGTGGTCGAGCGCCGAGTCGGGGACTGCCGCAATGGTCCCGTGCAGCGCTGGTCGTCGCCGCTGTCCGGGGTGTGCTGCGCTCGGTGGCGTTCCGGGTGGCAGCGATGATGGCTCTGGCCATCCCCTTCGTTACCACCGCCGTCTTCTCCAGGGTGAGCGCCACGATGCTGGTTTCCATGGCGTTGATCTCGGGCGGGCAGTCGGTGGCTGCCAATGCGTGGGCGTTTGACGAAGGCGGGGTGGTGGCGTGGTTGAGCGCCCCCGTGTCCCTGGTGCGCCTGGTTCTGCTCAGGGCCGTGGTGGTCCTGGCCTGTCTGTCCGTCCTGGTGGGTGCGGTTGTGGTGGGCGCACTTGCCGCCCGAGTGCCGCTTGCCGGCTGGGGCACGGCAGGTTTCGCCGCGATGCTTTTGCTGGTTGTGACAGCGGTCGGCCTGCGTACCGCGACGAAGTACCCAGCAGCGGCCGACCTGGACTCGCTGCGCGGCCGGCCGACGTCGTCGTGGGCAGTGTTGACATACACGGTACGGGCCGGTGTGGGGGCCGCGGTCCTGGCGCTGGCATGGACGGTGCCCGGCGTGGGCCCTGTGCTTGCCGGCGCCGGCGTAGCACTGTACTGCCTGTGGGCTCTGCAAGCGGTTGTCCGGTCCTTGCGTAACCCCGCCCCGCTGCTGGCTGCCTTCGCCGGGGTCCGCTGATGCTCGGGTCCTGCGGGGAGCCCAAGGACCGCCTCACAGGTGTGCACTCCATGACCTGTGCCCAGTCGCGAGCCGCGGGTACCCGCTTGCGGGTGCCGCGCGGCGTTCATTTCCACGGGCACGAGGCGCATGTCGGGGTCGCCACCAGGTTGGACCCAGGCAGGTGCGGCCGGCTCGGGCGCCCTAGGGTGCTTCCCAGTTCTCTGGCGAGGCGGCCGGACTTTGCCTCGGCCACATGATGACACTCGATGGGACACGGGATATCTGTGCGGGCGGCCAGCGCCGGGGTGTGGTCCGCAGCTCTGGCCGCATCGATCAGTTTGTGGGATGACAACAGGGCCACCCTTTGCTGGCCTGAGGCGGTGTTCCCACAGCCGCCTGCTCGGGTGCCCGACCCTGGGCCGAGGACCTGTGAACCTCAGCCAGGGGACCAATGCCGCCGGGTCGATCCGTTGGTCAGTGGCTTGCAGATGGAGCCTCGGCCATCGCGCATACCATCCTTGATGCTGACCGCAACCCGATGAGACCTGGCGTCCGTCCGCCGGTAGGTAACCGCAGGCGCAGCCCGGCACGGGAGCAGGTCAGACACAGATCTGTGGTGGACAGTCACGAGCCAGCGAGTCGGTAGGTGCCAGGCAGATCTTCAACTGTGCCCATTGCCCCGACTAGCCAATTGGCTCGTACTCCCGATGCCGTCTCGGGTTGAAGTGCCTGCGTAGGAAGGCTCGGTGAGCGACTTAAGACCTCGCCACTGCAGGATGGGCGCCAAGTTGCTGTTGGTCTGGATTGCCGAAAGGATCGAAGGAATCACAGGCTGGCCCTGCTCATCGACCAGAACACTGCAGAAGGCGCCGTAGTCAGCCGGGCTCTTGTCGAAGGCCACCTTCAGCAGGGAGCTGGCCGTACGGACGCCGTGCTTAGCCAGTCTGCGCCGCGCAGACTTCTCGTCGGCGTTCGTTGCTTCGTCGGGGCCCAGCTGGGTCAAGAGGATTGCCTGGTCGATCCAGTCTATGACGCGATCCGCCGGGATTCGGGTGTCAACCAGCAGGTCGACGATGTCGGCCGTGGCCATGTTGTGAACGTTTTCGATGTCCTCCTCCTCGAGTCGGGTCTCGTGCCACACAGTGAGACCGTCGAGGCGGTTGAGCGGCATCCGTGACTCCACCGAGGGCAGGGCAAGGCGGAACAGCTTGGTCGTCGCGCTACGGATCACCTGCCACACCACCATGGGAAAGACCCCGATGACGAAGGCGAGCAGCAACATCTGTGAAGCGCCCTGCCACCCGGCCGCCTTCCCCACCGCCGAGATCACCCACACTCCAATCACGGCCAGGACGATACGCATGACAACGGCCACATATGCGGTGCCGCGAAGATCCGCCCGTACGTACCTGCGAAACAGGGCTCAGCCCGCAGCGCTCGCGCTGAAATCGTCGTGTCGCCACCGCTGAAAACGTAATCTCTCATCACTATTGAACGCGTCTTGGTTAGTTGTCAAGGCCTTAAGATCCACGCGCTGTCGGCCCCCTTCTGGGCGAATTTGGCAATTGTCTGACACGGTCATGGGCAGGTCGCCGTGACGACTGATACTGGACCGCTACGTGTACAGGCCCCATGAGGACTAACAATTGTGGTTGTTGCAAGACGTTCGGCACAGCACTGCTGAGCATCCGCGATAGTGGCCGTGACCCGGTCGGTGACCAAGATGCGACCAGACTCCAACCTGCCGGGTCGGGACGGATGCGATATCGCGGCCGACGAGCCCGACCAAGGGGATGGAAAGACCGATGGGAGCCCCGAAGGTCTGTCTTCTCATTACCGCGAAGGGCGCGCATTGACCTCGCCAGGTGCGACTAAGTCAAGGGCGAGGCCGCGGAGCACGTCCTTGCACGCGATCCCGGGGGCGCACGAGCAGGTCGACCCGCAGCAGTTGGCGCAGCCCGTCGCGGGGTGGAAGCGGGGCGTCAGCCCCCAGTGGTGGGTAACCCGAGAGCTGCCTCGCGCCGGAACGCGACGGTACTGGTGGTCATGGTCTGAGCGCCCAAACGGGCCATCGCTCGGATGCGAACTGTTCCTGGCGCAGCGTAGGGTGTGCGCGTGGCGCAGCATGCAGGCAAGTTCGGTGCATACGTGGCGGGCGAGCCGTCGCGCCTTCTCGTGCCCACCCGCCAAGCCGGGTCGAGTGTGCGTCAGGTCTTCGGTGGCTTGTCCGGCGCTGAGCTGGTGCGTTCCAGAATCGCACTTGAGGTTCGCCTCGGGGACCTCCTGCCGGGGGGCCGGCTCACTGACGCCGGCGTGATCTCGCAGGCGCTCGGCGTGAGCGAGATCACGGTGCGCAGGGCGCTGGAGACGATGGGCCAGGACGGTCTGCTCGAACGGCGCCGGGGACGCGCTGGCGGGACGTTCATCTCCCAACGCTGGGAGGCGGTAGCCGCCGCAAGGCGTGATGATCAGCAGGCCATGCAACTGGTGGAATTCCAGAGGGTGCTCGAGTGTGGGTTAGCGGCACTTGCCTGCGGTGAGCTCGACCTGGGTGACCTGGCGGCCTTGAGCGAGCATGTCCAGCTCAACGAGGCCGAGCCGGACCCTGACTCCTACGCCCTCGCAGACGCGCACTTCCACCTCGCCCTGGCCACCGTCCTGGGTGGTTGGCGTGCCCGGGAGCGTCAAACCGACCTGTTGGGCAAGCTGTGTCTTGTGCTACCCAAACCGCCGCTGGACGTTGCCCAGCAGCAGAACCGAGCTCATGCCCAGTTGCTGACCGGTCTGGAGAGCAGGTCGATCGACATGGCGGTCGAGGCGGTCAAGCTGCATGCGCGGTGCTGGCCCGTGAACGGCGGCTCGTAGCCCCGCTCTTTCGTAACGGCTTGCTCACGGACCATTGACTAATGGATCGGCATGAACTAATTTACGCAGGAATCAGTGCAGGCCTCCCGGCCCAGCACCGACTCGGCGGCGGTGATCTAGCCCCGACCCATTCAGTCGCCCCAGGGCGGAAACCGACGTGACCGCTGGACGGTCCGAATGGAGTTGCCATGAGCCCGACCGACGACAGACCGGTGTTCCTTGAGTCGAAGGCTCCGGTGCTTCCGGCTAGCGAGCCGGAGAGGTTGCGGTCCGGGGCTTTGGGCATGGTTGATATTGCTGCTGCGACGATGGCGAATATCGGGCCGGCGATGAGTTTCTTCTTCGGGTTCGCGTTCCTGGCGACGACCGCTGGGGTTGCCTCGCCGCTGACCATCATCGCTGCGGGTATCGCTGTTGCTCTGCTCGGCAACACTCTTGCGCAGTTCTCGCGGGCCCAGCCGTCCGCGGGTGGCTTCATCACGTTCGTGGGTAAGTCGTTCGGCCCGACCAGCGCGGTCACCACGGCTCTGCTGGCTGGGTTGGGCTACATCATCGCGATGGCCTCGGTCATCGCGGTCTCTGGTGGGTTCCTGGCGATCACGCTTAAGCACTATCTGGGCTGGGACGTCCCGTGGATCGTGTGGACCTTGGTGCTGACGGCGGCCTCGGTGGTCATGATGGTCCGTGGTGTCGCCGTCTCGACCAGGCTGGCGGGTCTGTTCTTCGGTTTCGAGATGCTCGTGCTGGTTGTGGTTTCGCTGGCGGCCATCATCACTCATCACGGGCACCTGTCTCTGACGCCGTTCGAGCCGAGCCACATCACGGGCGGGTTGAGTGGTCTGGCTGCGGGGTTCCCGTTGGCGATCTACCTGTTCATCGGCTGGGAGAACTCCGCGGCGTTGGCCGAGGAGACCGACAACCCGCGGCGCAACGTGGGTCGCGCGGTGTTCTCCTCGGTGGCCATCATGTCGGTGAGCTACATCTTGTTCGCCTACGCCACGGTGACGGGGTTCGGGTACAACGTCGACAAGCTCGGCGCCTCGCAGATCCCGTTCATCGATGTGGCGCAGGGGACGCTGGGCCTGTTCGCGTTCTTCGCCTACCTGGCTGGTCTGACGTCCACGCTGGGTTGTCTGATCGCGGGGACGAACTCGCAGGCGCGGTTGGTGTTCAACGCCGGTCGTGAGGGTCTGCTGCCGTCCTTCATGGGCCGGGTCCACCCCGAGCGTCGTACCCCCACCAACGCGATCTTCACCTTCATATCCATCTCGCTGCTGATCATCGGCGGGTGGGGAGCCGGCCACATCCTGGGCGGGCATGGCGACTCGATGGACCCGGTGACCTTCTTCGTGGAGGCTTCCACGATGGGCACCATCCTGGTCCTGCTGGTGTACCTGGCCTCCAACATCGCGTTGCCGTTCTACTACAAGAAGTTCCGGCCGGCGGAGTTCAGCTCGATCAAGCATGTCCTGCTTCCGGCCCTGGGTGCGGCAGCGATCGTGATACCGCTGTTCTACCTGGCCAAGCCGGGACAGCCCGCCCCGTACAGCTGGTTCCCGTATGCCGCGGTGGTCATCCTGGTCGCTTCGATCCTGTACGCGGTGTACCTGACCCGGCGGGACCCAACCCTGGGCGAGCGGGTGGGCTCCATCGTCGCTGACGCTGAGTGAGCGACTCGCCCGCCGGGCAGGCGGGTGCCGGGAGGTCGCCGGCGCCCGTCTGCGGGGTCACCGTGGGCGCCTGTCAGCTGGGCCCGGTGTTCGGGCAGGTCGGCGCGGACCTGGCCGCGGTCCACGAGGGCGTGCGGGCCGCGGCCGGGGCCGGCGCCGAGCCGGTGGTGCTTGCGGAGCTGGTCACCACCGGCTACGCGTTCCAGTCCGCCCAGCAGGCGCGGACTCTGGCAGAGGGTGTCGACGGGCCGTGCCTGGGTGCCGTCGCGGCGCTGGCCGCCGAGCAGGATCTGGTCATCGTCAAAGGAGTCGCCGAGCTCGCCGACCACCACCGGTGTACAACAGCGCGTTCCTGATCGACCGGTCCGGGCTGCGAGCGGTCTACCGCAAGGTCCACCTGTGGGCCGACGAGCGTCGCTGGTTCACCCCAGGCCAGGGCCCTGCCCCCGTCGTGAACACCCATCGCGGCCGCATCGGGATACTCAACCGCTATGACCTTGAGTTCCCGGAATGGACCCGTATCGCGGCCCTGGCCGGGGCGGACCGCCTGGCTGTGCCGACCAACTGGCCGGCTTCGCCGGTTCCCCATCGCGAGCGTCCGAAGAGGTCATCCGGGCCCAGGCGAGCGCATCGGTCGACCGGGTCTTCGTCGCCGTGTGTGACCGGGTCGGTCCAGAGCAGGGCACGCACTGGGTAGGCGGGTCGGCCATCTTGGCCCGGACGGATATCCGCTCGCCGGGTCCGAAGCTGGTGGCAGGCCACAGACCCTGCTCGCACGCTGCGCCCTTGCACAGGCGCGCAACAAGTCGAGCTCCGCGGTCAACATCGTGGTCGCTGACGTCGTCCGGAGCTCTACGGTCGCATTACCGCTGTCGCAGGCACGCGTCCGTAGAGTCTCCTCAGCGGAAGGCAGCCTGGCCGGTCAGTGCCTGGCCGATCGTCAGGGTGTGCATCTCGGGAGTGCCCTCGTAGGTCAGGACTGACTCGAGGTTGGCCATATGCCGGATGACGGGATACTCCAGGGAGATTCCGTTGGCGCCCAGGATGGTTCGCGCGGTGCGGCAGATCTCCAACGCCTTGGTGACGTTGTTGAGCTTGCCGATGCTGACCTGCTCGGGGCGCAGGCCTACCAAGTCCTTGCGACGTCCCAGGTGCAGGGCGAGCAGGGTGCCTGTGGTGAGATCGACGGCCATGCCCGCCAGCTTGTTCTGGGTGAGCTGGAACCCGCTGATCGGACGGCCGAACTGCTCGCGTTGGCCGGCGTACTCCAGCGCGGCTTGGAACGAGCTACGCGCGGCGCCCATCACGCCCCACAGGATGCCGTAGCGGGCCTCGTCCAGGCAGGACAGCGGGCCGATGAGGCCGCGGACCTCTGGGAAGACGGCATCGTGGGGCAGACGCACCCCGTCCAGGACCAGCTCACTGGTCACGGAGGCTCGCAATGACATCTTGTGCTTGATCAACGTCGCGCAGAACCCGGGCGTGCCGGTAGGTACGACGAAGCCGCGGATACCGTCGTCGGTCTGGGCCCAGATGATCGCCACTTCTGCCACGGAACCGTTGGTGATCCACATCTTTGACCCGTTCAGGATCCAGTCCGCGCTGTCGCCGTCACCGTCTCGACGGGCCCTGGTGCGCATCTTGGCGGGGTCGGAGCCGTGGTCGGGCTCGGTCAGACCGAAGCATCCGATGGATTCGCCGGCAGCCATCGCGGGCAGCCACTGCTGCTTCTGTTCAGCCGTGCCGTGTTCCCAGATGGCGAACATCGCCAAGGACCCCTGGACACTGACCAGAGAACGGATGCCGGAGTCGGAGGCTTCCAGCTCCAGGCAGGCCAGGCCATAGTCAACCGCAGACATGCCTGCGCAGCCGTAGCCCTCCAGGTGCATACCGAGCAGGCCGAGCCTGCCCAGCTCCTTGGCAAGCTCGTGGATGCCGGGCAGGTCGCCGGACTCGAACCATTGCGCGACGTACGGGTCGACACAGGACGCACACACCTGACGCACGGCGGCCCGCACTGCCTTCTCCTCGGCGCTGAGCATGTCGTCGATTCCGGCGAGGTCCAGCGGGTCCGCCTTGACGCGTGCCCTAGGTGGTCTTGGGCTCATCGAGATGCACCCGAGAAGGCCCCGGCTTGGGCCGTGGGCAGGCAACGGTGTTCGCTGGCTCCAAGTCTGGTGGTTGGCCAGCACGGGGCCAGACACCTTTTTGAATCGAAACGTTGAACAACGCGGCTGGTCTTGACCGCGCTGGTGGGGACGAGGTAGGTCATCTGTGTGGTCTCCTTCGGGTTTCGCTTTGGTGCGCTCTGAGCCAGGAACTCCCTGGCTCCATCCATACGGGGGATCAACGGTGCACCTCTTCGTTGGGGTGGTTCACGGATAGTGCTTTGCCTGATCGGTCGGCCAGCCAGGCCCGGAGGGCGTCCGTATCTGCCCCCAGGACAGGTGCGGGCGTGGGGCTGGTGACCAGTTCGGGGTGGAAGGTGGCGGCATGGCGTACCTGACGGGTATGACCGGGGCCAACCTCGACAGTGGGCGCGAGGCCGAGCCGCTCGGCCAGCGCGAAGCCGTCGGCTATGGTGCCGACCTTGCCGGCCGGGACCTGCACCGCAGTGAGCCGCGTGGCCCAGGAGTCGGCGTCGTGGCTGGCCAGGGCTGACTCGAGGGCCGTGACGAGCTCGCCGCGGTGGGCAACCCGGGCGGTGTTGGTCACGAAACGAGCGTCGTTGCTCAGCTCTGGGGCGCCGATCACCGCAGCGAACCTGACGAACTGGCCGTCGTTACCGCAGGCCACCGCGAGCAGACCATCGCGGCAGCGCAACGTCTCGTAGGGAGCGATCGAGGGGTGGCGGTTGCCCATGCGCTCGGGCGCGCTGCCGGTCTCGAGGTAGCCCTGGGCCTGGTTGACCAAGGCGCCCAACAGGCTGGACAGCAGGTTGACCTCCACCCGGTACCCGTGCCCGGACCGAGCGCGGGAGGCGAGTGCGGCAAGCACGCCTATGGTGGCGTCCTTGCCGGTCAGAACGTCCACCAGCGCGACCCCAGCCTTGGTGGGCGGCCCGTCGGGGTCACCCGTGATGCTCATGAGCCCGCCCATCGCCTGCACCACGAAGTCATACCCGAGCAGGTCGGCGCCTTCGACGGAGCCAAAACCGGTGATCGAACAGTAGATGATGGCCGGGTTCAGCCCCTGGACCTCTTCGTAGCCGAGGCCGCAGCGCGCCAAGGCCCCGGGACGGTAGTTCTCCACCAGAACGTCAGCGCGAGTGGCAAGCTCTCGGGCCAGGCCGCGATCGGCTGGGTCTTTCAGGTCGAGGGTGACACTGAGCTTGGACCGGTTGATGCTCTCGAAGTACGTCGACCCGCTCGAGGACCAGGGAGGGCCCCAGGTGCGCGTGTCGTCTCCGGTCCCAGGTCGTTCGACCTTGACGACAGTGGCCCCAAGGTCGGCAAGGTTCACGGTGCACAGCGGTCCGGCAAGCACGCGGCTGAAGTCCGCGACCAGGACCCCATCCAGGGGGCCGCCCATCAGGACCCGCCCCGGGTCTGGGCCGGGTCTGCGTTGCCGCCGGCTTCCCGTCTCGGCTGGCCGTTGACCCGTCGGGGCACTGCCCAGGGGTTGCCACGTTGCAGAGGCGGCGGCAGAACGCAGTCGTCCACACCCTGGAAGACCACCGGCCGGGTGAACCGGTCCAAAGCTGAGGCGCCCACGCTGGACGCGTCCGGTCTGCTGGTTGCCGGCCAGGGACCTCCGTGATGCTGCGCCCAGGTGTTTGCGACGCCGGTGGGCCAGCCGTCGACGACCACACGTCCAGCCCGGGCGGCCAGCAGCTGGACCAACCACGGCAGATCGACGTCGTCGGAACCCTCGGACGCGATGGTTGCTGCCAAGGTTGGCTGCAGCCGCCCGAGCACCTCGCGCAGCTGGTCGAGGTCGGCATACTCGATGACCAAGGCCGCTGGCCCGAAGCACTCCGCCAGCAGGGGGGACCCCATCGTGAGGTCATCAGCCTGCGCGGTGAATACCGTTGGCACCGCTGCGAACCCAGCCGATGGGCTGTTGCCCTCCCCGGCGACTACGGCCCCGGCCGCAGTCAGGGACGCGCAGCTTCGACGGTAGGCGGACGCCATGGCCTCGGTGAGCAGCCATCCGGCGGGCAGGTCCGCAAGGGCCACGGCGAGGTGGCGGGCGGCGTTGCTGCCGGTGGGGGCGAGCAACAGGCCAGGTTTGGTACAGAACTGGCCGGTGCCCATCGTGAAGGACCGCGCGAACCCTTGGGCCACGTCGCTGATGCGAGTGCGTGCCGCCGCAGGTGTCACGACCACAGGGTTGACGGTTCCCATCTCTGCGAACACCGGGATCGGGTTCGTGCGCTGACCTGCTCGGGCGACCAGTGCCATTCCGCCGCTCGGGGACCCGGTGAAAGCCACAGCCGCGACGGGAGCGGCGTCAACCAGTGCCAGGCCTGCGTCAAAGCCCACGACGACGGCGAAGACGCCTGCCGGAGCGCCGGATTCGGCTAGTGCAGCCGAGGCGATCTGCCCGAGACGGACGCTGAGCCGGGGATGGGCGGGGTGAGCCTTGGCCACCACCGGGCAGCCGGCGGCGATCGCTGAGGCGGTGTCGTGACCTAGCACGCCGAAGCCGAACGGGAAGTTGCTGGCACCGAAGACCGCGACCGGTCCCACCGGTAGGCGCATCCGACGCAGGTCAACGGGTGCGCCGGCGCCGGCGGTGTCAATGGTGGCCTGAAGGTAGCCGCCGTCACCGGCGACGGCGCCGTAGAACCTGAGCGATGCGGCCGCTTTGGCGAGCTCGCCGCCCAGGCGATCCTGCCCGAGGGCAGTCTCGGCATCGGCCAACGCGACAAGGGAGTCAGCGTGGTTCTCCAACGATGCGGCGATGGACGCTAGCCACGTCGCGCGCAGCGCCGGTGCGACCGAGCCGACCAGTGGCGCACAGCCCGCCGCGGCAGCGACGACGCGTGCCACCTCCTCGGCGGTGGTGTGCCGGA
>Ga0097691_1002626_pt1 | contig 11769 bp, 9 predicted proteins | sample NGESurdeep072012_8_FD_72858 | JGI IMG/M metagenome (GOLD analysis project Ga0097691, IMG submission 72858) | Arctic peat soil microbial communities from Barrow, Alaska - NGEE Surface sample 210-1 deep-072012 | ecosystem: Environmental > Terrestrial > Soil > Wetlands > Peat ...
CTCTCGTCAACGCACCCAGGCTGCTGCTGCTCGACGAGCCGACGAGCGCGCTCGACCCGATGGGCCGCAAGAACGTTCTCGACATGCTGGCGTCGCTGCATGGTCGCACGACCGTGTTCTTCTCCACGCACATCCTCGCCGACGTCGAGCGCGTGTGCGACACCGTGGCGATCCTCGACCGCGGTCGCGTGGTCGCCCAGGCACCCATCGACGAGCTCAAGGCGCGCTATGGAGAGCAGAAGGTCGTGCTCGAGGTCACTGACGGCGCCAACGAGCTTGCCGATCAGATCCGACGCCAGACGTGGGCGACCACTGTCGCTCGTGGGCCCAACGAGGTCATCGAGATCACGGTGAAGGACCTCGGCCTGGCGCAACGGGAGATTCCTGCCATGGTCGCGGCCCGGAAGACTGGACTGTCCCGCATGGAGGCCGGCGAGATGGGGCTCGAAGAGGTCTTTGTCGAGCTCGTCGGCGGTGAACGGCAATGAGCGGGATTGCGATATTCGCAGGCAAAGAAGCCCGGGAGATCCTGCGAACGTGGCGCATCTGGGTGCTTCCCGGCATCCTGCTGTTCTTCGCGCTCACTGGTCCGGTGCTTGCGAAGTTCACCCCGCAGATCGTGGGCGCGCTGGCCGCCGACCAGCTCGGCGGGTTCAAGATACCGACACCGACCTATCTCGACGCCTACACCCAATGGATCAAGAACCTGTCACAGATCGCCCTGTTCGCGTTGATCATCATGTACGGAAGCGTCATATCGTCGGAGACCAAGAGCGGGACGGCAGTGCTTGTGCTGACCAAGCCGGTTTCGCGGACAGCGTTCGTCATCGCCAAGGCAACGGTTCACTCGGCCTTCCTCGTCATTCTGGTGCTGGTCGGAACGCTCGTCACGTGGGGGCTGACAGCGGCGGTCTTCCGGCAGGCACCGGGATCGCCGCTATGGTCCTCGGCGCTGCTGTGGCTCGTGCTCGGCATCCTCTTCATCGCCCTGATGACGCTTCTCTCCGTGCTCATCAGCTCGACGGCCGGAGCGGCAGGCGCCGGACTCGGTGCTTACGCGTTGCTGTCGATCGCGGCAATCTGGAAGCCCCTGGGCACGTACTCACCGGCAGCCCTGACGACGCAGCCCTCGGCCCTGGCGGTCGGCAAGGACGTAGCCGTGCTGTGGCCGGTGCTGACCTCGCTCGTGCTCGCCCTGGCGCTCGTTTCGATGGCAGCGCTCGCGTTCCGGCGCAAAGACCTGTAGCCCGGGCGTTGTGGCTGACGCGTGACCGGCATACAGCCGGAGCAAGAGCAGCCGCAGCGGGAGTCTGCGCATGCGAAAGACGAGCCTCGCCCCAGCCCGTCGGCTCTCCTCTCTTCCCGATATCGGGGCCAGCCCTCTCAGCTGGGCCGGATGAAGGCGTCCTCCCCGGTCAGGGCCTCGATGTCCTGGGTCGCGGTCTCAAGGAGCTGGTCTGCCAGGTGTCGCAGGGCCCTGGCGACGGCGACCTCATCCCCGATCTCCGGGACCGACGGGTCCCCGTTGCTGCGGTGGCTCTCGCCGCGCGCGGTCAGGTGGTTTGGTGCGTCGGACAGCAGGACGACGTTGGCGTTGGTGGCGTTCCCGGACTCGAAGATCGACACCCGCACCTGCCACTCGCGAATGTGACGTTGGCCCGGCTCGACCGCGACCCCCGCAGTCTGCGCTGCGGTGCCATCCGGTTGATCCGTGCCCGGTGCGGGGCTGGGCACGCTCGTGAGGTGCTCGTGCTCTGTTCCCACGCGCAGGATCGCGCCCGGTCCGGGGTAGAGGAGCCCGGTGTGCCCGTCAGACCATCGGATGAGGTACGGAGGGTCGCCGTCCTTACCCCTGACTTCAATGACCTCTCCATGCCTCGTGGCCTGGTCGATGTGGCTCGCCGCGAGGATGATCCGATCTCCCTGGTGTGCTTTCATCGTCCGTCTCCTGATTCTTGTGGGTAGTCGGCGCAGGGTCCTCCTCCAGCACAGCACCACCCCCGGCCCTTTGGTCAGGGCCGAACGTCCCGGGTTCGCAGCGAGGGCTGTGACGGGGTCGGGAGCACGGTCTTGGCGCCGCGCCACGACGGGACCTACGGCCCTTCTCGTGGTGTACCCGATGCGGTGTCATCGGCAGGAGGCGGAGGTGGAAGTGTCGTGGCGTCCAAGATGCGTGCGTGGGTGATCTCGCAGCCCGGGCCGATCAGCGGATCTCCGCTGACCCTGGTCGAGCGAGCTGTGCCGGTACCGGCTCATGGCGAGGTGCTCGTTCGGATTGGTGCCTGCGGCGTATGCCGTACTGACCTGCACCTCGCTCTGGGTGAGCTTCCAGCGCGGCACAGCGGGGTGGTCCCCGGCCATGAGGCCGTCGGCGAGGTTGTCCAGCTCGGTGACGGCGCCGACCGTTTCATGATCGGCGACCGGGTCGGCATCGCATGGTTGAGGCACACGTGCGGGGTCTGTGAGTGGTGCCGCACGAGCCGGGAGAACCTTTGCCCGGAGTCGCTGTACACGGGTTGGGACGCGGACGGTGGCTACGCCGAGTTTGCTGTGGTACCAGAGGCATTCGCCTACTCGATTCCGCCATCCTTCTCTGATGAACAGGCTGCGCCGCTCCTGTGCGCAGGGATCATCGGCTACCGCTCCCTGATGCGCGCACAGCTTCCTGTCGGTGGCCGGCTGGGGATCTACGGGTTCGGAGCCAGCGCGCACGTCACGGCTCAGGTAGCCATCGCGATGGGCGCGGAGGTTCACGTCCTGACGCGCGGTCAGGAGGCGCAAGACCTTGCCCGACGCCTCGGCGCGACGTCGGTGGGTGGACCTTTCGACCCGGCGCCGGTGGCACTCGACTCCGCGATCATCTTCGCGCCGGCCGGAGAGCTGGTGCCGCTCGCACTCGAGTCCCTGGGCCCGAGCGGGACCCTGGCCCTGGCCGGCATCCACATGAGCGACATCCCGGCGCTGGACTACCGGCGTCACCTGTTCATGGAGCGAACCGTCCGCAGCGTCACGAGCAACACCCGGCGGGACGGTGAGGAGTTCCTGGTCCTGGCCGAGCGCCTCGGGGTCGAGGTCACGACGACTCCCGTCCCGTTCGAGCGCGCTGACCTGGCACTTCGCGATCTCGCAGCCGGGGACGTCCGCGGCGCCGCGGTTCTGACCCTGAGCCGATGAGCGGCCACGCTGGCTGGTTGATCCGTTCCTGGGTGATGCTTGTGTCTGTGGCCATCGTCACCGCGTGCGCGGGCGGCTCCTCTTCGGGCTCGCCGTCGACGGGCAGCACGTCGAGCGACCCGTTCGGCAAACCCACCCGGAGTGGGCCGAGTCCCTCGAGCGTGACCACCTCTCCCTCGACACCGCGCTCGACCGCGGTCCCGAAGCCGCGCGTGACCGTGGGCGCGAACGCCTGGGTGGCCGTCTCGGTGGCGACCCTCTGGCGTACGCCCTCGTCTGCTCGCGCCGTTGACCTGCCCGCACTGGCCAACCCGGCGGGTGTGCGGGATTGGCTGGCCACGATGACGCTGGCCGACCGGCGAGCACTGAACGACCGTGCCGACACGCAGGCGCTGCTGGGCGACCGGGTCGTCGTGGTCGATCGCAAAGGATCGTGGGTCAAGGTCGTGGTGCCCGACCAGCCAACACCGCTGGATGCCCGGGGGTACCCGGGGTGGCTTCCGACCATCCAGCTGACGGCGTTGCCGCCGGTGACCTCGACGCTGGTCGCCACGGTGGTGGCCGCCACAACCTACCTGCGTACGGACAACGAGGCCGCCACTCCTGTGACCGAGATCAGCTTCGGCACCCGCCTGCCACGCCTCGGGGCGACCGGCTCATGGGTACGTGTGGCCACGCCGACCGGGCGGGTGCTGCGCCTTCATGCCGGCGCGGTGGTCATCGGGGTTCCGGAGGCTGCGGCGTTGCCGTCCGACGGCCAAGACGTTGTTCGGAGTGCCCAGATGTTTGACGGGCTCCCCTATCTGTGGGCGGGGCGATCCGGTTTCGGCTTCGACTGCTCGGGCCTGGCCTCTCTGGTCTTCCGCGCCCATGGGGTGACCATCCCCCGTGATGCGGACGCCCAGGCCGTGAAGGGGACGGCAGTTCCCAGGGGCACCCTGCTGCCAGGTGACCTGCTCTTCTACGCAACCCGCGGATACGTACACCACGTGTCGATCTATGCCGGCGACGGCCGCATGGTGCAGTCGCCGAACACCGGCAGCGCGGTCCAGACGATTGCTGTGTCCACGCCGGCATACGCACGAGAGTTCGCAGGCTCCCGGCGCAACCTCACCTCTCGTTGACACATCGTGGCGGTTGAGCGATCCGGCTCTGGGTCGGTGTTCATCTGCGTCACGCCCGCCACCGTGAGGGGGAGGGCATACCTCAGCCCCGAGCCGAGCCGTTGGTTGTGCATCTGGCGATCCGTCGTCTCGTGTTCCACCGCCACAGCTCGTCGGCTCCCCAGACAAGAACAGGGAAGGGCATGATCAACAGCACCTGCCAGGGATCAGGTGTTGCGGTGCCGAACACGCCCTGCAACGGTGCCACTGTTGCCAACGCGGCCGCGAAGACGATTTCGTAGGCGATCCCCCAGAGCAACAGCCGGTTCGTGAAGATACCTACCTGCAGAAGCGATGCGTGCTGCGTGCGTGAAGCCATAGCTGTCCCGATCTGGCATGCCACGATGCCAAGGAAGCTCATCGTGGTGGCCTGTTGCCAGACATGGCGCAGCGGACCCGAGCTCACGTCGTCGCCCAGGTGCCATCCGCCTTGTTGCAGGGTCACCAGGAAGATCATCATCACCAGCAGCGCGGAGACGCCACCCAGGAGTCCCCAGGCACGGGCCAGCATCGGAGCGTCTATGACGTTCTGGGTGCGTTGTCTTGGTGGGCGCTCCATCAGTCCGGGTTCGGCGCGTTCTCGCCCGAGTGCCAGGGCCGGAAGAGTCTCGGTCCCGAGGTCGATCGCCAGGATCTGCATCACGGTCAGGGGCAACGGGATCCGGCCGCCGGAGAGGGCGTAAGCCAGAAACGGGACGACCTCCGGTGTCGCGTGCGCGAAGATGTAGATGATGAACTTGCGGACGTTGTCATAGACACGTCTACCCCCTTCGACCGCCGTCACGATGGAAGCGAAGTTGTCATCGGTGAGGACCATCGTGGCTGCTTCACGTGCGACGTCGGTGCCCGACTTGCCCATGGCCACGCCGATGTCGGCTCGCCGAAGTGCCGGTGCGTCGTTGACGCCATCACCCGTCATGGCGACGACGTGACCCTGATCCTGTAGTGCGTCGGCGATACGCAGCTTGTCCTCGGGTGAGCTGCGGGCAAAGATGAGCTCCTCACCCGTGTCCAGGAGCTCGTCCAGCTCGGCTTCCGGCATCTGTTCCAGCTCGGCGCCCGTGACGATCCGCAGGCCCGCGTGGCCGATGCCCACCGACTCGGCGATGCCCTGGGCGGTCAGGCCGTGGTCGCCCGTGACCACGATGAGCCGGATGCCGGCCGAGTGGCACCGGGCGACCGCCGCGGCCACCTCCGGCCGGGGTGGGTCGATCATCGCCGCTACGCCGAGCAGGGTCAGGTCGCGTTCCGCCTGCTCGCGGGTCAGGTCCGGCAGCTCTCTCTCGATGACATCGCGTTGCGCCACAGCCAGCAGGCGTAGTCCCTCCTCGGCCCACCGGCTGACCAACCGATCGAACGCCGCACGGTCCTCTGGGGTCAAGGGGCGATCTTCCCCAGCATCGCCGGCCACCCGGATGCACAGGGGCAGCAGCTCCTCGGGGGCGCCCTTGGTGTGTATGCGGATCCGGTCGCCGTGCCGGTCGACCGTAGACATCCGCCGTAACGCGGGGTCGAAGTGGAACTGGGCCATCCGCTCCCCGGGCTCGGCGCCGGGGTCGATACCCAAGGACCTGGCCATGTGAAGCAGGGCCAGCTCGGTGGGGTCACCATGTTCCTGGCCGCTCTGGCCCGGGACGATCTCGGCGTTGTTGCAGGCGACGACCGCGCGCGCCATCCTGTTCGTCGCCGACTGAGGATCGACATCGGGCAGGAGTGCGTCAAAGTCGAGGACCCGTTCGGACGTCCAGCCCCGCGTCACGCGCATCCTGTTCAGGGTCAAAGTCCCGGTCTTGTCCGTGCAGATCACGCTGGTCGAGCCCAGTGTCTCCACCGCCGAGATCCGCTTTACCAGGACACCCTTCCGGGCCAGGATCCGGACACCCACCGCGAGCGCGAGCGTGATCGTCGGCAACAGGCCTTCGGGCACATTGGCTACCAGGAGCCCGATCGCGAAGTTCACCGCATCGGTCAGTGAGAGCCCCGCCATCAACGTCCCGAGCGGGATGAAGGCGACACCCATCCCCACCGCCACCACTGCGATCAGCCGGGCGACGTGCTTGACCTGCGCCTCGAGCGGGCTGTCGTCATGGCCCACACGCTGCGACAGTGCGGCAATTCGCCCCAGCTCGGTGTGCATGCCGGTGCTGAATACCACAGCGGTGGCTTCGCCGCCGCTGCAGTTCGTCCCGCTGAAGACCAGGTCGCGAGCTTCCAGGATCGGCCCTCGGGTGTCGGACGCATCGGCGCTGCGCAGCAACGGCAGTGACTCCCCGGTGAGCGTGGACAGGTCCATCTCCACCGACCCGGTCAGCAGCCGTGCGTCCGCCGAGACACGATCGCCTTCCTGGACCAGGATCACGTCTCCCGGGACGAGCTCGCGAACCTCCATCGGTCTTTGCATTGCGTCACGAACGACACGCACCGTGACCGGCAGGTACGCCGAGAGCGCCTCTACTGCCTGCTCTGCGTGGCGCTCCTGCACAAACGCAAAGAGTGCGTTGATGAGGATCACGACGACGATCGCGATCGCCAACGGGGTGGTGCCGCTGACGGCTGCAAGCAGCCCAGCCAGCCAGAGCAGAAGAGCCAGAGGGTGGATCAGCTGCCCCACCAGCTCGCGTGGCCACGTTCGGCCACCACGGCGCACAAGCTCGTTCGGTCCGAATACCACCAACCGCCTGGCCGCTTCCCGGTCGGAGAGCCCTGCGCGACGAGTCCGCAGATCCCGAAGGAGCCTGTCGATGGACTCCTGGGGGTCGAGCGCCGAGGCGCTGTCCAGGGCCAGACCGCTCATGGGCCGTGCCATATCGCCTCCCGAGCTCGCGCTCATGCCCCCTGGTCTCTCGATCGCAGCCGATCGCCATCTGCTTGGAACGGAAGGCCGCGGGGGTGCGCGGCCTTCCTGGGGGCACTGGTCACTCGGCGGACCCGCGGGCCACCGGGATGATGCGTGGCTGGGCCTGCTCGGCCACGATCGGCACCGTCACCTCGAGGATGCCGTCCTGGTACCGCGCCGCCAGCTTCTCCTCCATTGCGCCCGGAGGCAGTGCCAAGCGCCGCCGGAAGGAGCCGTAGTGGAACTCCGACCGTCCCTTCTCGCTGATCTCTTCCCGGCGCTCGGCGGAGATCGTGAGGATCCCCTCGGCGACGGTGATCTGAACGTCCTTGTCAGGGTCGATCCCGGGGATCTCCGCACGGACGACGTAGCGGTCGTCCTCCAGACGATCCTCGATGCGCAGAGTGCTCGCCGCGTCACGACGCCAGTCGGCCATGGCCGGCCAACCGGACTCGAACCAGTCGAACAGCTCGGTCAACGGCGACACCGGGCTGTGCTTGGTGATGGCAGACATCTGGTCCTCCCTCGTTCATATAGATGGAACACCTTCATGCCACTCCTGCCGGTTCGTCGTGGGTAGGGACTTAGGTCCCAGCCGGGGTTCCCCGGCGTACGGCTTCTGCCTAGGCGGCGAGGTCGCGGCCCCGAAACGCAGCGGATCCACCGGCCAGGAGAGCACCCGCGATAATCGTCAGCCACACCATTCCCGTCAGCTCGGCATCCGGCCCGGGCAGCAGGGGGGAGTGGCTGAAGGGGCTGAAGTCCATGACCCAACGGGGCACTCCCCACAGCTGGCCGAACTCCCCAACAACGATGAACGCCGCATAAGCACCCCACACAAGGGCGGTCGCACGGGGCCACACGCCCCACACTGCAACAACAAGGGCGACCAGCACCCACGCAGCCGGGATCCTGGCGAGGGCTGCAACAGTGATGCGCAGGATCTGGCTGGAGTCGCCGACCGCAAGGGCATGGCCCAGTCCCGTTGCCGCTCCAGCGACCAACATCAGCCAGGCAACCCCGGCCAGGGCGAGCAGCCAATGGCTGGTGGCCCACCCGATACGGGCTGCTGCTGTGGCAAGGACGGCTTCGGCGTGGCCCGCGGACTCCTCCGAACGAAGTCTCCCGACCGCCGAGATCCCGTAGGCGGCGATGATCGTGCTGACCAAGCCGAGCACCGCGGCGAGGAACGCATCGGTCAGGCCCTGTTTGCCGCCGAGCCGTTGAAGCATGTCTGCCATCGCCGGGGAGTCCAGCAGACCCGCCACGTTGTTGGCGATGGAGCCCATCATGAAGGCCAGTACCGCCGAACCCGCTGTCCAGGCGAGCAGCAGCGGGCGCTGCAACCGCCATGCGAGACCGAGCGGGGAGCCCAGGGCGCCAGCGGCCGGGCCGCGGCGGTCGCTGAGCAACCCCGAGCCAAGATCGCGCCGTCGCCGCAACGTGAACGCGACCGGCACCAGCATGGCGGTCGCGGCCAGGGGCAGCACCAGAACCGACCATCGGTCACCAGCGAAGGCGCGTATCTGCTGGTTCCACCCGATCGGGGAGAGCCAGGAGAGCCAACCTGGGCCTTGTTCGGCCAGGTCTCCGATCGCTCTCGCCGCATACGCCGCCGCGACGACCGTGAATCCCAGACCGTTGGCCGTCCGGCCGCCGGTGGTCACCTGCGCCGCCACCGCTGCGACGGCGGAGAAACACAGGCCGGTCGCAGCCCAGCCAGCACCGAATATGAGCGATCCGACGACCGGCAGCCCCGCGGCCAACAGTCCGGCGGATGCCAGGAGGCCCAGGACACAGCTGGCGCCGCCCACGACCAACAGCGCGGCTGTCATGGGAGCCGCCCTGCCCACCACGCCGGAGCCGATGAGCTCCAGTCTGCCCGCCTCCTCCTCGGCCCGGGTGTGGCGCACCACCAACGTCACCATGAGGATGGACACCAGCGAGGCGTACACCGCAGTCATCTTGGTCATTGACAGGGCACCCAGAGACGTCGGGTCGTAGATCGGCCCATAGAGGGCAACCAGTGATGCCGTGGAGTTGATCATGTTCGCGGCTTCGATGCGCGCGGCCTCGTTGGGGTACAGGTCGACGGTCGCAGAGGCGGAGAACCAGACCATCGCCGCAAAGAAGCCGATCCACGCCGGCACCAACAAGCGGTCTCGGCGCAGTGCCAGCCGCATCAACGCAGCGGTCCCGCTCAGCTCGCCGGTCATGGTTGGGCTTTTCGGTAGTGGCGCAGGAACAGCTCCTCAAGCGTTGGCGGCTGGCTGGTGACGGCCGTGACGCCGCCAGAACCCAGGGCTGCCATCAGCTGCGCCATACCCTTGGCCTCTACGCTGGCGGTGATCCGCTGCCCCTGAACCACGACGTCGTGCACGCCGGGAAGGTCCGCAAGGCCCTCGGGCACAGAGGCCATCTCGGCTGAGACGGTCGTGCGGGCAAGGTGGCGGAGCTGTGCCATCGTGCCGCTCTCAACGACTGCCCCATCGCGGATGATGCTCACCCGGTCGCACAGCGCCTCGACCTCACCGAGGATGTGACTGCTGAGCAGTACCGTGCGCCCGTCGCCACGCACCTCGTTGATGTAGTCGCGGAACTGTGCCTCCATGAGGGGGGTCCAGACCCGAAGTGGGCTCATCCAGGAGCAGCAGCTCAACGTCGCTGGCCAAGGCTGCCACCAGGGCTACCTTCTGGCGGTTGCCTTTGGAGTAGGCCCGACCCTTCATCGTGGGATCAAGCTCGAAACGCTCGATGAGACTGGCCCGCCGCTTCGGGTCGAGCCCGCCGCGGAGCCTGCCCAAGAGGTCGATCACCTCGCCACCGGTGAGGGTGGGCCACAGCGCCACGTCGCCGGGTACGTAGGCCAGCCGCCGGTGCAGGTCCACCGCGTCGAGCCAAGGATCACCACCAAGGACACGCATGGCACCAGAGTCGGCCCGCAGGAGGCCGAGCAAGAGACGCAGCGTCGTGGTCTTCCCGGCTCCGTTGGGTCCCAGGAACCCATGGACCTCCCCGAGGGCCACGCGCAGGTTGAGCTCGCTGAGCACCTTGGTCCGGCCGAAGCTCTTGACCAGGCCGACAACGTCGATGACTGCTGAGGGGTCATCCGAGGCACCGTCCACGGCGCCAACCTAGACCCAGATGCCGACGTCTTCAGGAAACTGCGGTGACGACGCGCGCCGAGGGGATCTGGCCGGCGTTGATGGTCTACAAAGGCTTCGCCGCCCTGGTCAAGTGATGCAGCCCGGACTTGTTGTACGCGTGAAGCGGCTGCTGACGGCATCGGCTTGAGCACTGAGCCGTGCTCGTTGGCGCCTCGGCGGTCAGTTGCCGATGACGTCCCGCCGTTGGAACGCGAGGAGCCCAACGCCGAGGAACGCGAGACCGAGACAGGTCATGACGATCCCCGATGCCGCGGCCCACGGCACCGCCGGCGCGAGGGCGAGGTGGGTGAACGGCGACAGGTTGAGTATCCAGGAAGGCCAAGAAAGTGCGGGGCCGAGCAGCGTCACGAGGTAGCCGACAACCGTCACCGTCACAGGGAGGGCCACGGTGAGCCGGGGGAGCAGACCGAACGAGAACACGGCGAGTCCGCCGATGAGCACGACGACGGGGAGCGTGTTGAGCACCGACCGGATCGCGTCGTCCCAGGTGATCTCGTCCGATCCGGATGCTGCGACCCCAAGCCACATGGCCGTGCCCGTCGCCGCAAGGAGGAGGGAGCCGCCCAGCAGCGACAGCAGGGCATGACCGCCGAGCCAGCGTAGTCGTGACACCGGGCGCGCGAGGATGGCTTCGACTCGACCCGATTCCTCCTCGGCGCGGGCAGCCCCCATCCGCCAGGCGACCTGCAGGGCGACGGCGAGGCCGATCATGGTGCCCATCATGGAAAGGAATCCGCGGGTCGTCAGCACTTGATCGAGGCCGAGTCGGCCATGATCTGTTGGTAGCTCTTGTCCTGTGCCAGCCAGTCGATCATGGTGCTGATGAGGGAGCCCATGACAGCCGCGTAGGCGCCGAGCCCCAGAATCCAGCCCAGGAGGACGGCCCGGTTGCTGCGCCAAGCGAACGCGATCGGGCTCCCGAGCAGATGGAGGTGGGGCTCACGGCCCGCATCGGTCGCGAGGAGCGCGCCGCCAAGGTCGCGCCGAGCCCGAAGCATCACAGCCAGAGCTGCCAGCAACACCGGGACGATCAGCATCGGCACGAGCACCCGCAGGTCCGGGTCGCCATACGGCTGGAGCTCGTCCATCCAGCCCAAAGGGGTCCTTCGACCTTGCCAGGTGGGAACCCGGCAAAGAGGTTCACGCGACCGAGAATCCGTGAACGCAATGTGCGGGTCGTCGAGGACACCTTCGGAGTCCGCAGCCAGTCCGCAGAAAGTCCGCAAGAAGTTCACAAACCGCTATCAGCTGCCAACCACCATCAACGACGTTTCCGCATCAGAGCCATATTTCGCAAATCTTCAACATCGGCCGTTCATGGGGGGACACTTCCCCTACTACTACTGACCGACGAGATTCGATATACACATCGTCGGGGGCGTTACTGCGGTTCACCTGCCAGCGCGGCAAGCGTCCCGAGCCTTCCTGT
>Ga0097691_1002627_pt1 | contig 11766 bp, 5 predicted proteins | sample NGESurdeep072012_8_FD_72858 | JGI IMG/M metagenome (GOLD analysis project Ga0097691, IMG submission 72858) | Arctic peat soil microbial communities from Barrow, Alaska - NGEE Surface sample 210-1 deep-072012 | ecosystem: Environmental > Terrestrial > Soil > Wetlands > Peat ...
TTCTTTCCGCGACGAAGAAGGCAGTTCTTCCACGCGGACCGGCGCCGCCGCGGCGCCGGGCGAGAAGATGCCCTTCACCGCGAAGAGGACGAACTCCGGATTCCGGTAGACGGGGGTCAGGAGATCCGTCCAGGACTCGAACCGCGCGAGGTTCCCGCCTGCGTACGCTTTGCGCTCGAGATTCCCGACGGCGACGAGCGCGACGTGGTACCGAAGGAGAATCTGCTTGACGGCCGCCTCGTCCGCCGAGGTGTACGCCACCGTGACTTCCCCCTTGCGGCGGTCGGTCTCGGCCTGGCTGTGGCCGCGCTGCTGCGTGTGGTACTCCCAGCCCTGCACCGTCGGCAGGCCCGTGTTCATGGAGAGGCGCGTGAATTCCTGGTACGGCGGCCCCTGCGCCTCGAGGAGAACGGGCAAGCCGCGCACGTTCGCGTTGATCCATTCGATTGCGCCGCGGTCGGAGGGGTTTTGCCGCTCGAGGTAGGCCGTCCCGTCCAGGGTGAAGCGCGGCCAGCCGCCGCGGTCGAGCCGCAGAAAGCCGGCGAACGCCGTGACGGTGGTGAACAGCGCGGCCAGGCCGGCGAGGGCGGTCGCGAGGCGCCACGCGCGGCTTCTCGAGGAGAGAAACGTTTCCCACGCGAGCGCCCCCGTCAAGGAGAAGAGGAGCCAGGTCTCGAAGTGGAACTTGAAAACCGTGTTCATGCGGTCCCAGACGAAGACGAGCTCGCAGCCCGTCAGGACCGCGAAGCCGAACGCGGCGAGCGCGAGCGCCGGGCGGAGGCGCGCCTCCGTCGCGCGCCTCAGCGCCGCCCCGAGGGCGACGAGAAAGACGAGGGCCGTGAAGAGGCGCACGGAAGGGGCCTGAGCGAGCCGTAGTGGATGGAGCGAGAAAGACACGAGAGACAGCGGGAGCGCGACCGCCGCGAGGATCAGGATCGCGCGTGCGGCCCTCCCGAGAGGCGCGGAGCCTCTCCTCCATGCGGCGAAGGCGAACGGCACGAGGAGCGCGAGGAAGAGCCCCCACACGTTGAAGAAGTCCCACGGCTGTGCCCACGGGCCGACCTCGCGGCCCCAGTTCCGCGGCGGCGGCGTGAACTGCGCCCAGAACGGACGCGCGAGGAGCGCCCCCAGGAGGGCGACTCCCGCCGCCGGCACGAGAACCTTCTTAGCGAGCGCGGCGGCAGCGGCCGCAAGGCCCGGCGGCCGCGACCCGAGCCAGAGGACACCGGGTAGGAAGAGGAGAAGGCACGCGTAGACGGGTGTGCTCCACCCGTTCGTGATCTGGAGCGCGGCGAAGAAGAGGCCGGCGAGTCCGACGAGCGCTGCCGCGTGACGGTGAGCGAAAGAAGCCTGCCGGTCGCGCGTCACGAAGAAGAGAAGCGCCGCGACGAACGCCGCCGTGAAGGGCAGCGCGAGAACGTGAGCGTGGAGGTCCGCGAAGAGGAAGCTCCAGAACGGGTACTCGCTGACCGCGTTTGGCGCGATGACGCGCGACGTCGCCCAGAAGTAGTGCCAGTCGAGCGCGCGGCCGGCCTGATGGAAATGGAAGTCGAACGCCGTCCGCGGCCCGGAAGGAGGCGCGAAGAAGAGCGCGAGAAGGACCGCGACCGCGCCTGTGCGCAGGCGTCCGCCGAGCGCGGCGCCGGCGGCGAGGATCGCGGAGGCCGAAAGCGCGGCGGTCATCGCGATCGCGAGATTGAACAGGATGCCGGGATGAATGCCGAGAAGCTTCCCCGCCGCCGCGGCGAGGAAATGGCCGAAATACGTATACGAGAGCGGCGTGCCGGCGAGCCAGGGTTCGGGCGGCGGCAGCTCCGTGGACCTCAGGAGCGTGTTCAGGAACGAAAAGTCCATCGGCTTCTCGCCGGAGAAGATCTCGGGGTTGGCGGCGCGGACGGCGAGGAAGAAGAGGAACGTGCCCCAGAAGACCAGCGCCGTCTTCCAGCGCTCGGGTGTGGGCGTCACGGCTCCCGCGCGGCGCGCGCACAGGAAGCCGGCCGCGAGGAGCGCGGCCGTCGTGACGACGAGGAGGCCGCGCGTGAACGGCGCCCAGTGCCATGAGACGAGGAGCCACGGCAGGAACGCGAAGGCGAGGACGCCGGTGACCCGCCCGAGCGCCTCGCGGCCGGGCCGCGCGGGGAGGAGGAGGGCGAGAATTCCCGCGCCCGCGCGCCCCACGGCTTCCAGCCACGCGGCAAAGAGCAGCAGGGCCAGGAAGGACGACCGCAGGGTCGGGACCCCGGGGCCCGGCTCGGCGGCTTCGCCCCCCCCGGCTGCCGCGGTCATCGCGGACGCGGGGTGCGCGAGAAGGAGATCGTTCCGCGTCAGGATCTTCGAAGGCGTCGCCGACAGAAGGGTGCTCTCGAGCGTCTCGGCGGAGAGGCGCCTCGTGTTCTGGAAGAACAGGACCTTCGGGTGGTCGTAGACCGAGAACGACTCGTCGGCGAGCTCGTCGGGCACCTGAATTCCGAGGAGGGACGGGCGGGACGCGACTTCCCGGACGAGCGTGTAGCCGAGATCGCCGGCGAAGAGGAGGCGGAACGCGCGGTTCGTGAACGGAAACTTCTCGGGCGCGCGCGTGACGGCGCCGTAGAGGCGCTTCGTCTGGAGAACGACCCAGTCCGTCTCGGCGAGTCTGCGCGCGAGCTTCGCCATCTTTTCGGGCGAGTCGGGCTCGTAGAACGGGAACGTCACGATCTTGTAGCGTTCGGCGAGGCGCCCCGGGAAGCTGAAGGGAAACCCCTCGTCCCAGTCCTGCTCAAGAATATGCGCTCCGTCCGGCACGTGGTCGTGGAACCAGAGCGACGCCGTCACGAAGCTATGCGGGCGCGTGTAGATCCCGGCGAACGCGAGAACCCACACGGCGGTGCCGCCCACGACCGCGGCTCGGAGGACGCGCCCCGCCCGCCCGCGCTCGGCCTTCTCCGTGAGCCAGGCCGCCGCCCACAAAGCGAGAAGCGGGTAGACGGGCAGAAGGTACCGCGGGAACTTCACCTCGAACGTGCACGTCAGGACCACGTAGGGCACGAAGTACGAGACGAAGACCCACTCCACGTCCGAAAGCCTTCGGAAGAAGGCGACCTTGCGGGCCGAGGCCCACAGCGCGGCGACGCCGAGGAGCGGACCGAGACCCCAGAGCACGATCTCCCGGGCCTCGTACAGGAAGTTCGGGACGCCGACGTACTGGTTCGTGTACGGCAGCGTGCCCGCGTTTCGAACCATCGCGCCCTGTTCCGAGAGGGACCGCCAGAACTCGCGGAAGTCCAGGAACGCGTAAGGTTCGCCGAGGAAAAACGCGACGAGGACGGCGCCGCCGCCGGCCGCGAGGAGGAGCGTCCCGCGTCGCCATGCGCGCGCCGGCCGGCAGGCGAAGAAAATTGCGACGGCGAGGGGAAGGACGAGAGGCGCCGCGCTCGCTTTCGTCGCGATCGCGAAGCCCGTGAGCGCGCCGGCGAGGAGGGCGTCGCGCATACGCCCCCGCCGCGCGAGACGGCCCGAGGCGGCGAGCGCGAGGAGCACGAAAAGCGTGAGCGTCACGTCCGTGGAGGCGAAGTGCGAGGTCTGGACGTGGAGGACGGCGAGGGCGAGTAGGAGCCCCGCGAGGAAGCCCGTCTTCTGCCCATAGAGACGGCGGCCCACGGCGGCGAGGAGCGCGACGGTCAGCGCACCCGCGAGGGCCGACAGAAAGCGCCCGACGTGGATGACGCCGTCGTAGGACGCGAACCAGCCGCGGCCTGAGAGCGCCGCAAGAAGGGAGCAGAGGCCCCGGGTCAGGTAGAAGGGCAGCGAGCCATACGCGAAGAAGTGCGGGTTGAGCTGGAGCGGGTGGAAGGAGAGCTTGAGGATCGCGTCGCCGATCGCGCGCTCGTCCGGATGGAAGAAATGATTCTGGTCGAAGTCGAGCCCCACGATCCGCACGGATGCCGCGAGGATGAAGACGAGGGCTAGCCCTCGTCGGAAGCTCAGGGCAGGTCCGCGCGTCGGCATGGTGGCGTCCGACGATTATCGGCGAGGCGCCCCTCCGGCGGAAGCCATGTGCTACCTTCACCGTTCGTGATCCGACCTGCGGCGGTGCTGCGCTCCCGGCCGCGCCTCGCGTGCGCAGCGGCCTTGGGGCTCGCGGCCGCGGGCGAGGCGGTCGTCCGGACGGGCCACGCGTGGTACGCGGGCGCGGCGCTCACGCTGCTGGCCGCGCTCGTCCTCGCGCCCGGGGCGTGGCCGGCGCCCGAGCCCGCGGGCGCGTCGGTCATTCCCGCGCGGCGCGGCCTCGCCCTCGCGGGCGGTGCGGCGGTGACCGCCGCCTTCGCGGCCGGCTCGGCGCTTTTCCTCTGGCGCGGGGCTGAGCGGCCCGCGTTCACGCTCTGGATCGCCTCGCTCGCGGGGTTGCTCCTCACGGCGGCCTCGGCGGGGCGCGGCCTGGACGTCCCCGAGCGATGGGGCGTGGCGCGCCTCCCGGCGTCCCGCGCCCCACGCGTCGTGCTCGCGGTCTTCGCCCTCGCGCTCCTCGCCGGAGCCGCGTTCGTGAGGCTCTGGAACCTCGCGCACGTGCCCTTTGGCGTCAACCCCGACGAGGGCGACCAGGCCGCGCTCGCGATGCAGATCGCGAGCGGCTTCAACACGGACGGGTGGTTCGGCTTCGGCTGGTACCACCTCAGCATGGTCTACTTCAAGGTGCTCGCGGCCGTCATGTCCGTGACGGGGCTGGACGTCGCGGGCGCGCGGGTCTTCGGCGCGCTCTCGGGGCTCGTGACGGTCGCGGTCGTGACGGTCGCGGCCGTCCGGCACTTCGGCTGGCGCGCGGGGCTCCTCGCCGGGACGCTGCTGTCGTTCCTGGGAGGCGCGATCCAGTTCTCCCGCGTGACGACGGTCGCCGCGCCCACGCAGACGCTCTGGGCGCTCAGCGCGGCGGGCTTTCTCGAGGCGGCGCGCCGCGGGCGTGCGTGGGCCTGGGGGCTCGCCGGGTGCGCGGGTGGCCTGTCTATCTTCTTCTACCCGACGGGGCGGCTCTGGTGCCTCCTCGCGATCCCGTTCGCGATCTCGGTCTTCTGGAAGGCGCCGCGCGGCACGCGCGCCCGCACGGCCGCGGGCGTGGCGTTCGCGGCGCTCGCCGCGCTCGTAACGGCCGGGCCGTTCCTCGTCGGGGCCGTGCGCAACCCCGGCGAGTTCACCGTGCGCGCGCAGGAGACGACGGTCTTCATCCGCGAGAACGCGGCGCGCCTCCCATACGTCCGCGCTGAGTGGGGCGTCGGGCGCCTCCTCATCGCCCAGGTCGAGCACGCCGTCGGCTTCTTCAACCGCTACGTGGACCAGAACATCGTCTGGCCCACGGACCGGCCCCTCTTCCCCCCGGTGCTCGCGGCGCTGACGCTCCTCGGCGTCCTCGCCGCGACGCTCAAGGCGCGCGACGTGCGTTTCCTGCTCGTGTCGCTCTGGTTCTGGATCGGCTTTCTGGGCGTGATCGTGACCGTCGAGACGCCGAACATGCACCGTTCGGCGACCGCGATTCCCGTCCTGCCGCTCCTCGCGGCGCTCGTCCTCGACGAGGCGGCGCGCCGTTTCGGCCGTGCCGACGGGGCGTGCGCCGCCTCCACGGCCGCGGCGGCGGTCGTCGCGGCGCTCTGCGCGGGAGCCGAGCTGTCCTACTACTTCGGCACGTACGCAGCGCTCGACCGCTGGCCCTACACGCGCGTCGAAGGCGTGATCGCGGACGAGGCCGGAACGGGCGGCTGGGCCCTGACTGTGGGAAACGACGCGCACATGGTGAACTCCGGCTGGGTGCGCCTCCAGGCGCCACTGGCGCACCGCCTGGGCGTTGCGACGCCGGGCGTCGCCCTGCCGCTCGCGGTGCCCGCCGTCCGCGACCTCTCGTTCCTCGTATACACGCGGCAGCGCTACTACCTTCCGTACCTCGAGAGCGTCTATCCGGGCGGCGTGCGCCGCGAAGCGCGGCATTTCCCGAACGAGCTCGTCGCCACGGTGTACCGCGTGCCGCTCGCCGCATGGGCGCTGCGGCGTGGGGCCCTCGTCTCGGTCGCGGGGGGACCGCCCGTGCGGGTGGACGCGATCGGCGACCCGCCCCCCGGCGCCGCCGGCGCGGCGCGAGCGCCCCGGCCCGCGCGTTGGAGCGCGGCGCTCCGCGTGCCGCGCTTCGGGAACGTGCGCTTCTCGATCGAAGACGGCGTCCTCGCCGTGGACGGGCGCGAGATCCTGCGCGCGCGGGGCGGAGCCCGCGAGACGACCGTCGCGCTCCCGGAAGGGGACCACCGCGTCGTCTTCACCGCGCCGCTCGTCGCGGCCCCGGTGCCGTTCCTGTGGGAGCCAGAGGGCGAGCCTGAGCTTCGGCGCACGCGGCGTTCCGAGCTGTGGGCGGTCGACGGCCCGCCGCAGGGGCTCCTCGGGACGTACTCGGCGCCCAGGCTGCCCACGCAGCTCCGCCTCGACGCCACGCTCGCGGCCATGTCCCTCGGCGCAGATTTCGATTTCGACGTCGAATGGACCGCGCGTTGGCGAGGCACGCTCGTCGCGCCCGCCGACGGGCCTTACGTGTTCGGCTTCCTGACTCACGGCGGGACCGTCGAGATGACGCTCGACGGCGGCCTGCCCCGGCGCACGGCCGGCGACGGCGAGAAGATCCAGCGCTTCGAGCCCGTCCCCCTCATGCGCGGCCCGCACGCCGTGGAGATCGTCTACCGGGTGGAGCACCGGCCCGCGGCGATCGACTGGATCTGGACGCCGCCGGGCGGCGTCGAGTCCATCGTGCCGCCCTCCGTGCTTCGGCCTCCCTCCGACGCCGGGCCGCGGCCGGCACTTCCGCCCGAAACTCTGACCGAGCTGCGCGCCCGGCGGCGCGGCATGCCGTTTCTCTTCGTGCCCTGAGCGTTGGAAATCCGGCCTGGAGGCGCTATCCTTCAGGTACTTTCCGGTGGGTACCCGCAACCTGGCCCCGGAGCCCGGTGCAATCGGGACGCCGGACGGAGTGTTCGACATGAAGCGCACGCGAACGAACGTCTGGATCCCGGCTTGTTCCCTTGCCGTCCTCCTCTCGGCCTGCGGCGGGAGGAAGGAAGCGCCGAAGCCGTCGACGGGAGGCGCGCCCGCGGCCACGCCGGCCCCCACGCCCGCCTCCGCCCCGGCCAAGGTGCAGGTGCACATCGAGGTGTACCGCATGGGCTATGCGCTCGGGTCCGACGGACAGGTGCGCGGCGAGGGCAGCGCGTTCGGCAAAGGCGACAAGGCGTTCCTCTCCTTCGGCATCCGCGACGCGAAGCCCGGCTCGACGGTGCGCGTCGTGTGGGTGAAGAACCCCGCCGGCACGAAGGTCAACGAGGAGACGAAGGCGCTGCCTCCCGATCCAGGGACGGTGAGCTTCGTGGCGGACACGGCGAGCTGGGCGACCGGTGAGTACGGTGTCGAGATCTGGGTACTCGAGCCGTCCACCGAGCCGCGCCGCCTCGGCGCCGCCGGCCTCACGGTCTCCGCGAGCCGTCCGAAGTAACGCGGCCGCTCAGTCGATCAGGAGGATCTGCGCCCACGGGCCGCCGACGCCCGGCAGCTCCTCGACCCGCGCCTGCGGCCACGCCGCGAGGAGCCGCGGGACGTCGGTCGCGATCCTTTCGCGCGGCACCACGATAGCCTTCGGCCCGGCCGCCAGCACGGCACCCTCCCCGAGCTCCGGGATCTCGACGAGGTGCAGGTTCCAGACGTACGGCAGCATCTCTCCGAGGCGTGGCGGACGTCCGCCGTTCTGGACGTTGAGCGACCAGTCCGGCCGGTTCGTGGAGACGAGGTAGACCGTGCGGCCGGGGCCGAGCGTGCGGAGCCGGCGGCCGAGCGCGGTCGCCTCCCACATCGGGCGCTGCTGGCTCTCGTAGGCGACGTAGTGCTTGAGGTTCGCGGCGGTCGAGAACGAGAGGGCGGCCGCCACCGCGGCCGCGAGCGCGGCCGCGCGCAGGCGCCAGCCCGGGAGGCGAAGCGAATCGAGCACGGACGCCGCGGCCGCGCCCATGAAGGCGCACGCAATCGGGAGGCTCGGAAGCATCCGCGTGTACCACGGTGGCGAACCCGCGAAAGCGCCGAGGACGAGAAGGACGAGCCCGACGTAGAGGACGAGGAGGACGTTCAACGAGAAGCCCGCCGCGAGCACGATCGCGACGCCCGCGACGAAGAGGGCGGCCTCTGTCGTGTTCAGCGCCGGCGACATCGAGCCCTGGCTGCTCTGGTCCGGCGTTGCGAAGAACCAACCCGCGCTCATCGCGAGCGGGCGACCGAAGGACGCGCGCAGCCGCTCGTGGTTCAGTCCGCCCTGCGGCTTGTACACCTCGAGCGACTCCTGCGCACGCGGCATCGCGTAGTTCGGCAGCGCGATCCACAGCGGCAGGAGCGGGACGATCCACAGGAGGAACACGAGCGCCATGAGCGGCGGTCCCGCCCAGCGACGGGCCGTCGCCCGCGGGGATCGCAGCGCGAGGACGATCCCGGCGAGGAAGCAGGCGACCGGCGCGACCCGCGAGGCCGGCCAGAGATAGAAGCACCACCCGGCGACCCAGCCGCCGAGAAGCCACCATCCAGCGCGGTTGGTCTTCAGGGCGAGGGCGAAGAAGACGAGTAGCCACAGACCCGCGACGGCCGAGACGCCCGTCGCGGACATGCGGTTGAAGTGGATCCACGGCACGGCGCCCGCGAGAAAGATCGCGCCGAGGAGGCCGGTCGCGCGCCCCCGCCATGCCGTCCCGAGGATGTACACGGCGAGGACTCCGGAGATGCCGGCGAGCGCGGGACCGAGCCGGAAGCCCGTCTCCGTCGGGCCCGCGAGGAGGAAGCCCGCCATCTCGGGCAGGAGGCCCATCACGGGCACGGGGACGAAGCCCGGCTGGAAGATACTTTGGAGCCGGCCGTCGAGGAGTTCGAGCGCCGAGACGGACGTGTAGACGAAGTCGAAGTGGATGTTCGTCGGGACGTCGAGCAGGCGGTAGAGGTGGGTCACGCACGCGGCGCCCAGAGGGACGGCCACGGGCCAGTGCGCGCGAACCGCCTCGCGCAGGCGCACGCGGCCGCGGAAGGACGCCGCGACCATGGCGAAGACAAGGACGTGGAGGCCGGCCCAGAGACAGGCTGAATCCGCCTCGGCCTTCGCGGCACGCCAACGGTACAGCAGCGCCATCCCCGCTGCGAGCACGGCGGCGCCCCCGAAGAGGGCCATGAGAAGTCGCCGGTCCTCGGCGGGCGCCGCGAGGACGGCTTGCCAGTACGGGTCCCTTCGCCGCGTCGCGACGCGGTCCCAGACTGCAGCAGCCAACGCAAGGCCGAAGCCGAGAAGGAGCGGCACGTCGCGCTCGGGGTGGAACAGGGCATCGAGCTGGAGCACGCCGCGCCGCGTCAAAATGAGCGCGGCGGTGTAAAGCACGAGCGGCACGAACGCCGCGGCCGTCGAGGCGAGGCGGCGCGCGGGAGCGGGCCGGCCCGCGGACGAGACGTTCGGCGGCGAGCTGAGGGGCGCGTCGGACGGGCCGTCACCTGGCGCCGCGGCCCGGGGGCGGCCACGCGCGAAGAAGACCGCCGCGCCGACGGCGATGCCGACCACGAGGTTCGTGCCGATCGCCCGCGCGGGCTCCTCGCCGACCCAGCGGATGAGCGCCGGCATCCGCAGGGAGCCGAGGATGAGGCCGATCAGGCCGCCGAGGACGCCGATCACGAGGCCGCTGACCACGGCGGCGCGCACGTCGAGGCCGCTGCCGGGATGACGCGCCGTCGGGGCCGCCTTGGGGCGCAGGAGGTCGAGCCCGAAGGCCAGAAGCGCTGCCCCGATCACGATCCGGAGCGCGTCGGCGGGGATCGAGGCGGCGGCGAGCCCGCCCACGATCGCGCCGAGCACCGAGGGCGGCAGCATCCAGGCGACGAGGCGCCAATCGACCCGGCCCGCCCGGATGTGGGTGGCCGAAGCGGCTGCCGCAGCGATTCCGGAGACGGCGATATTGGCGCCGCCGGCGGCCGCCGGGCTCGTCGCCACGAAGAGCATGACCGGCAGACGGATGTTGCCGAGAACGAGCCCCACGAGGCCTCCCGCGAGTGCCACGAGAAAGCACCAGAGACCGACCCCCGCCAACACCAGCCCGTGCACCGGCTTGAATATGAAGCATGAGCGAACGAATGCGGCGAGTGAACGCGTCTGTCAGGCAGGTCCTGGCGGAGACGCTGCCCGAGCTGAAGGATCCGCGGATCGGCCTCGTGACGATCACCGGCGTGGTGACGAGCCCCGACCTGCGGATCGCGACGGTGTACGTCAGCGTCCTCGGGAATGCGCGCAAGCGGCGCACGACGCTCGCCGGCCTCGAGGCTGCGCACGGGCTGCTGCAAGCACAGCTGGCGCGCCAGCTCCGAATGAAGCGAACCCCGCAATTGACGTTCGAGTACGATCTCTCGGTCGAGCGCGGCGTCCGAATGACGCAGCTGATCGACGAGCTCGCCCCTGACGGTGATGACGCAAACGACTGACCTGCAGGCGGTGGCGGAGACACTCCGGGCGCACGACCGGTTCCTCGTCGTGACGCACGAGAACCCGGACGGCGACGCGTTGGGCTCGCTGGTCGCGACGACCGTCGCGCTCCGCCAGCTCGGCAAGGATGTCGAGATGTTCCTGTCCGGCAGCTCGGCGATTCCGCAGGAGTACAGCTTCATGCAGCTCGACGGGGTCCTCCGCGAGCTGCCCGCCGACGTGGCTGAGCGCGTCCTCGTCGCCGTCGACTGCGCCAAGGCCGACCGGATCGGGCCCGATCCGGCGCCTGTCGAGCAGACGAAGCTCGTGATCGACATCGACCATCACCACGACAACACGCGCTTTGGCGCCGTCAACCTCATCGTGTCCGACGCGTCGTCGACGGGCGAGGTGCTGCGCGACGTCTTCGCGGAGCTCGGCGTGAAGATCACACCGGAGATCGCAGAGCCGTTGTACATCGCGCTCGTGACCGACACGGGTCGCTTCCAGTACACGAACACGACGCCGAAGTCGCTGCGGCTCGCCGCCGAGCTCGTCGAGGCCGGGGCCGACGTGCACGCGGTGTTCCAGCAGGTCTACGAGTCAGTCGAGTTCGCGAAGCTGAAGCTGCTTGCGCGCGCGCTCGATCGTGCACGCGTGCTCGAGGGCGGGCGCATCGTCGTCTCGCATCTCCTGCGCACCGACTTCGCAGACGTCGGTGCGGTCGAGCCGTACTCCGAGGGGATCATCGACTACCTGCGCGCCGTCGAAGGAGCGGAGCTCGCAGTCCTGATCCGCGAGCCGCCGCGCGACGACGGACCGCTACGGCGCATCTCGCTGCGTGCGAGCGTCGACGAGCTCGACGTCTCCGCAATCGCGCGTCTGTTCGGCGGCGGCGGTCATCGTCAGGCCGCCGGGTTCTCGAGCGAGAAGTCGATCGACGAGATCACCGAGCTCGTCCGCCAGGGATTCGTGTCGCAGCGTGCCCCCGCGAGCGCTTGAGCCCGCGGGCGTCGCGCTCGTCGACAAGCCCGCCGGCCCGTCGTCGTTCGCCGTCGTCTCGCAGATCCGCCGCCTGACCGGCGCGCGCACCGGACACGCCGGCACGCTCGATCCGTTCGCGACCGGGCTCCTGCTGCTCCTCTCCGGGCGCGCGACGAAGCTGACGCCACAGCTCGTCGGGCTCGACAAGCGTTACGTCACCGAGGTCGACCTGCGCGCGCGTACGTCGACCGGCGATCCCGAGGGCGAGATCGTCGAGACGCTCGAGCCGCCGGACGAGGCAGAGCTCGAGC
>Ga0097691_1002628_pt1 | contig 11759 bp, 9 predicted proteins | sample NGESurdeep072012_8_FD_72858 | JGI IMG/M metagenome (GOLD analysis project Ga0097691, IMG submission 72858) | Arctic peat soil microbial communities from Barrow, Alaska - NGEE Surface sample 210-1 deep-072012 | ecosystem: Environmental > Terrestrial > Soil > Wetlands > Peat ...
GCAGGTATCCCTGGTCGCGCAGTCCGTATACGCGCCGCGGCGAGACGCGCGGCAGGCGAAGCCGTGGACGCGCCAACCTGAGCCGCCGCGCGCACCTACAGCCCGCGCGAGATCAATTCCTTCATCACCTCCGAGGTGCCGCCGTAAATGCGCGACACGCGCGCGTTGACGAAAGCGCGCGCGATCGGGTATTCCGTCATGTAGCCGTAGCCGCCGTGCAGTTGCAGCATGTCGTCCAGACCCGCGCACAGCGTCTCGGTGGTGAAGAGTTTGGCGATCGCCGCTTCTTCCACCGTCAGCTTGCGCCGCAGGTGCTCGGCCAGGTAATGATCGACCATGATGCGCATCGCAGTGGCTTTCGCCTTCAGCTCAGCCAGTTTGAACTTGGAGTTTTGGAAATCGAATACGGTCTGGCCGAATATCTTGCGTTCCCTGGTGTAGCGGATGGTTTCAGTGAGCATCGCCTCCATGGTGGAGGCCGCGCCGATGGCGATGATGAAACGCTCCTGCGCCAGCTCCTGCATCAGGTGAATGAAGCCTTTGTTCAGTTCCCCCAAAAGGTTCGTTGCCGGCACGCGCACCTCGTCGAAGAACAGCTCCGCAGTGTCGGCCGCGTTCTGCCCGATCTTCTCCAGCTTGCGGCCTTTCTTGAATCCGGCCCGGTCCGCCTCGACCAGGAACAGCGACACGCCCTTGGCGCCGGCGGCGGGGTCGGTCTTGGCCACGACCACGATCAGATCGCAATTGAGACCGTTGCTGATGAAGGTCTTGCTGCCGTTGATCACGTACTCGTCGCCCTGCCTGACCGCGCTGGTACGGATCGCTTTCAGGTCGGAGCCGGCGCCTGGTTCGCTCATGGCGATGGCGAGGATGCACTCGCCGCTCGCGCACTTGGGGAGCCAGCGGCGCTTCTGCTCGTCCGTGCCCAGGCGCAGGATATAGGGCGCGATGATGTCCGAATGCAGAGAGAAACCCGGACCGCTGATGTTGGCCGAGGCCAATTCCTCGATCAGCACCGCGCAGTGGCCGAAGTCGCCGCCGCCGCCGCCGTATTCCTCCGGCAGCGAGGTGCACAGCAGGCCCTCGCGCCCGGCCTTGAGCCAGGTTTCGCGGTCGACGCAGCCGGCCTTGTCCCATTCGGCCTGGCGCGGCAGGCACTCGCGCTCGACGAAGCGGCGCACCGTGGCGCGGAACATTTCGTGGTCTTCGCGATACACCGTGCGCGTAATCATCACCGGATTTCCCATGTCAAACGAACGCTTCGCCGGCTTTCGCCTTGTCGCGCACGATTTTCGGGCAGGCGTAGCGCTCGCCGTACCGGGCGGCGAGCGCATCGGCGCGCGCGGCAAATTTCGCCACGCCTACGGAGTTGATGTACTGCAGCGCGCCGCCGGCCCAGGCGGGGAAGCCGATACCGAAGATGGAACCGACGTTGGCGTCGGCGACGTTTCTGAGCACGCCCTCCTCCAGGCAGCGCGCCGATTCGATCGCCTGGATATAAAGTATGCGGTCCTTCAATTCCTGCATGTCCCAGGCGGCGCCGGGTTTTTCGAACAGGCGCTTCAACTCGGGCCACAGGAATTTCTCTCCGCCCGCCGGATATTCGTAGAATCCGGCGCCGCCGGCGCGGCCGGGCCGCTTGAATTCGTCCACCATGCGATCGACCAGCGCGAACGCCGGGTGCTGTTTGTACGCCTTGCCCTCGGCGGCAGGATCGGCCATCGCCTGCTTGCGTACCATCTGGGAGAGCTTCATCGACACTTCGTCGGCGATGGCGAGCGGCCCCACCGGCATGCCCGCCTGGCGCGCGGCATTTTCGATCACCGGCGCCGGAATGCCTTCGAGCAGCATCGCCTGGCCCTCGCTCACCCAGGTGCCGAACACGCGGCTGGTGAAAAAGCCGCGCGAGTCGTTGACCACGATCGGCGTCTTGCCGATCTGCTGCACATAATCGAAGGCGCGCGCCAGGGTTGCGTCGGACGTCGCCTTGCCGACGATGATCTCGACCAGTTGCATCTTGTCCACCGGCGAGAAGAAATGCAGGCCGACGAAGCGATCGGGGTGTTGCGATGCCTGGGCGAGGCCGGTGATCGGCAAGGTCGACGTGTTGGAAGCGAAAATCCCGTCCGCCGCCAATTTGGGTTCGGCCTCTTTCGTGACCTGCGCCTTCAGTTCGCGATTTTCGAACACGGCTTCGACGATCAGGTCGCAGCCGGCGAGGTCCTCGGCCGAGGCGGTCGGCTTGATCAGCTCCAGCGTCTGGCTCGCGCCCGCGGCATCGGTGCGGCCCTGCTTGATGCGTCTGTCCAGCAACTTCGCGCTGTAGGCTTTGCCCTTCTCCGCCTGATCGAGGGTGACGTCCTTCAACACGCAGGGGATGCGGCGCGTGGCGTTGGCCCAGGCGATGCCCGCGCCCATCATGCCGGCGCCGAGGATGCCCACCCTGGACGCTTTCCATTTCGGCAGGTTCTTCGGGCGCGAGGCGCCAGACTTGATCGCGTTGAGGTTGAAAAAGAACGCGGTGATCATGTTGCGCGCGACCTGCCCGGTCATCAGCTTGGCGAGATAGCGCGACTCGTTGCGCATGGCGGAGTCGAAGTCCGTCATCGTGCCCTCGACGGCGCAGGAAAGTATCGCTTCGGGCGCCGGATACAGGCCGCGTGTCTTTTGCGTCAGGACGGCAGGGGCGACGGCGAGCATCATGCCGGCGCCGGGAGCGCGCGCGCCGCCGCCGGGTATCCTGTAATCCTTGCGGTCCCAGGGTTGTTTCGGTTCCGGGTTCGCGGCGATCCAGTCGCGCGCGCGCGCGATCAGCGCGGCGCGATCGGCGACCAGCTCGTCGATCAGCTTCAGCTTCATCGCCTCGGCCGGTCGCATCAGCTTGCCTTCGGCCAGCATCGGCAGCGCCGCCTGCAGACCGAGCAGGCGCACCATCTTGGTCACCCCGCCCGCGCCCGGCAGCAGGCCCAGGCTCACCTCGGGGCAGCCGAGTTCGATTTTCGGGTCGTCGATGCAGATGCGCCAGTGCGCGGCAAGACAGATCTCCCAGCCGCCGCCGAGCGCGGCGCCGTTGATCGCCGCTACCACCGGCCGACCGGAAAGCTCGAGCTTGCGCAACGCCGCCTTGATCGCCTCGATGTTGCGGTACACCTCGGGCGCATCCTTTTCGCTGAGGCGCAGCACGCTCTTTAAATCGGCACCGGCAAAGAAGCTCGCCTTGGCCGAAGCCAGGATCACACCGCGCAGCTTGTCCTTTTCCGCGATCACGCGATCGACGCAGGCGATGAAATCCTGGTGCCAGGCCTGCGACATGGTGTTGACCGGGCCATCGGGACTGTCGAAAGTCAGCGTGACGATGCCCTCGGCATCGGTTTCGTAGCGTATTTGGTTCATGCGTCCTTCTTATTGGCGAGTATCAAAATAGTTTGTCATTCCGAGTCCCCTCCAGGGATAAACTTCGCGAGGAATCTGCTGTTTCGTCGAACGAGAAGCAGATTCCTCGGGCTACGCCCCGAAGGTCTCGATCCCCCCTGAGGGGAAAGTCCCCTTGGGGGACGCCCTCGGAATGACAGATTGAGTTTGTTACAAACGCTCGATGATGGTGGCGATGCCCATGCCGCCGCCTATGCACAGGGTCGCCAGGCCGTAACGCAGCTTGCGCCGCTCGAGTTCGTCGAGCAGGGTGCCGAGGATCATCGCTCCGGAGGCGCCCAGAGGATGCCCCATGGCGATGGCTCCGCCGTTGACGTTGACCTTTTCCGCCGGCACGCCGAGTTCCTTCATAAACTTCATCGGCACCACCGCGAAGGCCTCGTTGACCTCGAACAGGTCGATCTGGTCCACCGTCATGCGCGCGCGCGCCAGCGCCTTCTTCGCCGCCGGCGCCGGCCCGGTGAGCATGATGGTCGGATCTGCGCCGGTGATCGCGGCGGCGACGACGCGGCCGCGCGGGGTCAGGCCCAACTCGCGGCCCTTCTTCTCGCTCCCGATCAGGATCGCGGCAGCGCCATCGACGATGCCGGAGGAATTGCCGGCGGTATGGATGTGGCGGATGCGCTCGACCTGGGGATACTTTTGCAGCGCCACGGCGTCGAAACCCATCTTGCCTGCCTGCTCGAACGAAACCGGTAGCGCGGCGAGCGCCTCCATGGTCGTGCCCGGGCGGATGGTCTCATCCTGGTCGAGCACCGTGAGCCCGACGCGGTCGATCACCGGAACGATGGATTTATTGAAATAACCGGCGGCGCGCGCCGCGGCCGCTTTCTTGTGCGAGCCCATGGCGAATGCGTCCACCTGCTCGCGGGTGAAACCTTCCAGCGTCGCGATCAGATCGGCGCTGATGCCCTGCGGGATGAAATGGGTGGAGAGACTGGTTTCGGGATCCTGCGCCCAGGGGCCGCCGTCGGATCCTATCGGTATGCGCGACATCGATTCGACGCCGCCGGCAACGACCAGGTCCTCCCAGTCGGAGCGGATCTTCTGCGCCGCGAGGTTGACCGCCTCCAGTCCCGAGCCGCAGAAGCGGTTGAGCTGAAAGCCCGCGGCCTTCCAATCCCAGCCCGCCGCAAGCGCGGCGGTCTTGCCGATGCATGCGCCCTGCTCGCCTACAGGCGAGACGCAGCCGATCACCACGTCGTCGACCTGGCTGGTATCCAGATCGTGACGATGGGCAAGCGCGTTGAGCGCGCCTGCGAGCAGATTGACCGGTTTGATGTCGTACAGGGCGCCGCTCGATTTGCCGCGGCCGCGCGGCGTGCGGATTGCATCGAAAATCATGGCTTCGGCCATCGTGGTCTCCCGGATCAGGTTGAAGGGGACGGGCGCAGGCGATGTGCGCCGCAGGAGGTATCATGATACAACTCTTCGACCAGGGCCGCGCGGCGGCGGCGGTCTCTTGCATGCTGCCTTAATCCGCGGACCGGACGCTGCCAGGATGCGCGCGTAGGCTTCCGGCGTGGCACACTAGCGGCATCGGCAAGGCGCAAAAGGGGATCAATCCATGTCCGACCCAACGACCGAATTCCGCGCGCTGAGCGAGCGCATGACGCAGGCGATCTGCCGCGGCGACGGCGCCGCCGCGGCGGCCTGCTTTGTCCCCGACGGGATTTACCACGACGGCTTCTACGGCGAGTTCAGCGGCCGCGAAGCGATCCGCGACATGGTGGAGAACCGGTTCCACGCCAATGCGCGCGACTTCTCCTGGACGCTGTCCGATGCCTTAAGCGACGGCAGCCTGGGTTACGCGCGCTACGGTTTTTCCTACACCTCCAAGATTCCGGGCAGCGTGGGCGCGCGGGTGTTTTTCTCCGGAATCTCCCAGGTCCGGCTGCAGGACGGCCTGATCGCCCGCTATGGCGAAGTGTTCGACCGCGGAATTGCGCTGGCGCAAATGAATTTCCCTCCGGAACGGATTGCGAAATCGCTCGCGCGCTGGGCGGCCGAGGAAAAGCCAGGGGGAAAATAAATCCCCGCGGATGCCGCGCAATCTGTATAATCTGCCCCGCATCGTTCAATCCCAGTCTGTCCGCTGCTCTCGCGGTTCTCTTTCAGTTCCCCGAATCAACCAATATCATCTGCCTGGACTGGCATCGCGTAACCAATCGCGACAGGCCGATACCAGGAGCAATACATGTCTTTTTCCGCACTCGGCCTGCGCGCCGAGCTTTTGCTTGCCGTCGGCGAGCAAGGCTATACCGAACCTACCCCGATTCAGGCACAGGCGATTCCCGCTGTGCTCGCCGGCCGTGACGTCCTGGGCGGCGCCCAGACCGGCACCGGCAAGACCGCAGGCTTCACCCTGCCCATTCTGCAAAAACTCGCCGAGCAAGCGGGCGGACCGCACGGCCGCACGCCGGTGCGGGCGCTGATCCTGGTGCCCACGCGCGAACTCGCGGCCCAGGTGCAGGCAAGCGTATTCACCTACGGCAAGCATCTGCCCAAGATCAGGTCGCTGTCGGTGTATGGCGGCGTCGGCTTTCACCCGCAGGTGCAGGCGCTGAAGCGCGGCATCGACATCCTGGTGGCGACGCCGGGCCGCTTGCTCGACCACCTGTCGCAGCGCACCGTGGATCTGTCCAAGGTGCAGGTGCTGGTGCTCGACGAAGCCGACCGCATGCTCGACATGGGTTTCATTCCCGACATCCGCAAGATCCTCGCGCATTTGCCCAAGCAGCGGCAGAACCTGCTGTTTTCGGCCACGTTCTCCGACGAGATCAAGAAGCTCGCCGATGGCTTCATGCACGACCCGCTCCTGATCGAAGTCGCGCACCGCAACGCCACCGCCGAGCTGATCGCCCAGCGCGTGCACCCGGTGGACCGCGAGAAGAAGAAAGACCTGCTCGCGCACCTGATCACCACCGGCGACTGGAAGCAGGTGCTGGTGTTCACGCGCACCAAGCACGGCGCCAACAACCTCGCCGAGAAGCTGGTCAAGTCCGGCATCCGCGCCGACGCGATCCACGGCAACAAGAGCCAGCCCGCGCGCACGCGCGCGCTCGCCGAGTTCAAGTCCGGCAAGATCAAGGTGCTGGTCGCGACCGACATCGCCGCGCGCGGCCTCGACATCGACGAACTGCCGCATGTGGTCAATTTCGAGCTGCCCCACGTGGCTAACGATTACGTGCACCGCATCGGCCGCACCGGCCGCGCCGGTTCGAGCGGCGAAGCCGTCTCGCTGGTATGCGTGGACGAACTCGGTCTGCTGCGCGACATCGAGCGCCTGATCAAGCGCGAGATCAAGAAGGAAATCGTGCCCGGATTCGAACCCGACCCGCGCATCAGGGCCGAGCCGATCGTGCAGGGCAAGCGCGGCGGGCAGCAGCAGCGCCGCCCTTCCAATGCGCCGCACAAGGCCGGCAACCGCGGCCAGCATGCGCCGCGTCAGCCTGCCAACCGCGCCGGCGGCAGAAACAGCCGCGACTCGGGCAGGCGCACGTCAGCGTATTAGGCAGCGGGCAGGCCGGCGATCACTCGCCGGCCTTCATGCATTTGGCGGCATGGAAATGCGACCCTACGGCTGGAATTGTCATTCCGAGCAACGCGAGGAATCTGCTGTTCAGTTCAAGCAAAATCAGATTCCTCGTCCTCCGGCCTCGGAATGACAATATTTGAGATTGACGACTTTCCCCGCACCGGCTCGAAGGTCCAATCTACCGGCCGCCCCCAGACCACCTCGTTGAGCCCGCGGCGAGAACACGGGTATCATTCGCCAAAATCCACCCAGCGCCAGGAGAGCTTCCCCATGAAAGCAGTGCTTTGCAAGCAACACGGTTTGCCCGATACGCTCGTCGTCGAGGACATCCCTTCCTTGGTGCCCGCGCCGGGCCAGGTGGTGGTGAGCATGAAGGCAGCCGGCGTCAATTTTCCCGATGCGCTCATCATCCAGGGCAAGTACCAGATGAAGCCGCCGCTGCCCTTCTCGCCCGGCACCGAGCTGGCGGGCGTTGTGAAAGCAGTCGGCGAAGGGGTGAAGCATCCCAAACCCGGCGATGCGGTGATCGCTTATGCCGGCTGGGGCGGATTCGCCGAGGAGGTTGCGGTGGATGCGCGCGCCTGCATCCCGCTGCCGCCCGGCGTGGACTTCAAAGTGGGCGCGGCGTTCATGATGACCTACGGCACTTCCTACCACGCGCTCAAGGACCGCGCGCAGTTGAAGGCGGGCGAGACGCTGCTGGTCCTCGGTGCCGCAGGCGGCGTCGGCAGCGCAGCGGTCGAACTGGGCAAGCTCATGGGCGCGCGCGTCATCGCCGCGGCCTCCACCGACGACAAACTCGAGGCGTGCAAGCAGCTCGGCGCGGACGCCACCATCAACTATGCAAGCGAGGACCTGCGCGAGGCGGTGAAGCGCATCACCGAGGGCAAGGGCGTGGACGTAGTCTACGATCCGGTGGGCGACAAGTTCGCCGAGCCGGCGATGCGCGACATGGCCTGGGGCGGGCGCTACCTCGTGATCGGTTTCGCCGGCGGCGAAATACCGAAGATTCCGCTCAACCTGCCGCTGCTGAAGGGCTTTTCCATCGTCGGCGTGTTCTGGGGCAATTTCACGCGCAAGGAGCCGCAGAAAAACGAGGCCAACGTGCGCGAACTGCTGGGCTGGATCGCCGGCGGCAAGCTGAAGCCGCTGGTGAGCGCCGCCTACCCGCTCGCGCAGGCGGCACGCGCGCTCAAGGATGTGATGGAGCGCAAGGTCAAGGGCAAGGTGGTGCTGGTTTCGGGTTAGAGGTTCAGCAGTCAGGCTGGCCCGCCGGCGGCTGCGGCTCACGCACATAGCCCAGACGCTGGGGTGCGTCTTCGGCGCGGATCAGCGCCAGCGGCAGGCTGGCGGCGCCGGTATTGAAATACACCCCTGCCGCGTCATCCCCCTCTTCGATCAAGGCGAGCAGCCGTTCCTCGTCGAGCGCATGGCCGTCCGCGTAGGAGAGCGCTTCCACTCCGCGCGGCAGGTCGCGATCGAGCAACAGCCCGGGCCCATGCTCGGTGACGAGCAGCAGATTGCCCGCCTCGTCCATCCACGCCGACTGCAGATCCGCACAGGGCGCGCCCGTATGCGTTTCGAACGACAGCGGATGCGCGCTCGCGATGCGGTAGACGAGCGGCGTGTAGTCTAGCTTGACGTAGACCCGCTGCGGCCCGTTCTGGAAATACCAGCGTCCCTGCTCGTCATGGGCATAGTTGCGGCCGATGAATTCGATCAGCTTCTGGTTGGTGACGGGCTCGAACTGGCGGGCGGACCGGTCAGGCGACGCGCTCTTGATTGACCACTGTCCGCGACGGTCCAGGGCCAGCCAGCCGTAGACCACAGGCACGTTCGGCCATTTGGCCATGGCGCGAATTACAATGGGGTCCATGATCTCGAGGGTCTTCTATCTCAGCACTTTCACTTGCCCGCAGACGGAGCGCATGTCAGTATAGTCGCAAATCCGATAGCGATACTCCCCGCCCTGCCGCGGGAGCGGCACAACTTGCCAGAGGAACCTATGGAACCCAAGTTGGTTTACCTTTCCCGGCCTTGGTTGAAATTCTACGAGCCCGGTGTCCCGGCGAATCTGGAGGTGCCGCTGAAGTCGCTGACGCAGGCCTTCGAAGAGGCGACCGCCAAATTCGGCGCCAAGACTGCGCTGGTGTTCTACGGCCGCGAAATCAGTTTCAGCGAACTACGCGCTCTTACCGACCGGCTTGCCGGCGCGCTCGCCCGCCTGGGGCTGAAGAAAGGCGACCGCATCGGCCTCTATCTGCTGAACAGCCCGCAGTTCGTGATCGCGTATTTCGCGGCGCTGAAGCTCGGCTGCGCCGTCACTCCCATCAGTCCCGTATACACCAGCCACGAGGTCAGGTTCCAGCTCCAGAACAGTGGCGCGCGCGTCGTAATCTGCCAGGACATCCTGTTCGACAAGGTGGAGAAGTCCGGCGCCGCGCTCGATCATATCGTCGTCACCAACGTGAGTGAATACCTGCCGGCACTCAAAAAGTTTCTCGGCCAATCCTTCCTCGGCAAGATCTTCGGTGACATCACCATTTCCGCGCCCGCCATCCCCAAGCGCGAAAACGTGCACCGGTTGCAGGATCTGCTCGCCCAGGGCGCAGCGAGCGTGCCCGCCGCCGCCATCGATCCCAAAGCTGACATCGCCGCCCTGCCCTACACCGGCGGCACCACCGGCAATCCCAAGGGCGTGATGCTGACCCATTTCAATCTGATCGCGGCTCAGGTCGCAGGCCAGGCTGCCTTTCCCGGCTTCGACGAAGGCAAGGAGGTGATCATCGCCTTTCTCCCCTTTTTCCACATCTACGGCCAGGTAGTGCTCATGCTCAACGGCCTCACCCAGGGCAACACCCTGGTGCTGTTCACCACGCCCGACACCGAGGGTATCCTCGAAGCAATGGAGAGGTACAAGGCTACGGTGTTCTACGGTGTGCCCACGCTGTACGAGTATCTCAAGGACCACAAGGACACCAACAAGGTCAACTGGAAGCGGCTGAAGCTCGTCGTCTCCGGCGCCGACACCCTGCACGAATCGACCATGGCGGACTGGACCAAGCGCACCGGCTCTGCCATCACCGAGGGCTATGGCTTGACCGAGACCTGCGCCGGCAGCCACGTCAATCCGCGCCACCGCCCCAAGCCCGGATCGTTCGGTTTGCCGATCCCGAACATGATGGCGGCGGTGATCGCTCCGGAGGGAACCGAGTTCGTGCCGCCGGGCGAGACCGGCGAACTGATCCTCAAGGGACCCAATGTCATGCTCGGCTACTGGAACGCCCAGGAGGAGTCGAACAAGGTGTTCATCGACGTCGACGGCGAGCGCTGGCTGCGCACGGGCGACATCGTGCGCATGGACGAAGAAGGCTATTTCCACTTCCACGACCGCGCCAAAGACCTGATCAAGTACAAGGGCTACTCGGTGTTTGCGAAGGACATCGAAGACGTGCTGTACCAGCACGACAAGATCAAGGCCGCGGGCGTGATCGGCGTGCCCGATCCGGCGGTAGGGCAGAAAATCAAGGCCATCGTGGTGCTGCAGCCGGAGGCGCGCGGCCAGCTGTCCGAAGAGGACGTCCTCGCCTACTGCAAGGAGCATCTCGCCGCCTATAAGGTGCCGCACATCGTGGAGTTCCGCGGTGAACTGCCCAAGACCGACGTCGGCAAGGTATCGCGGCGCGAGTTGCGCGATGAGCACGCGACTTAGGAGCTGTTGCAGAATGATCACAACAGCCTGTTAGGCAGCATTGGATCTTTGAGGGAAACTCCGTGTGAGTACTCCGTTCTTCCGGGTCGAGAATCTGACCAAGCGCTTCGGCGGCTTGGTCGCGGTCAACAATATTTCGTTCGACGTGCGCCGGGACGAGATCGTCGGCATCATCGGGCCCAATGGCGCCGGCAAGACGACGCTGCTGCGCCTGATCACCAAGATACTCAAACCGGATTCGGGCAGCATCATCTTCAACGGCGAAGATATCACCGGTTTCAAGCCCTGGGACGTGGTCAATCGCGGCATCGCCGGCACTTTTCAGAACACGCGCCCGTTCCGCCATCTGCCGATTATCGCCAACGTGATGGTGCCCTGCCTCAACCCGCGCTCGCAGCACCGCGGCGAATGGGTGAAGCGCATCGAGGCGAAAGCGATGGACGCGCTCGAGTTCGTAGGCATCTCCGACCTGGCGCTGGAACCGGCCTCGGCCCTGTCCCAGGGCGACCTGAAGCGCCTCGAAGTGGCGCGCGCCATTGCCTCCGAGCCAGAACTGCTGCTCCTGGACGAACCGCTCGGCGGATTGAGCCCGGCCGAGTCGGGGCTGCTGGTAAAGTCGATCCGCCGCCTGCACAAAGGCGGGCGCTTCGGGCGACTGCATTCGGAAGGTCCGGCGGTGCTGATGATCGAACATAAACTCAAAGAGCTCATGTCCATCGCCGATCGCGTCATCGTCATCGATTACGGTGAAAAAATCGCCGACGGCCCGCCGGCTGAAGTCGTGAAAGACCCGCGCGTGATCGAAGCCTATTTGGGAACCGAGCATGCCGCTGCTTGAAATATCCGATCTGTCGGTGCGCTATGACAAGGCGCAACTGCTCAATGCAGTGTCGCTCAGCGTCAATGCAGGCGAGCTGGTCGGTGTGGTTGGGCCCAACGGCGCCGGCAAATCGACCATGCTACGCGCCATCTCCGGCCTGGTGCAGTGGGAAGCGCAGACCAAGCGCGGCACCTCCGGCGTCATCGCGGTCGAGGGCTCGATCAGGTTCAACGGCGAGCGGATCGAGGCTTTGCCGG
>Ga0097691_1002253_pt2 | contig 11743 bp, 15 predicted proteins | sample NGESurdeep072012_8_FD_72858 | JGI IMG/M metagenome (GOLD analysis project Ga0097691, IMG submission 72858) | Arctic peat soil microbial communities from Barrow, Alaska - NGEE Surface sample 210-1 deep-072012 | ecosystem: Environmental > Terrestrial > Soil > Wetlands > Peat ...
TGCTTGGTCCCTGTTCGCTCTCGGTCTGCACACGTTTCGCAAAATCTTTGTCGCCGCAAGTCCTGATCAAATAATCGCCTTCCTCGCCCAACTCCTGTCCTCAAAACTACCCGTCAAGCCAACCAAATGTAGGGACTTGGTCGATTGGCATTGGCATAGGACAAGCCGTTATATTGCTCCAGCAGCGTGAGCATACCCCCGATGGACCAATCCTTGTTTCGCGCCGCGTGTGGAGCGCAGTTCACCAGCGCGTCCACGGCAGCATCTTCAAAGCTCGCAAACGGTCCCCGTCCGGCCGGCACGTGGGTTGAGACCTTGTTCCAGGGATCGCCTTGCGCCAGGCTCTTGCTGAAGTTCTGCGTTGATTCACGGTAGTGCGACACCGCGATGAAGATCCAGCTGACGCCGGTTCGAGCTTCGATGGCCTGGTACCTTGCTTTGTTAGCGACGGCCTTCTGGGCCGGCGCCTTGAACTCCGGCGCGCGTGCCCGCGTTAGTTTGGCATTTGCCCAGCGCCGTTCATTTAAGGCCTTCAAAGCCACAAGGTCAGTCATTGCTTACCTTTCCAATTAGCTGTGGGCGCCATCGCGGAGACGGACCCCAAAAAGCGATTCCAGAAAATACACGCTTGGGTAGTTATGGAAAGAAGTTTCTTCTAGAATGCGATGCTTGAACCCAGAATTAAGCCGTTCAGCACCAGCCGCGAATTCGTGCGGACGGTCTTGATTGCGGTTGCGCCGATTTGGGTCATGCCGCTGATTTGAGCGCCGACATTCCAAAGCGCGGTGGCGAAGTGGCGATACAGGAGTGTGAGACCGCGACCGCGCTGTGCCGGTCGCGCCCCTCGACGGCGGGCGTCTCCGGTCGGCATTGCGCGCGTATTACAAAAAGTGGTACGCGGAACATACTCAAACCGCGCGATGACCAAGCGGAACGGCGGCGTCAGGAGAACATCATGGGACTGCTGGTGATGATCCTGGGCCTCGTGCTGTTCCTCGGCGTCCACACGCTCACCACGCAGCGCGAGCTGCGCGCGCGCGTGATCGCGTCGGCGGGCGAGGGCGGCTACAAGATCGGCTATGCGCTGGTTTCGCTCCTGGGCTTCGCGCTGATCGTCTGGGGTTTTGCCCATTATCGCGCGACCGGCCGGATCGACGTCTGGCATCCGCCGACGGCGCTCAAGCACGTCACCGTGGCGCTGATGCTACCTGCCGTCATCCTGGTGGTGGCCGCCTACATCCGCGGCCGCATCTACACCGCGCTGAAGCATCCGATGCTGACAGGCGTCAAGCTGTGGGCGGCGGCGCATCTGCTCGCCAACGGCGATCTCGGCTCGATCATCCTGTTCGGTTCGTTCCTGGGCTGGGCGGTGTTCGACCGCATCTCGCTGAAACGCCGCGCCGACAGCGGCGCGCCGCCGATCCCGGTCGGCGGTCCCGGCAACGACCTGATTGCGGTGGCTGTCGGGCTGATAGCCTACCTGGCGCTGGCTTTCGCGTTTCATCCTGTCGTGATCGGCGTCCCCGTCGTCGGAGTTTAAAATGTCCGTCCAGTCGGCCATCAAGCGCAAGACCGCGCCGGATATTCGCGCCCGCAAGAATGGCGAGCCGATCGTGATGCTGGCGTCGTATCACGCGCATACCGCCGCATTGGTCGATCGCCATTGCGACGTTATTCTGGTCGGCGATTCCCTGGGCAATGTGATGCATGGTTTCGAGACCACGGTGCCGGTGACGCTCGACATGATGATCCTGCAAGGCCACGCGGTGATGCGCGGCTCGCAACATGCGCTGGTCGTGGTGGACATGCCGTTCGGCTCCTATGAAGCCTCCAAAGAGCAGGCGTTTCATTCCGCGGTGAGAATCTTGAAGGAAACCCATTGCGGCGCGGTGAAGCTCGAAGGCGGCGCGCGGATGGCGGAGACCATCGCGTTCCTTTCCGAGCGCGGTGTTCCCGTGATGGGTCACATCGGGTTGACGCCGCAGTCGATCAATACGCTCGGCTCCTTTCGCGCCCAGGGCCGCGAGGAGGGCAGCTGGGAGCCGATCGAGAACGACGCCAGCGCGATTGCGCAGGCCGGCGCATTCTCGGTCGTGATCGAGGCGGTTGCAGAGCCCCTGGCGCGGAAAATCACCGGGACCATCGCCATACCCACCATCGGGATCGGCGCCAGCGCGGCCTGCGACGGTCAGGTATTGGTGCTGGAAGATATGCTGGGGCTGTCGCCAAGGACACCGAAGTTCGTCCGCCGCTACGGCGATCTCGGCCCGATGATCGAGGCCGCGATCGAGGGCTATGCCGCCGACGTGCGCTCCCGCGCTTTCCCGGGTCCGGAACATGTCTACGGCATGAAGGCGAAGAGCTAGGCGCGACAATGGACTGGTCGCACTATTCCATTCCGGCCATGCAGCTCGAGGCACGCTTCGGCGACCGCGTGGTGCCGGCGTTTTGCGAGCGGCCCAAGAGCATCTGGTCGATGGTATCGGATGCGGCGTCAAGAAACCCGGACGGCGAGGCGCTGGTCTGCGGCGACAGGCGGATGACATGGCGTGAAGTCGCGCAACAATCCGCAGCGGTCGCGGCGGGGTTGCAGCAGATGGGTCTGCAACGCGGCGATCGCGTCGCGCTGCTGCTCGGCAACCGCATCGAATTCGTGCTGGCGATGTTCGCCGCGGCGCATCTCGGCCTGGTGACGGTTCTGCTCGGCACCCGGCAGCAAAAGCCGGAAATCGCCTATGTGCTGACCGACTGCGGCGCCAGGCTCCTGATCCACGAGGCCGCGCTGGCCGACCGGCTGCCCGACGCGCGCGACGTTCCTGATCTGCTGCATCGAATCTCCGTCGGCGACGACGAGCGCGCGTCGCAATTTTCCGATTTGGTCGGGAACGAGCCTTTGCATGAGCCTGCCGATGCCGGCGAAGAAGACACGGCCTTGATTCTCTACACCTCCGGCACCACCGGGCGGCCCAAAGGGGCAATGCTTGCGCATTGCAACATCATCCATTCGGCGATGATCTATCAAGCCTGCATGGAGCTGACATCGGCGGATCGCTCGATCGCGGCGGTGCCGCTCGCGCATGTGACGGGCGTGGTCGCCAATATCATGAGCATGGCCCGCTGCGCGGGAACGTTGATCATCGTCGCCGAGTTCAAGGCCGCGGAATATCTGAAGATCGCCGCGCGCGAGCGCGTCACGCAAACCGTGATGGTGCCGGCGATGTATAATCTCTGCCTGCTGCAGGCGGACTTCGACTGCTACGATCTTTCGGCGTGGCGGATCGGAGGGTACGGCGGCGCGCCGATGCCGATCGCGACCATCGAAAAGCTGGCCGTCAAGATTCCCGGCCTGAAGCTGATCAACGCCTATGGTTCGACCGAGACCACGTCGCCTTCGACCATCATGTCGCCGGAACTGACCGCCGCGCATGTCGACAGCGTCGGCCTGCCGTGTCCGGGCGCCCATATCATCGTGGTGGATGCCGATGGCCGCGAGCTGCCGCGCGGCGAGATCGGCGAAATCTGGATCCACTCGGCCTCGGTCATCAGGGGTTACTGGAATAATCCAACGGCGACATCAGAAAGTTTCACCGGCGGCTTCTGGCATTCGGGCGATCTCGGTTCGATCGACGCGCAGAATTTTGTGCGCGTGTTCGATCGCCAGAAAGACATGATCAACCGGGGTGGGCTCAAGATCTATTCCGCCGAAGTCGAATCCGTGCTTGCGGGTCATCCTGACGTCGTCGAGAGCGCCATCATCGCAAAACCGTGCCCGGTGCTGGGCGAGCGCGTGCACGCCGTGATCGTAACCCGGCGCAGCGACGTCACCGGCGAGGCGCTGCGGGCGTGGTGCGCCGAGCGGCTCTCGGACTACAAAGTGCCGGAGACGATGGCGTTGACGGCGGAGCCGCTGCCCCGCAACGCCAACGGCAAGGTGATGAAAAGGCAGTTGCGCGAGGCCTGGGCCGCGGCGCAATAAGAGCCAGCCGGGGCTTGAGCGAGAAGGCGCCGGCCTGGGGGCGAGCCCGGCCACCCGCCTATCAGCGTTAACGCTTTGATTAGGATTGCAGAGTTTAAATCACTGAAAACAATCAGTATTTTTTGCTATTAGACACTAGCTAGCAATTGATTAGACACACTACCGTTCACTCTCTGATCGGCGTGATGGTCGCCATGGCCGATTTGCTAAGTTTTTTCTGGTCGGCGGCGTCGGTGTAGCGTTCGATCTCCTTGAGCGTCTGGTGGCCTGAAATGGCCGCGATTTGCTTCGACGTTGCGCCCCCTTCGGCGAGACGTCGCATGGTTGATTTCCTGATACCGTGCGGAACGCAAAAAGCCGGCAGTCCGGCCTTCTCGACGGCCTTCGCCATCATGGCTGTAAGGGTTTGGCGTTGGATTGGCTGGCCGTTTGCCTGGCTCAAGATCGCGAAACCCTTTGAGGGCGTTGCCTTGATGGTTGCCATTAGGACGGGGTGAATTGGGATTTGCAGGTCGGCGCCGGTCTTTTCCTGCACTACACGGATATAGCCGTCCACAATGTCCCGCCGGCTCATTCTCACGACGTCGCCGCCGCGTTGCCCGGTGTAGAGTAAGAGCGCATATGCAAGACGTTCACGAGTCCCAACGGGCCATGTCTCCTCGAATTGAGAGAGTTCGGTGTCGGTCCAGGTGTGGTGCGACCCAATCTTGTATCGATCCATGCCAGCAATCGGGTTGTCGCGCCGCCAGTCCTTTGCCACGGCGTATTTCATGAGCCGATTGAGGACGGATCGCGTCGTGTTCGCCATGGCGGGCTTTGTCGCCCCGATTTCCTCGATGTAGGTGCTCAGTTTATCTCGGCGGATATCGCGCACCAGGCGGTGACCGTGCTTCTCCGCGAACGGTTCTAGAACGGCTCTGCGGTAGAGCGTCTTCGACACAGGTTTCAAGTTCGCGAAGCTGGGGGAGGCATAAAAGCTGGTGATTAAGGTGCCCGATTGTACCGTGTTCGTGGCGGGCCTCTTTCGGGGCTGGGGAACCTAAGAAATCCTGATATGCCTGCATGAACTCAGGCGACCCAGATTTACCAGGAATGGTACCGAAAACTCGCCGACCCCGACGGAAATAGTAACGCCAGACACCCGTTCTATCCCGATAAGCCTTCACATACGGTAGCTCGATCTTGGCCATGGTTGGCTTTTTCCTGGCCATCATGCGTCATCCCATGATGAGCCTATTCCGGGCCCATCTTCGCGGGGCAGAGAGTCGAAAGCTATATCGAGATCACGGATATCCCAAAGTTTCCGCCCGCCGATCACCCTGGGAGTATCGATCTGACCAGCATGTCGCAACTTGTCGAATGTCCCGGGGGAAACGCCAAGGTACACGGCCGCTTCTTCCCGCGAAAGACCGCGGCGCGGTAGGCTGGTTGCCCGTATCCGTGAGAGCGGGCGTGTCATTTACTGCCTTGCTCGATCCGGGGGCATATTGACTACGCCGACGATCGCTTGGCCGCCTTCGTGGACATGAACGTGTTCGACCCGAATGTTCTGGTCGCCGCCACCGCGCAAGCGCCGGTAAGTCTCGATCTGGGTACAAAAGGCCCGCAGCAATTTGGCCGATGCCGATGCCAAGCCCGGCAGTCGTTGAGGGCCGCCTCCGGCACCTCCGATCCTCGACATCACAGCCATCGCCGCCATGTGCGTGCAGGCCATCTGGAGGGCCAAGGCGGCTTCGATCTCGTCCGACGGCGCCCTGGCGGCAATCATCGCGATGGCGCCGTTGATCGCCATGTCCGAGGCGCCGCCGCCGGGCATCCGGGCGGCACGCTCCAGATGATGCAGGGCCATATCGACAAAGGCGTCGGACACCGTGCCAAAGGAGGTCTTGAGCTGCTTACGCCAGACCGGCTCGGTCGGGCCCGGCGAACCAAATGAAACGACGTTGCCCTGGATACCGCTGATCCTGATCTTCGCGGGTGGCGTTCGGCGAGGCCGGCGCGATGTCGCTGGGAGGTTCTGCGACTTGCCCATGACTTGTCCACCAAAGTGCCCTTGACCAGGGATCGGATGAATTTGCGCTCCTCGACGCCTTCGCGCGTCCAGAAGCCATCGCGGAAGTTGCCGTTCGCCCTCCCACGGGGCGCGCCGGGGCTGAGACCGCCGTGGATGCGGCATTTCCCGTTCGGCATGGCCGCGCGCATCGGCAGGGCGTACCAGAGCGGGTACGGGCTCCGCAGCGCGGTGCGTCGTTCATCTGTGCCACACGTCGAGACATGTCTCGGCTCATAGGGTTGGCCTCCAAATTTTTGGATACCCCGGTCGGGTAAGCTCTCGCGCCAGAGCGCCCCGCAAGGCGCGGAGGCGCGAGAGGGTGGGCGCAACCATTGCCCCACTCCTTAGGGAGGGGGTTGCGCGGTTGCGGCCCTGGTTTTGCTCTGGTTGCGGCTTGATTGCGCACTGTTGCGACGTGGTTGCGCGATGGTTGCGGTAGTTGCGGGGTTCACGGTTGCAGCGTGGTTGCAGACCCCCCGTTGCAACCATCGTTTTCACCTGATCAACCATGAGAAATCTCCTTCGCAAGCGATGCGATTTGCCGCGACGAGTTCCCGTCTAAACTTGGAGAACAGGGTTCGCGCGCTATGCGCCTTGGCCTCGGTGTCGATGAGGCCCATATGGACGCACTCCGCCTTCCAATCCTCAGCCTTTGCGGATCGGCGGCCTCCGGAGAGGGCCACGGCTTGATCGGTGGCAATGACGTTTGTCAGAGCATCGAGTGCCTTCGCCGTTTGTGGGCGGATAGATTGGGGACGGCGGCTGTCGGTAAGCTGGTGTTCCCAGCAATCGTTGACCAAGGCGACGCGCACGTCCTGAAAGTCGAACCGCGTTGCCGGTGTACGCTCTCTCGCCTTGCGAAAGGTCAGATTGAAGGAAACGTCGGTGTCGTCCCGTCTCGCAGTTTCGAGGTGCAGCACCGTATCCATCTGCCACTCGCGTGTTTTTGTGCCGTACCCTTTGGTTTCATCATGTCCGGTGTGGTGAAGCCAAAGCTGTCCGATGCATCGTTTCGTCAATGATCGTATCCATGGCATCGTCTGGCTCCATGGCTCCTCGTCTTTCATGTCGCCCGCGAGCAAGCACATCACGCTGTCAGCCATCAAAAGATCGATCCCGCCGATAGATTTGACGATCTTTTCAATGCAGGCTTGGCCTTCGGGCGTGTTGAGCGGCTTGAAATTCGGAATATCTTCGTGGCTGAGACCATAAAACCCTGCGGGGTCCTGTCCGGCTCGCTGCGCTTCGTCCAAAAGGCGCTGCCTGAGAAGCCGTGATGACATTTCTCCGTCGATGTAGAGGACTCGTGAGGGGCGGGTCCCCTTCCAGTGCAGGAAATCCAAGCCCGCCGAAATCCGCATACCGAGAGCGATCGCTGTATTGGTCTTGCCCAATCCGGTCGCAGCAGCCACGAGCACCCGGCTTGTTGTTGAAAGCCAGTTGCCCATGAGAAAATCCGGCTCGGAAATCTCTCGTTGGCGCCATTGTGCTATGGTGAGCGGCGGCAACCCCGCCAGTTCGCTTGTGTTTGCGACAACGCTATCGCGCCATCATCCAACGCCAGGTAATCGTCGCCCCCCGGAATCGTATTTGGCGGCTGCCAATCATCAGAAGGTGCCTGTTTGCGCGCAAAAGACGTTTCCATCTCTCGTTTGTGCTGTTCGGCAAGCCAGCTTGCTTTGCGTGACTCGGGCTTCATGCCTCCGAGCTTTTTGTCTTGCATCCATGGTGTGCTTTGATCATCCACTTTCAGCATGTTTGATCTCGCTCGAACGCCGCCGCCATGATCGCTTGCACCGCGTCCTGACCGAGCAGATCGATCAAGCGTTCGCAAACGGCGGCGTCCTGCAATCCGTCAACGGCTTCTTGCAGAAACATCATCCCGTGTTCAACAAGACGGGCGCGCGCCCAGCAGCGGAGCCCAAAGCTATCGAGGGCCATCGACGCCAAGGCAGCATCAACTGTGTGCTGGAGAACTCGCATCGTTACGGACATCGACACGACCCTCACTCGGTGTCCGAGGGGTCGCGCCCCTCGGCGAGGATGCGTTTCCACTTGATGGCTGGAACTCGAAGCTTGCCTCCGAACTTGATGACGGGGATTTCGCCACGGCGCGCCGCCGCGTAACTGCCGTTCTTTGCGAGGCCGGCCATCCTCCCGGCAGCGGGGATCGAGTATGTGTGCGGCTCTTGCAGCTGCTCGTCCTCGATTTCGTAGTCAATTTGCATTTTGGCACCGTTTTGTAGCGTCTTTGTAGCGTCGGCCGCCTTTATGGACCTTGTTTTCACTCCCTGTATTGGTGAAAAGAATTATCCGTCACCGAGCCGAAACAGGCCAAATGGCAACACTCTCCATCGACTTGGGTTGGCACCTTGATTCAAAAGGTTATCGTTTGGTCGATCACGACAGTTATGGAAGCATAATTGTCGCCAACGGCGGAAAGCTGAAACACACTCGACCGCTTGATGGGATAGATGGGCTGTTCAAGGTCTATTCTAATGTCCGGACGCCAGCCGGACTTTTGGCGTTCGTCGAAGTTCACGGTTTGCTGCACGACCATTCATATAAAACGCCCTGGATGGACGCCGTGCTTGAAAAAGGGGCGATGGATGATTCCCCTCTGGGCCGCTACAAACTTCAAATGCGGCGGGCGAGTGCGAATGCACCCAAGAGCGAGAGTGTCTCCGAGCATCTCCAAACTGCCAAATTGTTCCGAAGAATTATGTTGCAAGCCCAAGTCGGGTGGAGGCGTGCACCACGATTTCTTGCACTGGAGTTGTCGCGCAGGTTTAGTGGAACACCGCTCGGAGAGATTCGATTGCGTGATGACGTCAATCGCGGATTTCGCCTGATCTTCACCACAAACTCTTTAATGGATGGGCTGTGGCTCCAACTTGCGGCTAATATTTCGGGGGGTGCATCGTTTCGATCGTGCGCGCGTTGTGGCGAGTTGTTTGAGACTGGTCCTGGAACCGGCCGCCGTGCTGATTCCCGGTTTTGTAAAGATGCCCACAGGATTGAATTTAACAGCCGCAACCGATCGAAGGGGCCGCGAATATCTCTCGACAATTGACCCGTTGGACTCCACGCGAAGCGTCACCGTGACACAACGTAACAGCCGACTTGAGGACGTGACCGGCCTCACAGTTGCTGCCCTGCGGGTGGCTCAAAGCCGAACACGGTTCGGGCTGAAGCCGATGCTTAACCCGAAAATGTATAGGCTCAGTGCGTCAAGCGGCACCGCACTAAGCATATGATGAAACAGGATGAGATTGTTGCGTGCAACAAGGATGCAACGTTGCAGCAACGGCGCCAAAGTACGGAGACAGACAACGGCTTCGGGCCATTGTGAAAATCTGTGGCGGCACGTCGGACGAGAAAACATTGGACCTGCTTGCATCGTCGCGCGTGCCTGACCCGCCCGAAAAGAGCTACGACGGATGTCCGCTATTGATCGCCTAGCGGACTCAGGTCGGACATCGCGCCATGTCCGTTTCGTGCCAATAACGGAAGTCGCGGCCGCGGCCGCCGCATCATTCCGGAAGGCCTGCTTTGCGGAGACCTTCAATATACAACTGAGAACGCCGCTGACCGCTGTGATCAATCCAATCAGAGGTGCGTTCAATCCAATCAGAGATGCGAAAATTGGGTTCAAGCTCAAACAGGCGGGCTACCGTTTCCCTCGCCTCTGCTTCGCGCCCAAGATGAGCCAAGGCTGCCGCGAGGCAGAGATAAATCCGCGAAGAATTATGGTTCTTGCGGATGGCCTTCTTGGCCGCCACGACAGCCTCATCGAAACGACCAAGACCGATGAACGCAAAGCTCATTCCTGTAAACGTTGAAAAACGCCATGGGTCAAATGGGCTTAGTCGAATGGCGCGCTCAAAGCTCCTGATCGCCTCTTCGGGGTGCCCCGCTATTTGGTAAGTCCAACCTCGGTGGCTCCAGGCCATAGCGGCATTAGGGTTAAGAGCGACCGCACGGTCCACCATCTCCCTTGCAGTATCGAAATCGCCCGATAAGAAAGCCGTTACACGGCCAAGTACGCTCAATGCCTCTGGGTTGTTGCCATCGATGCTAAGTGCCAACCGGAAAAGCCGCACTCCCTCTGCAATCTCCGAGTTGGGATCGGCCGCCCATCCCTGAAAGTAGTTTAGGAGATGGCAGCCCCCTGCAAGGGTCGCAGCAAAGCCATAGCGACGGTCAATTTCCAATGCGCGAGAAACAAGCTGAAGGGCCTCGGCCGATCCGCTCCGGGTCAATGAGCGGAAATGCGACAACGCTCGAAGACAAAGGTCGTAAGCGCTGAGGTTGTTCGGCCTACGCGCCGCCAAATCTATTTCGGTCTGAAGCAATTTTGGCTGAATGGCAGAGACAACATTCGCCGTCACTTCGTCCTGCAGCGCAAAAACATCGCCTAGGTCGCCTTCAAATCGATCAGCCCAAAGGTGCGCGCCGGTCGTGGCATCAAGCAATTGGCCGGTGATGCGGATTTTTCCTGCGGCCTTGCGCACACTTCCTTCAAGAACGTAGCGAACACCGAGTTCACGCCCAACCTGTTTGATATCGACGGCCCTTCCTTTGTAAGTAAAGCTCGTATTGCGAGCGATGACGAACATCAACTTGAACCGCGTGAGCGCTGTGATGATGTCGTCCACCATGCCGTCGGTGAAATAATCCTGCTCGGGGTCACCGCTCATATTCTGGAACGGCAATACGGCGATGGAGGGTTTATCAGGGAGCGTAAGGGTGGGTTTCGCCGGTTCAACAGGACTGTCGCCGATTGCCGCGCCTGCGGGCTCCTGCGTTTCCAGCACGAGTCCAACGAAGCGGAAGCCCTTGCGCGGCAGTGTCTTGATGAGGCGTTGTTCATAGCCGGAATCGCCGATCGCGCTTCGAGCGACATTCAGGCGGGTCGTCAGTGCCGCATCAGACACTATGCGTCCATTCCAAATGGCGTCGATGAGGTCGTCTTTGCTGACGACGCGCTCCCTGTTGCGGATCAGGTAATCGAGAAGGTCGAATACCTGTGGCGCGACGGAGACTATGTCCGCCCCGCGATGCAGCTCGCGCCGGTCAGTGTCGAATGCGTATTCCTCGAAGAGATAGCGCAAGCTGCGAAACCCTTGGGTGGGCCTCCAATCGTCGGGGGGCGATTTAGCACCGCTTCGACCGCAAAGAATAAGCCGCTGGTGAGGAAAATGTAAGCCGGATGTCAAGCGCGCCCGCTGGCGGCTTGGCACTCTTGTCTGGGTGGGAAACAACGCACCCAGGAGGTGCTGCAATGAACACGACCTACAGTACAACGGGTTTAGCCCAGACGACCGCATCGACGCGGCGCGTCTCCAGCGCCTTCAAGAATTTTTGGGGTGCGCTTCAAGAATGGCGCAAATGGGAGCGGTTACGAACCGATTTTTGCAACCTAAGTGATAGGGAGCTAATGGATATCGGCATTACGCGCGGCGAGATCGACTACGTCGCCTCGAACCGCTCAATCGACCCGCGAGGCGTCCGATCCCCTCCGATGGATGTCTGATATCCGGCACCAGAGGATGAACGGCATTGGACACGCCCGCACGCACCCTTCCTCGGGGCCGACTTCCGAGTTGGGTCCAGGCTGTGTGAAAACTCCCACGCAGAATTTTCTTGTAGAAATTCCATCTCGATTTCGTCGATTTGAAAACCAATAGCGCTGGCGACCACTGTCGGGAGAA
>Ga0097691_1002632_pt1 | contig 11739 bp, 7 predicted proteins | sample NGESurdeep072012_8_FD_72858 | JGI IMG/M metagenome (GOLD analysis project Ga0097691, IMG submission 72858) | Arctic peat soil microbial communities from Barrow, Alaska - NGEE Surface sample 210-1 deep-072012 | ecosystem: Environmental > Terrestrial > Soil > Wetlands > Peat ...
CGCCGCTGATGCCGATGGCGACGAGCTTGTGGTTCGCGAGCAGCGCGCCGGTGCCGACCGACGGCATGCGGCCGTGCACGGCGTTGAAGCCGTGCGAGCCGCCGAGGAAATACGCGGGGCTCTTGCTCGAGCAGCCGATGCCCGACAGCTTGATGACCTGCTTGGGGTCGATCCCCATTTCGTAAAACGCGTCGATGATGCGTTCGGAAATCGCGTTGTGGCCGCAGCCGGCACAGAGCGTCGTCTTGCCGCCTTTGTAGATCTGCGGCTCGAGGCCAATCCGGTTCATCTTGACTGGTGTCGCCATGGTCCTATTCCCCACCCGCCGTGCCCGCACTCATGCGGGTGGCCGTCTTTTTCGCCACGTCGAACCCTTCGCGCGCCAGCACCTCGTCGGTGATGCTGCGGGCGTCGATGGGCAATCCGTTGTAGTGCAGCACGCTCTGCAGCTTTTTCTGCCGATCGGGCGTGAGCTCCAGCTTCATCAGCTGAAGGAGCTGCGCGTCGCGGTTCTGCTCGATGACGTAGACGCGCTCGTGCGCGTCCACGAAGGCCGCGAGATCGTCGGTGAACGGATAGGCGCGCAGCCGGAAGTAGGAGGTCTCGACCTTGGTTTCCTCCCGCAGCTGATCGCGGCTCTCTTCGATCGCGAAGTGCGACGTGCCGTAGCCGACGAAGCCGACCTTGGCCTTCGGGTTGGTCTGCACGACCGGCTTCGGCACGAACCTGCGCGCCGTGGCGAACTTGCGGTTCAAACGATCCATGTTCTCGACGTAGTCGTCGGGACGCTCGCTGTACTGCCCCTTCGCGTTGTGGCCCGATCCGCGGGTGAAAGACGCCGGCAGGCCGTCACCCGGAATCGTGCGATACGCGATGCCGTCGCCGTCCACGTCCTTGTACCGGCCCCACTCGCCGATCTCGGCCAGCTTCGCCTTCGTCAGCAGCTTGCCGCGGTTGATCGGGGCCGTCGGGTATTTGAAACCGTCGGCCATCCAGTTGTTCATGCCGAGATCGAGGTCCATCAGGACGAAGACCGGCGTCTGGAACTGCTCCGCCAGCTCGAACGCGTCCTGCGCCATCGTGTAGCACTCCTCCACCGAGCACGGGATGAGCATCAGATGCTTGGTGTCGCCGTGCGAGAGGAAGGCGATCTGGAGCAGATCGCCCTGCGCCGTGCGGGTCGGCAGGCCGGTGGACGGCCCGACGCGCTGCACGTCGAAGATCACCGCGGGCGTCTCGGCGTAGTACGCGAGGCCCGCGAACTCGCCCATGAGCGAGATGCCGGGACCGGCCGTCGCCGTCATCGCGCGCGCGCCCGCCCAGCTCGCGCCGATCACCATGCCGAGCGACGCGATCTCGTCTTCCGCCTGCACGACCGCGAACGTCGCCTTCCCGTCTTTGTCGACCCGGTACTTCTTCATGTAGCCGATCAGCGATTCGCACAATGACGACGAGGGCGTGATCGGATACCAGGCGACGACGGTGACGCCGGCCATCATGCAGCCGATGGCGGCCGCTTGATTGCCTTCGATGAGAATCTTGCCCGCCGTCTCGTTCATCGCCTCGAGGCTGTACGGGTCCTGCTTGGTGAAGTTCGCTTCGGCGTAGTCGAAGCCGGCCTTGAGCGCGGCGGCGTTCAGGACGACGGCCTTCGCCTTTTTGCCGAGCTGTTTGCCGAGCGCCTTCTCCATCAACGCCAGATCGATGCCGAGCAGCTTGGCGAGGATGCCCGGATAGATCATGTTCTTGACGAGACGGCGTAGCTTCGCGTCCGCGCAGACCGGCTTGACGAGCGTGTCGAACGGCACCGGATAGAACACGAGATCGTTCCTGAGGGCGCTGAGCTTCAGCGGCTCGTCGTAGACGACGGCGGCGCCCGGCTCGAGCGTCAGGACGTCTTCCTTCGCGGTCTCCGCGTTCATCGCGACGAGGAAATCGACTTCCTTCTTGCGCGCGATGTAGCCGCGCTTGCTCGCGCGGATCGTGTACCACGTCGGCAGCCCGGCGATGTTCGACGGGAACATGTTCTTGCCGGACACCGGCACGCCCATCAAGAGAATCGACCGCAGCAGCACCATGTTCGCCGTCTGGCTGCCGGATCCGTTGACTGTGGCGACCTGAATGCTGAAATCGTTCACGACACGCTGCGCGCCGGACCGGGCCTGCTGTTGCTGAACGGCAAGATCTGTCGGTGACATGTTGGCGAATTCCTTCTAGAAACCTATAAGAACAGAGGAGTTCTCGGCGAGTCGGCGCCGATTTGGGAAGAACGAAAGGAGTATATCAGAAGGTTTCGGCCACGGTGTGCGATGGGCGTCGCACGGCACTCCTTCATCAGTTCTGGTCATCAGGCTGATGCATCTGGCTTATCGATCGCCGCTACACGCCCAGTATTTCTTTTATCGCCTTGCCCATGTCCGCGGGGCTCTTGACGACCGTCACCCCCGCGGCTGTGAGCGCCGCCATCTTCTCGGCGGCCGTGCCCTTGCCGCCCGCGATGATGGCGCCGGCGTGGCCCATCCGGCGTCCGGGCGGCGCGGTCTGGCCGGCGATGAACGCCACGACCGGCTTCTTGAAGTGGGTTTTGATCCACGCCGCGGCATCCTCTTCCGCGCTGCCGCCGATCTCGCCGATCATCACGACGGCGTCGGTGTCGGGATCGCCGCCAAAGAGCGTCAGCGCGTCGATGTGCGACGTGCCGATCAGCGGATCGCCGCCGATGCCGATGCACGTGCTCTGCCCCAGGCCCAGCCGCGTGAGCTGGTGAATCGCTTCGTAGGTGAGCGTGCCGCTCTTCGACACGATGCCGATGCGCCCCTCTTTGCAGATGTGGCCGGGGATGATCCCCGCCTTCGCCTTGCCCGGCGAGATGAGCCCGGGGCAGTTCGGCCCGATGAGGCGCGTCGGGTGTCCCTTCAGAAACGTCATGGCGCGCATCATGTCGAGCGTCGGGATCCCCTCGGTGATGCAGACGACGAGCGCGACGCCGGCGTCGGCCGATTCCATGATCGCGTCGGCGGCAAACGGTGGCGGCACGAAGATCACCGACGCGTTCGCGCCGGTCTCGCGCACCGCGTCGTGGACGGTGTCGAACACCGGCCACCCCTCGTGCGTCGTCCCGCCTTTGCCGGGGGTGACCCCGCCGACGACGGTCGTCCCGTAGGCGGCCGCCTGCTTGGCGTGAAACGTCCCTTCGCGGCCGGTCAGGCCCTGCACAATCAAACGCGTCGACTTGTCGATGAGCACAGCCATACGTGTATCAGCCCGCTAGTTGCACAACCCTTTTCGCGGCTTCGTCCATCGAGTCCGCCGTCGTGAAGTTCATGCCGCTCTCGCGCAGCAGACGCTTGCCTTCCTCGACGTTGGTGCCTTCCATGCGAATGACAATCGGCACCGGCACGCCCAGCTCCTTGACGGCCGCAATCACGCCCTGCGCGAGGACGTCGCACCGCAGGATGCCGCCGAAGATGTTGATGAGCACCGCCTTGACGTTCCGGTCCGACATCAGGATCTTGAACGCGTGCCGGATCTGCTCCGCGTTGGCGCCGCCGCCGACGTCGAGGAAATTGGCCGGCTCTCCCCCCGCCAGCTTGATGATGTCCATCGTCGCCATCGCGAGGCCGGCGCCGTTGACCATGCAGCCGATGGTGCCGTCGAGGTGAATGTAGTTGAGCGAGAACTTCGACGCCTCGACCTCGAGCGGATCCTCTTCGCTGAGATCGCGGAGGTCCCGGATGTCCGGATGCCGGTACAGCGCGTTGTCGTCGAAATTCATCTTGGCGTCGAGCGCGAGGAGATCGCCGGCCGCCGTCACGACGAGCGGATTGATCTCGACGAGCGACGCGTCGGTGGCCACGAACGCGTCATAGAGCGCCGTGGTGAGCTTCACGAACTTGTTGACCTGCGGGCCGTCGAGGCCGATCGCGAAGCCCAGCTGCCGCGCCTCGAACGGCACGAGGCCGACGCCCGGCTCGATGTAGACCTTGACGATCTTCTCCGGCGTCGACGCGGCCACCTCCTCGATGTCCATGCCGCCGGCGGCGCTGGCCATCATCACGGGCTTTCCCGCCGCGCGGTCGAGGACGAGGCTCAGATAGAGCTCGCGCGTCATCTGCAGCCCCTCCTCGACGAGCACGCGCGAGACGACGCGCCCGTCGGGGCCGGTCTGATGGGTGATGAGCGTCATGCCGATCATGTCGCCGGCGATCCGCTCGGCCTCGTCCGCCGAGCGGGCGAGCTTGACGCCGCCGCCCTTGCCGCGGCCACCCGCGTGGATTTGCGCCTTGACGACGACAATCGCGCCGCCAAGACGGCGGGCAATCTCGCCAGCTTCGGCGGCGTTGAAGGCGACTTCGCCCTTGGGAACCGGCACGCCGTGGCGCGCAAGAATCGCTTTACCTTGATATTCGTGGATTTTCATCGTGGTCAGAAAACTCCTGATGCTAGTCGGCAACGCGCGGACGCGTCAAGACGCGCGTTGCGGCGCCCCGATCATTTCACCAGGATCACGGCGTCCGATTGGTGCCCGTGCGCGTCGCGCGCGGTGACGGTGTGCGCGCCGGGGACGAGCGGCCAGTCGATCGTCGCGTCGGCATCGCAGCTGCCGACGCGCTCGCCGTCAACGCGCCACTCGATCGGTCCGCGCGAGGCGGCGGAGGCGCGCAGCGGCAGCGTCTGGAAGGCCTGCCTGAGCGTGGGATCGATGAGGTAGACGGCGCCGGGCGGCGGGTTGAGCACAAGCAGACGCGCGTCGGAGGACGCCGCCGGCGCAGGAGGCCGGTCCGCGGCGCGCACGAGCAGCCGCTGCGACTGCGCCCACGACCGGAACTCCGTTGGCCATCGCACGACGACGCCGGCCAAGGCGGGCTGATGCCACGTGCACTCCGCGCCGTGCGCCTCGCTCGGCATCCACTCGTCGATCTGCGCGGGGCACCAGCGGCCCGCCGACATCCCCGACAGCGCGCAGATGGCGCGCCGTTCGACCTGCTCGGCGCGCGCCTCGGTCGGCGCTTCGTCGAGCTGCGGCAGCCCGCCCGCGACGCGCCGCTCCGCGGCGAGCATGATCGCGTGGAAGATCGGCCCGGCGCCGGTGACGCCCGAGGAGTTCACGAGCGGCGAGCGATCAAAGTTGCCGACCCAGACGCCCACCGTCACCGCGCGCGTGTACCCGATCGCCCAGTTGTCGCGATATGCCTGCGACGTGCCGGTCTTGGCGGCCACCGCGAACGGGAACTCGAGGCTCCCGCCGCGGCCGAACGCGAACGCGCGCGCGTTCGCGTCGCCGAGAATGTCGCTGATCCAAAACGCCGTGCGCGATGACATCACCGTCTCGGCGCTTCGGACCGCTTCGCGATCCGCCGCCCGGACGAGCGTCGGCTTCACGAACACGCCGCCGCGCGCGAACGTGGAGTACGCCGCAACGAGCTCGTCGAGCCGGACCTCGGCGTCGCCAAGCGTCAATCCCAGGCCGTAATACGCCGCCGTCTTGTCGAACGACGTGAAGCCGGCGCGCCGGAGAAAGCGCAGCAGATTCGGGACGCCGACGCGCGACGCCATGGCGACAGCCGGCACGTTCTCGGAGCCGGCGAGCGCCCGCCGCGCCAGCAGCGGGCCGCGGAACTGCCCGTCGTAGTTGCGCGGGCTGTAGAGGATGCCGGTCTGCGCGGTCGGAAAGTACGATGGCACGTCGGGCAACACCGTCGCCGGCGTCTCGCCTTCTTCGAACGCGAGCGCATAGGTGAACGGCTTCAGCGCCGAGCCGGGCTGCCGCGGCGTCACGACGCCGTCGATCGTCCCGCCGTGCGCGAGGTCGCCGTAGTCGCCCGACCCTTCCCACGCCAGCCACTCGCCGCTCGCGTTGTCGAGCACGACGGCGGCGACGTTGTGCGCGCCGTACTTCAGTAAAGCCGCGCGCTGGCTGCCGATGATGCCTTGGACGTCGCGCTGGAGCTCAGCGTCCAGTGTCGTCGTCACGCGGCTCGGCCGTACGTCGCCGGCCGCTGCAAGGACCCGCTGGACGAAATGGGGCGCGAGGAACACGGGCGGATCCGACTTGAGCGACATACGCTCGGCCAGCGCTTCGCGCGCGGCGTCCGGCGCGAGGGCGCCCGACGCCTCCATCCGCTGGATGACGTACCGCTGTCGCGGACGGACGCGCTCGGGATCGTGGTACGGGTTGAATCTCGACGGCCGCTGCGGGAGCGCCGCGAGAAAGGCCGCCTGCGCCGGCGTGAGGAGCGCCGCCCCGGAGCCGAAGTACGCGCGGCTCGCGCGCTCGGCGCCGACGAGCTGATTGCCGTACGGCGCGAGGTTGAGATACAGCGCGAGAATGTCGCGCTTGTCGAGGCGATGCTCGAGCCGCAAAGCCAGCACCGCTTCCCGGACCTTCGTCGCGAAGCCGCGCGGCTCGGGCTCGGTCGGCGTCGAGCCGAGCGACGCGAGCGCGCCGCTCGCGGGATCGACAGCAAACGTGGCGAGCGTGCTCGAGCGCCGTTCGCTGGCGTAGAGAAAGCGGCCATCGGGCGTGAGGTGCAGATCGGCGGCCCATGGCGCGCCGCCGGCGAAGCCGGGCGGCAGCGCGCTCACGACCTGGCCGCTCTGCAGCGTGCCGCGCTCGCGGTCGAAGGCGAGCACGTCGAGCGAGGCGTCGAGCTCGTTGAGCAGGTAGACGATCGGCAGGCGCGGATGAAAGACGAAGTGACGCGGCCCGGCATCGGCGCGTGCGTTCCAGACCAAGGGCTCGTTGTCGGCGAGCGCACCGAGCGCGGCATCGAAACGCATCTGGCGCACGACCGCGCCGCCGAGACAGGCCGCGAAGGCGAAGCGGTTCGACGGATCGACCTGGATCGAGTGCGCGTTGGCGGCCGTCTCGACGACCTGGCGCGCCGCGCCCGCGACGCCGTCGGTGCCGATCGGGCTGACGGCGACGCGGCTCGCACCGTACGAGGCCGAGAGCAGGAATCGATCGCCGTGGTCGAGCGAGATCCAGCACATGCTGGCCGGCAAGGGCGCGCTGCCGACCGCGGTGAGCCGACCGCTCGCCGGGTCGATGGCCAGGCTGGCGACGCGAACCGGCTCGGAGCGGATCGACGCGTACAGCATGCGCCCGTCGCGGCGGGCGGCGAGCGGCATGACGGTGCCACCGACGGCGAAGCGCTCGACCTCGTCGAGCGCGCCGCTGGCGGCGTCAAGGGCGAGCACGCTGATGTCGTGGCTGTCGGCGTTGGCGACGTAGACGATCGTGCGTCGACCGGTGGCGTTCGTGCTCATCGTTGCAACGTCCGCTCGTCGTCGCGCGCGGCGCCCGCGGCGCTCTCGCTGCCAAGGGTGCTGTCGATGTCGTCGGCCCCGGCCGGCCCCGCGTGGGTGACCGCACCGAGATGCGCCGGCCCGACCAGGCGCGCGTACTTCTCGAGCACGCCGCTCAGGCGCTCGCTGCGCCGCGGCCGCCAGGCGGCGCGGCGGCGCGCGAGCTCGTCGGCGCCGATGCGCAACTCGAGCGTGCGCGCCTCGCCGTCGATGGCGATCTGGTCGCCGTCGCGCACCAGCGCGATCGGCCCGCCGAGCGCCGCTTCGGGGCCGATGTAGCCGACCATCAGGCCGCGCGTCGCGCCCGAAAAGCGGCCGTCGGTGAGGAGCGCGACCTTCTCGCCCATGCCCTGGCCGTAGACCAGCGCGGTGACGCCGAGCATCTCGCGCATGCCCGGGCCGCCGCGCGGCCCCTCGTTCCGGATCACGAGCACATCGCCTTCGGCATAGGCGCGCGCGCTCACCGCCGCGAAGGCGTCTTCCTCGCACTCGAAGACGCGCGCCGGCCCCGCGAACACGCTCGACTTCAGGCCGGCGATCTTGATCAGCGCGCCGTCGGGCGCGAGGTTGCCTTTGAGCACGACAACGCCGCCGGTCGCGTGCAGCGCAGCGTTGCCGGCGCGAACGACGTCGCCGTCGGGCAGCGGCGCGCTCGCCAGCTCGTCGGCGAGCGTGCGGCCCGAAAGCGCGAGCGTGTCGCCGTGCAGATGACCGGCCTCGAGCAGGCTCTTCAGCACCGCGGCGACGCCGCCAGCGCGGTGCAGATCGATCGCCAGATAGCGGCCGCCCGGCTGCAGGTCGGCGATCAGCGGCGTGCGCGCGAACACTTCGGCGACGTCGTCGAGCGTGAAGCGGATGCCGGCCTCGTGGGCGATCGCCGGCAGGTGCAGGCCGGCGTTGGTCGAGCCGCCGGTCGCGGCGACCGCGGCGCAGGCGTTCTCGAGCGACTTGCGCGTGATCAGATCGCGCGGCAGCGGCCCGCCGTCGCGCACGATCTCGGTCGCGCGCCGGCCGGCGCGGCGCGCCAGCGCCAGGCGCTCGGTGTAGACCGCCGGCAGCATCGCCGAGCCGGGCAGCGCCAGGCCGAGCGTCTCGGCGACCATCGCCATCGTGTTGGCGGTGAACTGGCCGGGGCACGAGCCGAGCGTCGGCGCGCAAGCGTGGCCGAGCTCGTCGAGCTCGGCTTCGGTCATGCGGCCGGCGAGCACCGAGCCAACGCCTTCGTAGGTGGTGAGGATGGTCACGTCCTTGCCGCGCCAGTGGCCGGGCAGCATCGCGCCGCCGTAGACGAAGACGCTCGGCACGTTGAGGCGCGCCATCGCCATCATCACGCCGGGCAGCGTCTTGTCGCAGCCGGCGAAGCCGACCAGCGCGTCGTAGGCGTGCGCCTGCATGACGGCTTCGATCGAGTCGGCGATCAGCTCGCGCGAGACCAGGCTCATGCGCATGCCGCGGTGGTTCATCGACACGCCGTCCGAGACCGAGATCGTCGTGAACGGCACGGCGATGCCCTGGCCGGCGGCGACGCCGAGGCGCGCGGCGTCGGCCTGCGGGCCGAGCGACATCGAGCACGGCGTGTTCTCGCCGTGCTGGCTGACGATGCCGACGAGCGGCTTGTCCATGTCCTCGTCGCCCATGCCGACCGCGCGCAGGAAGGCGCGGTGCGGCGCGCGGTCGAGCCCTTCCTTGACGATGGCCGAGCGGAGCTTCTTGGGCGGCGAGGTCATGCGGTCTGCTCCAGGTGATCGCGGATGAGGGTGTCGATCGACGCTTCGCCGACCAGGCCGAGCGCATCGGCGCGCGCGAACGAGCAGTCGCGCGGCCAGCGCCCGAACTGGGCCTCGATCGCGGGCTTGCGCCGATAGCGCACGCGTGCCACCGCCGCCGGATCGACGCGGCCGAGCGCGGCGACGATCTCAGCCACCGACAGCGCGAGCGCGCGCGCCGTGACCGAGCGCTGCGCACCGAGCATCGCGCCGTCGACGTCGCCCAGGCGCAGCAGGTTGGCGATGGCGGCGCGGCGCGAGGTGACCCAGATCGTCGCCTCGGGCCCGACCGGGCATTCGTAGACGTGGCCAGCGAGCGGCTCGCGAACGAGATCGCTGTTGAACGCCGAGAGCGCGCCGTTCGGCAGCGCCGGCCGGACGATCACGCCGGGCAGGCGCAGCGAGCAGCCGTCGAGCTCGCCGCGCCGCGTCGCGTTGTCGATGAGCAGCTCGCAGACGCGCTTGTGCGTGCCGTAGCTGAGGCTCGGCGCCGCCGCCGTGCGGTCGTCGATGCGCTCGGGCAGCGGCGTGCCGAACACCGCGATCGAGCTCGCGTAGACGAAGCGCACGACCCGGCCGCCGCGCGCCGCCTGCAAGCGGCAGCGGTCGAGCAGATGCACGGTCGCGTCGAGGTTGACGCGCTGGCCGGCGGCGAAGTCGGACTCGGCGGCGCCGCTGACGATGGCCGCGAGGTGGAAGATGCGATCGATCGGCGCCGAGAAGAGCCGGGCGACGTGCGCGGGGTCGGCGATGTCGCCATCGTCGTGATCGGTGGCGACGACCTCGTGGCCGACGCGCAGCACGTGGACGAGGGCGCGGCCGAGGAAGCCGTCGGCGCCGGTGACGAGAATCCGCATCGCTACGTGAAGGCGTTGCCGGCGAAGGCCGATGAAGTCGACATAGAGGGTTTACGAGGGCGCCGTGACGGCGCGCCTGCCGGCAAGCTTCCGGGCCACCGTCCGTGCACGAGAACGATACTCTTTCGACGGCGCCGCTTCACCGATGGGAGTCGATCCATGAAGTCAGTTCGCGTCCTGGCGGCGCTCGCCGCGCTGTTCGCCTCGCTCGCCGCCGCGCCGATCGTGTCGGCGCAGACCGTGCTCACGATGTCGAGCTGGGTTCCGCCCACCCATTCACTGACCCGCGACGTGCTCGTCGTCTGGGCGCAGTCGGTCGAGAAGGCGACCAATGGGCGCGTCAAGTTCGAGATGCTGCCGAAGCATCCTTCGGCGGCTCCCGGCACTTTCGACGCGGTCCGCGACGGCCTGGTCGACGTTTCGTTCGTGACCGCGAGCTACACGCCGGCGCGCCATCCGCTGCCGCTGATGGCCGAGTTGCCGGGCGCCGGCGCGACCGCCGAGATCAACTCGGTCGCGTTCTCGCGCATCCACTGGAAGTACTTCCAGGCCGCCAACGAATACAAGGGCGTCAAGCTGCTCGGCGTGTTCACCCACGGCCCCGGGCAGATGTTCCTGGTGAAGAAGCCCGTCAATTCGGTCGCCGATCTCGCCGGCATGAAGATCCGCACCGGCGGCGGCATCGCCGAAGCGGCCGCCAAGGCGCTCGGCGCCTCCCCGTTCGTCAAGCCGGCGCCGGAGTCGTACGAGCTGCTCTCCAGCGGCGTCGCCGACGGCACCTTCTTCCCGATCGAGTCGATCAAGTCGTTCAACCTCGACAAGGTGGTCAAGTACGCGACCTTCTTTCCGGGCGGCTTCTATTCGTCGTCGTTCGGCTTCTTCATGAACGAGGACAAGTGGAACAAGCTGTCGAAGCAGGATCAGGAGGCCGTCTTGTCGGTCTCGGGCGAGCCCCTTGCACGCCTGGCCGGCCGCTCGTGGGATGCAGCCGACCGCGGCGGCCTCGATGCGCTGAAGGCCGCCAACGTCACGATCATCGACGCCAGCCCGGCGTTCGTCGCCGATGTGCGCCAGCGCACCGCACCGCTGGTGCAGGAATGGATCAAGTCGGCGAACGCGAAGGGTGTCGACGGCGCCAAGGCCTGGGCCGAATACCAGGACGAGCTGAAGAAGGTCGCCGCCGGGAAGTAGCCGGCGTGTCGACCAGCAGGTTGCGACAGGCGGCGCCGGCGCTCGGCAGCGACCCGCGTGCGGCGCTCACGCGTTGTGCCTGGATCCTCGCCGACGAAGGCCACGAGTCGGGGCTCGCCGGCCAGTTGACCGCACGCGGCGCGGACCCGGGCAGCTTCTGGACCTTGCCGCTCGGCCTCGCCTTCGACGAGGCCGAGGAAGCGTCGTGGCTGCTCATCGACGACGCCATGAACGTGCGCGCCGGTGAAGGATCGTTCGGCATCCGCGAGCCGAACCCGGCGACGCGATTCCATCTCTGGGTCTATCGGGCGCGGCCCGACGTGGCCGCGATCGTCCACACGCACCCGCCGGCAGCGTCCGCGCTCGCCGCCGCCGCGCAGCCGCTCGTCGTCGCCCACATGGATGCCACGCCGCTGTTCGACGACATCGCCTTCCTGCCGACCTGGCCCGGCCTGCCGACCGCCGATCGCGAGGGCGAGCTGATCGCCGCCGCGCTCGCCGACAAGCACGCTCTGCTGCTCGCCCACCACGGCCTGCTCGCCGCCGGCCGCAGCGTCCAGGAGGCGAGCTTTCTCGCCGTCTTCATCGAGCGCATGGCGCAGCTGCAGATCGACGCC
>Ga0097691_1002633_pt1 | contig 11735 bp, 15 predicted proteins | sample NGESurdeep072012_8_FD_72858 | JGI IMG/M metagenome (GOLD analysis project Ga0097691, IMG submission 72858) | Arctic peat soil microbial communities from Barrow, Alaska - NGEE Surface sample 210-1 deep-072012 | ecosystem: Environmental > Terrestrial > Soil > Wetlands > Peat ...
GCGGCAAACCAGGTGCGCTCGATCTTCATGCCGCCAAAGGCGCGCACGTTCGCATGGCCGTCCTCCTTGCGGCTCCACGGGCAGCCCCAGTGCTCCATCTGCACCACCTCTTCGTGGGCGTGGGCAACGAAGTACTCGACGACATCCTGCTCGCACAGCCAGTCGCCGCCGTGCACGGTGTCATCAAAATGATAGTCCAGGCTGTCGTCTGCCCGTGTCACCGCGGCGGCACCCCCTTCCGCCGCCACTGTATGGCTGCGCATCGGGTAGACTTTGGAAATCAGCGCGATTTTCAGCGTCGGATCGGATTCTGCGGCCGCGATCGCCGCCCGCAAGCCGGCGCCACCCGCGCCTACAATTGCTACATCTGCCTTGTAAACTTCCACTGCTTACCTCCCCTTCTACGCGTGACGACCTGATGATTGTAACTCCAGATAAGATATTGCATTGGAAGCCAAGTGCGTGTACGCTGAACATGTATATGCCATACCTTTTTATAATCGCAGCCGCCGCCCGCTCCCTGTTCGAGACAGTGCTCGCGATCCGCTATTGGACGGCTGGGCTGCTTAAGGTCGAACTGGCAACACACTGCAAGTCGATCGTGGCGATGAAACCTGCGCTTGCCGACGCCAACGAATGGGCACAGGTCAAGGACAAGCCGGACCAGCTGGTCCGATGAGTACGCGTCCTATGAAACGCAGCCAGGCGTTGATTTCGCTATCGCGCGAACATCACGCGGCACTGGCGCTCGCCCGCCGCGCCGTCGCGGCCTCCCGCGACGTTTCCTTGATGCGTGAACTCGCCGTTGCACTTCCGGAGCTATTCGCACGCGAACTGAAGCCGCGTTTCCGCATCGAGGAGCAGCTGCTGCTACCGCCGCTGCGTGACGCCGGAGAGCATGCGCGCGCCGCGCGGATACTCGAGGAACATCGGCAGCTGCGCGCCCTCGCGCATGCCACCGGGCGTGGCGATCCGGCAAGCCTGGAGTCCTTCGGCCTGCTGCTCGAGGCGCACGTCTGGTTCGAGGAGCGCGAACTGTTTCCGCTCGCCGAAGCCATTCTCCCGGCGGCCGCGCTTGCCGCTGTTGCGGCTTGCGTCGCCGCCAAACCCACGCCACACGTCTCAGCCACCACAGGAGCCTAAACCATGGTCAGCGCCCCCCATCTTCACCTCTCGCCCGACGCAATCTATCCATTCGACGCTCGCGGTATCGCCAAACGCTTCCGGCATGCCGCGATCTTCGGCGCGCTGGATGCTCTGAACCCAGGCGAAACCATGCGCTTCGTCAACGACCACGACCCGCTGCCGTTGCTCGACCAACTCAGCGCGCGGTACGGCGAAAAAGTCAGTATTCGCTATGTGCAGCGCGAGCCCGGGGCGATCGCGATCGACTTCGTGAGGAACTGACGCCGCGTCGGTGCCCGCGCACGTTTTAGTCCCCGCCGCAGAAAGGAGCTTTCATGGCCATCCCCCACGCAGCATCTGGTGAATTGATAGATGTTCGGCCACTTGGTGCGGCGTTGCGACAGACCAGTTCAAGTACCTTGGTCAGGGATTTCGCCGTTGGCTCGTTGCGAACGGAGGTTATGGGAGTCGGGACACTGCGTCGCCACACTCGCCTGCATGAGCGAAAATACAGCTCTCGCTGCGACTATGAGCAATCGGTCCTTAGGATTTTCGCCTAGCCCCGAGGCGAGCGCGCGGAAGATCTGCCAATTCGCCTGCACCATTCTCGGAACGGTCCGCCACGACCTCCCGCATGGAGATCCTGGAACAGAGATTCAGTGACGATTATGACGGAAACCGATCACCCCCCGCAGCCTGAAGGGCATCCGAACAGCGCGCGCCCGCGTCGAGCGATTGCTGGTGATTCGATCTTTTTTCCGATGGCGACGGTCTACGCGATCTTCGTTTTGCCCGCGTCCGTGTTCGCGATGCTCGGGCTCACGGGCGCATTCCCGGCGCTGGCATCCACCACCGGACACGCACACGAGATGCTGTTCGGTTTTGCCTTGGCCGTGGTGGCCGGCAATCAGCTCGGCCCCATCCCCATGCTGCGCCTCGCTCTGTTGGCCGGGCTCTGGGTGATCGCGCGCGCAACGTTTCTCTGTGCCCCGCAAAGCATAGCGGCCACCGCGGCGAATATCGCATTCGCCGCGCTGCTTGCGGCGCAGCTTGCGCCGCGGTTATTCGGGGCCGCAAAAAAGTGGCGCAACCAGGCGCTGCCGTTAGTGCTGACGGCGATTTGCGCCAGCGGCATCGCATTTCAACTTGCCCAGCATGCCGGGTTCGCTGCCGCCGGGCACACCATACTCATAGTTGCAGTTTTACTTTTTGCGCTGCTGCTGCTGTTCATGGGCGGACGGCTCATCGCGCCGACGGTCGCCGGCCAGTTCTATCGGCAAGGCGGCAAGCTCGACGCCCGCGTGCAACCGCGCATCGAAGGCGGGCTGCTGGTCGCCATGGCGGTCGCCGCCGCGGCGTCGCTGTTCGCCAGCTGGTCGCCGTTCGCCCTGTTGGCGGCCGCTGCAACGGCCGTCGCCGGAGCGCTCTCGACGGTGCGCCTGCTGCGCTGGCGCCTTTGGGTGCTGCGCGGCAGGCCAGATCTGCTCTGCCTCGCGGCTGGTTACGGCTGGCTCGCCATCGGCTTGTTGCTGTACGGCGCCGCGCTCGCGGCGGGCCGTTACCAGACCACTGCGCTGCACATCATTATGGTGGGTGCCCTCGGCACGCTCACGCTCAACGTGATGGCCATGACGTGGACACTCAAGGCGCGGCAGGATCCGTCGCGTGCCCGCGTGCGGGTCGGGGCGACGATCCTCATCGGTGCGGCGGCGCTGACGCGCGCGCTGGCGGGTCTGGCGGTATTTGATCCTCAAGTGCTGCTCGTGATTGCAGCGACGGCCTGGAGCAGTGCGTTCGCCTTGCTGCTTGTATTGTTCGTTCGCCTTCGCACCCGTACGCCCGCAGGTATGAACGCCAAGGCGTCTGCGCATGGCCGTTGACTGGCTTCCCGCGACTCTGCGCTCAAATTCTCGCGTCGTCATAGCAACTGTCGCCCTCATGGCTCGCTGATAGCATGCGGCAATCACCGGCCGAACCCGCGTCGCCCGCAGACTCGCGCTCAGGTATGGTGCAGGCGCGACACGAGCTTGCCGTTGTGGCGCCGTTTCGGCTGGACCTCACCGTGAGCGCGCTCCGGCGCCTGTCCACCAACATGGTGGATGTGCTTACCGCGGACGGAGCATACGTTCGCGTGCTCGGCGGCGCGCGTGCGCCGGTGTTCGTGCGCGTCGCGCAGACGACACCCAAGGTGTTAACGGTCATACTCGATGGGAGCCCGAGCGAGCACGCGCAGGCACTCGCGCTGGTGCGGCGGATGCTCGGCGTGGATCGCGACCTCACATCCTTCAATCGAGCGGCGAAGCGGATCCCGTGGCTCGCGCCACTGGCGCATCGCATGCTCGGCGTGAAGCCGCCACGCTATCCGACGCTCTGGGAGGCATGCGTCAACGCGATCGTGTTTCAACAACTGAGCCTCTTCGCGGCCAGCGCGATCATGCGTCGCCTGCTGCTTGCGCTCGCGGCGCCGTTCGAGCGCAAGGGCTTGACGTTGTACCAGTTCCCGAGCGTCGAGCGCGTACTGGAGGCGAAGGAAGACATAGGACGTGCGGCCGGCCTTAGCGCGAGCAAGCTGGCGACGTTGCGGCGCGTGGGCGAGGCGCTCGCGTCGGGTGCGCTCGACGAGGCGATGCTGGAGGAGCGCGCCAGTCCTGACGCCGCGGCGCTGCTCCGGCAGATCAAAGGCATCGGCCCGTGGACGGCGACGGTTATCCTGTTGCGCGGACTCGGCCGGCTGGACGTGTTCCCGATGAATGACAGCAGCGTCGTGCGCAATCTCACGCTCGTCTCACGGGCCATGCCCTTCGACGTCGCGGCAACGCTGGAGGCGCTCGGAGCACAGCGAGGCATGCTGTATTATCACTTGCTGCTCGCCCGACTGGAGGCGGCCGGCGAGGTGGGGCGGGCGTCCGGTCCGGCTGCGCTCGGGGAGGAGAAGTGACGAGCGTGGAGAGCCGCATCGAACTGGCTCGTGTCGGCGTCAGCAGCCCGCGGACTGAAGCTCACCCGATGAACCACCGGTTTGCCAAGCTTCGCGTTGCCCCTGTCCGTAGCTCTCGACAGGGCAATTCATGAGGTCAGGCGCCGCTTCGCATCGCGCGCACGCCGATGTAACCCTTGATTGCCGCGATCGCGAGTGGCACGGCGCCGAAGATGATGAATACCAGATCGCCCGGAAGGCGCAGCCATTCGATCAATCGCGCGGTTGCAGAGCCCGTGTACGCCAAGCTGCGGGCGTGCCAGTAGCCGTGCTGGACCACATCCCATACCTGCAGCACGCCACCGGGGAACAGGTTCATCGCGACCATCATGAACAAGCCGACGTTGGTGCCCCAGAAGCCGACCTTGACGTATTTTTCCATGCTCGCCCAACGGATCTCGTCGGTTGTCTGGCGCAGCACGAACGCCAGCATCGCGAGAGCCAGCATGCCGAACACGCCCATCAGCGCGGCGTGGCCATGGTTGGGGGTGAGAATGGTGCCGACTTCGTAGTAGCTCACGATCGGCAGGTTGATCAGGAAGCCGAACATGCCGGCACCGACGAAGTTCCAGAAGCCCACCGACATCAGGAAATAGAACGCCCACTTGTGCGGAACGGCGATCGGCTTGCCGCACACGTCGCACTGGCCGCGGGTAGTGCGCATGAAGTGCCAGGCATCCAGCGTGAGCAGCGTCAGCGGCACGACTTCGAGTACCGAGAACATCGCCGACATCGCCATGTTGAACTGGGTTTGACCGGTGAAATACCAGTGGTGGCCGGTCCCGATGAGGCCGCCGAGGAAGTACAGGATGGCATCCAGGTAAATCACCCGCAGCGCGGTATTGCGACGCGTCAGGCCGAGTTGAAAGAACAGCAGCGCAACGACAGTGGTGGCGAAGAATTCAAAGTAGCCTTCCACCCACAGGTGGATGATCCAGAAACGCCAGGTGTCGACGACGGTGAAATTGGTCTTGGCGCCGAAGAACAGCGCCGGCAGGTAGAACACCGGAATCGCCAGCGACGCATACAGGAACATGCGGGCCAGCGGGCGCGCCTGCGGGTCGGCCACCGCGCTTGGCCGCGCCAGCCACCACAGAATCGCGAACCAGGCCAGCAAACCGGCCACCAACAGATACTGCCAGAAGCGACCGATCTCCAGGAATTCCCAGCCCTGGTTGCCGAACCAGAACCACCAGTCGCCGAGCAGACCGGTCATGCCCAACCATTCTCCGAGCAGGCTGGCACCGATGACCAGCGCGAACGCCACGAACAGCAGATGGACCGCGGTCGCAAGCCAACGCGGCTCGTCGGCGCGCAGTGAACGTGCCAGGAACAAGGCGGCCGCCACGTACGCGGTGGCGATCCAGAAGATCGCGGTCTGCAGATGCCAGGTACGCAGCAGGTTGCTGGGAAAGATGTTTTCCAGCTGGAAGCCGTAGAAACTGCTGGGATCGGCGCGAAAGTGGGCGACCCCGCTACCGACCAGGGCCTGTGCGAGGAACAACAGGGCCACGACGACGAAAAATTTCACCAGTGCGCGCTGCCCGGCGCTCGCCTGCCCCGGAATCATTTGCGGATGGACGTGCTGGCCGCGCGTGACCCAGCCCAGATTATCGAATTTGCCGAACGCCAGCAGCACGGCGGCAATGCCGGCGAGCAACACGAGCAGGCTCAGAGCGCTCCACAGCAATGCGCCGGGAGTCGGCCGATTGCCAACGTCTGGATCGTACGGGAAGTTGTTGGTATAGGAGAAGTCGTCGCCCGGACGGTTGGCGACCGAAACCCACGCCGCCCAGGTGATGAACGCGGTGAGCTGATGCAACTCCGCAGGGTCGGTGATCAGGTCGGGCTTGAGGCCGCCATTGCCGACCGGGTCGTGGAAGTAGCGGGTCCAGTAGCCGATCTGACTGCGATAGGCCTGGGCTTCCGGCTCCGTCAAATGAAGCGTGTCGCTGGCTGCGTCGTAGCGGTTGGTTTTCAGCGTCACCGCGACTTCGCTGCGTATTGCCGCCATTTGCATCGGCGTCAGCGCCGCCAGCGGCTGGCCGTATTGCCGCTGCGCCAGCGCCGCGGCGGTGTTCTCACCGATGCGGTGCAACGCTTCGGCGGAATAGTCCGGCCCGAGGTAGGCGCCATGGCCCCAGATGGTGCCGTTGTCCATCAGACCGTAGCGCAGGAACAAGGCTTGCCCGTTGCTGATGTCGTCGCCGGTGAACACGCTGGTGCCGCTCGCGTCGACGATTCGCGCCGGAATCGGCGGAGCATTGCGATAGGCCAGCAGGGTGATAGCGATCAGGCCGGTAAGGCCGACTACCATTACGAGCATTACCGAGCGTATCCACCACGGCGACAGCGGCGATTCTTCCGGTTCGCTCCCGGTTTGTGCCGCATCGCTCATGATGCTCTCTCCGGACAAGGACGGTCAGTGCCTGCATAATGTAGGCGCAAGTACGATGAAAATCAAGAAACGGGCAGCGGATGAGCGCAAGAATCGCAGCGAACAATGTCGGGCTCAAGCGAGCCTGCCGCTGCGGGGGACGGCACCCGAATCCTGGTCGACAGCTTGTGGCCGCGGGAGTCAAGAATGCCTGACGCCCGCTGTCGAGTTGTGGAAGCCTGCGATAATTGAGGACACCCCATCATGGCCGCAAAATTCAAAGTTGGCGATCACGTGACCTGGAACTCGGAGGCCGGCCATGTCAGCGGTAAGATCATCAAGGTGCATACAAAAGATGCCGATTACAAAGGATACACGCATCACGCGAGCCCGGATGATCCACAGTACGAGATCAAGAGCGACAAGACCGACCATGTCGCGATGCATAAGGGCGCGGCGCTGAAGAAGACAAGCGTCTAAGAGAACGTCCGGCGAAGCCAAGTCGGAATATGCCCATGAGCGGAAACATCGACTACAGCCTGGGCCGCATTTCCATTGACGCCCGCCCCGGCGGCGCGTATAACATGTAGCTGACATACATGTTAAATGGAGAGGGAGATGGACACGCAACGCCTTGTCTGGAGCATTACGCTGATTGGGATCGGGATAATCGCGGTGGCATTTCTGTATGTGGTGGCGCGATCGGGCACCGTCCTGCAATTCGAGAGCGTCCAGAAAAAGGCCTATGGCATTCGCCGCTGGTTCTTCTGGGCCCTGGTCCTGCTTGGGATCGGCACCGCTTACGCGACGCTGGCGGAATTTCCCATTCCCGACCAGCACGTGCCGAGCGCAGGCGCGCGGGTCGTAGACGTGGTCGGCAAGCAGTGGTACTGGGAACTTTCCGCGAACCAATTCACCGCCGGAGTCCCGGTGGAGTTTCGGGTTACCTCGAACGATGTCAACCACGGCTTCGGCATTTACGACCCGAATGGCCGGTTGATTGCGCAAACCCAGGCGATGCCGGGCTTCACCAACCGCCTCGTCCACACTTTCACGGAACCAGGCAAGTACCGGGTGCTCTGCCTGGAGTACTGTGGGTTGGTTCATCACAACATGATCACGGAGTTCGAAGTCGTTGCCGCGCCGCAGGGGGGCAAGTCATGAGCGCACTGCATCAGTCGACCGAGACCCTGTCGCGCCAGGAGCGCATCGTTCTCAACCTCTATGTGATCACGGGGCTTGCCGTGCTCGTCCTGATGATGCTTGGCGGCATCGCGATGCGCATGTCGCAAGGCACCTGGATCGAGTTGCCGCCCGATCTCTTCTACCAGATCATGACCGCGCACGGGGCCGCGATGGTCGGCATCGCAGGCTTAACCTCGAGCGCGGTGATGTGGTACTTCCTGCGCAAGTACGTAAGCCTGTCGCCCGGAATATTCCTTGCGAACTACGTGCTGTTCATGGTCGGCGCCGTGCTCATCCTCGGTTCGATCTTTATCCTGCAATTTGGCGGCGGCTGGACCTTTCTCTATCCACTGCCGGTGAAGTCGAACGGAATGTGGAGCGTGCACGCCGCGGCAGGGTACATGCTGGGTTTGATATCCATTGGCGTGGGGTTCCTGCTTTTCTACCTCGACGCGACGCTGGCGATCCTGCGCGTGTACGGCAACTTCGGGCGTGCGCTGGGGTTGCAGTGGCTGTTCAGCGGCGATATCGACAAGTCGCACCCGCCGACCGTGGTGGCGAGCACCATGGTGATCATCGTCAACGGTATCGGTACGCTGGTTGGTGCCGTGGTGCTGGTATTGTGCCTGGTGAACGCCTATGTACCGGCATTCGAACTGAACCCGCTGCTCGCCAAGAACATGATCTATTTCTTCGGCCACGTGTTCATCAACGCTTCGATCTACATGGGCGTGATCGCCGTCTACGAACTGCTGCCCCGCTATAGCGGCCGGCCCTGGGGCGTGTCGCGGCCGTTCCTGTGGGCCTGGGCGGCGAGCACCGTCATGGTGCTCATCGTCTACCCGCACCATCTGCTGATGGATTTCGTCATGCCGCACTGGATGCTGGCGATGGGGCAGATCATTTCGTTCACGAGCGGACTGCCCGTGCTCGCGGTTACCGCTTACGGCGCGCTGACCAACGTGCACCGCTCCGGCATTCGCTGGAGCATGCCGGCCAAGCTGTTGCTGCTGTCCATGTTCGGCTGGGCGGCGGGCATCATCCCCGCCGTCATCGACGGCGTCATCAGCGTCAACAGGGTCATGCACAACACGCTTTGGGTGCCGGGGCATTTCCACTTCTATCTGCTGCTCGGACTCTGGGCCATGCTGTTTGGCTTCATGTACCACGTGATCCGGACGCGTGCCGACGAGCCCGACAGCGCGGTCGACCAACTCGGCTTTTTCGCGTACCTCGCCGGCGGGCTGGTCTTCTCGGGCATGCTGTTGATGGCGGGCCAGGCGAGCGTGCCGCGTCGCTGGGCGGTGCACGCGCCCGAATGGGTTCCGTATGCGTCTGCGGCCTCGCTCGCGGCGATTCTGGTGGTTCTCGCCACGATCCTGTTCGCGGTGCGCATCGTCAGCGGCTTGTTGCGGGCGCCGAATGTCGGCACTGCGCACTAGCAGCGCAAGCGTCGCGCTCGTTCTCGCGGGAGCGGCGCTCCTTGCGGGCGCCACCGACGGGTTCCAGGCGTTTACTTCCGAGGCCGCGAGGCGCGTCGCGGTTCATGAGCGGCCGGTGATGGTTCCGCCGGTTGCGCTCGAGACGCAGGCCGGTGATCGAATCAACCTCGCTGAACTGCGCGGCAAGTGGTTGCTGGTTGATTTCATCTACACGGGATGCCGCACGCTGTGCCTGTCCCTCGGTTCCGACTTCGCCCGGCTGGAAGGTGAATTGACGCGTCCGATCGCGAGCGGCCGGGTACGGCTCTTGAGCGTCAGCTTCGACCCGTCCAATGATTCCCCGCGCGAGCTTGCCGCGTACCTTGAGCGCTTTCACCGCCGCGGCCCCGGCTGGCTCGCGGCACGGCCCACGAACGAGGCCGGACTCATCGAGCTGAAGCGGCGTTTCGGCGTCACCGTCGTGCCCGACGGCCTCGGTGGCTACACCCACAATGCCGGCATTCACCTCGTCGATCCTCAAGGCCGCATTGTCGAAATCCTGGACTTCGGCGCGCAGCAACCCCTCATGCAAAGCCTGCGCCGATTCGGTGTGATGTGATCCCGACGAGACGTACCGCGCCGGTTGCGGCCCTCCTCTTTCTCGCGTTGGCGTTGCCGCCGGTGCGCCACGCGCTCGAGGCGAGCATGACCGCGCAGATGCTGGTGCAACTTCCGCTGCTCGCCGGCGTGGGATACCTGCTTGGGCTTGCGCTACCCGTGCGCGTGGCAGCGTCGCTGGCGAGCTGGAACCATCGCGGTGTCACTGGATTCGTGCTCGCAAGCCTCGCCAGCGTGTTTTGGATGCTGCCACGTCTGCTTGACGCCTCGGTGACCGAGCCGGCGGTCGCCGCGATCAAGTTCCTGTCGCTGCCGTTGCTGGTGGGCCTGCCGCTCGCGCAGTCCTGGCCTCGCTCGAGCTTCGTCGTCCGCGGGGTATTCCTGCTCGAGCTGATCGCCAGCTTGTTCCGCCTCGGCTGGCTGTACCTGGTCTCGCCGGTGCGACTGTGCAACAATTACCTGCTCGACGACCAGCAGCGACTGGGCCAGATACTGATCGCACTCGGCGCAATACTGCTCCTGTGGATCGCATGGAAGCTGCTGTGGGGACGGTTCGATCTGACTCAATATGCCGGCGAGTGGACGGACGGCCGAAGCGTACCGTCGCAGCCGGCCATCACCAATCTTCCAGGGAGATCCTGAATGGCAAAAATCGAAGGCAACTGTCGCGATGTCTGTGAAGCAACCGAGTTCGTCACGATCGTCACAACCGGAGATGACGGTCCCCACGTGGTCGGCAATTGGGGCGATTACATGCGCACCCTGGGCATAGGCGCGGATACGATTGTTCTTCCCGCCGGCCGCTATCGTCAGACGGAGCAGAACCTGCGGAAGAACGACCGCGTACAACTGCTGGTCGCTTCCAGGAAGGTGCAAGGAACGCGCAGCCCGGGTCAAGGCTACCTCATCGTCGGCACCGCCGAGATCGTCAGTTCGGGCGAAATTGCGGATGCGGTGAAGGCGAAATTTCCGTGGGCGCGGGGCGCGCTGGTGATACACGTCGAGGAAGTCACGGCGCAGCTATGACAGGAGGGATCGGGCATGTCGATGCAATACCCCGCGTTTTTTGACAAGGTAAAGCCGATCGTCCTTTACGATCCGCTGGCCGTCGTGACGGCAGCCGGTTCCGAGCGTCGCGGCCTCTGAGCTATTCCGAGCGCGGGTCCTTCACGGGGTTCCAGGAGGAGCGACCCGAGGAAGGGAGCGTCAGGCGAGTTGATGATCAGCAGAGTACCTGCTGCAGCGGGTGCTGGCCTGGCCTGACCTGACGGAAATCTATTTCTTTTTTGGCTTCTTGCTGTTCTGGCGTATCCAGGCGGCGAAGTCCGGTTCGGTCAACTCTCCGGCTGCGACAGCGAGCATCGCCTTGGTCGCTTCGATCTGGCTGGCGCAAAGCCGGTAGCCGTTCAGCGCGAGAAACAGGCCGACTGCCAGGAATGCGGCCCGCTTGTTGCCGTCGACGAAGGGATGGTTTTTCGCCAGACCGACGCCATAGGCCGCAGCCAGCGACGCGATGTCGGGGTTCTCGTACGCTGCAAGATGTTCCGGCCGTGCAAGGGCCGATTCGAACAAACCTTCGTCGCGCATCCCAGCAGCGCCCCCATGCTCGGCCAGACTTTCGTCGTGCAGCAGCACCAGCGCGGTCTTATCGACCCAGCGCCACCTGCGGCTCATTTCGCAAGTGCGCGCAGGGTGTCGCGATACTCGTGCATGATCTCGCGGCCGAGCTTGAGTTGTTCCTCGATCGCGGGGTCATAGGGCGTGAGCTTGAAGCCGCCCGGCGTTTCGGTAAGGAAAACGGTATCGCCCTTGTCGATCTTCAGTTGCGCCAGCGCTTCCTTGGGCAGGATGACGCCCACGGAATTGCCAACCTGGGTCAGTTTGAGGGTGAACATGGTCCGCTCCGGTGTTATTACATACGTAATAATACAGATGAACCTGGATTTTCGCAAGGCCGGAACGCAGCAGGAAAATCAAAGTAGCTGCAGACAGAGAAAAATATCCGGCGTAGCCGGTAAGCGGGCTGGAGAAT
>Ga0097691_1002634_pt1 | contig 11735 bp, 11 predicted proteins | sample NGESurdeep072012_8_FD_72858 | JGI IMG/M metagenome (GOLD analysis project Ga0097691, IMG submission 72858) | Arctic peat soil microbial communities from Barrow, Alaska - NGEE Surface sample 210-1 deep-072012 | ecosystem: Environmental > Terrestrial > Soil > Wetlands > Peat ...
CCGCGGAGAAATTACTGATCGCCGGCGACACCCTGTTCGCCCGCAGCATCGGACGCACCGATCTCCCCGGAGGATCGTTCGAGAAAATCATGCGCTCCCTGCACGACCGCGTCCTGACCCTGCCCGATGATACTGTCGTTATTCCAGGCCATGGCCCCCGAACAACCATAGGAGAGGAAAGGGAAGAGAATCCCTTCTTGGTGCCGTGACTTTGGGATGGGTCAGACGGTGGAGAGACGGGCGTCTCGCCCGTCCAGCCGGGCGAGGACGCCCGGCTCTCCACAGCTAAGAGCCAAAAGCTAACAGCTTCACTTCAACATCGCCGCCACGTGCGGAGACTGAACAATTCCCAGCGACCAGTTCACGCCGCGAATAAACGGCTCCGGATAAACACCAATCACAATCGTCGCCAGCGCGGTCACGCCCAGCGCACAACGCATTCCGAGGCTTATGGGCAGCCGTTCCGTCTCCATCGGCGCGCGCATCAGCATCGCGTTCGCAATCTTCAAGTAGTAATAAAGTCCGAACAGCGAGTAGAACACGCCGAGCGAGGCCAGTCCGTAATGTCTGCTTTCGATCAGGCTCAGAAAGATGTAGTACTTGCCCAGGAACCCGGCGGCGGGCGGAATGCCGGCGAGTGAAAGCAGGAACAGCAGCATCAGCGCGGCTTCGACCGGCGCGCGCTGGTAGAGTCCGGCCATGTCGTCGATCTCGTCGCCAATCACTTTGCGCTGCCGCAACGACGTGATCACCGCGAACGCACCCAGATTCATGAACGTATAGACGAGCAGGTAGATCAGGATTCCCTTGAAGCCGTCGAGAAAGCCAGGGCTGCCGGGCTGCGAAGTGCCCATGGCCACAAACGCCAGCAGCATGTAGCCAACGTGCGCAATCGAGGAGTAGGCAAGCAGCCGTTTGGTGTTCGACTGCGTGAGCGCCGCGAAGTTGGCGCCGGTCATGGTGGCGATCGAGACGAAGACAATCACGGGAGTGTAAACCGAGCGCAGCGGAAACAACCCAAACACCAGTATGCGCAGCAGCATGGCCCAGGCGGCCGCTTTCACCGCCACCGACATGAAGCCGGTAATGCTGGTGGGCGCGCCTTCGTAAGCGTCCGGCGCCCACTGATGGAATGGGACGGCGGCGATCTTGAACAGCAATCCCACCATGGTTGTCAGCAGCGCGATCACCACCACCGGATTGTGCGGATTCTGCGCCGAGACCGCGCGCGCAATGATCGCCAGGTTGGTGCTGCCGGAAAGTCCGTAGAACAGCGAGAGGCCGTAGGCAAAGATGCCCGACGAAAATGCGCCGAGCAGCAGATACTTCAAGGCCGCTTCGTTCGAGCGCCGGTCGCGGCGCAAGAAACCAACCAGCACGTAAGTGGAAATTGCCATCAACTCGAGCCCGATAAAGATCAGCACGATGTCAATTCCAGCGGCCATGCACATCATGCCAACCACGGAAAGCAGCAGCAACGCGTAGTATTCGCCGTGGTGTTCATCTTCTAAGTCGAGATAGTGCACCGACATCAGGATCGAGATGGCCGCTCCCGCCAGAAACAGGTACCAGAAATAGATGGCGAAGCGGTCAACCAATAGCGAGTTATAGAACCCGGCCGCGCCCCTCGGCAGCGTCGACTGAATTTGCCACACGCACAAAGCCGCAAACAGCACGCCAACAAACGCGCCCACCGCGTTGATCCACTTCCATCCCCGCGGGACCATCAGGTCAATCAGCAGAATGCCAAGCGCGAAAATGGTAAGTTCCACCATCGGCAACATCAACCGGTATTCAGTTGGTGAGAGGCCTCGCACTTAGTTGCTCGCTTTCGGTCCCGCGACGTTCGATCCGACGACGGCGGGTGCCTGCGGAGATGGCGCGGGCGCAACCTGCGCATTCACCGGCGCGTTGGCATTGGAGTTGTCATGAAGCGTCTGCACAATCTGATTGACCGGCTGCTCGAGGATCTGGAAAAACGGCTTGGGATAAAGGCCGATCCAGAACGCCATGATGATCAGCGGCACAAACATGAGGATTTCGCGCGGCGTCAGATCGTGCAGCTTTTCGTTCTTGGGATTCGTCACCGTACCGAAGAAGACGCGCTGATAGAGCCAGAGCAAATAAGCCGCCGCCAGAACCACGCCCGGCGCCGCCCAAGCTGCCCACTTCCAGTTCGCTGTGAATGCTCCCTGCAGAATCGTGAACTCGCCGACAAATCCATTCAACGCCGGCAATCCCATCGACGAGAGGAACATGATCATGGTGATGGTCGCGTAGACCGGCATGACGTTTGAAATGCCGCCATACTCCGCGATCTCGCGTGTGTGCCGCCGCTCGTACAAAATGCCGACGATCAAGAAGAGCGCGCCGGTCGAGATGCCGTGATTGATCTGCTGCAGCACCGAGCCGGTCAAGCCCGCCGAATTCAGCGCAAAAATTCCCAGCGTGCAGAAGCCCAGGTGGCTGACGGACGAGTACGCCACCAGTTTTTTCATGTCCTTCTGCATGAGCGAAACCAGCGCGCCATAGATGATGCCAACAAGCGAAAGCCCGATCATCCAGCTTTGCACTCTGGGATGCGACACGACCGCGGGGAAGAAGGGCAGCGAGAAGCGCACGAATCCGTACGTTCCCATCTTCAGCAACACGCCCGCCAGAATGACGGAGCCGGCGGTGGGCGCTTCAACGTGCGCATCCGGCAGCCACGTGTGGAACGGAAACATCGGAACCTTGATGGCGAATCCAATAAAGAAAGCGATGAAGAGCCAGATGGCAGGGTGGAATGGAATCAGCGGCGCCGTCTTATAAAGCTCTGGAATGCTGAACGTGAAAACGCCAGTAACCTTGTGGTGATCGAAGTAGAGGAACAGGATGCCAAGCAGCATCAGCACGGAGCCCAGCAGCGTATACAAAAAGAACTTGATGGCGGCATAAAGTTTGCGCGGGCCACCCCAGATGCCGATCAGCAGATACATCGGTACCAGCATCGCCTCCCAGAAAACGAAGAAGAGGAACAAATCGAGCGCCATGAAGACGCCGAGCATTCCCGTCTGCAACACCAGGAACCAGACGTAATATTCCTTCACCCGGATCTCGATGGCGGTCCACGAAGAGAGAATCGAGATCCATCCCAGCATCGTCGTCAGCATGATCAGCAGAAACGAGATGCCGTCAATGCCCAGGCTGTAACCCGCGCCAATCGAGGGGATCCAGTTGTTGGCTGTGCCCTCGAGGAACTTGAAGTGTGTAGGGGTCACCTCGAAGCGCTGCGCCCAGAACATCGGCACTAGCGGCAGCGAGATCAGGAATCCGCCGAGCGAGAAGATGTTCGCAATCCAGCGAATCGCGTCTTTGTTCTCCTTCGGGACGAACAGGAGAACGAGCGCGCCCACGAGCGGCGTGAAGAGAATGATCGAAAGTATGTGACTCTGCATAAAACAGTTCTCAGTTGCCAGTTCTCAGTTGCCAGTGGCTCGAGCCTCGAGCTCCCAAATCCAGCACTTAGCATTTAGCACTTAGCATTTGGCCCCGTGATCTCTTGCTGGGCGCAGCCGAAACTAAGTGCTAACTGCTAAGTACTAATTGCTTACTTCCACACGTAATACACGCCAAATCCAAGCAGCCCCGCGACCATGACCAGCGCGTACCACTGCACCAGTCCCCATTCGAACAGGCGCGCCGGATAAGAGATCATCCGCGCAAGAATCGCCGGTCCGTTCACTCCCAGCCCGTCGATAATCCATTTATCCCACCAGGTCGAAAGCGTGGCGACAGCGCGCGTGACCCAGCCGACATCGTTAACAGCTCCGTCGATGATCTTGCCATCGAACCACGACGCCGCTTCGCCCGCGCCCATGGCGCCCAGGCGGATGTTGCCAATCTTGCGGCGTCCGGTGAAAGCGTAGTCGTAGGCCTCGTCTACAAACCACTTGTTGTAGAGCGCGGTGTAGAGCGGCGGAGCTTTCGCGGCAATGGGCTCGGGGTAGTCCTTGCCGGCGTTCGCGTAGTGGCGATAGGCCCATCCTCCACCTACGACCGCAGCCCCGACGGAGAGCATCATCAGCGTCCATTCCAGGCCGCGATGCTCTTCTCCGTTGGCAGGCGCGGGCGCCGACGGTTCGGCGGCTGCAACTTCCGCCTCGCGGGCGAATACAGGCTCAAGGAACTTTTCAAAACCGTTCGTCCCGCCGAGACTGCGCGGCACTCCCAGCCAACCGGCACAAACGGAACCGATGGCCAGCACGACCAACGGGCCGGTCATGGACTTGGGCGACTCGTGAATGTGGTGCTCGACTTCGTGGCTCATGCGCGGTTGGCCGTAGAACGTCAGGAAGATGAGCCGCGCCATGTAGAAAGCCGTCATCAGCGCGGTGCCGAAGCCGATCAGCCAGAGGTATGGGAAGCTGCCGTTGGCGGAACGCCAAGCTTGCCAGAGGATCTCATCTTTTGAAAAAAACCCAGCCAGTGGTGGTATGCCAGCAATGGCCAGCGTGGCGATGAACATCGTTTTGAACGTCGTCGGGATACGGTGTCGCAGGTCGCCCATGTTGCGCATGTCCTGCTCGCCGCTCAAGGCATGAATCACCGAACCCGAGCCGAGGAAGAGCAGCGCCTTGAAGAACGCGTGCGTGAACACATGGAAGACGCCCGCGGCAAAGGCGCCGACGCCGAGCGCCATGAACATGTATCCCAATTGCGAAACGGTGGAGTAGGCAAGCACGCGTTTGATATCGTTCTGCACCAGCCCGATGGACGCGGCGAACACGGCAGTGAGCGCGCCGATGATGGCCACGGTTTTCATCGCCGTCGGCGCCAGCACGAACACGGCATTCGAGCGGGCCACCATGTACACGCCCGCCGTCACCATGGTTGCGGCGTGGATCAGCGCCGAAACCGGCGTAGGTCCTTCCATCGCATCGGGCAGCCAGACATAAAGAGGAAGCTGCGCCGACTTGCCGCAGGCTCCGACGAACAGCAGCAGCGCGGCGACCGTCAGAACGGGATCGCCGATCGCGAAGTGTCCACTGCGCGCCAGCGCATTGATGTCGGTGAAGCGAAACGAGCCCAGATACCAGGAGAGCGTGAGCGCGCCGAGAATGAATCCGGCATCGCCGATGCGGTTCACGATGAAGGCTTTGTTGGCTGCATCGCTGGCCGACTTGCGATGAAAGTAAAAACCGATCAGTAGATACGAGCACAAGCCGACGCCTTCCCATCCCACGAACAAAAGCATGTAGTTATTCGCCAGGATGAGCGTAAGCATCGAAAACATGAACAGGTTCATGTATCCGAAGAAGCGGTAATAGCCGCCTTCGTGCGCCATGTATCCGACGGAGTAAATGTGGATCAGCATGCCCACGCCGGTCACAAAGAGCAGCCAGATACAAGAGAGCGGATCGAGCAGGAACCCGGCGTCGGCGTTGAATGAGGCGAGCGTGCCGTCGCGCTTCACGAAGCTCAAATGCCCGTCGCCGCTGCCGAGCCACGTATAAATAATTTTCTCGAAGGGACGTCCCGTGCCATGCGCGAAGTGCGTGTACTCGACGACCGTGAAGCAGGCGAACAGGAACACGAGGACGACCACGCCGACGCAGACCGCGTTGACCGTGGCCTTCTGCAGTCGCCGCCCGAAAAAAAACATCATCGCGGCCCCGAAGGCCGGGAAGAGCGGGATCAGCCAGATGTGGTTAAGAAATAGCATTCAGCTCTCAGCTCTCAGCTTTCAGCGAAATCAATCCTTGCGGCTCCCCGGCTCGAATTCGTCCTTGAGCCACCGGACAAATGTGTCTGCATGCCGCACATATGTCCGCTTAGTCTTTTCTTCGAGACTTGTACCCTCGACAGCATCGTGATAGCGATCAAGGGCCTGTTCTACCTCTTCAAGTGCCTTCCGGCTGATTTGCATTCAACACCTACCATTTCAACAGATCCGCCTTGGCTGACAGCTGAGAGCTGATGGCTGACAGCTGCCCTTCTACCATTTCAACAAATCAATCTCATCCACATTGATCGTCTCCTTATTACGGAAGAAGGCGATCAGGATGCCCAAGCCGACCGCGGCTTCGGCCGCGGCGTCGACTACGATAAAGATCGCAAACACCTGCCCGTTCAGGTTTCCCCACATGCGCGAGAACGCCACCAGGTTCAGGTTCACCGCGTTCAGGATCAGCTCGATCGACATCAGCACAATCACCACGTTGCGGCGTGTGAGCACACCAATCACACCCAGCACGAACAGTGCCGCCGCAACCACGAGATAGTGAAGCGTTGTGATGGGAACCATAGTTTCAGTCGTAGTCAGTCGTTAGTCGTTAGTCGCTGGTCGTTCGCAATTCGTCGATCTATTCAGCACCGCGAACGACCGACGACTATCGACCAACGACTAGATTCTCTTCTTCGTCATAATTACCGCCCCCAGAATCGCCACCAGCAACAACAGCGAGGCGATCTCGAAGGCGAACGTATATTGACCCATCCTGCCGGCATCTCCGTAGAGCATGGTGGCGATCTGCTGCGTGTTCGACGACTCGGGCATTGACATCATGCCTTCCGGAAACAGCGCCTTGCCCTTAGCGAACGCGGATACGAACAACGCCAGCAACGCGCAGGCCGCTCCCAATCCTACCGGCCACATGCGATTGAACCGCCGCTCTTTGGACGAGCGTTCGATGTTCACCAGCATTATCACGAACAGGAACAGCACCATAATTCCGCCCGCGTAGACGATGATCTGCACGCCAGCGACGAACGGGGCATACAACATTAAGTAGAGGCCCGCCACCGCGAGCAGGGTTACGATCAGCGCGAGCGCGGAATGCACGGCGTTCCGCCGCGTGATGACGAGCAGGCCGCCGACGACGGCCAGTCCCGCCAGCATATAAAAGAAGAACGGCGTCGCGACGGGGGCCATGCCTGAGTTGAGAGCCGAGTTCATTGCGGGGTTCATGAAACGATCACCCCCACGATGGCGGTCACGACCAGCACGCCGAGCGAAATCGGCAGCAGCACTTTCCATCCGACCCGCATCAACTGGTCGAAGCGATAACGCGGCCACGTCGCGCGATACCAGATAAACAGATACATGAAGACGGCGACTTTGAGCACAAACCAATATACGTAGTCAATGCCTTCGCGGAACCTCGCCGCAACGCTCGTGTCCGCGGAACGGCCCACGACCGCGATCACCAGCAGCAGCAGCGCGATGAAGCCGAGCAGCGCCGCGAACACGGCGAGCCCGATGCGCTGAATCTTGAAGAACGAATGCGCCGGCATACGCGCCACGCCGACAAAGGCAATCGCCGCCAGTCCAAGGAACGTGAGGCCGGGAAAGAGCGAGAAGACAAAGTCCCACGCCGGCGCGTTCAGCAGGTTCGGGAACGGACGCATCCATCCGCCAACCCAGAGCGTGACGGCGATCGAAGAGACGGCGATCATGGCCGCATATTCGGCGAGCATGAACAGCGACCAGCGCAGCCCGCTGTACTCGGTGTGATATCCAGCCGTCAGTTCCGATTCCGCTTCGGCCATGTCAAAGGGCGCGCGGTTGGTCTCGGCGATCATGGCGATGGCGAAGATCACTAACGCGATGAAGCCGAGCGGAAAGAATTTAAAGATGAACCAGACGCCCTGTTGCTGCTGGGCCTGAACGATGCCGATCATGCTCAGTGTTCCCGTGCCACTCGCGTTAAGGCTGGTCATCAGGATCGCCGAGACGACGGCCAGTCCCATGGCGACTTCATAAGACACCATCTGCGCACTCGACCGTAGTGCGCCAATCAGCGGATAGTGCGAGTTCGAAGCCCACCCCGCGACCACGATGCCAAGCACGCCAAGCGATGAGACACCGAGCATAAAGAGGATGCCGATGTTCATGTCGCTCACCGCCTGCGAAGGGCCGAACGGAATCACGGTATAAACGGTAAACGCCGCGAGCAGGCCGATCAGCGGCGCGACCCAGAAAACGAACTGGTCGGCTTCGGCGGGGATAATATCTTCTTTGAGCATCAGCTTGAGCGCGTCGGCGAAGGGCTGCAGCAATCCGTGCGGGCCCACGCGCATGGGGCCAAGGCGAACCTGGAAGTGCGCCAGCGCCTTGCGCTCGATCCAATTCATGGCGATCACGGCCACCGACACTCCCGCGAAAATGATGAGCACATACATCAGCGCCCAGAACTGGTTCCCCGCTTCGCCGGGCGTCACCGTGCTGCCGAGATACGACATGATGAAATTGGGCATCAGCGGTCCACCTCGCCGAGCACGATGTCAAGCGTGCCGATGACGGCGACCACGTCGGCGACCAGCAAGCCGCGCACCATAATGTCGAGCGCCTGCAAATTGACGAACGAGGGCGGGCGCACGCGCAGGCGGTAGGGCTGCGTCGAGCCGTCGCTGACAATGAAGTATCCGAGCTCGCCTTTCGGCGCTTCGATCGAATGATAGATTTCGCCAACCGGCGGCTTGATGACCTTGGGCACTTTGCCCATGATCGGGCCTTCGGGGATACCGTTGACGGCTTGCTCGATGATGCGCAGCGACTGGCGCATTTCGGCCATGCGGACCAGGTACCGGTCGTAGGTGTCGCCGTTTGTGCCGATCGGAATTTCGAAATCGAATTCGGAGTAGGCCGCGTAGGGCTGGGCTTTGCGCAAATCCCACTGCACGCCGCTGGCGCGCAGCACTGGACCGGTTACGCCGAGCGCAACGCAATCGGCGCCCGAGATCACGCCGACATTCTTTGTGCGCTCCAGCCAAATGCGGTTGGTGGTGAGCAGCGCTTCGTATTCGTCGATCTTCGGCGCGAAGAAGGTCAGGACATTCTTTACGTCTTTTTCGAAGCCGGCGTAAGTCTCATACTGGCAGCCGCCGATGCGAAAAGCATGCGTGGTGAGCCGCGCGCCGCAGTACTTTTCGAAAATCTTCAGGATCTCCTCGCGATCTCGGAACGTATAGAACAGCGGCGTCATCGCGCCGATATCGAGCGCATGCGTGCCCAGCCAAAGCTGGTGACTGGCGATGCGGTTCAGCTCGGTCAGGATCACGCGAATGTATTTCGCGCGCGCCGGCGCCTCCACATTCATCAACTTCTCGACCGCTTCGCAGTATCCCAAGCCATTCGACACGGCAGCCACGTAATCCATGCGATCGACGTAGGGATTGAACATCGTGTAGGTGCGGTTCTCGGCGATTTTTTCCACGCCGCGATGCAGGTATCCGATGACGCACTCGGTGCCGAGAACTTTTTCGCCGTCGAGCTTCAGGATGACGCGCAGCACGCCGTGCGTCGCCGGATGCTGCGGCCCCATATTGATGATGAGTTCGTTGGAATCGAGATAGGTCTTCTCGGGAGTTTCGAGATCGAGGTTGGAAAGGCTCGAGACGTCTTTCGTGCTGTCGTTCGCGCGAGCGCTCATTGTCCGCTCTCGATTCCCAGGTTGATCTGCACCCACTCTTTATCTTGCTGCAGGATGCCGTAATCTTTGCGGAGCGGGTGGCCTTTCCAGCCGTCCGGCAGCAGAATGCGCTTCAGGTCGGGATGGCCGTCGAACTGGATGCCGAACATGTCGTAGACTTCGCGCTCGAGCCAGTTGGCGGTTGGCCAAATGGAGACGCTGGACCGGAGCGAAGCGCCGTCGGCGATTTGTGTTTTCACGCGCACACGCTCGTTGCGCGGAAAAGAATAGAGTATCCAGAGGACGTCGAATTGCTTTTCGCGCTTCGGATAATGCACCGCAGTGATATCGACGCAGTAGTCAAATTGTTCTTCGTCGCGCAGCAGGCGCAGGATGTCGGGGATCAGCGAGCGGTCAACGGTAAGGTAGTTCTGTCCAAGATAAGTCTGCGCGTCGAGCCCCGAGCCGTACTGGCTCCGGTATTTTTCAACCAGCGGCGAGGTCCACGGCACCGGCACGGGACCAACGGGCTTGGCGGGAGCGGCAGGCTTCGCAGGCGCGGCGGACGTCGGTGCTGCGCGCTCTTCCGCCGCCGGCTTCTTCTCACCTTCCGGCGGCGGTGGTGGAGCGGGCGATTTGACTTCCTCGGCCATGCTAGGGTCTGTCGTTACAAAAGCCGCGCAAATATTAGGAACTTCTAACAGCTGGTTGCGTCACCGTCAATGACCGTCATCACAACGACCGTCATCACATTCACCGGTGCGCTAGCGCCGGCCTGCCTGAAAGCCTTCGACCAAGTCGCGGATGCGCAACGCGTCGGCTTTGCGATGGCCGTGACTGGTGATCGGATCGGTGCCTCCGGTCGACTCAATCAGGATGTCCGACCAAAGGATTCTCGTCGAAATCTTCACTGAAGCTACCTGGGAAATCGAAATGCTTTCCTCGTTGCTGCCGAACAGACGCCTCTTCACGCGGCTCACGCGCAGCGGGCTAACCACGATGCGCGTCGGAAACCACAGGTTCCCCTTGGTCCAGCGGCTCGCGGTGAAGGTCTCATCGGAAACGGCCGGATTTTGACTAGCCGAAGTTATACCCATTCCAGTGCTCCCTTCTTCCAGATCCATACGTAGCCGACGATCAGGATGCCGAGAAAGACCAGCATCTCGATCAGCCCGAAGACGCCCAGGGCCTTGAACTTCACGGCCCAGGGAAACAGGAAAATCGTTTCCACGTCGAAGACCACGAACAGTATGGCGATGATGTAAAAGCGGACGGTGTAGCGTCCGCGCGCGCTGTCGTAGGGATCGATGCCGCACTCGTAAGGCATCAACTTCACACGGTTGGGCCTTTGCGTGCGGATGATTCTGGCTACCAGCAGTGTGACGGGGATCAGGATGCCAACGACGGCGAGGAAGAGGAAGATGGGAACGTAATTTTGCGGCATGAGCCCTCGAAGCAGTCGCGATAAGAGCGAAACCGAATACTAACGCCGAAGTGGCCCGGCTTCAAGGACGGATGAACATGCCGGGTGTCAGGTCTCAGGTGTCAGGATGCGAAGCAAGTCACAGGACCTGATCGGGGAGAACGAAGGTGTGGCGGGCGAAGTCGGAGGCGAGCGTCTCCTGGCGGTAGAGGGTTGCCAGCACGCCGCCTTTCCAGATGAGCAGGTCGGGGTTGTGCTCGGCGAATTCTTCCCAGGTCTGGGCGCAGCCGGCGCGAGCCCGACGCTCGCGAATCAGGACGAGGTAGGCCCAGGTGATGGTTTCGTGGTAGAGCTGCGGTTTCCCTTGCGCGGCGGCGAAGCGTTTCAGTGCGGCGCAGAACCTGGCGACGGCTTCGAGAAAAGGATATTGCGCGACATAGGCGAAAGCGACGCGCACGTGATCGGCATGGTGGAAGCCGGGGGGAACGTGGCCCTGTTCGGACTCCTCAATCAGATTGAGCCGGTCACGGGCCGAGGGCTGACGGTCGTCATTCATTTTCTCTTCCCTGTGGTTCTCTTCCCTGAGGCGGCCTTCTTTCCTGCGGGCCTGCGCTTCATCTCGGTGAGGCGGTGGCTGGCGCTGGAGTCGAGATCGAGAGCGTAGAACTTTTTCAGGTCGTGAATGCGCTTGAGAGATGCGGGGCTGAAGGGAGTCTTGCCGTCGAAGGCGTGGAGCACGATGCCTTCGAGCAGATCTCCCAGGGACATGTCGTGATATTCGGCGAGCGCCTTGAGAACTTTGAGGAGGCGTTTTTCCATGCGGACGCCGGTCTGGACACGCTCGATAAGGAGTTGTGGTTCATTGACCATGGTACTGATGTACCACGGTACATAACTAGGGCGCAACTGAAATGCGCCTC
>Ga0097691_1002635_pt1 | contig 11732 bp, 11 predicted proteins | sample NGESurdeep072012_8_FD_72858 | JGI IMG/M metagenome (GOLD analysis project Ga0097691, IMG submission 72858) | Arctic peat soil microbial communities from Barrow, Alaska - NGEE Surface sample 210-1 deep-072012 | ecosystem: Environmental > Terrestrial > Soil > Wetlands > Peat ...
ATCATGAACAATGCAATACCCAGAGTGTGGGGAGTGAACATCGCTTCTCCTTGAAACGGTCGTTCTGAATTACTTGCGCGATTACTTGCCGCGAATTCTCGCAACAAATAGTTGCAGGAAGCGGTCGGCGTCGACGTCGACGCAAACCTTCGCGTTGGGCTCGACTTTGTCGAGGCCTTCGATAATGTAACGGTCCCCGCGCAGCACGTTACGCTCCACCATGCCGTGGCGATTGGCGACGGTCTCGCCGCGCGTGAACTCGCCTCGAGTCTCGACATCGACGTGCATCGCTGGCGATTTCACCAGCGTTGCGTCAATGGCCACGCCGACCGCGAGCGGGTCATACATCGGCGTACCGCTCAAACCGAATTGCGCCGCCTGATCGACCAGGAAGTGTGCAACCTGGTAGATGAAATCGTTCATTGGTCCATGGGTCTGTCCGAGTTGTGCCAGGTATTTCGCCGAGAGCAACGTCTTATCGCCAACATCGAGACCAACCATGGTCAGCGGCCAGCCGGCCTGGAAAACGATCTGCGCGGCTTCGGGATCGTTATAAATGTTCGCTTCGGCGGCAGCGTTCACGTTGCCACCGGTGATCGAGCCGCCCATGAGGATGACTTCCTTCACCAGAGGAACGATGGACGGGTCTTTCTCCACGGCGAGCGCGATGTTGGTGAGCGGGCCGACTGGGACCAGCGTGATTTCGTGCGGAGCGGCGTGCACCATCCCGATGATCAGGTCCGGGCCATACCGGGGATCGACTTTGCATTTGCTGGGTGGCAATTCGACATTGGCCAGCCCATTCTTGCCGTGCCAGAACTCTGCGGTGATCAACTTCTGGAAGAGCGGATGCTGGGCTCCTGCGGCAACAGGAATATCGCAACGATTGGCCAGCGAGATCATGCGCAGCGCATTCTCCAGCCCCTGCTTGGCGGTTACGTTGCCCGGCACCACGGTGACGGCGCGGACGTCGAGCTCTGGCGAGTTCAGTGCCAGCATCAGGGCCATGGCGTCGTCAGAACCGGGATCGGTATCGAGGATAATTTTTTTGGTGGCACTGGACGCTGGGATTGCCAGCGTCATTACGATGAATGCGGAGAGAATCGCGGCGATGAAGAACTCTTGGTGGACTCGGAAACGATGGCCCGGGTTGATCAGAACTGACCTCCAGATTGCAGATCGCGAGATTCAGGAATCGCGCCGAGCGTAGCCGTGCAAAGTCTCAGTGTCAAGGCGAAACCGACACTCTCGTCCGGCCTCGGCAAGAAGCAGCGGTAATCGGCGGAGCGAGAGCCAGGTGCGGGCATTCCGGTAATGCATCTTTCGTCGTATCTGCCGTACAATTGCACGGCAAAGGAGCCGCCCAGACTGTGCCACCGACCGAAGGCAACGGAGAATCCGCAGTTTTCGCCGATTTCTGACAAACTGCAGATCCCTCGCTTCGCTCGGGATGACAATTCCTGAAGTTTTTCAATAAGCTCCTGGAGCACTTGATGCCGGTCGACCACAACGAGTTTCGGAGCGTCGCACACCGCGTTGCAAACGACCCCGGCGGTCGAGATGACGCGCCACGAGTCACACAGCGGCAGTGTGATTGCGATTCTCTCCGGGCGGCCTCTGCTGCCGAATACCGGCATTCCTCTCAACCTGGATTGGGTCCGGGAAGTGCGGGTCAACACCAGCGCGGTCGAGCAGCAGACGCGGCAAGCCGCGTCTCTACGAGAAATCAGAAGCCCCCTCATGAAAGCGACGCGCACGCCACGAGTAAAAATCTGCTGCATCGGCATCGAGCAGCAGCGCTTCTGCCGGACGAATACGATCCAGATTTGCGACCATCTCACTCTCGGCACGCATCGCGATCTGAAGGATGCTTTGCCGGGGATTTCGGTGGTGCAGGTCGTCCACGTGACCGGTCCCGAGTCCGTCGAGGAGGCCGCGCGGGTGGCGCCGCATGTGGATGCAATCCTGCTCGATTCCGGCAACCAGAAACTCGCGGTCAAGGAATTAGGTGGCACGGGCAGAACTCACGATTGGACCCTCAGTCGTGCGATCCGGGAGCGCATCGGCATCCCGCTGTTTCTGGCTGGAGGACTCACACCGGAGAACGTAGGCCAGGCAATTGAGGAGGTGGGCCCGTTCGGGCTCGATCTGTGTTCCGGCGTGCGAACCGATGGCAAGCTGGATGCGGCCAAGCTAAGGCGGTTCTTCGCGGCGGTGCGCAATGCGGGTGCACAATGAGATGTGACCGCAAGGCGCTGCGCTTGCTCCATGGGTCCCGCCGCGGCCACCGCCGCGACGTGGGTTGTGCAACAATGCGGGGACATTTCTACTGTGGTATGACAAACGTAGGGTATCGCGTTGACTTTTACGAGCCCTACAGGCAAACTCTCAATTCGCCCCTCCACCGCATTCGGGCCAGCACGATGAGCCCGGTGTCACCGTCGCAAGCGAGGCGAAGGCCGACTCAGGAACCGTTCGCTCTATGTCCGCAGACCGAGTCTCCTATACGCTCGATTCGACGCTGGAGACGGTGAACAACGCCGAAGAGACGGCTAGCCGCATGGCCGCCGAAGCCGGCTTTGACGACGAGGAGATCATGAAGATCTCTATGGCGGTGCGAGAAGCCGCCATTAACGCAGTTTTGCATGGCAATGCCTACGACCCGAGTAAGAAAGTTACACTCGCGTTTGAGCGTACAGCCCGCGACCTTGTCATCGTCATCCGCGATCAAGGCAAAGGGCTCGACGCCAGCAGGATTCCGGATCCGTTGGCGCCGGACAACCTGTTGAAGACATCGGGGCGGGGCATTTTCCTGATACGCTCGTTCATGGATGTGGTGGAAATCCACCCCTCCCACACGGGCACCGAACTTAGAATGATCAAGCATGTCCACGGCAACCCCGCGGACTCCAAGGAGGCTCCCCAGTGACCATGAAGTCCAGTACTCGTCAGGTGGATGGCGTCACCATTGTCGACCTCAGCGGCCGGATTACCCTCGGCGAAGGCAGCGTAGTTCTGCGCGAAACGGTGCGCGACCTGCTTTCCAAGGGGCAGAAAAAGATCCTGCTGAACCTCGGCGACGTGAACTATATCGACAGCTCAGGTATCGGCGAGCTCGTCAGCGCCTTCACCACTGCCAAAAACCAAGGCGGCGAACTCAAGCTGCTCAACCTCACCAAAAAAGTACACGACCTGCTGCAGATCACGAAGCTCTACACCGTCTTCGATGTGAAGGACGACGAAGCAGCGGGCGTAAAGTCTTTCAGCAAGTAGCGGGGCGCGCGGTTCTTGTAGCCGCGAGAACTCTGGCAGGCCGGGGCCGAGCCCCGGCGCTCCACCCCATCACGCCAAAACCGGGCGTGATGGGGACCCCGGCGCTGCAAGTTCCCTTTTTGGGAAGTCGCTGCGAAAATTTCTGCCCTGCTTAGCGTTCGATCCCTCCTCCACGCCTACAATAAAACCGAGGATGCACTTCTCTGCGCCTCAGCCGTCATGCGTTTTCTTACTCTGGCTTTCTTGCTTGGAACCGTTCTTGCGATGAGCGGGGTTTGCTCCGCGAGCAATACTTCCAAGCATGACTGCGTCTCATTCGCCGAAGCGAACAAGCATGTGGGCACGACCCAGTGCGTCAGCGGAACCGTGCTACACGTTGAAGATGGCAGCAACGGCGTCACCTTCCTCAACTTCTGCAAAGATGCCAAGGCGTGTCCCTTCACCGTAATCGTGTTCCCGGGCGATCTCAGAAAGGTGGGCGACGTTCGCCAGCTCGAAGGCCGAACGGTTGAAATTAAGGGCACGATCGAGGAGTACGACGGACGCGCAGAGATCATCTTGCGCCACCCCAAACAAATGGGAGAAGGGCTTTCCTCTTGGTTCCTCCGGTGCCCACGGACTATGACGTCGAGCGCCATGGCCACTACAGTGCCGGCAAGTTCAGCCATCACAAAGCCAGCAAGACGAAGCACAAAAAGCAGGGCCCGCCGATTTCGATCGAAGATCCAGAAGAGCCGCAGTAGCGGGTCGCCGCTCTTCACAATCCACGGATTTCACACCATCCCCTTACGCAACTCTTCCAGCGGATACTTCGTCCCCCGCCACGTGATGCCGTCGTTCGAGAGGGTGTGGACCATGGAGCGCACCAGTGTATACATGAACAGGCTGGTGCTGACCGGATGCAGAAAGAAGTAATATGGCGGGACTGCCGACCTGGCCGACATTCCGTAATAAATCGCAAATAGCGAACCTAGCGCGATAGCGTAAGGAACTCGCGCCCATCCATGTGCCAGCCAGACGCCAAGAAATGGCCCGAGATTCAGAAAGCCCAGACCCACTATGGAGACCACCGTTCGCGGCCACTGGAAAGAAAGCACGGCAAAGAAGTTCTTGGTGAGGTTGTTGACGATGCCGAAAGCGCCCTTTGCCCAGCGGAGGGAAATCAGGTCCTCCCCAAAAACATTGCGCTGGGCGAACCCCGCCTTCTTGATTACCTTGCCCAGTTTCATGTCGTCGAGCACTTCCATGCGCAATGCGCGATACGTGCCGACCGCGTCATAGACCGAGCGCCTGACCATGTTGAAAGCGCCCACACCCATGTGGTCCCGCGCTTTGGGATCGGCGACTTTCCATGGGCGGTGTCCGAAAACGAAAAGCGCCTGGAAGAAAGCGATCATCATTCTCTCGCCCGGCCCCTTCATGATCATGCGCGGGAAAAGAACTACGTGGTCGGCTCGCTCAGCCTCGGCATAGGCAACGGCACGCCGCAGAGAATCGGGCTTAAACAGTACATCGGCATCGGTGAAGAGTAACCAGTCCCCACTCGCCTGCTGGCCGGCCGTCCACATGGCGTGCGTTTTGCCTAACCACCCCGATGGCAGCTCCGAAACGTGGATCACCTTCAACCGGCCGTACGCCTGGGAACTCGCAGCAACTGCGTCCATCGACTGCCCGGTGTGGTCCGTCGACCGGTCGTTGACGGCAATAATTTCGTAGTTGGAATAATCGAGGGCGAGCAGCCGCACCAGCGTCTCGCGAATATCTTCTTCCTCGTTGCGCGCCGGAACGACAATGCTGACTCTAGGCTCGCCGTTTGGGGACGCTGGCCTGCGGTCCCATTCGGGCCGCGCGATATCGGCAACACGCGGCATGCCGAACGCCGCTTCCACGATGCGCGAAAACCAGGCCAGTGCGAGGATGCCGCCTGCAATCCAGTGAACTGTTTGCCAATGCATTCTGCTAGAAAGATGCTCCTGAGGGAACTTGCGATGCCGCCGATTCATCACTTACACGCAGTGGTGGCGCAAATCGCATGCCGTAGAACAGTATGGCAGAAGAAAGAGCCATGGCAATCACGGGCAGAATAAAGGCAACCTGTAGCGAATGGCGGTCGGCCACGTATCCCATCAAGGTCGGCGAGGGCACATCTCCCAGCAGATGAAAAAGAAATATGTTCACTGCGATCGCAGTAACGCGGATGTGCGCGCCGACCGCGTTGACCAGCGCTGTATTCAACGGCGAGGTATTCACCAGCAGAAAAAACGCTGCCAGCGCGATCGCAGGCAGCATGATGGGTCCCTTCACGAAAAGAGCGACAATCATGACCGGAACCCCCAAAGCCATGCTGAGCGCCGAAACAAAATAATAGGAACCCTTCATGCGGGGCAGCAAGCGATCCCCCAACCAACCGCCCGCTAGCGAAGCCACGATGCCGCAGACCACAACGATCGCTCCGAAGATTTCGTTGGCCTCTTTCAGGCTGTACCCCCGCGCGACAGACAGGAAAGTTGGCATCCACACCTGCACTCCGCCGAGGGAAAAAGTTCCCGCGGCCATGCCGAGGGTGACGGTCCAGAACGCGGGATTCCGCGCCAGCCCCAGAATCGTTCCCCGCTCGGGAGTTTCTTTCAGGGAGTCGAATTGGCCGCGTGAGGGTTCGGGGAGAAAAGCAACGGCCAGCGCCAACAGGAAGCCCGGAGCGGCTGCGATATAGAAAGGAAACCTCCAACCGAAATCGGGGCCGAGCTTGCCGCCGAGCAGGTATCCAGCCGCTGTTCCCACAGGGATGGCCAGGTAGAATACGCCAAAGATGCGGCCCCGCTTATTCTCCGGAAACAGGTCGGCGACGAAGGTGGGCGCGATGGTGACGAAGGTCGCCTCGCCCACGCCGACCAGCGTATGCCGCACCAGCAACTCCCAGTAGGTGTGGGTGAAGGCGGTGAGCAGCGTCAGGGCGCTCCAGAAAATCGCGCCGAGCATGATGATCCGCTTGCGCGAATAGCGGTCGGCCAGTGGACCGACAAATGGCGCGGCGACCATGTAGAACCCGAGGAAGGCGCTGGTGAGATATCCGATCTGGGTATTGGTGAGATGGAATTCCGACTGCACCAGCGGCTGCACGGCAAACAACACCGAGCGGTCAATGTAATTCAGCAGGTTCAGCGTGGTCAGCAGGGCCAGCGCCGTTCGGGGGTAAAGTTTGGTCGGAGGCACTAGCGTGGCAATATAACACGGCGGAGAGGAGCAGCGAGACTCCCCGGCAAATTCGCGGAGGGTTCGCAAACGTCCGCGAAGAAAACCGAGGTCTCCTATTTCTCTTTTCGGTGTTTCGGCCGCGGCCACTTCGCGATCACGACTGTCGAAATCCCCCCACGCGGACGGAACTCACCTTTCACCTCTGCCCACACCGGCTTGGCCCAGCGGACAACATCCTCCAGCACTTGATTCACAATGTTCTCCTGGAAGATGCCGAGATTTCGATACGCTTGGAGATATTCCTTCAACGACTTCAACTCTAAGCACAGGCGATCGGGCACGTAGCGGATCACGATGTTGCCGAAGTCCGGCAAGCCAGTCTTTGGGCAGACGGACGTGAATTCGGGGTCATCCACAACAATCTCGTATCCTGGAAACTGGTTCGGCCAGGTTTCAATTTCCGGGAAATTGTGATCGAGCCCGGCGCTGGCGTGCTCCGCGGTGTAGCGGGGAGATGTGGAACGGGAAGATTTCGGCATCTGCCTATTGTACCCAGTCCCTTTTACCCAGTCCCTTGTACCCGGCCACACGCGCCGCCCTGAAAATTCCGCGCTGTAGCTGACGCAAACGGCCGGCGCGATGCATCTAAACAGGCAAGTCCGAAGCGTGCATTTGCCAGCTCCCTGCAGCGCGTGGATGATATACATTGAAGCTTGCGCTTTTCTCTGGATGCCATTGAATGGAAACAGTTCGGGACGCCAGCCGCGACGTTGGTGGATAACGGCGCTTGCGATCCTGGCGGCGGTGATTGTGCTGGCTGCTTTCGTCTCCCGCCGCGATGACCCGGTGCCGGTGCGAACCGCCGTCGTCGAGCAGAGCACGATCCGCAGCCTGGTTTCGACTAACGGAAAAATTGAGCCCGTCAACAACTTCGAGGCCCACGCTCCGGTATCGACGAGTGTACGGCGTGTTTTTGTCAAGGAAGGCGACTCCGTCAAGAAAGGCCAATTGCTGGTCGTTCTGGATGACGCCGACGCGCGTGCCCAAGCTGCTCGTGCCCAGACCCAATTGAGAGCGGCGCAGGCCGACCTGAGCGCCGCGAAACGAGGCGGGAACCAGGAAGAAGTGCTGAGCCTCGAAGCCCAACTGGTGAAAGCTGGCACCGACCGCGATTCAGCACAGCGCAATTTAGACGCGCTGAAAAAACTTGAGCGGCAGGGCGCGGCCTCGGCGGGAGAAGTGCGAGAAGCGGAAAACGCTCTTGCCCGCGCCGATGCCCAACTCACCTTTCTCCGGCAAAAGCAGACGAAACGATATTCGAATGCGGAGTTAGCGCGCGTCGAAGCGCAGCGAGCGGAAGCGCAGGCCACCTACGATGCCGCGCAGGACGTCCTGGCGAAATCGAATGTCCGCGCTCCTTTTGATGGCATCGTGTACTCGCTGCCCTCAAAACAAGGCGGCTTCGTCGCAGCCGGAGATCTTCTGCTGCAACTAGCGGATCTGCGAAAAGTGCTGGTCCGCGCCTTCGTCGATGAGCCCGACGTGGGCAGACTGGCTCCCGGCAATCCGATTGAGATTACCTGGGACGCCGGCCCCGGACGCGTGTGGCGCTCCGCCGTAACTGCCATCCCATCGACGGTGAAGTTGCGCGGTTCGCGCAACGTCGGCGAAACAACCAGCATCGTAGATAACAAGGATTTGAAACTCTTGCCGAATATAAACGTCGGAGTGACGATCGTCGCCGCCGAGCACGACAACGTGCTGGTGGTGCCGCGAGAAGCTGTCCGAATGGACGACGCCAAGCCTTATGCTTTGCTGGTTGTCGGCCACGAACTCAAACGCCGGGATGTGGAGACTTCCCTTTCCAATCTCACGCAGGTTGAAATAACACGCGGTCTCTCCGCCAAGGATGTGGTCGCGATCAGTTCGTGGAATGGCAAACCGATTGGCGACCGAACGCAGGTCAAGTTTTAGATGATCACGCGCACTTCCAGAGTTTTGCTGATTTTACTCTTGCTCATTGCCTCGTTGACCGCCAGCGTATCCGACTCTGCAAAAGACAAGCTGGCCGCCGGCCGGATCGATGAAGCCATCGCCGAATTGAATGGCCGTCTCTCTTCTGTTCCGGCGGACGCGGAATCGTCGAACCTGCTCTGCCGTGCTTACTTCGCGCTCGAGGATTGGGATCGTGCGGAGTCCTCCTGCAGAAAAGCGGTCTCGCTCGATCCGGGCAACAGCCGTTTCCATCTTTGGCTGGGGCGCGTGTACGGCGAAAAGGCGGATCGGGAAAATTTCCTTGCCGCTGCGGGCCTGGCCGGAAAGGTCCGCGGAGAATTCGAGCGCGCGGTGCAACTGAATCCGAAAGACGTGGATGCCCGGCTCGATCTGGCGGAGTTCTATCTTGCAGCGCCCGGCATCGTCGGCGGCGGCGAGCGGAAGGCTCGCGAGCAAGCGCAGTCCATTGCAACTGTGAACCCCGCCCGTGAACACTGGGTCTACGCGCGCATCGCCGAACAGAAAAAAGATGCCGCCACCGCCGAACGGGAATATCACCAGTACATCGACCTCAGCAAGGGTGACGCGGAATCGTGGCTCAACCTTGCTCTTTTTCTCCGTCGCCAGAAGCGTCTCGACGAAATGGAGCAAGCCATCGTCAAGCTCAGCCAGGCGCCTATGCCCAAACTTGATGTTCTGTTTGAAGCGTCACAGATTCTATTTCGCGCCGGTCGTAGCTATCCTTTCGCCACGGAACTTCTACGCCGCTATCTCGCCGCTGGTCCGGTCGAGGCAGCTCCGGCGTTCAAGGCCCACTATCTGCTGGGCATGCTGCTGGAAAAACAAGGAGACAAGGCGGGTGCTGCGCACGAGTACCGTGCTTCCTTGTCATTGGCCCGGAACTTCGGCATGGCCCAGCAAGCACTCAACCGAGTTGCCCACTGAGGATGGCGAAATTCCTCCCGCTCTTCGCGCTGTCCCAAATAACTTTCCAAAGCTACTGCCCGGCTCGCGTCTGGCGCACTACAATTTGTGCGTCGCGGCGGAGCCGCGGCCCGATCCATATGTGCCTGATCCACGGGTGACGGGATGAAGGTGACGAGATGAGACTCCGATTGCCGCGTTTGCACTGCACAAATCCGCTCGCCTTACTTGCGGCCGTACTGACGATCGCAACGCGCGGCCAGGCTGAACCGCTGCCTCTCGAGCGCGCCATTCGGCTCGCGCTCGCCCACAGCACGAGTTCGGCGATTGCGAATGCCGACGTGCAGCGGACCTTTGCCTCCTACCGGGAACTTCGCAACAACTACTTACCACAGCTAGGGGCCGGTTCGGGCCTGGGCTGGTCCTATGGATTCCCCCTCACCATCGAGGGGTCGGCACCGGCACTGGTGAATGTCGTCGCGCAGAGTACGGTCTTCAATCCCGCGCAGCGGCAGTTCCTGAATGCAGCGAAAATGGAATGGAGCGCTTCTGAGTTTCAGGACAAAGACCAGCGTAATGCCGTCATCCAGGACGTCGCCTTGACCTACGCTGAACTGGCGAAGTGGGAGGCGCGACTCCTGCGCTTACAGCAGGACGAGACCCAGGCGCAGCAAATGGAACACGCGGTGGCCGAGCGCTTGCAGGAAGGCGTGGACAGCGCCGTGGACTTAAACAAAGCCAAGCTCACCGCGGCGCGCGTGCGTCTTCACCGGGCCGAGGCGCGTGGCTCCACCGACGTTCTTCGGCGGCATCTCTCAACCCTGACCGGTTTGCCGGTTTCCTCCATCGAACTCGCGCCCGAAACCATTCCGGCTTTGCCGCCCGTCGCTTCGGAAGAAGATCTTTCGGAGAAAGCGATGGCCTCCAGCCCCGCCATCAAGTTGGCCGAGCGGCATTCTCTGGCGGAAGCGATGCGGGCTTTGGGCGAGCATCGCGCTTTGTATCCGTCGATCGATTTCTCCGCCCAGTATGCGCGACTTTCCACCTTCAATAACTACAGTCAGTTCTACAACCACTTTCAGGCTAACAATGCCACCATCGGCTTTGCCTTCCGGATCCCGTTGTTCAACGCCAGCCAGCGCGCCCGAGCCGAGGCGGCTGAGGCCGAAGCCCTCAAGGCGAAGAAGCAAGCGGAAGCGACTCGCAATCAGGTGGCGGAGGAAACGCTAAAACTACAGCGCGCCGCCGAGCAACTCGAGGCCGCTCGCGAGGTGGCGCAGTTGGAATATCAACTGGCACAGTCGGGCCTGGAAGCGGCCCAAACCCGAATCGACGCCAAGACCGGCACCTTGCACGAATTGGCCGATGCACGGGTGCAAGCAGCCGAACGTTATCTGCTTTTCCAGGATGCCGGTTTTGAGTACCAGCGGGTCCGCATGAGCCTGCTGCGCGCCACCGGAGATTTGGAGAATTGGGCGCTGCCAGTCACCGCTTCAACAAACCCAGCTTCAAAATGACGCACAAAACAGCTCATCCAGCCGGTACCCGATTCTCGCGTCCTAATGCGCAAAAACGACGTTCGGCGAGGTTCTTTTGCGGTTTGAGCCCCGCTAAGGCACACTTGGACAACGGTTTCCACGCTTTCGACACAGTTGGGGACGTACCTGAATGGTAGCGTGGGCTGGGGTTTGTGTGCGCGTAAGAATGCTAAAATAGAGACTCCCAATATGCCATTGAAAACACTGTTTTTGAATCCGCCTTCGTTTGAGAATTTCGATGGGGGCGCAGGTTCGCGCTGGCCCGCTACGCGTGAGATCGAATCGTACTGGTATCCGGTCTGGCTCGCCTACCCGACAGGAATGCTCGAAGGCGCGCGGCTGCTGGACGCCCCGCCTCACCACGTCACGGCCGAAGAGACGATCCGCACTTGCAAGGACTACGAACTGCTCGTGCTCTTCACCAGCACTCCAGGGTTCCCCGGCGACGTCCGCATCGCGGAATCCATCAAAGACAGCAATCCTCACATCAAAATCGCCTTCGTCGGACCCCACGTTAGCGTGCTGCCCGAGAAGTCTTTGATGGAAGCGAAGGTGATTGATCTAGCTTGCCGCAAGGAATTCGACTACTCCATCGTCGAATACGCCCAGGGCAAGCCGATCGAAGACATTCTTGGCGTTTCCTACCGAAAGAATGGGCAGGTTGTGCATAATCCCGACCGGCCGATGATCCAGGATCTGGACGCCCTGCCACATGTGACCGACGTGTACCGGCGCGACCTGGATGTCCGCCGCTACAACGTGCCTTTCCTGCTCAACCCCTTTGTGTCGCTGTACACCACGCGCGGA
>Ga0097691_1002639_pt1 | contig 11724 bp, 4 predicted proteins | sample NGESurdeep072012_8_FD_72858 | JGI IMG/M metagenome (GOLD analysis project Ga0097691, IMG submission 72858) | Arctic peat soil microbial communities from Barrow, Alaska - NGEE Surface sample 210-1 deep-072012 | ecosystem: Environmental > Terrestrial > Soil > Wetlands > Peat ...
CCAATACCATTATTACTGGTACTGGCTCGGCCTTAAGTATTCCAGCTGGTTCCTCTATTAGTCTAGTCTACGATAGTGGTGCTAGCGTCTGGCGAGTAGAGGGTGGGGCAGCAAACACGGTTACATACACAGCGGCCAACAACACCCTATCTAACTTAGCCACTACCAGCATCAACCAGTCTCTAGTAGCTAACGCCAACAACACCCTCAACCTAGGCTCCTCCTCTAATGCTTGGGCTACACTGTACGCTGGTACCTCGGTGCTTACTCCAGGTGTCGATACCATCACTGCTGGTACTTTATCTCTTGGTACTACTACCGCTACAGCGATCACTATTGGTAGGACTGGTGTTACTACTACCATAAATGGCCCATTAAACCTCACAGTAATTGGTTCAGCAGCTAACAATACCAATCTGTGTTCTAATGCGGGAGTAATAACTAGTTGTAGTAATTCATATGTACAGTCAAACCCTTCAGGAGTACAGACCGCCAACATTAATCTACAGTCAGCTGCAATAGGTACAATCGGTCAGATCATAAGAGGCGCTACTGGCCAGACCGCAGACCTACTTGACCTAGAAAATACTGGTGGTACTGCAGTTATTGCTGGCTTCAATGCTTCAGGTAACTTAACGCTAGGTAATTCTTCAACTGCAGGTAAGTTATACCTAACAGATGGTGCGGATGTTTACAACTTGCTTATAAACGTAGCGACTTTACCAGGTAGCTCTTCAGTTCAATTCCCATATTCCCCAACAACAAATGACCAAATATGTCTGTTCTCGCTTGCCAACTGTGCCCACAGTGGCGGTGGTATTACCGGAGCAGGCACAAACCACCAAATAGCCGTATTTACTGGCACGAATACATTAGGTACTGGTTCTATTTATGACGATGGAGCTGGCCACGTAATAGTTGGTGATGCAACGGCTAGCTCATCATTATTCGCCGTAGGTACTGCCAATCAGCTAACGGTAAGTAGCGCAGGAGCATTGACTACCTCTGGGGCCATACAGGGGTTAAGCTTTGATGCTAATTCTGCTAGCGGTCTTAATGTGGGTACTGGTTTAGCAACAGGTATAACCCTAGGAAAGGCCGGTGTAAATACTGCTGTTGCTGGCGAGCTCACCGTAGCTAATATAGATAATTTAGGCACTACTCAAAGTCTTCAGATCGGAAACACTACTGGGGCAGTAGCTCAAAGCATCAGTATAGGCAATAATACGACGAGTTCATCTACATCAACCGTTATTGTCGGTTCGTTGCTAGGAAGTAGCGCTTTAACTTTACAGGCTGGATCAAGCAACCTAGCGCTTTCTACTGGCAGTACAACCGGCAACATAACGTTGACTACAAATAACTCTACATCTAAGATTATTGCTCAATCTTCGGTTAACTCAACTACAGCATTCCAAGTTCAGAACACTGGGGGTAACGCTGTGTTAAACGTGGATACAGCAAATGGCCAAGCAACTATCACCTCGGCCAATAGCGGCGCAACAGGTAGTGTGGTTGTTAATACATCGGGATCAGCTTTCGCAGGCTTTGGGAGTGGCACGGTCAATAGCTTTACCGGATGGACATCTACCGGATGGACCTCAGTGAGCGCCAATAACGCAACAAATGGTTCGGGTAACACGTCAGGGCTGATATCGAACTGGTCTCCTGCATCAAGTAGTACATATCTTGTTTCTTATACTATCTCGGGTTGTTCTACCACCAATACCGTTGGTGTAACAATGGGCGGTGTAACATTACAGAATCCTTCAGATTGCTCATCAGCATCGCCATTCAGTAACTCTGTGATGGTTACAGCTAGCAATACAAACCCTCTGACGTTTACACCAAGTTCAACCTATGTCGGCTCGATAACCAATGTCTATATAGATTTAATTAATCAATCTACTGCAGCATTGGTAGTTAATAATTCGGGATCAGCGGCAACCTTACAGGTAAGGTCTGCAGTCGATAATACTAGTGCATTTGTTGGTCTTAATAGCGGGCAAAGTAATAATAGCGGAAGCGACGATAGTGGTTTTGGTACTAATTCACTACAGAGTAACGTATCTGGTTCAATAAATAGTGCTTCAGGTTACGAGTCGTTACAATCAAATAGTTCAGGTAGCAACAATACGGCTAACGGCGGATTAGCCCTGCAATACAATACAACAGGTTCAAATAATACAGCTGTTGGCGAAGCTGCTGCTCAAGCGACGACTGTCGGATCATATAACGTTGGTGTGGGTGCTGCTGCGCTAGAAGCTAATATCGTAGGTAGCAACAATACGGCTCTCGGATATTCTGCAGGTTATATTGACTCAAATTCATTTGTAACTCCTGCCAACCTACAAAATGCCACAGCCATAGGTGCATTCTCACAAGTACAGGCTAGCAACACGCTAGTTCTAGGTAGTGTTACCCCAGCAACACAGGTATCAATTGGCTCAACTATAGCCTATGCCAACTCTGCACTAAGTGTTTCTCCATTAGCTTATAGTACGGGGACAGCATGTAGTGCATCGAGTAGTGTGAGCACAACATGTATTGGTAGTGGCACAAGTACATTTGTTTATAGCCCTACGGCAACGTGGACGTCATCATTCGTAGGAGACATGTTTATTTTCAAGGATGGCCAGACAGCTACCATTACGGCGGTTAATTCATCAAAGAATCTTACACTTTCGTCTTCGCTGGCCGAGTATGCAGCAGTAAACTATAGGATACAATCAATTGGTCTTCAGGTTGTTGGATCTGCCGGTGCTAATTCGGGCTATGTTGGAGTTGGTGTGGCCGTGCCAACATCATTGTTTAGCGTTGGAAGCAATTTTGGCGTAAATGGTACGGGTAATGTAACATTCACCCCAGTAAGCGCTGCCACATCACCAACATATGCCTGTATCTCCTCCAACCAGTTAGCTTCATGTAGCACTACAGGAACAGGCTCAGCATTTGTCCAGGGTGGAAATAGCTTCGGCGGCACTGCAATACTTGGAACAGCTGATGCTAACAACTTGCAGCTAAATACGGCCGGAACTAACAGAGCAGTCCTAGATCAAAGCGGCAACCTTACATTCCAGCAAGCAACTACTATAGCTACTACAAGCGGTAATAGCATATCGGTTACTAGTGGAACTAATGGCCAGGCCTCATTTGACTCGGGGACTACAGGCCTAGTAAGCATAGGTACTAATGCTAATAGTAAAACTATACAAATAGGTAACACTACCAGCGCAGTGACTAACACCATAGGAGTTGGTAATAATAGCACGGCAGGAGCGACTGTTAATTTAACTGTTGGATCGATCATCGCCGGGACTACTACTATTCAGAATGCTACTACTATAAACCTTAATGCACCTGCGGTAGCTTCGAATGCAACTGGCTTGACACTGTTTGCTACTCCAACTACCGTAGCTGCATTTGCCGGTACAACATCTTTGTCGCTTGGCGGCAATACGGTAGGAAATGTTATTAACTTAGGCACAGGTAATATTGCTTCGGGTACCGAGCAAGTTAATATTGCAACTAGCGCAAGCTCTACTGGTAAAACCGCTGTAACAATTGGTTCGACCTTTGGAGCAAGTTCGGTAGTTGTCCAAGGTGGAACGGGATATATTGCCCTTAGTCCAACTGGTTCAGCAAATGTTGGGGTTGGAACAGCTAGCCCATCATACCTATTTAGTGTTGGTAACAATTACGGAGTGAACAGTACAGGAAATGTAACATTCGCCCCTGTTAGCGCCACCGTCTCACCAACATACGCCTGTATCTCTTCTAACCAACTAGCATCATGTAGCACTACGGGTACTGGCTCAGCATTTGTCCAGGGTGGCAACAGCTTTGGAGCTACGGCTACACTTGGTACTGCTGATGCCAATAACTTACAGTTCAACACTAACAACATAAATCGATTGGTATTAGATCAGAGTGGTAACTTTACCTTCCAGCAGGCAACTACTATAGCCACGACAAGCGGTAACAACCTAACCGTCAACAGTGGGACTACTGGTAGCGCAACGTTTGATTCTGGTTCTACAGGGCAAGTTAATATCGGTACTAATGCTAACAGTAAGACTATTCAGATTGGTAATACAACTGCTGCGGTCACTGATAATATTGGCGTCGGTAATAATGGCTTCGCAGGATCAACATCAAACGTAACTCTTGGCTCTACTGTTGCCGGTACTACTACTATTCAGAATGCTGCCACTATAAACCTTAATGCATCGGCGGTAGCTTCGAATGCAACTAACTTGACACTATTTGCTACTCCAACTACGGTAGCTGAATATGCTGCCGCAACAAGCCTAACAATTGGCGGTGCTACCGGCACTAATACAGTCAATATAGCTAATGGGAATGTTGCTTCCGGAACGGGTGCCGTAAATATAGCCACAAATGCTAGTAGTACTGGAAAAACAACGACAACAATTGGTTCGACCTTTGGAGCAAGTTCGGTAGTTGTCCAAGGGGGTACCGGGAACATTACACTTAACCCAAGCGGTACTTCTAACTCTGGCGTAGTAATTAAGCCTACGGCAGCAAACTCTACTGCAGCGTTCTTAATACAAAATACCTCTGGCTACAACGCACTATCGTTCGATACTACAACTGGCACGCTTAAAGTTTGGGATAGTGCATCTAGTCCAACCAACTATGCGTATATTAGCTACAGTAGTAATACTGCTGTTTTTGCAGCCTCTAGTGGAGTGACACAGCTAGGAGCAACATCAGGCAACGTTTCGATCCCGCTTACAGGCGCTACTGATCACTTTACGTTTACACATACTTACACACCGGCGGCCGCTTATAGTACCAATGATTACACAATCGAGCGTATTCTTACCGGAGGTTCTCAGACTCTTACTGGAAACGTTCTCGATGTAGAAGATAGGTCAACCGGTACGGCAGATGCAGCAACGGTTATGTATTTGAACGAGAATAATGCCTCGGCGACTGGCTACGTAATTCAGGCCCAGAGTGCAGCCACGACTAATCTGTTAACCCTGGATAATAGTGGTAACTTGAATGTAGCGAGTGGTTATCAGGTGAATGGTACTGCGGGAGTTACAGCAACTTGTGCTAGTGGCCAATCACTAGTTGCCTCAGTCTTTAGCGGCGGGATAGCAACAGGTGGAAGTTGTAGTGGCTCGACAGGTACTCTACAAAATGACTACAACAACTCCTCGTCTCCCGCTACTATCACTACTTCTTCAAGCAGTAAAGGCATACTATTCAAGGCCGGTAGCGGTAATGACAGCACGGCCTTATTAAAAGTAGAGAATGCCGCTACCACTAGTCTATTGAATGTCGATTCAAGCGATGGTTCTGGCTTGGTACAGATAGGCACCACTGCCGGTACTAACGAGGTAGTTCTGGGTCTTTCTCAGTACAGCACCTTTGCAGACAGTGGGACCTGCAACACCGCCGGAGATCCAAACGGTGCACTTTACTTCAATACATCAAGTAATGCAGTCCGTGGCTGTGTCAACGGGTCTTGGCAAGATCTACCGTCTACAGCGGACCTAGGAATATTACTGTTTGGCGTCATACCAACGAGTGGTACAAGTGTTGGCGATCTAGCATCGATAACTACAACTGGTCCGTGTAAAGTTACCTATACTTCAGTCACTACCGTTACTGTGCAACCTTGTACAGCTTATTCTGGCGGACGCAAAGTAACTGTACCATCAACATTGGTAACTATTAGTGGCATGACTACAACTAATATTTGGGTACATCTCTGCCTTAATGCAGCTAACACTAACCAGCCTGCACTAACTACAGCAAGCTCTAGTGAAACTGCAAATGAACCGACCTTTAGCGCCAGTGCACCTATACTTTGTCTGGCGGACATCAAGGGATCAGCTTCCACCGCCAATAACATAGCTCAGATATACGATACTCGTACCTTTACTACTACGCAGAAAGACTACGTCGACTTAAGCACTGCTGCCGGACTCGGTTGGTTAGTTGTTGCCAATGGTTCACAGGGAACACCAGCAACAACTTCGGTTGCCGCTACAGTTGAGGGTGCGATCGTGGCAACAGACGGCTCAACCTCAAGTACTACTCCTAATGCAATAATCGCCATAGGCGGGCCTACTTATGTTAAGGCAATAAGTGGTTCCGCTGGAGACTTTGTTCAAAGTACAACTACGACGGGATATGCTTCTGCCGGCTCGACTACAGGAGCTTTTGGCAGCATGGGTATTAGCCGAAATACCTATAATGCTTCCTGTAGCTCTTCCACGACCTGTATTGGTTCGCTATACTTTAATGAAACATTGAGTTACTAAAAATGAGATATATAACTAAATTTCGTAAAAAAAGACGATTCATAAAGCTTCGCATATTGGCAAGCTTAATGGCTCTTCTCATTACTTCAACCTTGATTTTTTCAGTATTTAACCCAGGTCATGCAAAGGCGGCTATAGCTTATGTGAATAATAGTACAGCTACAGGCAACGGAGTAACCTCCCAGGCAATAAGTCTTCCAAGCGGTATATCAGTTGGCGATATGCTAATTACTCAAGTATCTTATTTTAGGGGAGGGACTGGCTCAAATGTTACGGCACCTACTGGCTGGACACAGTTAAGTGTAACGGCAGTAAACGGATTCATTAAGCAAGCGGTATATTATCATTTACACTCTGGGGGAGATCCTAGTTCATACACTTGGACTTTTTCTCGCTCGTCATATGTACTCCTATCAATGCAGGACTTCTCAGGCGTTAATCCTACCAATCCTGCCGATGTGTTTAATTACCAAACCAATACATCCACTACAGCACAAAACTCTCCATCAGTTAACACCACTTTCGTAGGCGACATGGTATTACCTCTATTTACATATGGGGGCGGCGAGTCTGCGTCATCATGGACAAGTGGGTATACTGCTTCTTCGCAGATCTATCTTGCAGCTGGAATAGGTCAATTTTCAGGGTATAAGACATTTACTTCTCCTGGTGCTACCGGAGCAGTTTTAACTAATATTCCTCTTGCTGAAGTCGGTATCGGATTTACGCTGGCTTTACAGGCTACGTCAACAGCTATAGGGGTCCATTATTTTGGTGTAGATACACCAATACAGTGTAATAGTAGCTGTACCTCATTTAGTCCGGCAGTGCCAACTGGTTATCAAACGGGGGATTTACTTATTACAAGTTTGGCCGTTCATAATAACATTCCCACTGCTGCAACTCTCACCGCCCCCAGTGGTTGGACCCAAATTAACACAACAGGAACCGCTGGCACTACCGGTGAGCAAGTATCCGATTTTTATCATGTTGTTCTAGCTGGTGACCCCAGCAGTTATACGTGGACGTATTCTGCCGCGATCCCCAGCGGGATAGTGACGACCAGTGATTATAACGGAGAAGACACCGCTAATCCAATAGACGTCAGTGCCATGGCCGGTTTAGCTAAAGCAACAACCCACACGTTACCCTCAATAACTACTACATATGCAGAAGACTATTTGGTTGGTATTTGGGGGTATAATGCCGCTGCAACAGATACTGCAATTACTGGAACGCTAACCAGTGTTTATAATGTTAAGAATACTTCTAGCGATGGTACAACATCAGCTTATGTTCAGCTTGGATCGGCGGGAGCCATAGGCACTTATACGACTACAACAACTTCTACCTTCACTAGCGCTAACTCAATTGCAATAAAGGCATTAAGGTCTACGCCTACACTTGTAAACCCAGCAAGTAGTATTACCGATGTTTCTCTATTCCCAGTATTTAATCTCTATAATGCGTCGCTAAGCTCTACACCCTTACAATATAAAATTCAGCTTTGCTCTAATTCCACCTGCACCAGTGTTATTTCGACATATGACCAAACTTCTAGTCAAACTGGCTGGAGTGGACAAGACCAACTTTCAAGTACGGCATACTTCGGTTCGTCAACTGAGAGTTCTTCAACCGTTGCAATTTACACCCAACAGACTGCCCTAACTCCCGGCACAACCTACTATTGGCGTGGCTACTCCTACGAGACGGGGACGTCGGAATGGAGTAATGCCTCGAATATATATAGTTTTAAGACTAGCTATATACCGGCAGCTCCTACGCTTTATTCGCCGGCCTCAGGAGCCACTAATGTGCCTTCAGAAACTGAGTTTCAACTTGCTTCAACAGACGGGGACGGCGACCCTTTAGAATATAAAATCCAGATTTGTTCTGATGCTGCTTGTGCCACAGTACTTTACACTTTTGATGAAACTTCTAGCCAAACTGGCTGGAGCGGCCAGGACTCAAATAGTTTTACAGCGTATGGATCCGATCCGAGCCTAGCTGTTAACTCGACCCCTGCTTACTTTGACTATAACCCTGGCCAGCTCACGCCTAACACTACCTACTATTGGCGAGCGTATGCAATTAATCCCGCCACTAGCACCTCATGGAGTTCTGCTTCATCTATCCATGGATTTACTATTAATACGGCTGAAACTAGAATTGTTAATGGAACGATTGAGAACTCTACTATATTGTAAGAACATGAAAGTCGACAAAGCGTAGTTTTAACTTCTTATGCAACTTACGTTTAGCAAGGTTATCAGTTATTATATATTGATATATGGCCGAAGACGATTTACGTGAACGATTTAACCGCGTTAGGGTACCCAGACGTACGTCCTTATCTAATAGGCCAACGACAATTCATGACGGGGTGCTTGTACCCGGTCGTCCTAGCGATAAGGTTGTCGAAAAGCGGCCCGAACGTACTTTACCAAGATCAAATACCCTATATACACAAGTGCCTGAATCTATAGACACTATTGACGAAAAGGCAAAACACAAGAAAATAACCTTCAAGTGGGCAGTAATTATCGTAATTGTGCCAATTGTCGTTATCCTAGGTTTGCTATCTATCTATTTTCTACGTTCTAAGACGACTACTATACCCGAAGCTGTTAAGTCGCAAGTTAACTTTCCGATCATGTACCCATCTGATAGCAGTTTACTTACAGTCAAGCCTCAGAGTATTAAATATAATTCATCAGATCAACAGTTAACTTTTGTTGCTATGTATAAAAGGTGCACAGTAAGCTTTAGTGAGCAGCCTACTCCGAGTAGTTTTATCGATGTACCAACGGTATATACAACTTTAGTAACAAATCTTAACGAATATACGAGCTTTGAAAGTATTAATGGCTCAGTGTATCTCCTGCTTCCCAAAGAGTTAGCGGGGGCTCAGTCCGCCGTTATGAATTCGAAGGGGACGCTAATGTTCGCTCGACCCATATCGATGCTTACGGTCAATGAGTGGAAGCAAATTTTTAATGATCTACAAGTATTAAAGTAGCTATATTTGTGTGTAGGTGTTTGTGAAATAGATCTTTACTTTCTTAGACAGTAGGCATAAAATAATAATTGGAATTATCCAAATTAAAACAACAAAAATAAAACAATTGGTTGATGCATGCTGGGCCATTCAGGATTTCGTGCCGACCCCTACCTATAGCCGACCGTTTAATGAAGGAGTGATATAGTTATGGCTACTCATAAAAAATCACAGCAAGACGATAGATTATTAAAACAACTTCCGCGATCAGATAGAAAACAACAAGAGTTCCTAAGGAAGCTAATATTAAATGACCCTTTCTTTATGAAGGTTTGATTGCTGCTGGGCCGCCCTGGGTGTAATAACAGGGTTAAAGGCATTTTGGAGCCGTATAACAGGCTTTTTATTAAAAGTAGGGTAAATATACCTAAATCCATGTATATTTACCAGTTTGAGCTTAAAAACAACAAAAATAGGTCCAGTATTGCGATATGTGCTTGACAACCATCAACTGCAGAAGGGGCATATAATACTAGCATGATACTGCTAGTCAAATAAGGAAGGTTTAAATACCGCTAGGGTTTGTTATACTTAGCTTACTCTGAGAGGAAACCTATATGGCTCAAAAAATAATTTCTGTTGTAAATCAAAAGGGTGGAGTAGGTAAGACTACTACTGCTATTAACGTAGCTGCCAATTTGGCGAGTCGTAAAATTTCTGTTTTACTGGTTGATTTAGATCCGCAAGGAAATTCGACTGGCGGATTAGGAATTAATAAAGATCAACAAAAAGTTACAGTTTATGATCTAATCTCTGAATCAACGGGAATATCTAATGCGATTTTACCAACCGGCATAAACAATCTAAGTATTATTCCTAGCAACTCGAGTCTTTCGGGCGCCGAGGTAGAAATGGTATCTAGAACAAACAGGGAATATATCCTGGCCAATTCCTTAAAAACACTGAAGTACGACTATATGATCATTGACTGCCCTCCATCTCTTGGGCTTCTTACCGTTAATGCCTTAACTGCCTCAAACTATGTACTTATACCCGTACAAACAGAATATTATGCTCTTGAGGGGTTGAGCCAACTCCTTGCAACCTTCCAAGCAGTAAAACAAAGTACTAATCCCGACCTCGAGCTTTTAGGTGTCTTATTAACAATGTACGATAAGCGAACTAGTCTTAGTGGACAAGTAAAAACAGAAGTAAAGAACTATTTCCAAGATCAGGTTTTTAATACGATAATTCCCAGGAACATAAGACTTGCCGAAGCACCAAGCTTCGGCCAAACCATATTTGACTATGATCGAAGGAGTAAAGGGGCAAAAGCCTATAAATCTCTTGCAAGTGAAATAATATCACGTACTAGCTAGTTATTTTTTTTCGATTAGCTTAATTATTCGCGCTAAATCTTTATCATCTTTATAGATGATCTCTAACTTCCCACCGTGAGCCATTCTCTTTAGGGTAACAGGGTTACCAAAGAGTCTAGACAATTGTTTTGTCTCTCTGGTTTCCGCAACCGTCATAGTTTTAGCTCTTTTTGCTTCTTTAAGACCTGATTTTACTCCGGTAACAAACTGTTCAGCCTGTCGCACGCTCCATCCTGATCTAATAATCGAGTTGAGCAAATAGGTCTGCTGTTCCTTATCTCCAGTTAAGGCTAGAATTTGTCTCGCATGACCCTCGCTTATTTTATTGGCAATTAATGCTTGTTTAGCATTGACAGGAAGATTGAGCAGTCTGACAATGTTAGTAACAGTGGATCCAGCCTTGCCTAGACTCTTGCCAATTTCTTCGTAACTTAGATTAAATTGGTGATGAAGCTTTTCAATACTAATAGCGGTTTCCAGGGGACTAAGGTCAACCCGTTGTACGTTTTCAATTAAGGCAATCTCAAGCTGGTCCAACTCTTTCCGTTTGTGAACGACTGCCGGGATTGTTTCCAGTTTTGCAATTTTTGCTGCTCTCCAACGACGTTCGCCAGCAACAATTATATATTTATTCTTATCCGTTGGAGCTGCTAAAATCGGCTGGATTACGCCGTATTTCTTAATCGACATAGCTAATTCTTCTAAAGCAGTCTGATCAAAGTGTTTTCTTGGTTGTTCTGGGTTGGCTATTATATCTAATAGTTTGATGTTTTGGATTCGATCTTCTGGGGATAGAAGCATTGCTTTATCGAAATTTGTAGGCAATAGTGCCTCAAAGCCTTTGCCTAACCCTCTTTTCGGTGTTTGGTTCATGTTATGAATATATCACGGACTACTGAACAATTGGTAGCCAAGTCACTTAGTGGGCTGTGCTTAAATCAAAAACTTTTAGCTTGGCTGAAAGGGTAAACTCGCATAACTAGCTTGCCAATGACCTGGCCAGTGTTTATGGGACCAAAGTTACGTGAGTCCAGTGAATCAGGTC
>Ga0097691_1002641_pt1 | contig 11706 bp, 14 predicted proteins | sample NGESurdeep072012_8_FD_72858 | JGI IMG/M metagenome (GOLD analysis project Ga0097691, IMG submission 72858) | Arctic peat soil microbial communities from Barrow, Alaska - NGEE Surface sample 210-1 deep-072012 | ecosystem: Environmental > Terrestrial > Soil > Wetlands > Peat ...
CGAGCGGCAGACGCTCCGCCCAGGGCTGCGCGAGCCGTACGAGCGCGTCGTAGATCGCGACGTCGCCGTGCGGGTGGAGGATGCCCATGACCTGGCCGACGACGCGGGCGCACTTCACGTGGGGACGGTCCGAGCGGATCCCCATCTCGTCCATCGTGTACAGGATGCGGCGCTGTACGGGCTTGAGACCATCGCGGGCATCCGGCAGCGCGCGGGAGTAGATGACGGAGTACGCGTACTCGAGGAAGCTCGACTCCATCTCCGAGGAGACGTCGATGTCGACGATCCGCTCGGTGCTGTCGTCGTCCACGTCGGGCGTACGCGTGGCCATGGGCCTCCTTCGCTCTCCGAGGGGCATTCTGCCGCGTCGTATCGGTCAGGTGGCCGAGGCGCGGCGGGGGCTAGCCGGATCCGATGACCCGGTCGATCTTGTCCTTGAGGGCGTAGCCGTCGGGGCCCCCGATCCGGGGCACGACCGACGGAAGGTCCTCCGCCCAAGCCGTGTCGAGGCGCTCGAGAGGGAGGCCGTGAGCCAGGACCTGCTCCACCGGGTTCAGCTGGCGGATCGCGATGCCGCGAACCCGCTTCGGAGCGTAGGCAGCGAACTCGCCGTAGATCATCGGATCGTGCTGGCCGTCGTCACCGATGAGCAGCCACGAGATCTTTGGGAAGTCTCGCGCGAGCTGCCGCAGCGCGTTCCGCTTGTGCTCGAGGCCGCTGCGGAACCAGCCGGTGTTCGTCGGGCCCCAGTCCGTGAGCAGCAAGGGGCCGGACGGGAACCGCTGCCGGTGCAGGAACCGGCGCAGGAACGGAAGGGTGTTCCAGGCGCCCGTGGAGACGTAGACGATCGGAGATCCGGGATGGTCCTCGAGGATCGACCGGTACAGCTCGGACATCCCCGCAACCGCCTGGCGAGCGTCCTCCGTGACCACCAGCGAGTTCCAGGCGGCGATGAGGGGACGCGGGAGGTACGTGGTGATGACGGTGTCGTCGATGTCGCTCACGATCCCGAACGTCACGTCCTTCGCGACGACGAGCACGTCCGCCGCAGTGGGCTCGGCCTCGGCGGTAGAGACCTGGACCGTGTGCCAGCCGGGCGCCAACCCATGGTCGCCGATCTGCGTGTCGATGTAGCCCTGGCCGTCTGTGACGACCTCGTACTCCCGGTCGTGGAGGGAGATCTTCACCGGACGCGAGACGCAGGCGACCGTGAAGAAGTTCCGCCAGCCGCGCCGCACCAGGATTCGCTCGACCTCCTGCCCGACGATGCCCTCGACGGGGCGGGGCTGCAGGCCGAGGCGCCCGAGAACACGGACGTGCTTGTGGTTGCCGTAGCCCACATAGCTGATGACGTGTTCCTGCCAACCGGCACGGCGAGCGATGCGTTCGACGGTGCGGTTGAACCGCGCTTCGACCCGCGCAGCGATGAATGTCCGGTTAGGCACGGGATAGAGACTACGAGACGCGCGGGATCCGGTGGGAGCTTCCCCGTGTCCTGGTCATGACCGCCGAGTGGCTGGCGGTCCGACGTGCGAGGATGGAGAGCGTGACTGACTCGCTTCACGGCATGCGCGCCGACGTGGCCGCGTGTGGCTACTTCCCGGATCTCATCAGCGACGGGATGGTGCTGGCCCTCGGCGACGAGCCACTCGTACGGCACCTGGTGCACCACGAAGCGACGTTCAGCGAGGATTCGCTCCATCGGCACCTCACCGTCCTGGGACTGACTGACAGCCGGCTCGTGGTCTCTCACACCGATGAGCACACGATCGACCTCGGGCCGATGCAGGCGGCCAGCACCACGGAGGTCGTGTCGCTGGACGCGTTCACGTCGGTGTCACTGACGCGGATCGTGAGCCACCCCGAGAAGTTCGGCACGCACGTCTCTCGCGTCGAAGAGGCCTGGCTGGCCGTCGGCTGGGGCACGATGCGGCGTGCCGACATGGAGCCCGCGGGCTGCGGCGACCCCAACTGCGAGGCCGACCACGGCTACTCGGGGACGCTGACCGCTGACGACCTGACCGTGCGGATGAGCGCCGCCGCCGATGGCGTCGAGAACGTGGCCAGGCTGGTCGACTTCGGGGTCGAGCTCCAGCGTCGTACGGGCCGCACCGCCATGACGACGAGGACCGTGCGATGAGCGAGCCCGTCCTGCCGGCGTACCGATCTGGATCGCTGGGGGATGTGCTCGCGGGCATCGGACGCCATCTCGGTCTGCCCGGATGTCGCGAGGACGCCCTGGACCTGCCTGACGGCAAGCGCTGGGTCGTACTACTCGTGGACGGTCTCGGGTGGCAGCAGACGCGCGCCGCGATGGCTCGGACGCCGTTCCTGGCGGGCGCCATCGGGCATGCACGGGCGATCACCGCGGGCGTCCCGTCCACGACGGCCACCTCGCTCACCAGCCTCGGAACGGGCCTCACCCCTGGTCAGCACGGCATCGCCGGCTACACGTTCCGCAACCCGCATACCAAGAGAATCTTCAGCCCCCTGACATGGGACCCCACGACCGACCCGCTGGCCATACAGCCGATGCCGACGATCTTCGAACGCGCCAAGAGCGAGGGCGTGTCGGTGACGTCAGTCCTTCCGGCGCGGTTCGAGGGGAGCGGTCTGACGGCCGTGGCGCTACGAGGAGGTGTGTTCGAAGGGGTCGTCGACGAGCACGATGATGCCGCCCGGGCCCAGCAGGTGCTGCGTGCCGCGACGACCGGCGATTCGTCGTTGGTGTACGTGTACGAGCGCATGCTCGACCACGTGGGCCATGGTCGCGGTACGGCTTCCGACCAATGGGTGGAGGAGCTGGTACGGATCGACGCCTTCGCCGACGCACTGCGGGAACAGCTTCCTGACGACGTGAGGCTGGTCGTGACGGGCGATCATGGGATGGTCGACGTCCCCACCGACCATCGCCTCACCATGGAGGACGAGCCGGAGCTCATGGCGGGTGTCGAGCTGATCGGGGGCGAGGCGCGGCTGCGTCAGCTGTACACGTCGAGCCCCGACGCGGTCGCCGCCAGATGGACGGACCGGCTGGGGTCTCTGGCTTGGGTACGCACTCGCGACGAGGCGCATTCGGAAGGCTGGTTCGGAAAGCTCGCTCCACGGGTTGCCGACCAGTTCGGCGACGTACTGGTCGCTATGCGCGACGACTGGGCCGTGCTGACCCGCGAAGTACCTGGAGAGTTCAGTCTCGTCGGCATGCACGGCTCCCTCACGCAGGCCGAGATGGAGATTCCGCTGATCTGCGAGTAGCCAGCACGGCGCTAGGGTGCGGGCATGCGCCCCCTGATTGATGTCGCCCACCTGGCCCAGCTCATGCAACGCGATGGTTTCACCCTGCTGGACGTCCGCTGGTCACTTGGTGGCGAGGACGGACATGACGCGTACCTGGCCGGCCACCTGCCAGGAGCGGTGTACGTGGATCTCGACAAGGAGCTCGCCGGGCAGCCCGGACGCGGTGGGCGCCACCCGTTGCCGTCGGTCGAAGTCTTTGCCGAGGCCATGCAGCGTGTCGGCGTGACGGAGGAGCGGCAGGTCGTCGCCTACGACGGCGGCTCTGGCCTCGGTGCCGCGCGCTTGTGGTGGATGCTGACCGACGCCGGCCACAGGCTTGTACGGGTGCTCAACGGTGGATATTCGGGATGGATCGCAGCGGGAAAGCCGATTGAGACGGGTGAAGTGACGCCGGAGCGCGGGACATTCGTGCCGGAGCCCGGTCATCGGCCCGTGGTGGATCCCGAGGGCGTGCTCCAGCACCTGCGCGACGGTGGAGCGCTGTACGACGTGCGCGCGGCTGATCGCTATCGCGGCGAGAACGAGACCATCGACCCCATCGCAGGGCATATCCCAGGGGCTTTGAGCCTCCCTCTGGCGACGCTGGTGCGAGCCGACGGGTACGCCCCGCGCGGTGAGCTGGCCAAGAAGATGGGTCATCTACGGGCCGGCGATGTGGTGTCCTGCGGGTCCGGGATCACGGCGGCCGCAGTGGTGCTGGCGGCGGAGCAGGTGGGCATCAGCGATCTTGTCCTGTTCCCGGGATCCTGGTCAGGCTGGATCACCGACCCGAGCCGACCGATCGCGACAGGCCCGGACGCCGGGTCACTGCCTGAGGCCTGATCGGACGGGGGAACCTAGTCCTTCGGGCCGAACATGATCTCGTCCCAGCTCGGGACGGAAGCCCTCTTGCTCCTGCTCCGCTTCGCCGGCGTGGGTGGCTGCTCGGGGATCGGTTCCTGGTCGGCCTCGTGGTGGTTCGTGGGAGGCACCTGTTGTGGCCTGGAGGGCGCCGGGGTCGCCAATACCGGGTCGGTGAACAACGAGAGCTGCTCGGGCTCCTCGCGGGGCGTGGGCGGCTGCTGAAGCCCCTTGTAGATGCGGACGGAGTCCTCGTCGATGCCCGAGATCATGTCGTACAGCACATCCATCTCGTTGCGCGGAGGCACGAGGTCGTACACGCCGTCGACCTCCTCCAACACGGCCGGCTCGTAGTCGTGGACGTCCTGCAAGGTCGCCAGACCGTACGCATCCGGCCCGCTCTCAGTGAGAGTCGCCCGCACCAGGGCCATCTCGTCGTCGAGGTCGATCGTCGGCTCGTCGTCGGGATTGGCGGTGCGCCGACGCCCCGGCTGTGGCCCGTGGGCGGGGCCGCTCTCCTCGATGAGCCAGCGAGCCTCGTCGTTGTCGGCGACCGAGAACCGTCCGGGGAGGTCGAAGAGGAAGCTGGCCAGGTGATGAGCGCTGCCCGAGGCGTAGGCGGCCTGCAGGATCCAGAGACCGTCGGGACGCTTCCATGCGTCCCACTCGACGTCGTCGAAGTCGATCCCTCGCGCAAGGAGCCGGGTCGCGACGGTGGGCTTGAGACCCCGGGTCGAGGCGGCCTCGTTGCGGCGCCTGACCGTACCGGCGATCGCCACGCCGACGACATGCGAGCGCTCGGCCAGCACTGGGGCGGCGTACGGCTCGATCCGCTCGATGGGCACACCGGCGGCCTGCGCGACCGACTCGACGGTCTCGCCCGCGCGTACGCGCGCTTGAATCTCGCGCGGTCGCAACTGACTTTCCATGTCGATCTCCAGTTGGCCGAGTCGAGCGCGGTCCCCTCGGAGGGCGGCCGTGAGACGTTCGTCCGCCGGGATGGCGATCTGCTCTCCGTCATCCGTCACGACGAGGAGCGACGCACCGTCTCCGGTGAGCCCGAGGGGCCTTGCCTTCCTCATGTGTGGCCGTTTCTCGTTCCGGTATTTCCGCTCAACCTACAACGCCCGCGCGTCGAGCGGGTGGACGTCGTCCGTGCGTCGGGAGTGCAACCAAGAGGGGAGCCGGATCGGTTGACCCTTGTTCGGTGTGGTACACATTCCTTCGAGTCGGACTGCGTAAGCGGTGATGACACCAACGCCCACGACACGGAAGGGACCATGGCGACCGATTACGACGCGCCCCGGAAGACCGACGAGGACTCTAACGAGGACAGTCTCGAAGAACTCAAGAGCCGACGCAACGACAAGAACTCCGGCAAGGTCGACGAGGACGAGGCAGAGGCTGCCGAGGCGTTCGAGCTGCCCGGCGCCGACCTCTCGCACGAGGAGCTCACCGTGCGCGTGCTGCCGCGCCAGGCCGACGAGTTCACGTGCGCGTCGTGCTTCCTCGTGAAGCACAGGAGCCAGATCGCCGAGACCCGCAACGGGCAGTCGTACTGCGTGGACTGCGTCTAGGCCTTTAGGAACTCGAGATCCCCTGCCACTGGCGGATCTTGCGGTTGGCGAAACGGCCCATCAGCATCTGAGCCACGCCGACGCCGATCGACGACGCGACGAACCAGGTGATCGCTTCGCGCGTGGGAACGTCAGGATCGTGGGGGTCGGGCGGGGTGTCGCCCGTGGCCACCTGCCAGAGTTTCCGGACGACGAACTGTGCGATGAATGTCGTGAGGGCACCCACGATTGCCGGGTATGCCTTCTCGAGGATCTTGTCGTTCATGCAGCCTCCTGACGCTGAAGCCAATCCTAGGTGGCTCGTACCTCCCAGCGGGACGAACCGAGCGTTCGGGTGGCGGGTACTCTGACGCCGTGACGTACGCCGAGCGCTTGAGGCCTCCGATCATGTGGTGGGTCGTCGTGGCGCTGTGCGCGTCCACCTTCGTGATCGCGGTGGCCGTGTTCCTGCCAGGAGAGATCGTCCTGGCGAGCCTCGCCGTCGCGGTGGCCATCGTGATCGGCCTGATGCTGGCCTTCACCGCGACCGTACGCGTGACGCCTGCCGGGTTCGGCGTGGCGCGCTCCAGCCTCGAATGGGCGTACGTGGGGGCGGTGACCCAGCTCAGCAAGGACGAGGTACGACGTCGTCTCGGGCACGACGCCGATCCGCGCGCCTTCGTCGTCTACCGCTCATACGCCGACGAGGCTGTGGAGATCGCAGTCGACGATCCTGCCGACCCCCACCCGTACTGGCTGGTGTCGACCCACGACGCCGAGAAGCTCGCCACGGCGATCGAGACAGCGAGGGGTGCGGCGTGATGGCTGAGCCAGTGAGGGTCCGGGTCCGTCTGTTGGACCCCGAGATGAGCCTGCCTTCGTACGCGCATCCCGGGGATGCCGGCGCGGACCTCGCCATCGCCCATGACGTGGAGATCCCGCCGGGACAACGGGTCCTCGTGGGGACCGGCATCGCGGTGGAGATCCCGGACGGGTGGGTGTGTCTGGTTCATCCGCGCTCGGGCCTCGCGGCACGGTACGGGCTCACGATGGTCAACGCACCGGGCACGATCGACTCAGGTTTTCGCGGGGAGATCAAGGTCAATCTCCTCAACACCGACACCTCCGCGACGGTGCGCCTGCGGCGCGGGGACGCGGTGGGGCAGCTGGTGTTCCAGAGAGTCGGATGGGCCACCTTCGAGCTCGCGGACGAGCTGACCGAGACCGTACGTGGCGAGCGGGGACACGGGTCGAGCGGCGGAGTCGCAGGGTGGACTAGCGTTGGTCCGGACCTTTCCCACTCGTCTCAGGAGTCATCGTGATCTTCGGCCGCAAGAAGCAACAGGCGGGCCCTACAGAGCCGGACCCGGCTGACATCTCCGACGAGCTGGACGACGAGGAGCTCGAGGACGACGTCGACGACGACGAGACCGAGGACGACGAGGTGGAAGACGAGGACCTCGAGGAGAACGACCTCGACGAGGACTTCGACGGCGAGGCCGACGAGTGGATCGCCTATGACGAGTCGCAGGACTGGCGTGACGAGGGCCCGTTCGACATCGACGAGGTTGATCTCGAAGCCGATGACGTGCCGCGCCTTGATCTCGGTGCGCTGATCGTCACGCCCGAGGACGACATGCAGATCCAGATCATCGCCGACGCGGCGACCGGCGACGGCCTGGCTTTGGTGCTGAGTCTGGACGGCGCGGCCATGCAGGTGGAGGTCAAGGCGGCGCCCCAGAGCGGCGGCTTCGCGGCCGAGATCCGCGACGACCTCATCGAGGAGACGCTGGCCGCGGGTGGCAGTGCGGAGCGCGCGAAGGGTCCGTACGGAACGGAGCTGCGCCGCGTCGTACCCGTCGACGGCCCGGACGGCGAGTCGGGTTTTGCGCCGATGCGCGACTGGCTGGTCGAGGGTCCGCGATGGCTGGTGGTGGCCAGGATGATGGGCGAGGCCGCGATCGACGTCAAGGGTGATGGCGCGTCGAAGCTCTTCGACGAGGCGTTCCGCAACCTCATCGTGCGCCGCGGAGAGGATCCCATGGCGCCCGGTCAGACGGTGCCGCTGAAGGTTCCTGAGGGATGAGCATGACCCAGCAAAGCGAAGGGCTCTGGCGCCGGCTCGTCCGTCGCCTGACCTCGTCGAACGCCGAGCTGGTCTCCGAGCAACTGGCCCACGACGCCGAGTCGGCGGGCTGCCAGCAGATCCAGCGGGCGAGGATCCGCGAGCGCGTGCACCTGCGCGGAACGGTGCAGGCGATCACACTGAGCCCGGAGCTGGACAAGGGCGGCCTCGACGTCGACCTGGACGACGGCACCGGCCGCATCACCCTCGTGTGGATGGGACGACGTCTGATCCCAGGCATCGAAGTCGGTCGCGGGATCGACGTCTGGGGCACGCTGACGATCTCCGGGGGTCGCCGGGTGATCTTCAACCCGGCGTACCAACTCGCCCCTGAGAGTTCGGCCGCTACTCCTCGAAGGGAAGATCCGGTTCGTCCGTCGCGGCTGCGTGCGTCGCCGGACGAGCGTGCTCGTGTGTGGCAGGAAGATCCTCAGCCAGCACCTTGAGCGGCGTCGGCGCGGCGGGCCCGCTGGGGATCGCGGCACCGGGTGCGGGTGCGAGGGCTTCCTCTACGGGGCTCGCGCGGTGGTCGAGGTCGTCTGCCCGGACCCCGATGTGGGCTCGGGGCGACAGGAACCGTGAGAGCTCGGTCTCGTGATCGGGATCGATGAGGAACATGAGCTCGTCGCCAGCCTCGAGAGCGCCGTCACGGTCGGGGGCCATGCCGCGCCCGTCCCGGATAATGGCCGTGAGCACGGTCTCGCCAGGCCAGTTGATCTCGCCGATACGGCGTCCAACAGTCGGGGAGCTGTCCGGCAGGGTCATCTCCACGAGGTTCGTACGGCCCTTCTGGAACGTCATCAGGCGCACGAGGTCACCCACGGTGACGGCCTCTTCGACGAGGGCGCACATGAGCCTTGGTGTGGAGACGGCGACGTCGACGCCCCACATGTCGTCGAACAGCCACTCGTTGCCCGGATGGTTGACGCGGGCGACCGTCCGGGACACTCCGAACTCGGTCTTCGCGAGCAGGGAGTGAACCAGGTTGACCTTGTCGTCGCCCGTGGCGGCGATCGAGACGTCGCTCGTGTCCAGGCGCGCCTCGGTGAGAGAGTCGAGCTCGCAGGCGTCAGCGAGCAGCCACTCGGCCTCGGGCACCGAGGCCGGCTTGATGGCGCTCGGCGCCCGGTCGATCAGCAGGACGCTGTGCCCGTTGGCGATGAGCTCCTTGGCGATGGAACGGCCGACGTTGCCGGCTCCGGCGATGGTGACGCGCATGTCTCTCCTCAGTGCTCCCGCGGCGCGGCCGACATCGTGGCCTGGACGTCTTCGATCCGGTCCGACTCGACCATGGCGTACACGATGTCGCCCGACTGGAGGACCGTGGTGTCGGTGACGACCATCGCGCTGCCGTAGCGGGTGAGCGCAGGGATCGGGGTACGGATCTGGCCCTCGATCGATCGGATGGTCTGTCCGATCCAGCCGACGTGGCAGGGCACCTCGACGAGCTGGACGTTGCCGGACGGGTCACGCCACAGACCCACGATGCCGCCCGGTACCAGGCGACGAAGCACCTGGTCGGCCGTCCAGCGGACGGTCGCTACGGTCGGGATCCCGAGCCGCTCGTACACCTCGGCGCGGCCCTGGTCGTAGATGCGGGCCACCACGTTGTCGACCCCGAAGCTCTCGCGGACGACGCGCGCCGCGAGGATGTTCGAGTTGTCACCGCTCGAGACGGCGGCGAAGCCGTCGGCGTGCTCGATATCGGAGGCAAGCAGGACGTCGCGGTCGAAGCCGACGCCCTTGATGGTCGTGCCTCGGAACTCGGGTCCGAGTCGGCGGAAGGCCTCGACGTCGATGTCGATGACCGCCACGGTGTGGTGGCGGCTCTCGATGCTGTGGGCAAGGCTCGATCCCACTCGGCCGCAGCCCATGATCACGTAGTGCACGCGCACCTCCGCAGACGAATCACACTGAACGGGTCCACGCTACTGGCGCGAGGCCCCTTCAGCCCACACAGGTCGTATTCTCGGCAGCGTGAATCTCACTGAAGCGGCCAAACGCCTCCTCAGCGGGAGGAAGCGGGAAAGGCTCCTGGCGTGACCTGGGCCCAGGGGACCGTCATCGGCCCCGTGACCGTCGGGCCTCCCGCGCACGGCGGACACTGTGTGGCGCGCGTCGACGGCAAGGTCGTGTTCGTACGGCACGCACTGCCCGGCGAGATCGTCGAGGTGTCGATCACGGAGGACGCGCACGAGCGCTATGCACGGGGTGATGCTGTCCGCGTGCTCGAGGCCGCGGCGGGCCGAGTTCCAGCGCCTTGTCCGGTGGCCGGTCCTGGTGGTTGTGGCGGGTGCGACCTGCAGCACGCCGACCTGCCGACCCAGCGCGAGCTGAAGCGACAGGTGGTCGCGGAGCAGCTGCGCCGCCTCGGCGGCTACGAGTGGAGCGGCGACGTCGAGTCCGTACCTCCGGAGTCGGGACTCGGATGGCGCACCAGGATGCGCTACCAGGTGACCGCGACGCGCCAACTTGGCCTGCGTGCCCACCGCTCGCACGACGTCATCGAGGTGCCCGAGCAGGGCTGTCTTCTCGCCCATCCGGACCAGCCCGTACGGACGGGGGAGTACGAACCGACCTCCGAGGTGATGGTCGCAGGCCGCGGCCAGAGCTCAGCGGTCCTGGTGGACGGCGAGCTGCTCGATGGCGTCGCGACGATCGTGGAGCACGCTGCTGGGCGCACGTGGCGGGTGTCAGCGAACGGGTTCTGGCAGGTGCACGAGGCGGCGGCGGACACCCTGGTCGAGGCGGTGATGACGGGGCTTGAGCCGCGGCGTGGCGACACCGCGTGGGACCTGTACTGCGGAGTCGGCCTGTTCGCCGGCCCGCTCGTCGACGCGGGTGTGGCAGTGCGCGGCGTGGAGCTCTCGCGCCGAGCAGTAAGGGACGCGAGCCGGAACGTACCGGAAGCCAGGTTCGAGGCCGGGCGCGTCGAGCAGGTGGCGCGGCGATGGCCCAACCGGGTGGACCTGGTGGTGTGCGACCCTCCGCGGACGGGTGTCGGCAAGGTGGTTGCCGAGCAGGTCGTACGACGTCGCCCGCGACGCATCGCGTACGTCGCCTGCGACCCGGCCGCGCTCGGTCGTGACGTCGCAACGTTCGCCGCGTCCGGTTACAGCGTCAGATCCCTGCGGGCATTCGACATCTTCCCCATGACCCATCACGTCGAGTGCGTCGCGATTCTCGAAGGCTGAGTCCGACTCGGCCGTTTCCTTCGCAATGCAGACCCGCGGTTGGCAGGATGGGCGTTGCATCGTGGCCGGATCTGGATCCTCATGATATCTTGACGTCAAGATACATGGGATCACGGGTCCCGCCCTCATCGCCGGAGGAGCATTCATGAGTGTCAACAGCTTCGGAGCCAAGTCGACATTGACCGTCGACGGCACCGCCTACGAGATCTTCCGCCTCGATGCGGTGGACGGCCAGGCGAAGCTCCCGTACAGCCTCAAGGTCCTGCTGGAGAATCTTCTCCGCAACGAGGACGGGGCCAACATCACCAAGGCCGACATCGCCGCGCTGGCGTCGTGGGACCCCGCTTCGGAGCCGGACAAGGAGATCCAGTTCACGCCGGCTCGCGTCATCATGCAGGACTTCACGGGCGTGCCGTGCGTCGTCGACCTCGCCACGATGCGTGAGGCCGTCGCCGAGCTCGGGGGAGACCCGGCGAAGGTCAACCCCCTGTCGCCGGCCGAGCTCGTCATCGACCACTCGGTGATCGCGGACGTGTTCGGCACGCCGGACTCGTTCCGCCGCAACGTCGAGCTCGAGTACGAGCGCAACGTCGAGCGCTACCAGTTCCTCCGCTGGGGCCAGACGGCGTTCGACGACTTCAAGGTCGTCCCGCCGGGCACCGGCATCGTGCACCACGTCAACATCGAGCACCTG
>Ga0097691_1002642_pt1 | contig 11700 bp, 8 predicted proteins | sample NGESurdeep072012_8_FD_72858 | JGI IMG/M metagenome (GOLD analysis project Ga0097691, IMG submission 72858) | Arctic peat soil microbial communities from Barrow, Alaska - NGEE Surface sample 210-1 deep-072012 | ecosystem: Environmental > Terrestrial > Soil > Wetlands > Peat ...
CGGGCCCGACGGCAAGGTCTGGTTCGCGGAAAGAAGCGACGACGGCACGACATCGATCGTCGGCAACATCACGCCGGCCGGCGTGATCACCGAGTTCAAGACAACGCCGGTGTCGGGCGTCGTGCGCGCGCTGACGACCGGCGCCGACGGCCGTGTCTGGTTCGTGAAGGACGGCTTCGGCGGTCCCGCGGTCGGCAAGATCGATCCGGCCACCGGCGCGATCACGACCTACAGCACCGGCCTGAAGGGCGCCTTCACGCTGTTCGGCGGCATCGCCGCGGGCGGTGACGGCAACATCTGGTTCACCGAGTACCTGAACGGCTTGATCGGCCGCATCACGCCGGCCGGCGTGATCAGCGAATTCGGCGGCATCGCCGCCAACGCCCAGCTCAACGCGATCTCGCCGGGCCCGCAGGTCGGCGGGTTCAACACCCTGTGGGTGACCGACCCGACCGGCAAGAGCATCGCCAAGGTGACGCTGCACTAGCCGCCGGCCGCGGCGACGAAGCCCGCCGAATTGCGAAAGATGTTGGGCTTGCGGTAGATCGCCAGGATCGTGCAGCCCTCGTCGCTGCGCGTCTCGTGCATCGATCCCGGCGTGCGCCAGACGAACTGGCCGGCGCGACAGATGCCGTCGTGGTCGTAAAAGGACCCCTCGAGAACCCAGCTCTGCTCGATCTCCGGGTGGCGATGGAAGGGCAGCATCGCGCCCGGCTCCCACTTGAGCAGCACCGTCATCTCGCCCGCCGCGTCGTTGCGGTAGAGCACCTTCATCTGGATCTTGTCGAACTGCGACGGCTGCCAAGGCAGCTGCTCGGGATCGACGTAGGTCGATCCGCCCGGTGTCGGCTGCAGCCGGCCGGCCAGTCGCTCGGCGCTGAGAAGGTTGGTCATGGCAGGTTTCCCTCGTTCAACGATGTCGGCGCATCTTAGTGAACGCGCCGGTTGCCGGCTTGCTCAAAACGGCGCCGAACCGGCGCGGCGCACCTGCACCTCCAGCGAATCGATGATGCGGCGCGCCGCCGCATAGCCATAGCTGTAGCTCAAGCTGTTGGGATGGAGCAGATCGACCGCGAAGTGCTCGCGCCGCCGGCGCGCGAAGCGGGTGGCGTGCTCGCCCGACGAGAAGTCGAGGAAGGCGACGCCGTGCGCCAGGGCGCTGCGCGCGAACAGCGCCGTCGCGGCCCGCGAGCGCGCGGCGAACACCCACGAGAACGGCGGTGGGAACAGCGGCACCACGCCGATGTTCGGCGGCCCGAGCCACACCGTGCGCGAGGCGACGTCGGCCAGCTCGGCGAGAAGCAGCTCGATATTCGCGGCCAGCGTCTTCATCGGCGTCGCGTGCAGCACGTCGTTGCCGCCGACGTGCAGCAGCGCGACATCGAAATGCCGGCCGGCGCGCCGGCACGCGCGCGCCTGGGCGAGGGCATCGGCGACGCGCGCGCCCGAACGGCTGACGTTGACGATGTCGGCGGCCGGAAAGTCGCGCGCCAGCAGCCCGGCGATCGATTCCTCGGGGCGATCGGCACCGACGCCGACGCCGGTGCTGTCGCCGAGGACGAGAACGCGCAGCGCGGTGACTTCGACGCGGCGCTCGAACGGCCGGCCTTGCGCCGCCAGCGCACGGGCGCGGGCGACGTCGCGGTGCAGCGAGGCCAGACGCAGCACGGCGCCGGCCATCAGGGCGATCGGTACCAGATAGGAGAGATAGCCGGGAGGGCGAGAGATGCGCACGGGAACACCGTCAGGATTTGCCAAGGCTTGGCACAGACGCCGGAGCATGCCGCATGCCAAACGCGAGCGACTGTCGTCGCGCCGGACGGCGCCCTAGAAATTGCCTTGCATGTAGATGCCAAGCGACCCCTTGCGCAGGCGCATCGTCAGGCGGTCGTCGCCGTCGAGGCGGATGCCAAGTCCCTGACCCAGGAAGAGGCGCGACTGCACGGGCTTCCATTCGATGCCGACCTTGCGTTCGTAGCTGTCGCCGCCGCGCCGCCCGAGCGCTCGCTCGAGCAGGCTGCTGGCCGACGGGTCCGATCGAATCGACGTGCTGCGCAACCCGACGCTGAGCGAAGGCGCGGCGGCATCGAGCGGAACGGCGCTGTCGGCGCGCGCATCGAGCGGGCGGGTTGCGAGCGGACGGGCGTCGACGTGCAGGCCGAAGTCGAACGCACCGCGTCCGAGCGACCAGCGATAGGTCGCAGGCGAGGCCTCATAGCTCGTCGACCAGCCGGCAGCGCTCGGGCCTTCGCCGGCCTCCACCGCGGCACGCGGCGTCAGCGCCGCCATTGCGACGGCGCCGGAATCGATCGCGAGCGCCTGCCCGCCCACGGCCGATGTAAGGACGAAGGCGATGGCATCGACGAGCCTAGGAATTCGAAACATTGCGCCGTCTCAGCGGAACCAGTCAGCGTGCGACCAGACTATCCGCGTACCCCGCCAGCCTCCATCGGTCGGCGTCTGGGCGGCGGGTGAGAGGAAAAGCAGTGGCGTGGTAGGAGCCGGCTGACGACTGGCGAACATTGGCCGTCGATGCGCACCGAATGCGACTAAGCTCCGCGCATGATCAAAGACCCGATAGCCGTTACGTTGGAACCCTTCACCCGCGAAGAAGAAGCGGCCCTGTTCGACAAGCTCGACGTGCTCTCCATCGCGGAGCTCGAGAACTACATCGGCTCGGCGCAGAACTCGCTGCAGAACAAGGGCCTCGCGCCCAGCTGGCGGCCGCGCGTCGAGATCGGCCTGCAGCGGGCCGAGACGGTGCTCGTGCGCGAGACGGCAGCGGCGGCGTTGAAAGCGGCCGAGCCGCCACCGGAGGTCGTCGTGGTCGCCGCGAAGACCAAGAAAGCGAAGGCGGTGGTGGTCGCGGAGCCCGACGACGACGAAGACTGAGGCGGGGCCGCGGCGCCCACCGGGCGCCTCGCGGCCGTGCTCCGGCACGGTCGGAAAGCCGGAGAATCAGCGCTCGGCTCTCCCGCGCCCGGACACCGCGGCGCGCTGACATGGATCGACCTCCTCCTCCCTTGTTCCGCCAGGTCGCCCTCGATGCCGCCGCGGGCACCCAGATCGGCGAGGCGCTGAAGACGCACTGGCGCGGCGTCGCCTGGTTCACGCTCGCCGCGTTCGCGCTGCTCGCCGCGCTGGTCGTCTTCGTGGCGACGGTCGAGTACTCGCCGGTGCACCGGATCGCTTCGTTCGTCGACGCCAAAGGCGGCCTGGTGCGCCTGAAAGCGCCGATCGACGGCCGCGTCTCGCGTCTGGCCGTCAAGGACGGCGCGATGGTCAAGAAGGGCGACCTGCTCGCCGTCATCGGCAGCGAGCGCCTGCGCGAAGAAGGCGGCGGCGAACGAGCAGCGGTGCGCCAGTCGGTCGACGCCGAGAAGGCGATGATCGGCCGCGAGATCGATGCCGCGCGCCAGGAGGCGGCCATGAATCGCATCATGCTCGAGCGGCGTCTGCACGGGTTGCGCGAAGAGCGCGAGACCTTGCGTGCCGACATCCGCTCCGGCGAGCGGCTGCTCGTCAGCTTGACGGCGCAAAGCGACCACGTCGCATCGGCCGCCGCCGAAGGCTATTTGCCGCGCCAGCAGGCGGCGCAAAAGCGCGACGAGGTGAGCGCCCAGGAGAGCCGGCTCGCCAGCGCCAAGGGGGCGCTGGCGCGCGTCGAACGCGACATCGAGACCAGCGACGCGGAGCGCCAGCTGATCGATGCGCGCCTGGCCGGCGTCATCGAGAACCGGCAGCGCTCGAACGGCGAGCTCAATCGCCTCACCGTGCAGAGCGACATGAATGCCGAGCAGGCGATCCGCGCGCCGCAGGACGGCCGGGTCTCGTTCGCCTCGCTCGCCGCCGGCCAGTCGGTCGAGGCCGGCCAGCCGCTCTTCACGCTCGCTCCGGCCAACGATTCGCTCGTCCTCAAGCTGCTGGTCGCGCCGGCCGCGGTCGCCTCGGTGCGGCCGGGCGTCGCCATCAAGCTGACCTTTCGCGCCTATCCGCAGGAGCGCTTCGGCCTGTTCGATGCGCGCGTCGACAGCGTCAACGAGATCCCGTCGCTGCCGGGCGAAGTGCCACAGGTCACCGGCATGAGCGAGCCGATGTTCGTGGCCACCGCGACGCTGCCCGGCGAGCTTCGCTCCGCGAGCGGCCAGGCGCTGCCGCTCAAGCCCGGCATGCTCGCCGACGCGCTCGTGCCGATCGAGCGCCGGACCGTGCTCGAGTGGCTGCTCGATCCGATCCTGCGCGGCCTCAACGACAGCGTCGGGCGCGTCGCGCCGGGCGCGGCCGACGCGCGCCGCTGATGCTGGCCTTCGCTTTCTGGGGACGGCGCCGCGTGCCCTTCGTGGCGGCCCACGAGCTCAACGAATGCGGCCTCGCCTGCCTTGCCGCGATCAGCGGCTACTTCGAGGGTGAGGCCGGCCTGGCCGAGATCCGCCAGCTCGCGGTGCCGAGCGGGCGCGGCGAGACCCTGCTCGAGCTGCGCAACCTCGCCGAGCGCATCGGCCTGGCGGCGCGCGGCGTCAAGGTCTCGGTGCAAGCGCTCGCGCAACTCGCGGTGCCGGCGATCCTGCACTGGGAGATGAACCACTTCGTCGTCCTCGAGCGGGTGACGAAGACCGGCATCGTGATCATGGATCCGGCCGCCGGCCGGATCGCGGTTCCCTGGGCCGACGTCGACCGGTCGTTCACCGGCGTGGCCCTCGAGACGCGGCTCTCGCCGGCCTGGAAGCAGGCGGACGGGTCGCGACCCAAGGTGTCGATCCTCGCCTTCCTCGCGCCGCTTTCGCAATGGCGCCCCGACATCGCGCTGATCGTCGCGCTCTCGATCCTGACCGAGGCGCTGGTGCTCGTCGTGCCGCTGCAGATGCAGCTCTCCATCGACAGCGCCCTGCGCGGCGCCGACGGCCGGCTGGTCTGGGTGCTGGCGATCGGCTTCACGCTCGTCGTGCTGCTCCAGGCGGCGATCGCGATGGTGCGCGCCTGGACGATCTCGGTGTTCAGCACGCGCGTCGGCTACGAGCTGAAGGACCGCTTCGTGCGCGCGCTCCACCGCAAATCGGCGCGCTTCTTCCTCAAGCATCACAGCGCCGACATCCTGAGCCGCAGCCGCTCGGTCGACACGATCCAGTCGCTGCTGTCGGCGCAGCTCCTGCAGGCGCTGCTCGACGCGGTGATGTCGATCGCGATCGTCGTCGTGATGCTGCTGGCGGTGCCGGCGATGGCCGCGGTGGTGATCGTCTTCGCGGCGATCAACCTGCTCGTGACGGCAGGCCTGCGCCACGCGGCGGCCGAGATCTCGCGCCGGAGCCTGCGCGTCGCTGCCCGCGCCGACTCGTTCTTTCTCGAGAACGCGCGCGCCGCGCGGGCGATCAAGCTGTTCGGCAAGGAGCTCGTGCGCATCAACGTCTGGCGCAACAAGTTCGTCGAGCTGACCAACCTCTCGCTCGCCGACGGCCGCCTGATGATGTTCTCCAACCAGGCCGCGCAGATCACGAGCGGCCTCGGCAACGTCGTGCTGATCGCGATGGGCACCTACCTCGTGCTCGGCAACGCGATCACGCTCGGCACGATGATGATGTTCTTCCTGTTCCGCGCCTTCCTGGTCGAGCGCCTCAACAACTCGGTCGGCTACGTGATGGAGTTGCGCCGGGTGCGCACCAACGCCGAGCGGATCGAAGAAGTGATGGCCGACGAGCCCGGCAGCGAGCTCGCCGAGCCGGGCCGCCCGTTCGCCGTCGCCGAGGGCAACGGCGTGCGCATCGAGGTGAAGGACGTCTGGTTCCGCTACGGCAACGACAGTCCGTGGATCCTGAAGGGCGCGAGCCTGGCGGTCGAGCCGGGCGAGTCGGTCGCGATCACGGGGCCCTCGGGCAGCGGCAAGACGACCCTGCTCGGCATCATGGTCGGCCTGCTCGAGCCCAACCGCGGCGAAGTCCTGGTCAACGGCCGCGACCTGAAGTCGATCTCGTCGGCCGACTACGCCCGCGTCATCGGCGTCGTCATGCAGGACGACATCCTGTTCCAGGGCACGGTCGCCGAGAACATCTCGTTCTTCGACTCGCCGCTCGACATGGCACGCGTCGTCGCTTCGGCCGAGAAGGCCAACATCGCCGCCGACGTCGCGGCGATGCCGATGCAGTACCACTCGCTGCTCGCCGAAGCTGCCAACGACATCTCGGGCGGCCAGAAGCAGCGCCTGTTCATCGCCCGCGCGCTCTACCACGCGCCGCGCATCGTCTTCCTCGACGAAGCGACCAGCCACCTCGATGCGGCCAGCGAAAGCCTGGTCAGCGGCGCCGTCAAGGCGATGGACATGACGCGCATCCTGGTCGCGCACCGGCGCGAGACGATCGCCAGCGCCGATCGCGTGCTGGCGCTCGACCCGAACGCCGGCGTCGTTCACGACCTCGCGGCGCGCGCCGCCGAGTTGCAGCCGAGCGACAACGTGCACGTCACCAACGAATAGGCGCAGACCCGGAGGTTCCCGCCGATGAGCGGACCCGACTCCAGGCCTTCGAAGCCGAAGCCAAGGACGGGCTGATTGCGCGCTACTTGCGCTTGCTGCCGACTTCGCGCCAGCTCTTCTCCGGCACGTCGACGCCGTACTTCTTGGCCGCCGCCTTGATGTGCTTCCAGGCCTCGTCGCGCTCGTCGTCGCTGACGCCCTCGACCTGGTTGAAGCGGGCCACCGCGTTGCGGACGTGGGAAGCGTTTTCCAACGGCTCCTTGCGCTGCTTGGGAAAGGCGAACTGGCGCGAATCGATGGCGTTGCGATGCTCTGCGTCTAGCTTGGTCATGGCGTATCTCCGGTTCAACACCCACGACCGGCAAATGCCGTTCCCGAAACGCGCCGACGGCGGCAGCCCGTCGGCCTAGTGCCGGGTGAAGAACGCCCAGATCTCGTCGGTCGCGTCGAGCGCCGTGCTGGGCGCGTCGAGGAAGCGGGCGAGGCGGGCGCCGCCCGGCCACGAGTGGCCACCGCCCTCGATCGTCACCAGCTCGACCGCGCTGTCCGCCGAGCATGGGCCGTAGCGCTCGCGCGCGACGCTGCCGTCGCGCCGGTTGTCGCTCACCGCGGCGCAGCCGTCGCGCGCGCGCCAGAAGTCGACCGCGAAGCGGACGCTGCGGGCCGGATGGCGCGCGAGCGCTTTCGCGCCGACGCCGCCGTCGTAGGGAAGGTTCTGGTCGGCGCTCCCATGGATGACCAGCACCGACACCGGCCGCGCCGGCCGGCAGTTGCTCAGCGTCAGCTCGCCCGAGACGACGGCGATGGCCGTGAAGCGGTCGGCCAGCGTGCACGCGGCGAGGTAAGCCATCATGCCGCCGTTCGAGATGCCGGTCGCGTAGACGCGAGCCCGGTCGATCGCGAACGCGGCTTCGAGATCGTCGAGCAGCGCGGCAACGAAAGCGGCTTCGTCGACCCGGTGCTGCATCGCATAGCTGCAACATGTCTCCGCGTTCCACGTCAACAGCCTGGTCGAGAGGACGCCCGAGCCTTGCGGATAGACGGCGATGAATCCTTCGGCCGAACCCTTCTCGCTCATGCGCGTCTGCGCCCGCGCCGACGCGGCCGCGCCGCCGCCGCCGTGAAAGACCAGCACCGCCGGCAATGCACGCTTGCCGTCGTAGGCCGGCGGCAGGTCGACGAGATAGCTGCGCTCGAGCGCGCCGACGCGGACGTGCCGCTCGAGCGGCTGCGCCGCCGTCGCGAACGTCGCCGCCAGCGCCAGGCACGCGGCGACGGCGCCCGCAAGAAGCGACTGCCGCCGTCGCTTCATTGCAGTGTCATCAGCGTGGCGTTGCCGCCGGCCGCCGCGGTGTTGATGCTCAGCGCCCGCTCCGTCACGAGCCGCTCGAGCGACAGCGTCGTTTCGCCGGGGCACAGCCCTTCGACGCCGACGATCGGCCCGGGCCGCCGCGCGAGGGCTCGGCAGATGGCCTGCAGCTGGTCGGCGCTGCCGTGATGAATCGCGGCGTCGAAGCGAACGCTCGGCAGCATCCAGTCGGCGACCAACGCGATCTCGGCCTGGAGCGCGGCCGGCAGCCGCGCGCGCAGCGCCGCGGCGTCGGCCGGCCACAGGGCGCGGCTGCCGACGGCGAGAACGGCGGCGAGCTGCGCCAGGCGATCCGACTCGGCGTGCGCGAGGCACAAAACCGCCTCGCGCGCATGCAGCGAATAGAGGTTGCGCTCGCCCGTCGGGCCACGCAGCACGCGCACGGCGCCAGCGCGAGAGCGCGCCGCGAAGGCGATGCAGAGCGCGGCAAGTGCCGGCTCGCCGGTCGTCTCGGCCCACGCTTTCAAGGCGAGCAACGGCGTCGCGGCGAGGGCGGTCGCGACGGTGGTCTTCGCCTCGTCGTCGTCGTCGGCCATCGCCAACGCGCGCGCCATCACGTCCTCCGGTCGCTTGGCCAGCAGACGGTACAGATACAGCGGCCCGCCCGCTTTCGGCCCCGTCCCCGACAGGCCCTCGCCGCCGAACGGCTGCACGCCGACCACCGCACCGACCATGTTGCGATTGACGTAGACGTTGCCGACGTGCGCGGCCGCGACGACGCGGGCGATCGTCTCGTCGATGCGCGAGTGGACGCCGAGCGTCAGGCCGTAGCCGGTGGCGTTGATCTCCTCGATCATCGCGCCGAGGTCGGCGCGGCGATAGCGGACGACGTGCAGGACCGGCCCGAAGATCTCGCGCTCGAGCTCGCCGAGCCGCTCGAGCTCGATCAGCGTCGGCACGACGAAGGTGCCGGTCGCGGCCGCATCCGCTTCGCCGCGGGCGCAACGGAATACCGCCCTGCCCTTGGCCCGCATCCGCGCGACGTGCGCTTCGATTGCATCGCGCGCCTCGGCGTCGATGGCCGGGCCGACGTCGACCGTGAGCGCGGCCGGATCGCCGATCCGGCTCTCGGCCATCGCGCCCTTCAGCATCTCGACGATCCTGTCGGCGCCGTCAGCCTGCAGGCAAAGGACGCGCAGCGCCGAGCAGCGCTGGCCGGCGCTGTCGAAGGCCGAGGCGACGACGTCGCCCACGACCTGCTCGGCGAGCGCCGACGAATCGACCAGCATCGCGTTCTGGCCACCGGTCTCGGCGATCAGCGGGACCGGCCGGCCGTCCGGGTTCAATCGCTCGGCCAGGCTCTTCTGCAACAGCCGCGCGACCTCGGTCGAGCCGGTGAACATGACACCCTGGACGCGCGCGTCGCCGACCAGCGCCGCACCGACGATCTCGCCGCGACCAGGCAACAGCTGCAGCACGGCACGCGGCACGCCGGCCTGCCAGAAACGGCGGACCATGTCGGCGGCGACCAGCGGCGTCTGCTCGGCCGGCTTGGCCAGCACCGGGTTGCCGGCGACCAATGCCGCGGCGATCTGGCCGGTGAAGATCGCGAGCGGGAAATTCCAGGGGCTGATGCACACCACCGGGCCGAGCGGCAGGTGCGTGTCGTTGGCGAAATCGCGCCGCGCTTCGGCGCCGTAGAAGCGCAGGAAGTCGACCGCCTCGCGCACCTCGGCGATCGCATTCGGGTAGGTCTTGCCGGCCTCGCGGGTCAAGAGGCCCATGAGGCGCGGCAGATCGGCCTCGAGCAGATCGGCGCCACGCTCGAGCGCGGCCGCGCGCTCGCCCGGCGCGGTCGCGGCCCATGCGGCGGCCGCACCGGCAGCGCTGGCCAAGGCGATCTCGACGTCGGCGAGCGACGCCTCGTGCACGTGGCCGACGACGTCGTCGTGATCGGCGGGGTTGCGCACCGGCAGCGGCGTGCCGACGCTGGCCGTGCCAGCGACGAGCGGCGCCGCCACCCACGCTTCGGCACGGCCCGCTCGCAAGGCCGCGGCGAGCACGCCGAGCTCGTCTTCATTGGCGAGATCGAAGCCGCGCGAGTTGGCGCGTGCCGGCCCATAGAGCGCGCGCGGCAGGACGATCGCCGGATGCGGCCGGCCGATCGCGTTCGGCGCGCCCTCGCTCGCCGCCATCCGCTCGACCGTCAGCACCGGATCCTCGACGAGCGCCTCGATCGGCAACGCCACGTCGGCGATGCGATTGACGAACGACGTGTTGGCGCCGTTCTCGAGCAGGCGCCGCACGAGGTAGGCGAGCAGCGTCTCGTGCGTGCCGACCGGCGCGTAGATGCGGCACGGCCGGCCGAGCTTGCCGTCGGCGACGCGGCCGACCACCTGCTCGTAAAGCGGCTCGCCCATGCCGTGCAGGCACTGGAACTCGTACTGATCCGGCGTGAACGCGTCGGTGCCGGCGTGCTCGTAGATGGCGGCCAGGGTGTGGGCGTTGTGGGTCGCGAACTGCGGATAGATCGCCGCCGGCGCGGCGAGCAGACGGCGCGCGCAGGCAAGGTAGGCGACGTCGGTATAGGCCTTCCTCGTGTAGACCGGATAGCCGTCGAGGCCTTCGACCTGGGCGCGCTTGATCTCGCTGTCCCAGTAGGCGCCCTTGACCAGCCGGACCATCAATCGATGGCCCGAGCGGCGCGCCAGGTCGACCAGGAAATCGACCACGAACGGACAGCGCTTCTGATACGCCTGGACGACGAAGCCGATGCCGTTCCAGCCGGCGAGATCGGGCTCGAAGCACAGGCGCTCGAGCAGGTCGAGCGAGAGCTCGAGGCGATCGGCCTCCTCGGCGTCGACGTTGAGGCCGATGTCGTAGCGCTGCGCGAGCAGCGCCAGTTCCTTCAGCACCGGATAGAGCTCGGCGTCGACGCGATCGACCTGGGCCCGGCTGTAGCGCGGATGCAGGGCCGAGAGCTTGATCGAGATGCCGGGCCCGCCGTAGACGCCGCGGCCGGCCGAGGCGCGACCGATGGCGTGGATCGCGTCCTCATACGCGTCGCGGTAGCGCGTTGCGTCGCGGGCCGTGAGCGCGGCTTCGCCGAGCATGTCGTACGAGTAGCGAAAGCCCTGCGCCTCGAGCGGGCGGGCATTGGCGAGCGCGTCGGCGATCGTCTCGCCGGTGACGAACTGCTCGCCCATCAGGCGCATCGCGCGGTCGACGCCTTTGCGGATCAGCGGCTCGCCGCCCTTGCCGACCAGCCGGGCGAGCGCGTTCGAGAGGCCCGCCTCGCTGTGGGTCGCGACCAGCTTGCCGGTGAGCATCAAGGCCCAGGTCGCGGCGTTGACGAAGAGCGAAGGGCTGCGGCCGACGTGCTCGTGCCACTGGCCGTGCGCGATCTTGTCGCGGATCAGGGCATCGCGCGTCGCCGCGTCGGGCACGCGCAGCAGCGCTTCCGCGAGACACATCAGCGCCACGCCTTCCTGCGACGACAAGGCGTATTCCTGGAGCAGGCCCTGGACCAGGCCGGCGCGACCGGCGGCCGCCACCACCACGTCACCTTGGCGGACCAGAGGTGCGATATCCCTGACGCCGGTATGGACCACCGTGACTGCGGCGTTGCACCCTTGTCGCTTGGTGGCCAACAAGAGTGCCAGGGGACGCCCGATGGTCAGCCCCCGCCCGATCACCACCACATGCATGCCCTCGACCGGGACGTCGTTGGCGTGAAGGAGTTCGACGATCCCGGCCGGGGTACAGGGCAGAGGACCGTTGGCTCCCATCACCAGGCGTCCCAGGTTCACCGGATGCAACCCGTCAACGTCCTTCTCCGGGTCCACCGCCAGCAGTACCTGCTCCTCGTCGAGCCCGGCCGGCAACGGAAGCTGCACCAGATAGGCGTGGACCTGGGGATCGGCATTGA
>Ga0097691_1002644_pt1 | contig 11692 bp, 6 predicted proteins | sample NGESurdeep072012_8_FD_72858 | JGI IMG/M metagenome (GOLD analysis project Ga0097691, IMG submission 72858) | Arctic peat soil microbial communities from Barrow, Alaska - NGEE Surface sample 210-1 deep-072012 | ecosystem: Environmental > Terrestrial > Soil > Wetlands > Peat ...
GCGCCCAGCGCGCGGGCCGCTCGGCAGGTGCCGACCGCGGAAGCTCTAGCGCAGGCTCGGGCCGCCACAGACCAACTGAGAGCGCGGATGATCGCCGTACAGGAGGAGCTGGACTGGGAGGTCTACCGGCTCTACGGGCTGGTTAGCGACGACCTCACCTACCCCGGCGACGACCTGCCCGGGCTGGCGCTGGGCGAGCGGGCGTTCGAGATCGCGCTGGCCCGGTCCGCCGCCGCCGGCGAGGAGGAGACGGCCTGGTTCGCCCGGCACGGCTCCACCCCGATCACCGAGCTGCCGACGCACTGGCCGCCGGCGTACCGCGATCTGGTGCAGCGCCGGCTGGACCTGATCGCCAGCGACCCCGCCATCCGCCTGCTGGAGAAGCCGGAGCACAAGCGACGGTGGGCGATCGAGCCGTGGGAGAAGCGCCAGAGCGCCGCGCTGCGGAACTGGCTGCTGGACCGGCTGGAGGACCGCAGCTTCTGGTTCGACCCGCAGGGCCGGCCGGCGCCGCGCAGCGTCGCCCAGCTCGCCGACGAGGTCGCCCGCGACGCCGACCTGGTCAGCGTGCTCGCGTTGTGGGAGGGCCGCCCGGACGTACCGGTGCCGCACGCGCTGGTGCGGCTGCTCGCCGACGAGGCGGTGCCCTACCTCGCGGCGTACCGCTACAAGGACTCCGGGCTGCGTAAGCGCGAGGCGTGGGAGCACACCTGGGCGCTGCAGCGGCGGGAGGACGCCGGCGAGGAGGTCAAAGCGATCCCGGTGCCGCCGAAGTACACCAACGCCGACTTCCGCAAGACCTCGTACTGGCAGGCCCGCGGCAAGCTCGACGTCCCCAAGGAGCGGTTCGTGCTCTACCCGGGCGCCGGCCGCGAGACCGATCCGACCCCGCTGCTGGGGTGGGCCGGCTGGGACCACGCGCAGCAGTCCCTCGCGCTATCCGTGGTGATCGGGGCGCGGGAGGCCGACGGCTGGGCGGACGAGCGGCTGGTGCCGCTGGTCGCGGGGCTGGCGGAGCTGCAGCCGTGGGTGGCGCAGTGGCACGGCGAGATCGACCCGGCCTTCGGCGTCAGCCTCGCCGCCTTCTGCCGCGAGCAGCTCACCGCCCGCGCCAGCCAGGTCGGCAAGACCATCGAAGAGCTGACTGCCTGGCGGCCCGAGCCCGCGACCAGGGGCCGGAAGCCACGTAGATCAGCGTGACGGTGCAGTTCACCACCCTGCGGCCGCCGGGCGAGGACCGGGCCGAGTGCGTTCGGGTCGGCGCGGTCCGGCCGGTGCCTCACTCGTCCGCGGGCAGCAACCGGAAGGCCCCGCCCTGCTGCGGTCGCACGGCGCGGAAGTGCCGCTCGTCGAGGGTGAGCAGCGACCGGGTCGCGGTGCGCGCGGCCAGCACGACCAGCGACGCGTCCGCGAGCCCGATGCCGAGATCGCCGTAGGCCCGGTCCACCCCGACGCAGGCCGCGATGTCCCCGGCGGTCAGCCGAGCCAGGTCGTAGGCCCCTGCCGCCACATCGTCGGCCACAGTCCGGGCCGCCTGCGGTCCGAGCCGGGCGCGCACCAGGTGGTCCAGCTCGGCCAGCACGAGCGGGCTGAGCAGCAGCGGCCCGGGATGGCCCGCGAGCGCGGCGACGCAGGCTACGTGGTCCGGATCGGCCCGGTCCAGGGCCGCCAGCAGCCCGCTGGTGTCGCAGACCAGGACGTCGGTCACCGGGTGGCGAAGCCGCTCTCGGCCAGCAGGTCGTCGGTCTCCCGCGCCGATCGTCCGTCGGAGCTGGCCCCGAGGCCGAGCCGGGGGCGGGGACGCGCGGACTGCTCGAGCACCATCCGCACCCCGCGGCGCAGCAGCTCGGCCTCGCTGGTGCCGGTGGAATGCGCGAGCGCGGCGAGGCGACGCTTCTCCCCCTCGTCGAGGTACACGCTCGTCTTGACCACCATCGGCGTAGGGTACAGCGTAGGGCGATGCGCCAGCAAGCGAATGCCCGCGCCGGGCAGCGGGGCGTCCGCACCCGCTGGGTCTCGCGAGCCGTGCCAAGGAGACCGATGTGAGCGTCCTGCTCCGCGACGTCCTCACCATCCCGAAACGCTGGGGCACCGAGGACTACGTCCTGCGGCTGACCGACAGCGTCGGCGACGCCCGGGTCGCCCAGACCCTCGCGGAGTACGTCGTCACGCCGGCCCTGGCCGAGACCTTCGACGCCGCCCTCGGGCTGGTGGCCGAGGCGATGACGTCGGGCATCAGCCGCGGCGCCTTCCTGTCCGGGTCGTTCGGCTCCGGCAAGAGCCACTTCATGGCCGTCCTGCACGCCCTGCTGCGCAAGGAGCCGGCGGCCCGGTCCAAGGTCGAGCTGCAGCCGATCATCGCCCGGCACGACGCCGCCCTGGCCGCCAAGAATGTCCTGCCGCTGGTCTTCCACCTCCTCGGCGCCGAGTCGATGGAGAAGGCGCTCTTCGACGGCTACCTGCGCCAGATCCGCGAACTGCACCCCGGGGCCCCGCTGCCGGCGATCCACCGGTCGGACGCGCTGCTCACCGACGCCGAGCGATACCGCGCCGACCTCGGCGACGAGCGCTTCTTCGCCGGCCTCAACGGCGGGTCTGGCAGCGGCGAGGCCGACCCGTGGGCCGCCGTGCTCGGCACCGGCAGCTGGACGCGCGAGTCCTACGCCGCCGCCCGCTCCGCGGCACCCGGAGAGCCGTCCCGGCAGCGACTCGCCACCGCCCTGGTGAGCAGGTACTTCACCTCCTACACGGCCCAGGCCTCCTACGTCGACCTCGACACCGGGCTGAGCGCGATCTCCAGCCACGCCGCGGGCCTCGGCTACGACGCCGTGGTGCTCTTCCTGGACGAGCTCGTGCTGTGGCTGGCGTTCTCGGTGCAGGACCGCGAGTTCTTCCGCCGCGAGTCGCAGAAGCTGACCAAGCTGGTCGAGTCCGGCATCGGCGGCCGGGAGATTCCGCTGGTCTCCATCGTCGCCCGGCAGATGGACTTGCGGCGCTGGTTCGCCGACGCCGGCGCGTCTGGGGCGGAGCAGGACGCACTCGACCGGGCCTTCCGCCACCAGGAGGGGCGCTTCTCCACCCTCGTCCTCGGTGATGACAACCTGCCCTACGTCGCCCGGCAGCGACTGCTGCAGCGCCGGAATGCGGCGGCCGAGGAGATCCTGCGGGACGCCTTCGACCGGCTCGACCGGCGCAGCGGAGTCTGGGACGTCCTGCTGGACGGCATCAACACCGACGAACGGCATCGGGGTGCCGACGAGGCCGCGTTCCGGCTGACCTACCCGTTCTCCCCTGCACTGGTCTCGACGCTGCGCTCGCTGGCCAGCGTGATGCAGCGCGAGCGCACCGCGCTCAAGGTCATGCAGCAGATCCTGGTTGACCGGCGCGACACCCTCACGGTCGACGACGTCATCCCGGTCGGCGACGCCTTCGACTACGTCGTCGGCGGCAAGGAGGCCCTCGACGCGCAGGTGGCGGCGCTGTTCCGGTCCGCGACGGCGCTCTACCGCGACAAGCTGCGGCCGATCCTGCTGACCACCCACGGGGTGACACTCGAGCAGGCCACCGGCGACCGCGACGGGCTGCCGGCGGGTTACCGGACCGACGACCGGCTCGCGAAGACCCTGCTGCTCTCCGCGGTGGCACCGAAGGTCCCGGCGCTCAAGGAGCTCACCGCCGCCCGGCTGGCCAGCCTCAACCACGGCTCGATCGTGGCCCCGCTGCCGGGTGCCGAGGTCGCCATCGTGCTGGCCAAGATCCGGGACTGGAACCGGCAGGTCCCCGAGATCCACGTCAGCGGTGACCCGCGCAACCCGGTCATCCGGGTGCAGCTCTCCGACGTGGACTACGAGTCGATCGTCGAGCGGGCCAAGACCGAGGACAACGACGGTCGGCGGCGGGAGCTGCTCAAGGACCTGGTCCGGGACGCCCTGCTGCTGCAGACCCGCGACGGCGACGTCTTCGGGGTCCACGCCCAGTCCGTGGTCTGGCGGGGGTCGCGCCGCGAGGTCGACGTGGTGTTCGGCAACGTCCGCGACACCTCGTGGCTGACCGAGGACCACTTCCGGGCTCGGCCGCGGACCTGGCGCCTGGTCGTCGACTTCCCGTTCGACGAGCGCGGCCACTCTGCGGCCGACGACCTGGCCCGACTCGACGCCCTGATCAGTACCGGCTTCCAGGACCACACCCTGGTCTGGGTGCCCCGGTTCCTGTCCGAGGAGCGGATCCGGGACGTCCGCCGGCTCGTCGTCCTCGACTGGCTGCTCGGCGGCGCGGGCGAGCGCTGGACCTCGCACGCCGACCACCTCTCCGAGGTCGACCGGGCGCAGGCCAGGGCGATCCTGGAGTCCCAGCGAACCGCCCTGCGGGAGGGCCTTCGACGGGCCGTGCAGGAGGCGTACGGCGCGGCCGCCCCCACCCCGGGCACCCTGCTCGACGACGCCTCCCACGACCGGGTCCTGTACTCACTCGACCGTGGTCTGTCCGTCGCGGCGCCGGTCGGGGCCGACCTGGCCGGCGCCTTCGCCCACCTCGTCGACCAGGCCTTCACCTCCCAATACCCCGGGCACCCGCGGTTCGAGCCGGCCGAGGTCGAGATCAGCATCAAGGAGCTGGCCACGACCTACGCCTACGTCGAGCGGACCGTGGCGGACCGGGAGAGCCGGGTCCTGCTCGAGCGGGCGGACCGTCCCGCCGTACGGCGGGTGGCCAACCCGCTGGCCCTGGGCAGCGCCGGCGAGACCCACTTCCTGTTCGGCGACGACCGGTTCGCCTTCTGGGGGGCGGAGTTCGAGCGGGCCGCGGCCCGGGCGGGACTGCAACCGCACGACCCGGTGAGCGTCGGGCAGGTCCGGGGCTGGATCGAGGCGATGCGCCCGGCGCTGGGCCTGCGGGACGAGGTGTCCGACCTGGTCGTGCTGTCCTGGGCCGCGCTGCGGCAGCGCGCCTGGTACCACCACGGGGGCCCGATCGCGCCGCCGAAGCCGGGGCAGGCGCGCCCGGAGATGGAGCTGCGGCCCGAGCCGCTGCCGGCCGCGACCGACTGGGACGTCGCGGTCGCCCGGGCGGGCGCGCTGTTCGGTATCACCGGCAACCACTACCTCACTGCGCCCAGCGTGGCCCAGCTGACCGAGCAGGTCCGCGAGCAGGCGACCCTGCGCCTCGATGCCGCCAGCACGGTGGGGTCGCAACTGAGTGCCGCCTACGCGCGCGTGTCGCTCGCCGCCGACGGTGCCGACCGGCTCGGGACCGCGCGGGCCGGGGTGGCGCTGCTCACCGCGCTGCGCCGCAGTCCCGACCGGGTCAGGCTGGTGCAGGCGCTGGCCGGCACCGGTGACTCGGCTGGCGACGCCGCGCTCGCCCGCTCGCTGGCGAGCGCACCAGCAGTGACCTCGGCCCTGTCGCGCTACCGATGGGAGCGCCTGCGTCCGCTGCTCGACGCGGAGAAGTCCGACCCGGCGGCAGCAGCCGCCCTCGACAAGCTCCGAACGGCGCTCCGCAGCGACGAGATCGTGACGGGGCTGATCAAGGCGCTGCAGGCGTCCGAGGATGCGGTGTTCGCCTGGCTGCAGGGTCGCGTTGCGCCGCCGCCGCCACCGCCCCCGCGGCCGCCCGGACCCGATGACGTGCCGCTCGTCCTGCCGCCGCCCAAGGCCGCCGGGAGAGCGGGCCGCGCCCAGGGCGAGCCCGCCGAGCCGGTGCTGAACCAGCTGCGGGAGTTTCTCGCCGCCCACCCCGACGAGCACGTGACCGTCGAGTGGCGGGTCGACGGGTGACCGCACCTGCCAGCCTGGCGACCCTGCCCGTGGTCCGCGCGTTGCTCGACGAGGCCCGACGCAAGCAGTACGCCACCGGCACCCTCGGCATCCACGCCCGACCGCAGTGGCCGGGCTCCGACACGTTCGAGCACCAGGGTGTGCCGGTCACGGTCGTGCCGTGCGGGTCCACCCTCGCCGTCCGCGAAGCCCTGCGCCAGCGCCGGGACGACCGGTGGCTGGTGATCCTCACCGACCGGGACGACACCGACCTCGGCGCCGGTGTCCGCAGCCACCTTCTCTGGCACCGGCTGCGCACCCCGGACCCTTGGGCCGCCGTCCTGGGCCGGTTCGCGGCCACCGGGCTCGACCCGGCCCTGACCACCGGGTCCGGTCGCCGCGACCTCGCCGTCGGACTGCTGGCCTGCACCCCCGCCGAGGGCGGCTGGGTGCCGGCACCCGGGGGCGTGCTCACCCGGGACCACGCCCTGGGATCGGTCGCGCGGCGCTATCTGCGGCTGCCCATGGCCGAGCTGGACCCCGGCGGGGTGCTGGCCTGGACGGCGCAACCGGACACGGCCGGCCTGGTCGCGGACCTGCGGGGCCTGGCCGGCCATGGGCTCGCCGACGCCGTGCTGGACTGGGTGACCCGACAGGCCGGCGCCGCCGCGCCGCCGCTGCGGCAGTTGCTGCGCAACGGGCAGGGCCGCCAGGTGGTCCCGCTCGGACTGGTCCTCGGCACGCTGCTGCCCGCTCGGGCCGGATCGCGGGCCGAGGATGTCGTTCTGGCCCGCGAGGCGCTGGTGCGGCTCGAGCCCCGCACCGGCGGGGGGACGACGCCAGCCGGCGCGCTGGAGTCATGGGCCGCCGAGTCGACCCAGCTCGTCGGCGGGCTCCTCCGCGAGAGCGCCCAGCGCCCGCTGGTCGAGCGGCTGCTGATCGAGGCAGACGGCCTGCTCGGCGCGATCCATGCCTCGGCGCTCGCGGCGGGCTCGACGCTGCTGCCCGCTGGCCTGGGTGCCCGGCTGGCCCGGCTGGCGGCGGCGTTGCGCCCGGCGGTCATTCCCCCGGATACGGTCGATCGGCCGGCCGTGGCCGGCCCGCTGCTGGCGACCATCGAGGCGGCCTGGCAGGCCGTCTCGGCGCACGCCCTGGCCGGCGAGGACCCGCGGGTACACGCGTTTGCCGCCGCCGTCCGGCTGACCCGGTGGCTGGCGGTGGACAGCAGCGCCCAACGGCTGGATCTGGGCGCCCTGCACCGGCGGCACCTCGACACCGACGCCTGGGTCGACGCCGCGGTCAACGACGCCGCGACCGGTGTCGGGGACGCCGAACTCGGCGCCGCCTTGTCGGCCGTCCTGACCGAGGTGCGACGTCGACGGGACCGGCACGACACCGAGTTCGCCCAGGCCCTGGCGGCGCACACCCGGGATGACAGCCCCGCCGACCCGGCGGCCGTGCACCTCGAAGACCTGCTTGCCACCGTGGTCTTCCCGCTCGTCGCGCGGGTTCCGGTGCTCGTGCTCGTGCTCGACGGGATGAGCGCCGCAGTCGGTTCCGAGATCGTCGCGAGCGTCGTCGGCAAGGTCGCGGACGGCTGGTCGGAGACGCTGCCCGCCGGGCATGCGCGCCGCATCGGGGCGGTCTCGGTGCTGCCCAGCATCACCGAGGTCAGCCGCACGTCGCTGCTCTGCGGTGAGCTGCGGGCCGGTGGTCAGGACGTCGAGCAGCGCGGGTACGCCGAGCTGGTGCGCGCCCACGGTCTGGCCGGCGCCCGGCTGTTCCACAAGAAGCCGCTCGACAGCTCCCAGCCCGGCTTCGCCGTCGCCCACGACGTCGGCGCCGCCATCGACGACCAGGTCGGCCAGCGGCTGGTGACGTGCGTGCTCAACACCATCGACGACGCCCTGGACCGCTCCGACCCGGCCGGCACGGTCTGGACCGCCGAGGCGATCAAGCACCTGGCGCCGCTGCTGGACCGGGCCCGGCTGGCCGGCCGGGTCGTGCTGCTCACCTCCGACCACGGTCACATCGTCGAGCGGCGCCAAGGCCAGCAGCGCAGCCACGCCGTCATCTCCAGCGGCCGGTCCCGGGCCGACGGCGGCCCGGTCGGCGACGGCGAGGTGCTGGTGACGGGTCGGCGGGTCCGGCTGCACGACGGCCGCGCGGTGCTGGCGGTCGACGAACGGCTGCGCTACGGCCCCCTGAAGGCCGGTTACCACGGTGGGGCAGCCCCGGCCGAGGTGGTCATCCCGCTCTACTTCCTGGTGTCCGGCGGGCAGACCGACGGCACCGGCCTGGTGCCGGCCGTCCCGCAGGAGCCGGCCTGGTGGTTCGGGTCCCTCACCCCCGCGGTCGGGCCGACCGGGCCGGCGCCCGTGCCGACGGCGACGCCCACCCTGTTCGACCCGGTCGAGCCCGAGCCCTCGGCTGCGCCCGCCGCCGCCAGCCCGCTGGCCGCGGCCGCGATCCGTTCCCCGACCTACGCCGACCAGCGCCGGCTGGCCGGACGTGCCGCGGTGACCGACCAGCAGGTCCGTCAACTCCTCGAGGCGCTGCTCGCGGCCCCGGCCCGACGCCTGCCGCCGACATCGGCCGCCGTCGCGCTGGGCGTCGCCCCGGCAACGTTGCGCGGCGCCGTCCTGCACACCCAGCGGCTGCTCAACGTGGAGGGCTACGCCGTCCTGCGCCTGGATGTCGACGGGGCCACCGTCGTCCTGGACGAGACGCTGCTGCGCGAACAGTTCGAGCTGTGAGCACCGCGGTCTCGCCGCGCCGGCGGCGGGAGGTCATCGACGCGCTGCGGCGCGGCACGGTGCCGGCGAGCGGCCTGGACCTGCTGGCCGTCGGGCTGGAGCGGTTCATCCCCGCCCTTGATGCCGACCTGGATGCGGTGACCGCCGGCGGCTCGGCGTTCAAGGCCATCCGCGGCGAGTACGGCGCCGGCAAGACCTTCGTGACCCGCTTCCTGGCCGAACGCGCCGCCCGCCGCGGCCTGGCCACCGCCGAGGTGCAGATCTCGGAGACCGAGACCCCGCTGCACAAGCTGGAGACCGTCTACCGCCGGATCGGGGAGTCCCTGCGGACCGCGAGCTTCCCGCCGAGCGCGCTGCGGCCGGTGCTCGACTCCTGGCTCTACACCCTGGAGGCCGACGCCGCCGCCCTCGACCCGTCCCTCGGCCGCGGCGGCGGCGCGCTGGAGGCGGCCGTCCGCACCCTGGCCGAACAGCGGCTGGCCGCGGTCTCCACCCGCACCCCGGCCTTCGCCCAGGCGCTGCGCGCCTACCGGACCGCGGTCGTGGCCGGGGATCTGCCCACCGCCGACGCGCTCGCCGGTTGGCTCGGCGGCCAGCCGCACGTCGCCGGCTCGGCCAAGCGGGCCGCCGGCATCCGCGGCGAGCTCGACCACTTCGCCGCCATCGGTTTCCTGCAAGGGCTGCTCACCGTTCTTCGCGATGCCGGCCATCCCGGGCTGCTGCTCGTGCTGGACGAGGTCGAGACCCTGCAGCGGGTCCGGGGGGATGTCCGGGACAAGGCGCTCAACGCTCTCCGGCAGCTCGTCGACGAGGTGGACGCCGGCCGCTTCCCGGGGCTGTATCTGGTGATCACTGGGACGCCGGCCTTCTACGACGGGCCCAGCGGCGTACCGCGGCTGCCTCCGCTGGCCCAGCGACTGGCCACCGACTTCGCCACCGACGCCCGTTTCGACAACCCCCGGGCCGTGCAACTGCGGCTGCCCGGCTTCGATCAGCCCGCGCTGGTCGAGCTGGGCGCAAAGGTGCGCAACCTGTACGCCGCCGGGGCCGCCGATCCCGACCGGGTGCGTCGAGTCGTCGACGACGCCTACGTTGCCGCGCTCGCGGCCGCGGTCACCGGGTCGCTCGGAGGCCGGGTCGGGGTGGCGCCCCGGGTCTTTCTCAAGAAGCTGGTCAGCGACGTGCTCGACCGGGTCGACCAGTTCGCCGACTTCGACCCGCGTCGGCACTACACCCTTACCCTGCGCCCGGGCGAGCTCACCGACGTCGAGCGCAACAGCGCCAAGATCGTGCCGGCCGCCCGGGCCGACGACGTACCGCTCGATCTGTGACCGTCGACCGGCTGCACCCGGTGGTCCAGCACCACATCGTCAACTCCCTCGGCTGGGCCGCGCTGCGCCCGCTCCAGGACGCTGCCATCGCCCCGGTCCTGCGAGGCGATGATGCGCTGCTGCTCGCGCCCACGGCCGGCGGCAAGACCGAAGCCGTCAGCTTTCCGCTGCTCTCCCGGATGGCGCAGGAGGACTGGCGGGGGCTGTCGGTGCTCTACGTCGCTCCGCTGCGAGCCCTGCTCAACAACCTCGAACCCCGCCTCGCCGGGTACGCCGGCTGGCTCGGCCGCCGGGTCGGGCGCTGGCATGGGGACACGACCACCGCGCGGCGGCGCCGGCTGGCGGTGGACCTGCCCGACATCCTGCTCACCACTCCCGAGTCGCTGGAGTCGATGCTCGTCTCCACCCTGCTGACGCCGGGCCAGCTCTTCGGCGGGCTGCGGGCCGTGGTCGTGGACGAGGTGCACGCCTTCGCCGGGGACGACCGGGGTTGGCACCTGCTCGCCGTCCTCGAACGGCTCACCGCGATCGCCGGCCGGCCGCTGCAGCGGGTGGGACTGTCCGCCACCGTCGGCAACCCGCAGGCGCTGCTGCGTTGGTTGCAGGGGCCGCGGGCGGACACCCGTCGGGCGACGGTCGTGGCGCCGCCATCGCCACCCAGCCGGCCGGCCGAGCTGGAATTGGACTACGTCGGCACCATCGCCAACGCCGCCACGGTCATCGCGTCGCTGCACGCGGGTGAGAAGCGGCTGGTCTTCGCCGACTCCCGCCGTACCGTCGAGACGCTCGCGGCGCGACTTCGGGACCGGGGCACGCAGACCTTCGTGTCCCACTCCTCGCTCTCGGTCGACGAACGACGGCAGGCGGAGCAGGCCTTCGTCGAGGCCCGCGACTGCGTCATCGTCTCCACCTCGACCCTCGAGTTGGGTGTCGACGTCGGCGACCTCGACCGGGTGCTGCAGGTGGGCGCGCCGCGGACCGTCGCCGCGCTGCTGCAACGGCTCGGGCGCAGCGGCCGGCGGCCCGGCACGACCCGGAGCATGCTGGTCCTGGCCACCGACGACGACGAGCTGCTGCGGGCCGCCGGCCTGCTTCAGCTGAATGCCGAGGGCTACGTCGAACCTGTCGTCGCACCATCGCGTCCGCTGCACCTGCTGGCTCAGCAGCTGCTCGCGCTGTGCCTGCAGCACGGCCGGGTCGGCCGACAGACCTGGACCGAAGGCCTGGGTGGTCTCGAGCTGGGGACCGTGGGTGAAGCCTCACGGGTCACCGACTGGATGCTCGCGACCGGTCACGTGGACAGCGACTCCGGGATGCTGTTCATCGGGCCGCAGGCGGAGCGCCGGTACGGGCACAAGCATTTCCTCGAGCTGCTTTCGGTCTTCACCGCGGACCCGCAGTTCACCATCGTGAACGGCCAGGTGGAGGTCGGGACAGTCGACCCGCTCATGCTGACGAGGAAGGCCGCCGGCGTGCGGGTGCTGTCCCTCGGCGGCCGTGCCTGGCAGGTCACCTACATCGACTGGAAGCGCCGGCGGGCCTTCGTGGAGCCGACCACCCGGCCCGGCAGTTCCCGGTGGTCCGGGATGGCGCAGCCGCTGTCCTTCGCCCTGACCGACGCCATCCGACGGGTTGTTCTCGGGGCTGATCTGCCCGGCACGTCGTTGACCCGACGAGCGACGCAGCGGATTGCCGCCATCCGCCAGGAGGTGGCGCCGACCGTCGATGCGACTGCCAGCCTGGTGCGCCCGCACCGCAGCGGCCAATCGCGCTGGTGGACCTGGGCCGGCGGCAGAGCCAACAGCGTGCTCGCCACCGCCCTATCCCAGGTCGAGCCGGGACTGGTCGACGA